>Ga0335078_10009149_pt1 | contig 14688 bp, 10 predicted proteins | sample Lox_Sample_32_FD_206711 | JGI IMG/M metagenome (GOLD analysis project Ga0335078, IMG submission 206711) | Soil microbial communities from Loxahatchee National Wildlife Refuge, Florida, United States - Lox_Sample_3.2 | ecosystem: Environmental > Terrestrial > Soil > Wetlands | place: USA...
AGGCTTCATGTCGTTCGTCTCGGGCAGCAGCAACCTGGGCCACCTGTTCATCCACCTCAAGCCGCGCAACGAGCGGAAGCTCTCGGCCGACCAGGTGATCCAGGAGCTGCAGCCCAAGTTCGCGCAGCTGACCGGGATCCGGGTGTACCTCACGAACCCGCCCGCCATCAACGTCGGCGGCCGCATCTCGAAGGCGATCTACCAGTTCACGCTGCAGAGCAGCGACATCCAGACCCTGTACCAGTACGCCGGCATGCTGCAGTCGAAGCTGGTGCAGTCGCCCCTGCTGCAGGACGTCACCAGCGACATGCAGATCGCGAGCCCGCAGGTGAACGTGGACATCAACCGCGACCGGGCCTCCGCCCTCGGGGTGGACGCCACGACGCTCGAGAACGCCCTCTACTATGCCTACGGGGCGGGCCAGGTCTCCACGATCCTGACGCCCACCAACCAGTACTGGGTGGTCCTGGAGCTGGAGCCGCAGTACCAGCGGAACCCCTCGGCGCTGAACATGCTGTACGTGCGCAGCAACAGCACCGGGGCCCTGGTGCCGCTGGGCGCCATGGCGTCCATGACGTCGACGGTGGGGCCGCTGAGCGTGAACCACTCGGGCCAGCTCCCGTCGGTGACCATCTCCTTCAACACGCGGCCCGGGGTCGCGCTCGGCCAGGCCGTGAACGACGTGCAGCACACGGCGAACCAGATCCTGCCGTCGTCCATCCAGACGAGCTTCTCGGGCACGGCGCAGGCCTTCCAGGCGAGCCAGGCGGGGCTGGTGTTCCTGCTGATCCTGGCCCTGCTGGTGATCTACCTGGTCCTGGGCGTGCTGTACGAGAGCTTCATCCACCCCCTGACGATCCTCTCGGGGCTCCCGTTCGCCGGCTTCGGCGCGCTGCTCACGCTGATGATCTTCCACGTGGACCTGTCGGTGTACGCGTTCGTGGGCGTCATCATGCTGGTGGGCCTGGTGAAGAAGAACGCCATCATGATGATCGACTTCGCGCTGGACGCGGAGCGGAACGAGGGCAAGCCGCCGGCCGAGGCGATCGTCGAGGCGTGCAAGATCCGGTTCCGGCCGATCATGATGACGACGATGGCCGCGCTGATGGCCACGCTGCCGATCGCGCTGGGCTGGGGCGCGGGCGCCGAGTCGCGCCGGCCGCTCGGCCTGGCGGTGGTGGGCGGGCTGGCCTTCTCACAGGGCCTGACGCTGTTCGTGACGCCGGTGGTCTACACCTACATGGACGGCGTCCAGGCGTGGCTGCGGCGGGTGTTCGGCGGGACGCTGGGGATCCAGGGGGCGGCGAAGGCGGAGCCGGCGCCGGCGGCGGGGGATTGAGACGCAACGGTGGCGGTTGGCGCCTGGTGCGTCCCCGCATCTCCCCGCCAACCGCCGGCGTCTTCAGCTTCTGGACAATCTCGGCCCTTCGGATTCTTTCGGCGGCATGAGATGGATCACCTGCAGGCGGCAGTTGTTGAGCCGCTGGTAGATCACCTGGGCCAGCCGCTCCATGAAGATGAACCCGAAGCGCGGGTGGGTCTCGAGGTAGCCCAGCAGCGCGTCGGCGTCAATCGCCACCACCTCGGTCTTCTCCGACGCCTTGGCCCGCATGGCGCGCGTGCGGGGCCCGATCAGGGACCCGAACCCGAACAGGTCGCCGGGCTCGCCGGTGAGGAACCACACCTCGGCCCCCGGCGACACCTCGAAGCCCTGCCGCACCCGGCCCTTGAGGATGATGTAGGCGCTGTGGCCCTCCTCGTCGCGGTCGAAGAGCAGCTGGCCGGGCTCGAACGTCTCGCGGTGCGCGAAGGCCGCGATGTCGGCGAGCGCCTGGTCGTCGAAGCCGTGGAAGAAGTCCGACCGCTTCAGGTCCTCGATCATGGCGGGCCCCCTTTCAGTGCACCGAGCACGACACGCACGGGTCGTAGGCCCGGACCAGCATTTCGAGCCCGTGCGCGATCTCCGCGTCGGGCTTCGCGACGAGCGACGGCACGAAGGCGCGCATGTCGCCCTCGATCGCGGCCAGGTTCTGGCTGGTGGGGATGACGCAGTTCGCGGCGGTGATGCGGCCGTCGGCGCCGATGGTGTAGTCGTGCACCAGCGTGCCGCGCGGCGCCTCCACGATGCCGACGCCGCGCCCGCCGCGCGGGCGGGTCGGGGCGGCCGGCTCTTCGGGCGCGGGATCCTCCAGCAGCAGCCCCACCAGGTGCGCCGCCTCCTGGTGCGCCTGCACGGTTTCGACCACCTGCGCCGCCACGTAGTCGAACGGGTTGGCCGAATCGGGCCGGAGGCCCAGGCGCGCCGCGGCGTCCGTCGCGCGCCGGTGCAGCCGCTCCGGCGCGAGCGCCCAGCGGGCCAGCGCGCCGACGCGGATCGTCTCCCCGCCGGCCTCCGTCACGTGCTTGGCCGACGAGTGGTCCACGACGAACTCGCGGAGCACCGTGGCGTAGGCCTCCGGCGCCACCACCGCCCCGGCGGTCGTGCGCAGCGGGCCGCCCATCATCGGGTAGGCGCCGCCCTCCTCGACGGCCGCGACGTGCGGGACCCGCCGCTCCACCACCGGCCACGTCAACCCTGCGAACAGGTCCACCAGCCCGTCCACGTCGGCCCGTGCGGCCTCCAGCCGGCCGGCCAGCGCCTCGAGCGCGGCCCGGTCCGGCCAGTGGCCCATCCAGCCTGCGTGGTAGGAGATGGGCATCACGTGCCGGCCGCTCACCGTCTCGCAGATGTCGTTGGCCAGGCGCTTCAGCCGCAGCGCCCGCCCCACCACGTCCGGATGGCTCGCCACCATCGGCACGATGGACGCGACCCCGAAGGCGTCGGGCGCCACCAGGAAGCCGACGTGCAGCACGTGCGACTGCAGCCACTCGCCCGCCATGTTGAGCCGGCGCAGCAGCCGCAGCCGGGGCCCCGGCGCGATGCCCAGGGCCGCCTCGACCGCCTGCACCGACGCCGTCGCGTGGGCCACGGAGCAGATCCCGCAGATGCGACACGAGATCCGCGGCGCCTCGTCGTAGGGCCGCCCCTGGAGCAGGACTTCGAAGAAGCGCGGCGACTCCACGATCTCCAGGTCGCAGCGCAGGATCCGCTCCCCCTCGAGGTCCACGACGATGTTGCCGTGGCCCTCGATCCGGGTCAGGTGCCGGACGACGACGGCACGGCCTTCTCCCATGCCTCACGCACCTCGCGATAGTTGTTGAACAGCTGCAGCTTCTCGCCGGCCTGCGAGCGCGTCAGGCCGTGGCGGAAGAACGCCTCGCCCAGCGCCTCGAAGTTGGGCGCGTCGTGGAAGCCGCGGCACGCCTCGCACGGGGCCCCGTAGGCCGGACACGGCGCGTTGCAGCCCGCGCGCGCCACGCTCCCGAGGCACGGCAGGCCCCGCTCCAGCAGACACGGCGTGCCGCGCAGCGTGCACTCGACGCACACCGCGTGCGGCGGGACGGCCGGCACCGTGCCGGCCAGGAGCGAGCGCACCGCCGCGAGGAACTCCGTCTGGTCGATCGGGCAGCCGCGGATCTCGTAGTTGACCTGCACGACGGCCGACAGCGGGCTCGCGTCCGGCAGCGCCGCGAACACGCCGTCCTGCCGGCCGCCGTACACCGCCTTCGCCAGCTCCGTGACCGGGCGCCGGTTGCGCATGGCGTTCACGCCGCCGAGGCACGCGCAGGCGCCGATCGCGACCAGGATCCGCGCCCGCGCCCGGATCCGCTGGATCTCGGCGATGTCCTCCGGCCGGATGAGCGACCCCTCGACGAAGGCGATCTCGTAGTCGTCGCGCCGGTCGTCCATGGCCTCGCGGAAGTTGACGATCTCCACCGCCCCGAGCAGCTCCGGCAGCACCTCCTCGACGGAGAGCACCTGGAGCTGGCACCCCTCGCACGAGCCGAAGGAGAAGAACGCCACCCGCGGCCGGCTCACACGACCTCCCGCAGGTGCCGCACCTCGCGCCAGCTCACCAGCGGCCCCTCGGCGCACAGGTAGTGCCCGTCCACCTGGCAGTTCCCGCACAGCCCCAGCCCGCACTTCATCCGGCGCTCCAGCGTGAGCCACAGGTGGTGCTCGTAGAGCCCCATCGCCAGGAGCCGCCGCAGGCAGTGGCGGTACATCACCGGCGGCCCGCACAGGAAGGCCACCGTGCCGGCGGCCTCCACCGTCAGGCCGTCGAGCAGCGAGGTGATGACCCCGATGCGCCCCTCCCAGCCTTCGCGCGCCGCGTCCACGGTGAGGTGCACGTGCACGTCGTCGTGGCGCGCCGCCCACGCGCGCAGGTCGTCCCGGAACAGCAGCTCGTCGGGGCTGCGCGCGCCGACCAGCAGGTCGATGCGCCCGAACCGCTCGCGCCGGAGCAGCGCGCGCCGCACGAACGAGCGCAGCGGCGCCAGGCCCAGTCCGCCCGCCATCAGCAGCAGGCTCGACTCCTCGAACTGGTCCCAGGCCACGCGGCGGCCGTAGGGGCCGCGCACGTACAGCACGTCGCCCGCGGCCTGCTCGGTGATCAGGTTGGTCAGCCGGCCGATGCGGCGGATCAGCATCTCGAACGTGCCGGGCGCGGCCCCTTCCCCCGGGAGCGCCGCCAGCGAGAACGGCGCCTCGCCGATCCCCGGCAGCGACACCATCACGAACTGGCCCGGCTCGGGCGCGAAAGCCGCCGGCGCCTCGACCGTGAAGTGCACGTCCCGCGCGTTCTGCGGCTCGGCGGCCAGGATGCGGCACGGCTCGGGGATCATCGAGACCTGCGGCATCAGGGCGCCCGCCCCACCTGCAGGAAGATGTCGCGGATGGAGATGTGGGTCGGGCAGTGCGTCGCGCAGCGCCCGCAGCCCGTGCACCCCAGCACGCCGTGCCGCTCGGGCATGTAGCGCCCCTTGCGGAAGATCCGGTAGCGCAGCTGCTGCGCCCGCGTGGGCCGGAAGTCGTGCCCGCCGGCGACGCGCGAGAACCCCGGCACCTGGCACCCCGTCCACGCGCGCACCCGCGCCCCGCTCGCGCCGTCCAGCACCGCCTCGTCGGCCACGTCGAAGCACGTGCACGTCGGGCAGACGAGGTTGCAGCGGCCGCACGAGAGGCAGCGGTCGGCCGTCGCCTCCCACAGGATGTCCGCCTCCGCCGCCTTCAGCGCCGTCGGCAGGCGATCGGGGGGGAACGGCAGCTGCGGTTTGAACGCCTCGGACCGCACGCGCAGTCGCTGGCGCAGGGCGACCAGCTCGTCGGGCGTCGCCACCTCCGTCGTGACGTCCCGCAGCACCTCGCCCCCGCGCGCCGACTGCACCTTCACCAGCAGCACTGCGCCGAGATCGTAGCAGTAGAGCGACGCCGGGCTCTCGTTCTCCAGGCTGCCCATGTCGCGGCAGAACGACTCCGGCAGGCACGGGGACCAGCAGGCCAGGCCGACGACCAGTGAGCGATCGAGCCGGCTCGGCACGACGCGGTCGCGGCAGCTCGACTCGTGGAAGGCGTGCAGCACGCGCAGCGACGTGAGGTCGCACCCGTGCACGCCCACGAGGGCGATGGGCCGCGTGCGCTCGGGCTGCTCGAACGCGAACACCCCGTCCGCGCCGCGCCGGAAGCGGAACAGCGTTTCCCGCATCGGCGCGAAGAACTGGCGGGGCGGCAGCATGGTGGTCGGGTAGTCGAGCGCGAGCGGGGTGCCGGGTCGAACGTCCGTCCACATCCAGGAGGAGCCGTCGCGCACCGGCCCTACCACCCGGTACTCGCGCGCAAGCCGCTCGAGCAACAGATCGAGGCGCTCGCGGGGCAGACGGTAGATGTCGCCGTCCATCGCTGCACTGGGAGCGCAAGGGGCGTGCCCCGGCGGTGCGGCGGCTCAGACGGCCCGTGCGCCCCCGTAGGATTGCGGAGGCGGTATTGGTGCGGGCGGGCTTGGGATTGGGTGCGTAGAGGGCCAGGGGGCCAGGGGTTAGGGCCGCGGCGCCCCGGCCCTCAACCCCTGCCCCCTGACCTTTTCACATCAGTGCCAGATCGCCGCGACGATCCCCATCACGACACACGAGACGAGCCACGAGCCGGCGCCGATGCACAGGGCCGCGATTCGGCGGCCGCGGCTCATGGCGTGCTCGATCAGCATCACGGGCAGCATGAAGCCGAGCCACGCGGCCACGCCCAGCTTCAGGCCCTGGATCCACGTCCCCAGGTGCAGATAGCGCGAGATGAGCGCGAACACCCACGCCGCGAGCAGCAGCGCGACGATGACGATCGCCATGGTGCCGGGCGACGGCCGCGCCGAGGCGACTTCGGCAGGTGTGGCGCCGCGCGCCGTGGCCGCCGCCTTGCCGAACAGCGGTCCGTTCCAGATCGCGCCGAGGAGAAAGGCGACCACCGCCGCCACCAGCACGGCCAGGTAGTTGATGGAGACCGTCACGAGGTGCTCCTTGTGGGTGGAAACGTGCCGGCGGCGAATATGGGAGGCACGGATGGACCGTCAAGCCGGAACGCCGGCGGTGCGCGGCCGGCGGTTGGCCGCCGACGGCCGGGCGGCCCCGCCGGCCGTCAACCGCCAACGCCTCCTACTGGTGAGACCGGGACCGCGACGATACCGTATTCGGCCATGCCCGTTCGCTTGACCACCGTGGGCCAGGCGCTGCTGGACCGGGCGGCGCCGGAGCGGCAGAGCCGCCGCGGGGCGCTGCTCGCCGGGGCGGCGATCCTGCTCGCGATCGCCGCGACCGACTATGCCGTGGGGCCGGAGATCGACCTCACCGCGCTCTACCTCGTGCCGATCGTGCTGGTCACCTGGAACGTCGGCCGCGGGGCCGGGCTCGCGCTCGCCGTCGTGGGATCCGTGCTCAGCTCGGCAGGCAAGGTGGCGGGCGGGGCGGCGTACCACAACTGGCTCGTGCTCGGGACGATGACCCTCCTGTGGGCGGGCCTGTTCGTCGCCTTCGTGCTGGTGCTGACGCAGCTGCGGCGCGCCCTCGAGCGTGAGAAGGAGCTGGCGCGGGTGGACGCGCTCACCGGCGTCGCCAACCGCCGCCAGTTCCTCGAGCAGGCCGCCGCGGAGCTGAGCCGGGCGCGGCGCCACGGCCGGCCGCTCACGGTGGCCTACCTCGACCTCGACAACTTCAAGCAGGTGAACGACCGACGGGGCCACGCGGCGGGCGACGCCCTGCTCCAGGCCGTGGCGGTCGCGCTCCGCGGCCGGCTGCGCCTCACCGACGCCGTGGGCCGCATGGGGGGCGACGAGTTCGCGATCTGCCTGCCGGAAACCGGGGCCGATGCCGCGGAGACGGTGCTCTCCGACCTCCGCCACCAGGTGGCCGAGGCCCTGCCGGAGGGGCTCGCGGCCGTGACCCTCAGCATGGGCGCGGTGGCCTACGCCGCGCCGCCCGCCACCGTGGACGCCCTGCTGCGCGACGCCGACCTCGCCCTCTACGCCGCCAAGCGCAGCGGCAAGGACCGCCTCCGCCTCGAGCGCGCCTGACCTACCGCGGCAGGACCTCCACCTCCACGTGTGAGGGCTCTCCCGCGCTCCGCTCGATCGTCTCCGTCTCGGCCTGGTACGCGCTCGCCGGCGCGAGGAAGATGTTGGGCACGAAGGTCTGCGGGTTCCGGTCGTAGAGCGGGAACCACGTGCTCTGGATCTGCACCATGATCCGGTGGCCCGCGCGGAAGGTGTAGAGCTGGTCGTGCAGGTCCACCGTGTAGGTCTCGACCCGGTTGGGCGGGATCGGCTGCGGGTCGTCCCATCCCGTGCGGTAGCGCCCGCGCATGATGTCCCCGGCCACCATCAGCTCGTAGCCCGCCATCGCGGGGTGCGCGGCCACCTCGGGCGCGCCGGACGCGCTGTCCGGGTAGACGTCAATGAGCTTGACCACCCAGTCGGCGTCGGAGCCCGTGGTGGCGGCGAACAGGTGCGCGGTCACCTCGCCCGCGATGGTGACGTCGTCGGTGAGCGGCGCCGTCGTCCACGTGCGCACGTCGGGGCGCCCGTCCACGAACCGCTGGTCCTCGGTCATCCAGCGCCGCCACCGCGAGCCGGGGCTGTAGGTGATTTCGACCGGGCGCGGCCGGTACGGCACGGGGTTGGCGGGGTCGGAGACGTAGCGGTCGGCTCCGTCTCGCGACGCGGGCGGGTCGAACGACAGGACGCCGTCGGCGCGGAGGTAGAGGCGGCGGGGCTGCGCTTCGCGCGGCGGCCAGACGTCGAAGCTCCGCCACCGGTCGGTCCCGCCGTCGAACATCCGCGCCGTCGGGAACCGGCCGTCGCCCTTCCCCTTCAGCCAGTACGCGAACCACGGTGCCTGCATCCGGATGAGGAACGTGTCCGACGTCGCGCTCCCCCAGTCCATGTTGCCGAGCGTCTCGCCGCCCGGGAATCCCCACTCGCCGTGGTACCAGGGCCCGATGACGATGTGGTCCCGGCTGGCGGTATCGAGCTTCGCGAGCGCCGCGAAGGTGGCCTGCGGCCCGAACAGGTCCTCCTGGTCCCAGAAGCCGCCGACCAGCAGCGTCGGGATCGGCAGCCCCGACACGACGCGCTCGAACGCCCGGCGCTGCCAGACGCTGTCGTAGGCCGGGTTCTCGACGAAGCGGCGCCAGGTGGGGATGCGCAGCGCGCCCGTCGAGTCAGTCAGCGCCTCGAGGCTCGGAAAGGACAGGTACCAGGTGTAGGTGTCGTTGCCGGTGATGGGCATCGGACCCGCGCCGACCTCGCCCGCCTCCATCCCCCAGCCGTACTCGAAGCCGTACGACATCCGGAACGCGCCCTGGTGGAAGAAGTCGTCGCCGAGCCACGTGTCGGTCATCGGCGCCTGCGGCGAGATGGCCTTCACCGCCGGGTGGGGATCGATCAGCGCTTCCTCGGCCAGCCAGCCCGGGTAGGAGATGCCGTACAGTCCGACGCGGCCGTTGTTGTCGGCGACGTGATGGATCAGCCAGTCCACGGTGTCGTACGTGTCGGTGCTCTCGTCCGTGCCGGACGTGTCGCCGGGCGCGCGGTTCGGACGGTTCATCACGAACGTGCCCTCGGAGCGGTTGCGCCCGCGGATGTCCTCCTGCACGAAGATGTAGCCGTCGGCCGCGAGGGCCGCGTCCTGCGGGGGCGCGGCCTCGCCGGCGCGCCAGCCGCGCGCGCCGTAGGGCGTACGCGTGAGGAGGATCGGGAGCGGCCCCGTGGCGCCGCGGGGTGTCATGACGACGGCGAACAGCCGCACGCCGTCCCGCATGGGGATCATCACCTCGCGGCGGTCGAACACCGGTCCCGTGGCGGTGCGCTGCGCGCAGCCGGGCGCGGCCGCCGTGGCGAGCAGCACGGCGGTGAGCAGGGAACGGCGGGCGGCCTGCGGCATGCTTCCCCCTGGAGACGGGCGTGAGCGAGCGGGAAGGCTGCAAAGTGGCCGCGGCGGCCCGCGGCCCGCAAGCGGGCGTGTTGAACTTGGTGCCCACCCCTGGGTAGCATTCCCCCGTCCCAGCGACGATCGCTCTTGCTCCCCCGGGGGATAGGATGCGCCTGCCTCGCGCCGGCACCGCCGGCCTCTTCGTGCTCGCCTGCGCCGCCGGCCTCGCGGCCGCCGCGGCACCAGCCCGCGCCCAGCGCGCCTCCGGCCCAATCGGTGCGTACGTGCCGCCGCGCACCTGGCCGAACCCGCCGCACGGATTCGACCTGCTGCACCAGACCATCGCGGTGGCGTTCGACTGGCCCCAGCGCTCCGTCGTGGGGACGGTGGCGACCCGCGTGGTCGTGACCGGCGCGCCGACCGACACGATCCGGCTCGCCGCGGAGAACCTCACCATCGACGAGGCCACCGAGGCAGGCCGCCGGCTCCGCTTCACCGCCGACACGGACCACGTCACGGTGCGGCTGCCCCGCGGCGCCGCGGTCGGCGACACGGTGGAGTTCACCCTCCGCTACCACGCGACCCCCGAGCGCGGCCTGTACTTCGTGCCGCGGGAGCACATCATCTGGACCCAGGGCGAGGCCACCGAGACGCCGGCCTGGGTGCCGACCTACGACTATCCCGACGACAAGACGACCTGGGACATGCTCGTCACGGCCGACAGCGGGATGAAGGTGCTGTCCAACGGCCGCCTGGTGGACGTGACGGCGGCGCCGGGCGGGGGCGGCCGGCAGGTGTGGCACTGGGCGCAGGAGCTGCCCGCCTCGACCTACCTGTATTCCATCGTCGTCGGCCCGTTCGCGGTCCTGAAGGACCAGTGGCGCGGCATTCCCGTGGACTACTACGTCTACCCCGACACGACCGACGCGGCGTGGCGCACCTTCGGCGAGACGCCGACCGCGATCGAGCTGTACTCGGAGCTGCTGGTGCCGTTCCCGTGGGCCAAGTACGACCAGTCGGCCATCCCCGACTTCACGTATGGCGGGATGGAAAACGTCTCGGCCACGACGCAGACGGACCTGGCCCTGCACTCGGTCGGGGACGAGCCCGAGCAGAGCGGGCGCGGGCTGGTGGCGCACGAGCTGGCACACCAGTGGTTCGGCGATCTGGTGACGACCGCCGACTGGGCCGACGCGTGGCTGAACGAAGGCATGGCCACGTACATGGAGTCGGTGGAGGCGGAGAAGACCCGCGGCCGCGACGCCGCGGAGCTGGAGTGGATCAACCAGCAGCAGCAGGCCGAGGCGGCCGACCTGCGGCAGGAGCGGCCGCTGGTGTGGGGGAAGTACCAGGGCACGGACCCCATCGCGCTGTTCTTCACCGGCCACATCTATCCCAAGGGCGCGCAGCTGGCGCACCAGCTCCGTCGCCTGCTGGGGGACTCGCTGTTCTGGGCGGGGCTGCGCCGCTATCTGACCGACAACGCCTACCGGCCCGCGACGACGGCGGATTTCGCCGATGCGTTCGAGAAGACCTGCCACTGCGACCTCGGCTGGTTCTTCGACCAGTGGGCGTACGGCATCGGGTACCCCAAGGTGCACTGGTCGCGGCAGTGGTCGCCGGTGCTCAAGACACTGATCCTGACCGTGGAGCAGACCCAGCAGGTTGATTCGACCCATCCGCTGTTCCGCTTCCCGGTGACCGTGCGGGTCATCACCCGGGACTCGGTGGTGCGGCAGCAGATCATGGTCTCGAAGCAGCGGGAGGATTTCACCATTCCGCTGCCCTCCGACCCGCTGTCCGTGCGGTTCGACGAGGGCGGCTGGCTCCTGGGCCAGGTGACGAGCGATCAGACGCCGGCGGAGCTGGCGGACATGGCGAAGCACGACCTCGACTTCTCGGCCCGGTACTGGGCGCTGGACCAGCTCGCGGAGTCCACCGATACGGCGGCGGTCGCCGCGCGCCGGTTCATCGTCCTCAACGAGCACGACGCGGCGCTGCGCCGCATGGCGCTGGAGCAGATGCGCGCCGACCACGCGCCCGAGGGGATCGCCGTCGTGCGCTCAGCCCTGCGCGATCCGGATCCCGACGTCCGCGCCCAGGCGATCCAGACTCTGGCATTGCTCGACCCGGCGGCGGCGCGTGACGCCGCGGGGCCGATGGCGGGCACCGACCCCAACAACACGGTGCGGGCGGCCGCGCTGCGCGTGCTGACCCGGATGGCGGGCGACGCCGCCCTGCCCGACCTGCTGGCCGACGCCACGCCGGGCCACCCGATCGGGCTGCGCTTCACGGCGCTCATCGGCCTTTCGCACTTCCACACGCCCGAGGCCGTCTCGGCGCTCGCGTCGGCCACAGGCCAGGACGAGGATCGCAACATCCGGGAGGCCGCGCTGAGACTGATGACGCAACAGGGCGACACCGCCGAGGTCGTGTCCCTGACCACGAAGTTCCTCGACGATCCCGACGCGCTGTTCGCGGCCGATGCCGTCGGCGTGCTGGCGCGCGACGGCGGCGCCGCCGGTCGAGCGCTGCTGCTCGAGCGCTACGGGCACGAGACCCGGGTCCGCGTCCGGGCCGCGATGGAACGGGTGCTGCACCCGTGACGGCCGCCGCCACGCTCGACCGCTGGAGCGGCCGGCTCGCCCCCTACGCTTCCCTGCCGCTGCGCGTGGCCGTAGGCTGGGTGTTCCTCCGGCACGGGGCCATGAAGGTGGGCATGGGCGTGACCGGCGTGGCCGGCTTCCTCGGCCACCTCGGCTTCCCGGTCGCGCCCTTCTGGGCGGTGGTGCTGATCGGCGCCGAGACGCTCGGCGCGGCGTGCGTCGTGCTCGGGCTGTGGACCCGGTTCTTCGCCGCGTGCCTCGCGGTGGACATGATCGTCGCGATCACACGGGCGATCCTGCCGTCGGGCCGCGCCTTCGAGCTGGAGGGGCTGCTGCTCGCGGGGTCGCTGGCCCTGGTAGCGCTGGGGGACGGCCCCCTGGCCGTGGGCGCCCTGCTGCGGAGGAAGAAGCACGGATAGCGGAAGCCAGTAGAGTTGCGAGACGTGGAGTTGCGAGCGGTCGTGAGACCGGAGGAATCGGAACGCGGGCCACCTCTCAGGTGGCGGTCGAGGGCCCCCATGGGGGCGTAGGCGGGGTCCCCGCGCAGCGGGGGATGACCCCTCGCCCCCGTGAGGAACCGAGACCGACAACGGGTCCGCAGTGACTCGCCGAGGTCCTCGTAACCGCTCGCAATTCGCCGTCTCGCAACTGAACTCGCAGCTGCGGGCTCAGCTCTACCAGTCCAAGACGACCGGCTTCCCGGTGACCTCGAACCGCGTCGTGACGACGCCGCTGGTCGCCCCCTCGACATCGCCCGGTTGCCGGCCGCCCACGCTGACCTCGAACGCTCCCGGCTGCTCGACCCAGCGCATCGTCGAGTCCACGATGGCGAGCTGGCGCGGTGCGAGGGTGAATTCCACGCGCCGCCGCTCACCGGGACGCAGCGTCACGCGCAGGACGCCCTCCAGCGACCGGATGGGCACGGGCACCGCGGCGCCGAGGACCGAGACGTACAGCTCCACCACCTCCTCGCCCGCCAGGGGGCCCGCGTTCTCGACGGTGGCGGACACGCGCGCCGGCCGCCCGGTCCGCGGCCGGCCGCTCACACGGAGGTCGCCGTAGCGGAACCGCGTGTAGCTCAGCCCGAACCCGAACGGGTAGAGCGCATCGCCGCGGAAGTAGCGATACGTCCTGCCCTCCATGTGGTAGTCCGTGAACGGCGGCAGCTGGTCCACGGAGCGGTAGAAGGTGACGGGGAGCCGGCCCGAGGGGCTGAAGTCGCCGAGCAACAGGCTCGCGAGCGCGGTCCCTCCCGCCTCGCCCGGGTACCACGCCTCCACGATCGCGGGGACGTGCCCGGCGGCCCAGTCCACCGCCAGCGCGCCGCCGCCCATCAGCACCAGCACCACCGGCGTCCCGGTCGCCGCCACCGCGTGCAGCAGCGAGTCCTGGGGGGCAGGAAGGTCGAGGTCGGTGCGATCGCCGCCGTCGAAGCCGGGCACGTGCACCGGCAGCTCCTCGCCCTCGAGGCGCGGCGAGAGGCCGAGACACAGCACCGCGACGTCGGCGCCGCGCGCGGCGGCCACGGCGGCATCACGCCACACCGCCACGCTGTCGGAATCCGCCATGCCCGCCGCCCAGGGGCTGCCCTTCGCGTACGTCACCTCGGCCCCCGGCACGCGCGCCCGGATGCCCGCCAGCGGCGTCACCGGAGCGGACGGGGCGCCGTGGTAGTTGCCGACGAGCACGTCCACGTCGTCGGCGTCGGGCCCGATCACGGCGATGCGGCGGAGGTCCGTCGTCCGGAGAGGCAGGAAGCCGCCTGCGTTGCGCAGCAGCACCAGCGACTCGCGCGCCGCGGTGTCGGCGAGCGCCGCGTGGGCCGGCGTGTCGTTGGCCGCGAACGGGATCGCGGCGTACGGAACCTGCGCGGGCGGGTCGAACATGCCCAGGCGCAGGCGCGCGCGCACCAGGCGCGTGAGGGCCGTGTCCACGTCGGCCTCGGCGACGAGCCCGCGGTGCGCCGCGTCCACGAGGCTCCGGTAGGCGCTGCCGCAGTTGAGGTCCGTGCCGGCCTTGAGGGCCATCGCGGCGGCGACGGCTTCGTCGTCGGTCACGTGGTGCCCGGCGCGGATGTCGTCCACGGCGTCGCAGTCCGAGACCACGTAGCCGCGGAAGCCCCAGGCGCCGCGCAGGAAGTGGCGCAGCAGCAGCGAGTCCGCGCACGCCGGCATGCCGTCGAGACGGTTGTAGGCGCACATCACCGATTCGGCGCCGCCCTCGCGCACGGCCGCCTCGAACGCCGGCAGGTAGGTTTCGAGCAGGTCGCGCTCGTCCACCACCGCGTCGAAGCCGTGCCGGCCGGGCTCGGGGCCGCTGTGGGCGTCGAAGTGCTTGGGCGTCGCGACCACGCGCAGGTAGCGAGGGTCGTCGCCCTGCATGCCGCGCACGAAGGCGACCGCCAGCCGGCCGGTCAGGAACGGGTCCTCGCCGTAGGTCTCCTGCCCGCGGCCCCACCGGGGATCGCGGAAGATGTTGATGTTGGGCGACCAGAAGGTGAGGCCCTGGTACGGGCCGCGCTCGCCGAGCCGCTGCGCCTCGCCGTACTTGGCCCGCGCCTCGACCGAGATCACCGTGGCCACGCGGCCAAGCAGCGCCGGGTCCCACGTCGCGGCCAGGCCGATCGCCTGCGGGAAGACCGTCGCCACCCCCGCCCGCGCCACGCCGTGCAGGCCCTCGCTCCACCAGTCGTAGGCGGGGATCCCCAAGCGCGGGATGGCCGGGGCGCGGTTCATGAGCTGGGCGACCTTCTCCTCCAGCGTCAGCCGGCCGACGAGGTCGGCCGCGC
>Ga0335078_10009151_pt1 | contig 14687 bp, 13 predicted proteins | sample Lox_Sample_32_FD_206711 | JGI IMG/M metagenome (GOLD analysis project Ga0335078, IMG submission 206711) | Soil microbial communities from Loxahatchee National Wildlife Refuge, Florida, United States - Lox_Sample_3.2 | ecosystem: Environmental > Terrestrial > Soil > Wetlands | place: USA...
ATTGAGGGGTTTTAGAAGTGTTCGCCCCCTGGGCTCTGTTTTTGGATGATCAAACAAACGCTGCGTAATCCGGCCCTCCGCAAACGAGCGAGCCAGTTCTCGCGTCTTGTGCGCCATTCGGCAGTCACCCCGCGCATTGGCCAGACTCACAAGCCCCGACTTGCCACCAATGGCGAACTCGGCGTCACCTTTATTGGACACGCCAGCTTTTTCGTGCAGATTGGCGGCAAGAGCGTCATGATCGATCCGAATTTCGCGCGGTGGCTGTTTGTGCTGAAGCGCCTCCGCCGGCCCGGATTGCGCGTGGCCGACCTTCCGGCGATCGATGCCGTTCTGGTCTCGCACGCCCACTTTGATCACCTGCATCGCCCGTCGCTGCGCGCCATCGTGCAAAACAATCTGCGCGTACGCGGGGTCGCCCCGGCCATCATCATTCCGACCCATGTTTCCGACCTGGTTTCCGATCTTGGTTTTTCCGAAATTATCGAACTCGACTGGTGGAAGAGTTCTCGTCTGGCCAACTTGTCGGTTACGCACGTGCCCTCGCGGCATTGGGGCGCACGGATTCTGAAGGATTCGCACCGCGGCTACGGAGGCTTCGTTCTGAAGGCGGGCAAGCATTCGGTCTACCACGCTGGAGACACAGCGTACTTCGCGGGATTCCGCGAAATCGGCCGCCGCCTCGCGCCCGAGCTGGCCCTGCTTCCCATCGGCGCTTACAACCCATCCACCTTCCGCGCCGTGCACGCCGATCCCGCCGACGCCACCCAGGCATTCCTCGACCTGAAATCCCGCTGGATGGTTCCCATGCATTACGGAACGTTCCGCTTGTCGCACGAGCCAGTCGACGAGCCTTTGCAGTTGCTCGACCAGGAAGCCAGCGCCCTAGGGATCAAAGACCGTGTCGTCGTGCTCGAAGAAGGCGTGACTCGCTTCTTCTAACCAAACCCACCTCCAGAAAACGATCTTTGCATCCAAAGAGCAAGCCGAGCGATGGGTATTTGCGTCGCACTGTTGCCGCCTTTCGATCACCTATTTTTCTTGATCTATTGACACTTCCAACCCCGTTTTTGGTGTAGACTTCTTTCGCCAATTATTCGCCTCACGGAGGTCCTATGCCAGCAAAGCCAGTTCCCGATGGATTTCACACTCTCACTCCCTTCCTTACCGTGCGCGATGCCGAGCGCGCCATCGAGTTCTACAAAAACGCATTCGGCGCCGAACTGCGCGGCGACGTTGCCAAAGGTCCGGATGGCAAGGTCATGCACGCTGAACTCAAGATCGGTGATTCGATCATCATGCTCAGCGATGAATATCCCGACTTCGGCTCCGTATCTCCGCTATCCATCGGTGGATCAGCGATGGGCCTGCACATCTATCTCGATGGCGTAGATGCCGCGTTCGACCGCGCCGTGAAAGCCGGCGCAAAAGTCGATATGCCCGTTATGGACCAGTTCTGGGGCGACCGCTACGGCAAACTCACTGATCCCTTCGGTCATAAATGGTCGATCGCCACGCACGTCAAAGATATGTCCGAAGACGAGATGCAGACGGGCATGCACGAGGCGTTCGCTAAGGGTGACGAAAAGATGAAGAAGACCGCGTAGGTCAGCGCTGTAGTCTAGAACTACGGATGTCATTCCGACGCGCAACACTGAGCGAAGCGAAGTGGAGGCAGGAGGAACCTGCTGTCTGCGACAGTATCGAAGCTGTCGTGGAACAGCAGGTTCCTCATCGCCGCTTCGCGCCAGTTCGGAATGGCAAGAAGTCCAGGGGCCGCTCTCTCTGGATGATTCACTCTGATTGAACGGGGACAGTCGCTTCGGCTGTCTATTGACTTCCATTAATCGAGCAGCTTCAGATTGTTCAACAGTTCCCTCACCGAAGAAATACACTCTTGGATGTCGTAGTGAAACTCACCGAGTTCTTCATCCTGAGAGACCAGAACAAGAAACCGCAAGACAATTTCCGCCTGCTTTCGATCCAGGCAACTCAGTCTCTCCCGCAGCCAGGAAATTCTCGCCGGATCTTTGATCCCGTTCAGATCTGGTGTTAGCGCATAGACTGTGAACTCGCACACCTCCGAATTCAGGTCGAAATGCCGCAAGGAATAACGCAGGTAGGCAGGGAGAAAGTAGTGAAACGCCTGCGCCGTGAAGAACGACATGGACTTGTTTGCTTCCAGCTTCGCGTTGTCGATCTCAGGCCATGACCGCCCATAAAATTCCGCGGTGATATCGCGGCACTCCGGGCAATCGCTGCCACACGTGGTGATCGGATGAGGCAGCGGGTTGGTAGCAAAGGCCTGCTCGATCTCGGCGATTAAAGCCGCTCTCTCCGCCGCTGGTCCCACATCTATCTCGTCGCTCATGCGTTCGGTGTCAGTATGCCAGCAGAATTCTGAGATCGCGAATGTTGTTCCCAGTGGGCCCAGTTTCGATGGCGTCTCCCAGCGCTTTGAAGAGCGGAAAGGCGTCGAATTTCTTCAGTGCGGAGCGAACGTCAAACCCGCGTGTCCTCGCCCGTTCCACAGTTGAGCCATCGACAATTGCCCCGGCAGCAAGGCTGTTCCCATCCACCCCATCGGTCCCGGCACTCAACACCGTGATGTTGTCGCCGGCAATCTTCTCGGCACAGGCCAGCGCAAACTGCTGATTGCGTCCGCCTACACCGCCGTTCGTAACCTTCACCGTCACTTCCCCGCCGGAAATCAAACACGCGGGGGAATACATTCGGCGCAACGCGCGAACCCGCGCAACCAGGTAATCCGCGGCCTTCTCATAATCCCAATCGTCGCAAGAGTTATCTTCGTCTCCCGAGAATTCCAGCGGCAGCATCGCGCTAGCCGCTTCCCGCGCCGTCTGATTCGACAGGATCGGCCACCAGCGCGCGCGCACGAATGCCGGATCGTCGGACTTCGGCGTCTCTTCCAGAGCATGCCGCTCGAAAAGTTCGCGCGTCGATGCAGGAAACTGCTTCAGCAGTTCATACTTCTCCGCGATGCGATAGCAGTCTTCCACGCTAGTCGAATCCGGCATCGTTGGACCGGAGGCCAGCGCGTCGAGATTCTTGTCGGGCACATCGGAAACGAAAATTGAAACCTGATGCGCCGGATATGCCGCCTGTGCCAGACGTCCTCCCTTCACGCCCGACAGATGTTTCCGGACCGTATTGATTTCAGCAATCGGAGCGCCGGAATGCACCAAAGCACGATAGGTCGCGACGAGATCATCGAGCGAAAGCTCATCGTCAAGCGACTTTTCGACGATCGATGACCCTCCGCCGCTGATCATGAAGATCACCAGCGCTGTCGAAAGTTGTGCATCGAGCGCCCGTAGAATCGCGCTCGCGGCCCGGATTGAATCCGCATTCGGCGTGGGATGACCGCCGCGAAAATACCGGAATCCGTGGACCTGTGATTCCGGCTCGACCGAACTCGCCACGATGCCTTCGAGCGGCGATCCAACCTGGGCGCTCAATGCCTCGACCATCGTGTGTCCGGCCTTGCCAATCGACACCACGAATACGCGTGAGTAAGCTTGCAGGTCGTAGAGGTCCTCGCGAACCCGCAGTACACCGCGTTCACAGTGCACATGACGCTGGAAGGCACTTGCAATGGAGGAATGTTGCAGCGTCCGCATGAAAATGGAGCGCGCCGTCTCGCGCATCTCGCGGAACTTCGCTTCGCGGGCAGGATCGAGCATGCGGAGTGATTATAAAGAGCTGTGAGCCCCGAGTCGCGAGCTACGAGCCAACCGAGTCCTTCACCCACGCTTCAATCGCCTCGCGCAATTCGCGCAAACGTCCTTCGAAGAAGTGATCGGCTCCTTCGATGACAACCAACTTCTTCGGCTCGGAAATAGACGCGACCAGAGCTTCCAGCTTCGCTCGCGGGCCAAACTGATCGCGCGCTCCGCTGATGAACAGCTTTGGCTTGACGCAGTCCTCCAGGAACTCGAACGTGTACACCCGCGGCTCTTCGGTATCCGCGGCAACAGGGGCAACCGGCATCCCGGCAGCAAGCAGCGCGCCAACCCGGTCATCCGCGTAGGAGGCGCGCAACCCTACCGCCGCTCCGAAGGAAAATCCGGCGAAGATGAGCGGCAGATGATACTCCGCATCCAGCCAGTCGAGCGCTGTGCGGACGTCATCCACTTCCCCCTGACCGTGGTCGTGTTCTCCCTGGCTCAATCCGGTGCCGCGAAAGTTAAAGCGCAATACGGGATATCCAAAGCTGTTCAGCGCCTTCATCGTATGAAAGACGACTTTGTTGTGCATCGTTCCGCCGAACAGCGGATGAGGGTGACAGACGACCGCAGCGTGCGTTGGATTCTCGGATCCCGAGTTGAGGAGCGCTTCGAGGCGTCCCGCAGGGCCATCGAGGAACAAAGAGCGGATGGAAGAGTTCGAAAAACTCACATCCCAGACTACACGAGATGGGGAACGCGCACCGAGTATCGGCACGACTCAGACGAAAGTGGCCGTGCTGGATTTTCTCGGCACTCGGGACTCGCAACTCGCGACTCGCCTGCTATTCTCTCCACCATGGATGCTGTCACATTCACGCGCCAGCTCGTCGACATTGAGTCGATCACGGGCAACGAGACCGCTGTCGGAAATTATCTCTATGGAGAGCTCTGCCGCATCGGCTACAACACCACCAAGATGCCGGTCGAGCAGGATCGTTTCAACGTCTATGCGACTTCTCCGGAACATCCCAATCCGGCGGTCGTATTCTCCACGCATATGGATACAGTTCCTCCCTTCATTCCATCGTCGGAGGACGCCAACCGCATCTATGGCCGCGGATCATGCGATGCCAAGGGCATCATCGCCGCTCAAGTAACCGCCGCCGAGCGACTCCGCCAGCAAGGCATTCACGTCGGACTCCTGTTCGTCGTAGGCGAAGAGCGCGACAGCCTCGGTGCACACGTGGCTAACCAGCACGCTCCCGCAAGTTGCAGGTTTCTAGTCAACGGCGAGCCCACCGAGAATCACCTTGCACTCGCGTCGAAAGGAACGCTGCGCGCCGAGGTCACGGCGCGCGGACGCATGGCACACTCAGCCTATCCCGAACTCGGCGAATCGGCCATCGACAAGCTCATTCCCGCGCTGTCGCGTCTGCGCGCCATGGCACTGCCGTCTGATCCGCAGATTGGGCCCTGCACGCTGAACATTGGTTTGATCGAGGGAGGACGCGCGCCCAACGTCATACCCGACTATGCGCACGCCGACTTGCTCTACCGGCTGGTTGGATCATCGGAAAATCTGCGCCGCGATATTCTTGCCTCAGCCGGCCACGACGTCGAAGTCACCTTCCCTCTCGAGCTTCCCTTCCTGCGCTTGCGAACTATCGACGGCCTCCCGACTATGATCGCCGCCTTCACGACCGACATTCCGAAGCTGACCCAGTGGGGCGAACCGCTGCTCATTGGCCCAGGATCGATTCACGTCGCGCACACGGACGGCGAGTACATCGAGAAGCAGCAACTGCACGAGGCGATCGATTTGTATTGCGGGATCGCGAAGCAGCTTACGTCCTGACAGACCGGCGCCCTACTGCGGGCTCCAAGTCAGTTCCACCCGGATCGGAATCTCGTTCTTCACCGGCATGGCGAGCAGCGATGGTGGATCGATCTTGAAATCAACCAGAGTAGCCGGAATCGTTCCAACGATCTTCTTGTCGTTCCCCTGCGCCGTCATCTCGAAGGGAACCTGCTGATAGTGCACCGTCTGTCCGGCAAATTGAATTTCCAGATCGGCTTTGATGGTGGTGGATCCTGCTGCCGATTCCGGTAGTCTCGTGCGAACCGTCACCATGGGGAACTCCGCGCCGCGCGTGACTTGAATCATGTGCAGGTCGCGGTTGCTGTCGCCGGAGTCGAACGACTTGACTGGGACCGCAATCAGAAAATCGCATTGCCCGTCGTGGCAAACACCCTTGCCGCGTGCGGCGTGGCTTACACCATCGGTCTGATGCAGCGGGTGTGACACGTGGTAGGAAAGCGTGCTCTCTTTCAAGACCCAGGCGTGATCCACGGCAATGACGTTGGAAATCGCGAACAGGACGAACAATGGCAGCAGAGTTCTCTTCATAGAGTTTGAGCATGACCTCAGCAAGAGTCGGGTTACTTTCAACAGGCGTTGGGACGCCCCACGTCTCGCCGCCTTTGCGAGACCTGGGAACCTCGACAGCCTTGCAGCGGGGTGATCCCGACTGCGAGCCCCTTCTTGAATGCCGGCGTTCGAATTCGTGCGGTTGCCTAGAATTTTAGCGATACCGACAACAGGGCCGCGCCAAAAGCCCCGGCCGTAACGATCGCCACCGGGCCGTGCGCCTGCGCGATACCGTGCACCTTCTGTCCATTGTTCTTTTGCTCAAATGCCAGCGCGCCGAGAATCGGCGTCAGCACCATGCCCGGCCCATGGATCCATGCCATCGCTTCGTGAAAGCGGATCGGCCCGCGCTTGGGCGTTCCCTTGATTCGCGGTGCGCGGATCGCATACCACGCTGTGATTCCGTAGAGATCCCCGGTCAGCGAACCGAGCGCGACATGCAGATCACGCGATGCAGAGCTCTCGTTTTTGCCACCTGCATTGAATGAAGTGATGACCGTAGCGATCATCGGAATCGTCGTGATCAGTCCCAGGCGCTGGTGAATCTTCAGCATGTGCGTGCGCTTGTCGAGCAGGGCCTGCTGTTCGGCGTTGGCCTGCGTTTCCGATTTCGAGAAGCCGAGATCTTCGAGAGATGGCTCGGACTTGTTGGGGGCCGGTGCGTTGGGGAGATTCTCGGACGGCGCGGCGGCCGGCTGTGTGAGCGTAAGAGTGATTGTCTGCGGAGCCCCAGAGAGCGCGACTTTAGCGACGGCGATTCCCACTCCCTCAACGGACGACGAAACTTCATAGTCACCCGCTGCCAGATTCGCGAACGAATAATGTCCATCGGCGTGTGTCAGCGTCGCGGCGGACTCTCCGGTGGATACGTTCTTTGCCGAGACCTTCGCGTCCGGTACGGTCTTACCCGAAGAATCCAGCACGGTGCCCGAAAGTGCGGCTCCGGAGCCCTGCGCGTAAAGAGAATATGACGTGAGTACAAAGATCAGTACAGCCGCAAAGACGAGCTTCGACGGCGCAGCACCCATTGGAAATTTCCCTTTCCGGTCGAGAGACCACAGACTACTTTATGTCTCAAAGATGCGGCAAGCGCAGCAGAGGATGTCCTTTACAATCCGCGATCCAGGTTTGTTCAAGATCAGGTCTGTTCAAAAAATGATACGCGACGATCCAGAATCTAATCCGCGGTAGACTGAATCAGATGACCACCTCGACCCTCAACTCCCTCTCTCGCGCGTCGTCCGCTTACTTGCGCTCGGCGATGCATCAGCCGATTCAGTGGCACGAGTGGGGACCGGACGCTTTTGCCGCCGCGCAGCGCGAGAACAAGCCGATGCTGCTCGACATCGGCGCGGTGTGGTGCCACTGGTGTCACGTGATGGATCGCGAGTCGTACGACGATCCGGAGATTGCGGCGATCGTGAATGAGCATTTTGTCGCAGTGAAGGTCGATCGCGACGAGCGCCCTGACATCGACAGCCGGTATCAGGCGGCGGTGCAGGCCGTCAGCGGGCAGGGCGGATGGCCACTGACGGCGTTTCTCACTCCCGATGGCAAGCCGTTTTATGGCGGAACGTATTTTCCTCCGAATGATGGGTACGGGCGTCCGAGTTTTCGCCGCGTGCTGCTGAGCATTGCTGCAGCCTACAAAGAAAAGCGTGGAGAAGTCGTCGAGCAGGCAGCGATGGTCGAGAACGCGATCGTGCAGTCCGAATCGTTCCATGGACGCAGCGGGCGCGTCTCGGCGAACGTGATCGACGCGATTCAGGAATCGGCCGTCAAGATGTTCGATCCGCGGCATGGAGGGTTTGGAAATGCGCCGAAGTTCCCGCATCCGTCGGCCCTGGATCTGCTGATAGAGAGATATGCGCGTGGAGCGGCGGACGCCCCCGTCCGCCGGGCGGATGACTCACAACTCGCTAATCTCATCACCACCACACTCACGAACATGGCCCACGGCGGCGTCTACGACCAGCTCGCCGGCGGTTTTCACCGCTACTCCGTCGACGAACGCTGGGTTGTGCCGCACTTCGAGAAGATGTGCTACGACAACTCCGAACTGCTGAAGAATTACGTCCATGCGTATCAGGCTACGGGCGACAAATTCTTCGCAGACGTGGCCCGCGACATCATTCGCTGGATGGACGAGTGGCTCAGCGACCGCGAGCGCGGCGGGTTCTATGCCTCGCAGGACGCCGACATCAATATGGACGATGACGGTGACTACTTCACCTGGACGCTCGACGAAGCCCGCGCCGTATTGACCGAGGAGGAAGCGCAAGTCGCGGCTTTGCACTACGACATCAGCGAGATCGGCGAGATGCATCACAACTCTGCGAAGAACGTGCTCTATGTGCGCGCTTCGATCGATGAAATCGGCCGCCGCATGAAGCTATCTCCTGAACGCGTGAACCAACTGCTCGCCTCGGCAAAAAGAAAAATGTACGCGGCGCGCCTGCAGCGGCCGACCCCATACGTCGACAAAACCGTATACGTCGGATGGAACAGCTTGTGCGTCTCTGCGTATCTGGAAGCAGCCAAGGTGCTGGGGTTGACCGATGCGCGGAAGTTTGCTCTGCGCTCGCTCGACCGAGTCTTGAGTACAGCCTGGAGGCCACAAGGTAAGGATAAGAACGCCGGGGATGCCCCACTCCTCGCCGATTTTGGGAGAAGTGGGAACGCTGCCGCTGACAGGCACCTACCCAGACTTCTCCACGTCGTCGCCTATTCCGACCCCAAGGCCGAGCACCGCGAAGTCCCCGGGATGCTCGACGACTATGCTTTCACGGCCCTGGCGTGTCTCGACGCCTACGAGGCCACCGCCGACCTCAGCTACTTCAAATTCGCGCACGCTATCACAGACGCCATGAGTGCCCGCTTCTTCGACCCGACCTCGGGCGGATTCTTCGACAGCGAACCGTCCGCCGGCGGCAATCATCTCGGCGTGCTCGCCACACGGCGCAAGCCGCTGCAGGATTCCCCCACGCCCGCCGGAAATCCGATGGCCGCGATTGCCTTGATGCGCCTGCATCACTACACGGGCGACTCCAGCTACCGCGACAAGGCCGAGATGACGCTCGAAACATTCGCCGGCGTTGCCGAGCAGTTTGGAATCTTCGCGGCAACGTATGGAATCGCCGTCGTGCACTTCCTCGACAGCCCCGTGCAAATCGTGGTCATCGCTGGGGACGATGGTGGCTCGACCGCCGACGATTTGTATCAAGCCGCGGTTGCATCATTCGCTTTTACGAAAACGACGCTGCGGCTTGCCGCGAATCAGGCAGTGGCCGAGAATCTTCCACCCGGGCTGGCGGCAACGATTCCCAATCTTCCACCACTCAAATCCGGACGATCTTTCGCCGTCCTCTGCTCCGGATCGACCTGCCAGCCGCCCGTCTTCACTGCCGCCGAGCTGAAGGCCGCAATTTAGGCTCCTGCAGGATTCACTCGGCCAAAAAGTTCGGGCCGACGGGTTGGGGCTGCACCACACTCCCACGGGAAGTGAAATCAGTTTCAGGTTTTTTGCCGGTTCAGAATTACTGCCGCAATCTCGCGTCTGTGTAGGGACGGACGCATTCGTCCGTCCCGCGAGCGGAGCGAGCGTGCCACAGCGCCGATCGACAACGCCTCTGTGCGGCTACCGGTAGTCCTGATTGTGCGCGTACGCGCAACTCCGGACGCATGCGTCCGGAGTTACACAAACCTGTATTTCAGGATGAGCGTGAAGGACCTTCTCGGATTTCGACTAACGCAGCTTTAAGTCTTCGAAGCGGCCCGCACCGCGGCGGCAAAGTTGCCGGTTCCCTCTGCGCCTGTACCCGCCGTTGCCGCGTTAGCTCGTTCGGGAGCGGCTGGCGGCTGGGAGCGCGAAAGCGCCCGGTCCACCATACCCTCGAACATCGGAATGAGCGAGTCAGCCGGCAGCGTGTGATGAATGTCGGAAAGGCTCTGCTCCCAGCGCTGCGGCTTCAGCAGCGAGCGCGAGGCATCGCGCGCCGGGCGCTTCACCGCAACATAACCGAACCAGAGTGCCAGGCTGCAGTTATAGGCCGACATGTTGACCACGCTGATCCACGGGCCGCTCAGGTGGCTGCCAATCCAGGAGGAAATCAGAAGAAGTTCGAGGCAGGCAAACAATCCGAAGCCCAGGGCAATTCCGAAGCTGTGTTGCTTGCGGCTGACCCCGACGTAGTTGGCGAAGAAGAGGAGGAACATCACCATCCCGACCTGGATGATGCGCACACAGCGCTGCGACGTGATGATGGCCTGCATCCACGGCGCCATCTCCGAAGAATTCGTCGACACCGAAACCACGCCGGCCACTAGCAACATGACCAGGCCCGCCCATTTGAACAGCACCGTGCCCAGATCGCGCAGCGTGTGGAACATGCGGAACACATCAACGAATACTTCATGGATCACGAGGAAGCCGAAAGTAACGCTGAATGCGTTGAACACCCAGTACGAGTAAAACGTGAATGAACTGGCGGAGCTGTGCAGATAGGCAGGAAATACGATGGCGAAAGTCAGGAGCTGGGTGATCAGGTAGCCAAAGAAAAACTTGAATTGGCGCAGCAGGCCGCGGCGAATCACGAACGCACCGATGCCCAGCTGGAGCAGCGGATGCAACATCCAGAGCGCGTAGTAAAAGAACCTGAATCTTTCGCTCATTCTTCCTTCGCCAAACCAACAATTGCAGATGCCCTCGGCACGACTCCCCAGTCGGCCAGCAGAAACTCCGGACATCTTTTTACAAAGACGAAACTCCTGCCTTGTAGAGCAAGGCTAGCCGTTCGCCACCGGGCGTTCAATGCACCCAGGTAATCTAAGGTAACGTTACCTTTGCACCATGGATTGGGCAAGTTACCTTCGTGCTAAGGGGGTGGATGGCACGGTGGTACACGGAAGCCACGCCCCAAGGTCGCTTCTTGCATTTGCGGATCCAGACCCAACATGCTCCCAAACGGTACAACGCCGAACTGCGGGAGTCCTCCCCCGCAGCCCGGCGCCTGGAGATGTGCGAGCACAAGCCAGCCCTCGGATCGGATTCGTCAGTGCCCCTTTCGCCCGCCCACGGATCCTTTTTGCCGATGACGAGAATGTTGGGAAACAACGAACGATCCACAGTGGTGAGGTAATAGCGGGAAGCGCTTCCTCGGCCCACGACAATCACATCCCAGATATCCGGTTCCATCGTCTTGCTCCTTCTGGCTCTTGAAGTTTTTTTGCTGCTCACGATGGAAAGCGAGGTCCGGGCTGGGATTCCCTCATCGAAATCAGGGAAGTGTGGAGGCGAGACTACGCTCAAGTCGCTGAAGGGCCCCCAGCTCACGCGGGCGCACTTGGAGCATGGTGGTGCTGGATCGTTTGGGGCTCGTCGCGGCGGCGCGGGGCCGTTCTATGCGTCGGGCATCGAGTGGATGTAAGCGCGCATCATGCGTACCTCGTCATCCTTCTCGTTGAGATCGTGCAGCAGGATGTCGCGCAGCGACACCATGCCGACGAGGTGTCCCTCGTGGCAGACTGGAAGATGACGAAAGCCGTGACGCCGCATCAGCGCCATGCAGCCTTCGAGGTCCTCGGAAATACTGACGGTCAACGGATCGTCGGTCATGACCTCGGCCAGGCAGGTGCTCCGCGGATCGCGGCCCTCGGCCACCACGCGGCGCATAAGGTCGCGTTCGGAAAAAATCCCGACGAGTTTTCCGTTGTGAATGATGGGAACCGCGCCAATGTTCCGATCGACCATGGCGCATACGGTTTGCAGAACCGTGTGGCCCAGTTCCGCCTGATAGGTGTCCTGATCTTTGATCAGGTCGCAGATCCGCATTTGATACCTCCCGGCAACTGAAGTCCGAGCAGTCCAAAGCATCTACCGGGGCGCGAGTATATGCCGAAGTCTGGATGAAAAGAAAGCGAAAAAGGTTGGGGAGCAAGAAAAACTTGCCGTGGCGGATCAGGTTGGGAAAACCCCTACAATGCCTGATTTAGTTGCCGTGGAAATCTCCACCGATAAGCTTGGGAAGGGCGCGGCTTCAAGCCGTGCCGCTAAAGGACCACAAACCTGCGGCCTTCAGCCGCTGAGGTTCGCTCGTCCGCTGTAAGCAGTTTGGATCGTGTAGACGAAATCAAGCAGACGCGAGTTTGTCCCTCAAGAACACGAAGTACGACGAATTCCACAATGCGGTCGGCACTGTCCCGCGCGGGCGCGCGGTGATCACGATGTTGTACTCGTCGGCGGGTCCGGTGCTCACTTCATGTAGAAGATCGGCGGGTTTCTCCGCCTCGCCCTTCGCCGATTTGCTTCCCACCGGCTGAATTATCGCCAGCCACGCCAGAAATTCGTGCAGATCGCGCGAGCGCGGTCGCCCGGGGATCAGGAACGAGACCTCAGCATCCTGCGTCGAGAAATGCCAGGCCAGTGACGCCGCCAAATCGACCGCCTGCTCGTAAGACTCATCCGAAACCAGTCCGGCCTCGGGATTATCAAACGCGATGCAGAGCTTGCGCTCGTCCTCCCGGGCAAACTCGCGAACTTTCAGCGAGCCCGATTTGGCGGTGGCCTTCCAGTCAACGTGGCGAGCCGAATCCTCCGGCAGATACTCGCGAATGCGATAGAGATCGGAGCCGCGTCCGCGCACAAAGCTCTCCCACTCTCCGCGCACCAGCGGGAGAATCTCAAACACTTCATCGGTCGGTTCGACCCGCGGATAGACGAGCACTTCTCGCTGCAGCGCCACGTGGCGTGTCTTCGTAAAAAACGCGAAAGGAAAGCGCGTCGCCAGGCCAAAACTGTCTTCCCGGTACCGTCCGCGGCGGTCGAATCTTAACTCGAGGTCCGCTGAGCCCTCCGCGCGCGGCGGCAGGAAGGGGAAGTAAGCCATCCCCTGAAAAATCCCTGGAGGCGGCGGAAGAATCGTCACCCGCCGCAGGCGCCGATCCGGAAGCGTGAACCATTGCTTTTCTCTGGGCCGGTTGAAGGGAAATGTAAAAGTGCTCGCTTCCCACTGCCACTGCTTCGTCGGCTTCTTTCTCTTCTTCCGCGACGACAACACACGCACCGAGAATGACGGCAGATAGCGCCGTGGATTACTCACCACAATGCGTCCCATGACGGGGCGTCCAGCGAACACATGCTCCGGCAAACGAATGTCCAGTTCGAGATAGCGAAGCACCACGGCCGAGACCCATCCCGATACAAGGATTGCCGCCAGCATGGCCGCAACCACGATGTACAGAAGATTGTTTCCAGTATTGAGCGCGGCGATGCCGATCACCAGCGTGACGACGACATAGACGATCCCGGCCTTGGTGACGTCGTAGTCGAACGTTTCGCGCAGGCGCTCCACCGCCACGCGTCGCAGCAGATACGGCACCGTGACCAGCCCGACCAGCGTGGCCAGCACCAGCGAAGTCGAAGCCAGAATGATGGTCGCCCAGAGATTTCCGGCGTCGCGGGAAATCGTCGAGAACAAGGCCGCGCCGAAAGCCAATCCCAGACCGACGAGCGAAAGCAGAAACTTCACCCAGACTTCGGCCGACGACGACTGCAGCCACTGCGCCACACGGCCGGGCAAAGACTCGCTCGATTTCAACGGATTGGCAACAGCAGAACCCACGCGTCTCGAGCCTAGCATCCCCCATCAGAACGAACAACGAAGATCAAGTTGCAAGCCAAGCGTTCGTAACCGAGTTTCCCGGTGGCGTCCATCCCGAACGACGGCGCAGTTCAGCCGGCGGAGGGATCTCGCGCGTAGCATCTCCAAAGCCATCCCGACCCGCGAGATCCCTTCGCCTAGCAGCACAGGGCAGGCCCTTCACTCCGCCTGAAAGGCGGCTATGTTCAGGATGACGCCCCTTGCCCTCGTGCCTGCAGCTGGAATGACTAACCCCTCTTCTGCTTGCAGCGCTGCTGTGCTACCCTTGCGACGCTATACCGGGCCACGATTCCATCCCATCTTTCTTCTGCTAAGGAGATCCCCCATGCCCATCAGCAAACGTGCGTTAGCGGAATTCTTCGGAACTTTCTGGCTGGTCTTCGGCGGATGCGGCGCAGCCGTGCTGGCTGCCGGCGTCCCCTCGGTCGGCATCGGATACGCCGGCGTCGCGCTGGCCTTCGGCCTCACTGTTCTCACCATGGCGTTCGCCATCGGACACATCTCCGGCTGCCATTTGAATCCGGCTATCAGTGTCGGCCTCGTCGTCGGCAAGCGCTTCCCTGCTTCCGATCTGCTGCCTTACATCATCGCGCAGGTTGTCGGCGGAATCGCCGCCGGAGGCGTGCTGCTGCTCATCGCCAACGGCTTGCAAGGATTCGATATCCACAACGGATTCGCCCTCAACGGCTACGGCGAGCATTCCCCACAGGGCTACTCGCTGCTCGCTGGTTTCGTAGCCGAAGCGGTGCTGACCGCGTTCTTCCTGATCGTCATCATGGGCTCGACCGACAAGCGCGCCCCCAGCGGATTCGCCCCCATCGCCATCGGCCTCTGCCTCACGCTGATTCACCTGGTCTGCATCCCGGTGACGAACACGTCGGTCAACCCGGCCCGCAGCACCGGCGTCGCGGT
>Ga0335078_10009152_pt1 | contig 14685 bp, 8 predicted proteins | sample Lox_Sample_32_FD_206711 | JGI IMG/M metagenome (GOLD analysis project Ga0335078, IMG submission 206711) | Soil microbial communities from Loxahatchee National Wildlife Refuge, Florida, United States - Lox_Sample_3.2 | ecosystem: Environmental > Terrestrial > Soil > Wetlands | place: USA: Florida...
GCGGCGTACCGCCGCCCGCCCCTCCCAGCGCGCGCAGCAGTTCGTCGGCGTCCATCACGGGTGCAAGCGTCGCCATCCGCACGACGATCATCTCCAGCAGCAAGTCGGGGTACGGCGAGCGCACGATTTGCTCCTGCGCGTCGGCCATCAGCTTGAAGAGCCGCATCAGGTCGCGCGCGCTCGGGCGCTCGGCGATACGGCGCAGCTCCGCGGCCTCGTGATCCGGCAGGTCGGCGAGCGGATTTAGCTCGCCGTTCGCCGGCAGCTTGGCGACCGCCAGGTTGCGCAGCGTTTCGAGCAGGTCGCGGCCGAGCGATTCCAGGTTGGCGCCCCGGCGATGCTGCTCGCGGACGGCGCCGAGCGCGGCCGCCGCGTCATGATCGAGAATCGATTCCGCCAGCTTGAACACGGCGCCACGTCCGGCGACTCCGAGCGAGGCTGCGATTTCGCTTTCGGTAATCTTGCGGCCGAGCGCGGCGATCGCGGTTTCGAGCGTCCGTTCGGCGTCGCGCATGCTACCGCCGGCCTCGCGGGCAAGCAGGCGGAGCGCCGATTCTTCGACTTCGATCTCCTCGCGCGCGGCCAGCTCTTTAAGCCGGGCGAGCGTGGTGCTGAGCGGGATGCGCCGGAAGTCGTAGCGCTGCAGGCGCGACAGGATCGTCTCGGGCATCTTCTGGGGCTCGGTGGTCGCGAGGATGAACTTGACGTGGGCGGGTGGCTCCTCGAGCGTTTTCAGGAGCGCGTTGAAGGCCTGGTCGGTGAGCTGATGGGCTTCGTCGATGATGTAGATCTTGAAGCGGTCGCGCGCCGGCCGGTAGCTCAGGTTCTCGATAATGGCGCGGGCGTCGTCGATCTTGCGGTAGGTTGCGCCGTCGATTTCGACCACGTCGAGCGCGCGCCCTGCGCGAATCTCGATGCAGGCGGCGCACTCGCCGCACGGATCGGGGGTCGGCCCCTTTTCGCAGTTGAGGCAGCGGGCGAGGATGCGCGCGGCGGTGGTTTTGCCGACGCCGCGGATGCCGGTGAACAGGAAGGCGTGGGCGATCCGGCCGCTTTGCAGGGCCTGACTGAGCGTGCGGGTTACGTGTTCCTGGCCGACCAGCTGGGCAAAGCGGTCGGGGCGCCATTTGCGCGCCAACACCAGGTGCGACGACGGATCGGAAGCCATCAGCGATAACCGGCCATCGAGCGACTACGGAAAAAGCGGCATTCTGCCCGCCGAGTGATAGCTAGGCTCCCCTGCGGCACAGGGTGTCAACCGGTGCCGTTGCTTCCTTCCGGACCTGGCGGGGTTCGCGGTCTTCCCTTGCGCAGGACCCAGCTATCATCGACGGGCAGCCCCTTCGCGGCCAGCCGCTGAGTCTCCAATTAAATTCCCATCGCGCGGGCCATGCAACCATACGACCCTCGGCGATGTGTACATCACGCAGCGACGGGCTCGGCCGGCGCTCCGGCGCGCCGTGCAAGCGTGAGCCGGAGCCAGACGCGCGCCGAGTCGGTAAGAATCACGATCACGACCGCAATAAAGATGAAAGTCATCGCGGTGTCGATCCGATCGTTCCAGACCAGGCGTGTGATCGTTGCCGAGCGCGCGGCGCTGGTCGTGGGCAGTGCCTGCTCGGCCGCGAGTTGCGCGGCGTGAGCGAGAAAACCGACGTTGGGCGCGGAACTGAAGATTTTCTCCAGCCCGGCCGTCATCGTGACCGACACCAGCCAGCAAAGCGGAGTCAGCGTGACCCAGGCGTAGCGGCTCTTGCCCTGGCGCATCATCGCCGAAGTTGCGACGCAGAGCGCGATCGTCGCCAGCATCTGGTTCGCGATCCCGAACAGCGGCCATAGTGAATTGATGCCGCCCAGCGGATCGATCGTGCCGAAGTAGAGAAAATAACCCCACGCCGCGACGATCAACGCCGAGGTCGCTACGATGTTCAGGTACGAGCCGGCGTCGCCGAGCGACGGGTGGACCTGGCCGAGCAGGTCCTGGAGCATGAATCGCGCGACGCGTGTGCCGGCGTCGAGCGTGCTCAGGATAAACAGCGCCTCAAACATGATCGCAAAGTGGTACCAGAGCGCGATTACCGCGCCGCCGCCGAGCGAATGCGCGAAGATATGCGCCATCCCGACCGCCAGCGATGGCGCGCCGCCAGTGCGCGCGTAGAGCGTTTGCTCGCCGATCGAGGCCGCGAGCGCGCGCATCTCCTGGTCGGTGATGGCGAAGCCCCACGCCGAAATCTTTTCGCAGGCGGCGATCCCCGTGCCGACCACGCCGGCCGGCGCGTTGACCGCGAAGTAGATGCCGGGCTTGATGATAATCGCCGCGATCATCGCCATCACGGCCACGAACGACTCCATCAGCATGCATCCGTAACCCACCATCCGCGCATCGCCCTCGCGCTCGAGCATCTTGGGCGTGGTGCCCGAGGCGATCAGCGAATGGAAGCCCGAGATCGCGCCGCAGGCGACCGTGATGAAGGCGAAGGGGAAAACCTTGCCCCCGAAAACCGGCCCGCTGCCGTCGGTAAAGCGGGTCAGCGCGGGCATCAGGGTCGGCGGATGCATCGCGACGATCCCGGCCGCCAGCGCGAGGATCGTGCCGATCTTGATGAAGGCCGAAAGATAGTCGCGCGGCGCGAGCAACAGCCATATCGGCAGCACTGAAGCCATGAAACCGTACGCGATGATCCATACCGCGAGATGCGGTGCGTCCATCGCGAAGTAGTGGCCCCAGCTGAACCCCTCGACGTAGCGTCCGCCGAGCACCGCCGCCGCGATCAGCGCGACGCCGAGCACCGACGCCTCGAGGATTCGGCCGGGGCGCAAATACGTCATGTATATGCCGACCAGCATCGCGATCGGCACGGTCGCGGCGACGGTCGAGGTCGCCCACGTGCTCTGCTTCATCGCGTTGATCACCACCAGGCCGAGGACGGCGATCAGGATGACCATGATCAGCAGCACTCCGCCGAGCGCCACGAGGCCGCCGACCGGGCCGATCTCGTCACGCGCCATCTTGCCGAGCGAGCGGCCGTCACGCTTGAGCGAGTAGCCGAGGATTACGAAATCCTGCACGCATCCGCCGAGCACCGCGCCGATTACGATCCAGAGCGTGGACGGCAGGTACCCGAATTGCGCCGCGAGCACCGGGCCGACCAGCGGGCCGGGACCCGCGATGGCGGCAAAGTGATGGCCGAAGGTGATCCAGCGCGGCGTCGGCACGTAGTCACGGCCGTTGTTAAGGCGGACGGCGGGTGTCGGATGTGAATCGTCGAGTTCGAGCACCCGGCGGGCGATGAATCCCGAATAGAAGCGGTAGCCGACGGCATAGACACAGACCGCGGCGATCACGAACCAAAGCGCGCTCGGACGATCCTCGCCGCGCGCGAGCGCGATATAGGCAAGGCCGCCCGCGCCCAACGCGGCCACCGCGGCCCAGATAAGGATTCGTGATGCCTTCAAGACTACGCCGTCCTCGGTGCCGCCGCGCCGCCGGGTTTTCCCGGGCGGCCAAGCGATTGCGCCCGCGCTCCTGGAAATCGGGGGGCGCACGACTATGGCTGATGCTTTAGGAGAGACCGGCCGCGCTTTGCAAGCGCTTTCCGAGGGTCGTCGAGCAAAGCCGTCCGCGAGGAGCGGACCGACTGATTCGGTTCAGGACGGCTTGACCGGAGTTGCTTCGACCGGGGGTTTGGTCTCGGCGGTCTTTTGCGCCTGCTGGCTTGACGGCTCGGGCTCGTTCATCGCGCGCTTGAAGTCCTTGATCGCCTTGCCGAGCGCGCCGCCCACGTCGCCGAGCTTACTCGGGCCGAAAATGATCAGGATGATCACCAGCAGAACCAACAAATGAGAAGGTGCGAAAATATCCATGGTCATCTCCGCACGGCGGGATCCGTGCCGTGCTGTCAAAAAGTCTATCGCGCGCCGACGCCGATTGCTACCAGCGGTTGGGGCGCGGCGCAAGTCCCGGCGGACGGCCTTCCCGCGCCGCTACCGGCCGGTTGGCGCGCTGCGCGCAGGAGTGGCCAATCGCGCCGCATCTTCGCCCGTGCCCACGCTTTCCAGCCGGTAGCGCTGGACCTTGCGGTACAGCGTTGAAAGGTGTATGCCCAGCGCCTCGGCGGCACGAACCTTGTCGCCCTGGACGCGCACCAGCACCCGCCGGATATGCTCTCGCTCGAGTTCTTCCAGCGTCATGCCGGCGCCGTCGCTCGAGGCCGGCGGCGCCGCCGACTTGTCGTTGAGCTTCTCCGGCAGGTCGTGGGCATGGATGACGTCAGTCTCGGCCAGGATAGCGGCGCGCTCGACGCTGTTTTCGAGTTCGCGCACGTTGCCCGGCCACGCATAGCCGACCATCACGCGCATCGCGCCCTTGGAAAAGCGCATCGATGAACGCCCGAGCTGCTTCTCATACTTGCGCAGGAAATGGTTGGCGAGCAGCGGAATGTCGTCGCGGCGCTCGCGCAGCGCGGGCAGGGCGATATTGATCACGTTGATGCGGTAGAGCAGCTCCTCACGGAAGCGGCCCTCCTTGGCTTCGCGCTCGAGGGCGCGATTGGTCGCGCAAATAACCCGCACGTCGAAGCTCACCGGATCGTTGGAGCCGAGCGGGTAGCATTCGCGCTCCTGGAAGGCGCGCAGCAGCTTGACCTGCAGCGCAAGCGGCATCTCGCCGATCTCGTCGAAGAGCATCGTGCCCTTGTCCGCCGCCTTGAGCAGGCCCACCTTGTCCTGCGCAGCTCCGGTGAACGCGCCGCGCTTGTAACCGAAGAGTTCGCTCTCGAGCAGATTCTCGGGCAGCGCGCCACAGTTGATCGGGAGGAAGCGGGCGTGTGCGCGCTCGGAGCTGAAATGCAGCGCGCGTGCCACCAGCTCCTTGCCGGTGCCCGATTCGCCCGTGATGAGCACGCTCGAGTCGGTACGCGCGACCTTCTCCATGACGCGGAAGACCTGCTCGATCGCGTCGCTTTTGCCGATGATGTTTTCGAAGCGATACTTCTCGCGCAGCTCGCGGCGCAGGAAGCGGTTTTCCTGGAACAGCGCCTTTTGCGCCAGCGCGTTGCGCACCACGGCCTTGAGATGGTCGTTGGCGAAAGGCTTGGTGATGTAATCGTAGGCGCCCTCGTGGAGCGCGTGCACGGCGGACTCGACGCTCGGGTAGGCGGTCACGATGATGCCCATCACTTCAGAGTCGAGCGCGCGCACGCGGCTCAGGAGATCGAGGCCGCTGCCGCCGCCCAGGTTGACGTCGATTATCGCGAGGTCGATCTTTTCGCGCTCGAAGATGCCGAGCGCGACCTCGGCGGCGTGCGCCTCGAAGACCGTGTAGCCCTCGCTGCGCAAGAGCTGCGCGATGATCGAGCGCATCAGGTCTTCGTCTTCGACCACCAGCACGTGGTACGGGCCGCGCTGGGGGGCGGGCGCCGGGCGCTCGTGACCGGCGAGGGTGTCGGGGATCAACGGGTCGGTTTCGTTCATGACACCGGAACTTCAGCCGCGGCCGTCTCGCATTCGTAGGTGGGCAGACAGATCGTGACCGTGGTGCCCTTGCCAATCTCGCTGTCGATACGGATGGTGCCCTGGTTGGCCAGGATGATGCGCTGGCAGAGCGACAGTCCCAGGCCCACGCCCGCGCCGGCCGGCTTGGTGGTGAAGAACGGATCGAAGACGCGACTTAGATGCTCGGGCGGGATTCCGATGCCGTTATCGATCACGCGCATCAACACTTTCTTGACGTGGGCGGCGCCGTCGCGAGCGGCCGGATGATTTTCGGTCACGATGCGGATGGAGCCGCCGCGATGCTGGCTTGCGTCGGCGGCGTTGAAGATCAGGTTGATCAGCACCTGCTGGATCTCATTGCCGTCGGCGAAGGCGTGCTTCAGATCGGCGCCTAGTTGAGGATCGAAAGTGACACCCTGGAAGCGGCTGTTGTAGGCGACCAGGCGCAGGGTCTCGCGTACCTGGTCGTTCAGATCGAAGCGGCTGCGCTGCGATGCCGAGGGCCGTGCGAAATTCACCAGGTCCTTGAGCGTGGTCGAGATGCGCGTGATCTGCGCGAGGATCGTGTGCAAAGAGGTACGCCGCGCGAGGTCGGTCTCTTCCGGCAGCAGCGACTGCACCAGCGAGGAGATCGAGCCGAGCGGGTTGTTGACCTCGTGCGCCACGCCGGCGGCGAAGGTGCCGGCGGCGGCGAGACGTTCGGTCCGCAGCAGTTCGTCGAGCATCTCGCGCCGCTGGGTCACGTCGTGCAGGATCATGTGCACGAACTGCACATTGCCGAACGAGATCAGCGCCGAGTTGACGTCAAAGTAGCGCCCGGCTTCCGGCCAATCGCGAATCTGGTCGGAGCCGTCGCGCACGACCTTTTCGACGTGGCGCAGGATGTGCGGAATGTCCTCGGGCGGACCAAGCTCGGTCAGCTTGCGCCCCACCAGCGGCTTCTCTGCGTGATCCGGCACGAGCTGGTACATCGCTTCGGCCGCGGCGTTGGCGCCCTGCACGATCCAGGTATGGGGCTCGATCTCGTACATCGGGTCTGGCGCGTGGTCGATCGTAGTGCGGTACTTTTCTTCGGAGATGCGGAGCGCATGCTCGCGCGATTCGATATAGAACTGAGAAACCATCAGGCGCCGCTCGTCGATCGCGGCGACCACCGCCTCGCGCGCCCGCTCCATCCGCAGCCCTTTGAGCGACGAGCGCACGTGCTTGAGAATTATCTGCTTGAGCGCGATGTGCAGGACGTTGAACTCCGACGGCCTCACCCGCGAAAGCATCCCCTCCTGGCAATGCCGGCGCAGATAGACATAAGTGTCGAGATTGTCGCGATCACGCAGGTTGTCAACGAACCGGACCAGCGCGTTGGCGCAGTCCTGCGCTATGTGCGGGTACTTGTGCTTCGAGCGCTCGTCGAGCATCCCGAGAATCGCGGCAGTCCATTGCTCGACCATCCGTTGAAAGTGGCGGTCGATTACTTCGGCGGCCGCGCGCCGCGAACGCTGGCTCTCCGGTCCGCGGCGGTAGTCCGCGCCAAAGAGCGCTGATAGCGCGAGCTCGATCGTGTGGAGTTGGGCGCGGATCGCAGTCAGCTCTTCCGGTGTGGCCTGTATCTGCGTGTCGTTTGCGAAGTGGTGCGCGCCGGCCGCCTTGCTCTTGTCGGTGGCAGCAGTGCTCTTATGGCAGGCAGTCCTGCGTCCGCCGACGGAGGTCCTGCGCTTTTCAGGCATAGCGCTCTTTGAGGAGCGATCGTTTTTGTTCGGATGTTGCTCCACGCGGCTACCAACCGATCGAGTTATAACACCGCCAAAATCCGCCTTCTAGGAGCCGGCCGGCTTCCTGCGAGCCGCAAAAAGCACGATGCAGGATTCGCCCGGTCGCAAAAGGGTTAGCCAACATCCCAATACGTTGGCCTTCATCTATCTGCGCGTCGCCAAAAGCCTAGACTGTGCGAGGGTTTTTCTGATGGCACGGCTTTGGCACTAGCGCGATACCGTGCTACAAGACGAACCCTCTCGCCCGGCTATCCTTGCGCAGGGGAAATTCTTCTCCCGCGCTGGTCACAAGTTTTTTCTCAAGGCGATGCGTCTTGCCGACGTCGAGCCCCGGCTGGACCTGAACCGGCGGCTCGTGCTCAGGCATCGCCTCCAGGTTTTGCAGGAAACCCATACCACGGCCCTGGTGCTGCGCGACGAACAGGCAGATGCCGTCCTCGACCTCGCCACCTACACCGGCCTCCACGCGCTAATCGAGATTACCGTCAAGCCCGAAGACCTGCTCGAATCCGTCCGCGTGCGCGAGACCGCCGCCCGGATCTCCCGCACGGTCAACATCTGGCGCAACCATCCCGCGCTCATAGGATACCTGATCGACTGCCCCTTCGCGCCCGAGCGGCTGAGGATGATGGGGGTCGAGCGGCTGCGGCGCGCGCTTGACCGGTTGTACCGCCAAATCCACCTGCGCGACAGCCGCGCGCTGGTCGCGTTGAAGCATCGCGCGTCCACGATCGCGCTGGCGACGGCCGGCGAGGATTTTCTCTATGCAGAGGCCGGCGGCCTTACGCCCGCCGAGCTCACGCGCTTCGTCGTCGCGCTGCACAATCTGGCGATGGCGCGGCCGGTCGTGATCGAATTTCCCCAGGCGCTAGCGGGCCAGGGCCTCGAACAGGACGAGCTGGTAGCCGCGACATTCGGCGTCGGAGCGGCAGGCGTGGTGGCGCCGCCGCTGGTGCGCCCGCCGGTCGCCGACCTGCTGGCGATGCGCCCGCTGCGGGCCGACGAGGCAAGCCCGTTCGTCTCGCTCAACGGGACCTGTCCGCCGCATCCGCCGCGCACCCCGATGGTGTCGGTCGTGATCTGCGCCTACAACGCCGAGCGCACGATGCTGCCGTGCCTGGAGTCGCTGCGCCGGCTTAAGTACCCCAACTACGAAATCGTAATCGTCGACGACGGCTCGCGCGATCGCACGGCCGAAATCGCGATGGAATTCCCGGAGTTCCGGCTGATCCGCCAGCCCAACAAGGGCTTGAGCGTTGCGCGCAACGTGGGACTTTATGCGGCGCGCGGCGACATTATCGCCTATACCGACTCGGACTGTGTCGTCGATCCCGACTGGCTGACCCTGATGGTGCGCACGATGGTCGAGGGCGGCTTCGACGGCTGCGGCGGCCCCAACTATGCGCCGCATGAGGAGGGACGAGTCGAAGGATGCGTCGCAGCCGCGCCGGGCGCGCCGTGCCACGTGCTGGTGGCCGACGATCGCGCCGAGCATCTGGCCGGATGCAATATGGTCTTCACCAAAGCAGCGCTGCTGACGGTGGGCGGCTTCGATGCGCAATTCACTTCGGCCGGCGACGACGTTGATATCTGCTGGCGCATCCTGGACGCGGGTTTCACGCTCGGCTACTGCCCGGCGGCCTTTGTCTGGCATTTTCGCCGCAACACCGTGAAGGCGTACTACGGTCAGCAGCGCGGTTACGGCCGCGCCGAGGCCGCGCTTTATCTGAAATATCCCGAGCGCTTCAACGGGCTTGGCCAAATCAAATGGCGCGGCACGATTCCCGGCCTCGCGGCAACCGTGCCCGGCGCGCTGCGCCGCCGTATCGGATGGACGCGGGCGGCCGGCGCTCCGCAGAGCGTGAGCGACGAGATCCCGGGAATCCTGAACTTTCTCCCGCAGACGCTCGAATGGAACCTGGTGTTCGCCGCGGCGGCGCTTTTCAGCTGGTTTGCCGGATTTACGGTGCTGCCCGCGCTGGCGATGCTTTCGCTCGGCGTGGTATGGGCACTTTACTACGCGCGCAAGGCCCCGCTCGAGAAATGTCACGATTCGCCGGGCGCGCGGCTCTTCGTCGCGTTCCTCGCGTGGAGTGGACCGATGGTGCGTACGTGGACCAGATGGAAGATGCGGATGCGCACGCTCGGCTTCGCCAACGAAACTCAGCCGCGTCAGCGCCCGGCGCTGCGATGGCTGCGCCGCAGCTTCCATCTCTCGTACTGGAACGAGGCCTGGACGACCCGCGAAACCCTGCTTGAGCGCATGGCGCGCCACTTCTCGCGCGCGGGTCTCGCGGCGACGCACGATCCCGGATGGAACGATTTCGATCTCGAGGTTCGGCCCGACCCGTGGACGCGCTTGCGCTTCAAGACCGCAGACGAGGAGCACGAGGCCGCGCGGCTGAAGAATCACATCGCCGTGCGGGTCAGGATGAGCCGGCTTACGCTCGCAGGCCTCGCGATCGGCGTGGGCGGGGCGGTGCTATGCGCCGCGCTGGGCCATTCCTTAATGGCAGCGGTGCTGACCGCGCTGACCATGGCGGGTGCGATGTGCGCGGTGAGCCAGGCCGTCGAATCGGGAAGGCTCGCCTACCAGGTGGTCGAACAGTGCGCGCACGAACTTAACCTGATTCCGCTTGGCAAGCCGACCGCCGCGGCGCGCCGCGCGGCGGCGACGGCGGCAGCGGCCAGCGCGGCGGCGGAACCGATCGCGTCGTCGGCCAAGCTGTTTGCCGACAACCGGACGGCGTCGGACTAGGCGGGCGGACCAGGCGGGGAAACGCGACTCCCATCCGGCGAGCCGCCGCAGACGCCCTGCTGCGGCCGGACTTGTGGTGGAGAGGGGAATGTGGATAGCGGGGCGGACGGCGCAACGCACCGTCCGCCCCGTGCTTACTTTCAGATCGTGGCGGCCGCCTTTCCGGTTTCCTATCGGGGGCGACTTCCGATATATCCCCGAACACGCCGCGCGCCGGGCGTAGCGGCTCTTCCGCACCCGCCGCGTCGGGCGAGTGTTGTCAATGGCGCAGGATTTCCTCTCCGATTTCATCGAGCGCGCGCAGGCGCGCGACTCGCGCCTGGGGCGCGCGCTGAAGACCCGCACGGCTGGCGTCCTTGGTCGATGCGCCGAGGGCATGATGCGCGATAACGGCCTGCTGTGGGCTTCGGCGCTGACCTACACGACGGGTCTGTCGATCGTGCCAATCCTCGCCGTGGCGCTCTCGGCGCTTAACGGGCTTGGCGGGTCTCAGGCGCTCCGCCCGCTGCTCGAGCGCTACCTGACCGCCAATTCGCCCGAAATTACCGATCGCCTGATGTCGTTCGTCTCCAACGTCAACGCCAGGACCCTGGGCGCGATTGGTGCGGCCACGCTCCTCCTTACCGTGATCCTCACTCTGGGCACGGTCGAGCAGGCGCTGAACAATATTTTTCGGGTCGTGTATGGGCGCACGCTGGCGCGCAAGTGCGCCGATTACCTAAGCCTGACCTTCGCAGTGCCGGTGCTGCTGACGGGCGCGCTTGGGGTGCGCGAAATCCTGGTCAAGCACCTGCCCAACATCGCGCATGCCGGCTTGATCAGCTCGAGCCTGGCGATCTGGGCCGGCTTCTTTTTTCTCTACGTATTTTTTCCAAACCGCCGGGTGAGCCTGGAGGCTGCCGCGGTGGGCGCGCTGGTGGCTTCGATCCTGCTCCAGATCGCGCAGTGGGCCTTCATCTACTTTCAATACGGAGTCAACAAATACGCCGCGATCTACGGCGCGCTCGCTTCGATCCCGGTGCTGCTCACCTGGATCTATATGACCTGGGTGATCGTGCTTTTCGGCGCCGAGGTCACCGCAGCCTTCGAACGCCGCAATCAGCCGCTGGTTGCGAATCGGTGGGCGGCGAGCCAGCGCGCCGTGGCCCTCGCCGTTGCTCTGCGCCTGGGGGAGCGGATGGCCGGACGGCGCGGCGCGGTGACGCCGGAGACGCTGTCGGCCGAGTTCAGGATCGACGAGGCCGTGCTGGTCGAGATCCTGCGCCGCCTGGAGGGCGGCGGGATCGTAATCGAAACCGAGCCGGGCGAAGCCGGCGGCGAGAGGGGATTGTTCCTCGCACGCGATTCTTCGACGATCAGCCTCGGCGAGGTCCTCGAATGCGTGCGCGGCGGCGGCAGCAGCGCCGTCCCTTCCGACGCACGGGTTGCAGCGATGGTCGAGCGGCTGCATCAGGCGGAGATCGAGACGCTCGGCAGCTACACCGTGCACGATCTGACCGAGCGCATCGTGGGCGCGGCCGCCCCGTCGGCGACCGGCGGCGCCGAAGGCAAGCGCGCCGCCAGACAAACCTGAACGGCGCCGGCGTCCGATCGACGCGCGGCCGGAATCCTAGTCTTCGAGGAGCTTGTGCAGCGATTCGAGCTCGCGCCTGACCTCGGCCAGCGTGCGGCGCGTGTGATCGCTGACGACGCCTGATGGTCCCGCGGCAGCCTCGGAGGAAGCGGCGCGCGCCGTAGTGGAGCCGGAATGGGCCGCTTGGCCCGGCTTGGCGACGAGCGCGCGTTCGAGTCCCACTTCGCGGATGTACTTCTTCGCGCCCGCGATGGTGAAGCGCTCTTCGTGAAGCAGGCGCTTGATAAGCCGCAGAGTCTCCAGATCCTGCGCGGCGTAAAAACGGTGCTTTGACTGCGCATGGCGCGGGCGCAGGAACGGAAACTGCGTTTCCCAGAAGCGCAGCACGTAAGCTTCCACTCCGAGCGCCTTGGCCGCCTCGCCGATCTTGAGCAGCTGTTCGCCGCCGCCAGCCTCGCCCGCGCCGCCCCGGGGGCGCGCAGTTTTGCGCTGCGAGGGTCGCGCGGTGCGGGCAGGGGAAGTCATGCAGCGAAAGTCGTCCGGAGATTTATCCCGAGATCCAGGCAGCGGCGATTATGCCGATCGTTTGGCACCGTTAGCCACCAGGCCCTTAAGGACATGGCTTGGCTTGAAGGATAGCACGCGGCGCGAGTCGATGATGATACTAAGTCCGGTCTGCGGATTGCGCCCCCGCCGGGCGCGCTTCTGATTGACGGTGAAGCTTCCGAAGCCCGAGATCTTGACCTTCTCGCCGCGCTGCAGGCTCTCTTCGATTATTTTGAAGACCTCTTCCACGATATCGCAGGCTTCCTTTTTGGATGAGCCTATGCGCTCGTAGATCAGGTCCACGAGATCGGCCTTGGTCATATTCTGCGGAGTATCGTCCCCCAAACCGCTCCCCCCCGGAACGGAATTTAACTCTACTGCCGCAACTCTGCCCCCAGCCGCCGCCGCGCCCCCTCGGTCAAATCCCCGTGGGCGCGGTTCACCTCCTCATCCGTGAGTGTGCGATCTTTCCCGCGATAACGGCACGCGAGCGCCATGCTCTTCCTGCCCGGCGCTATCGATTCCCCCTCATACACGTCGAAAACATCAACGCTCTCGAGCAAGGGCGGCGCGCTTTCCCTGATCGCCGCGATCACTCGAGCCGCGGGGATGCCACGATCCACCACCAGAGCGAGGTCGCGTCGGATTGCGGGGTATCTCGGTGGAGCCGTGACTTCTTGGCGCGGCAGGAAACCATAGGCGATGAGATGTACCAAGTCAAGTTCACTAAGCGCGCAAGGACTGCTTAGTTCCACTCTCATCGCCGCTGCCGGATGCAACTCGCCCAGATAGCCGATCGGCCTGCCATCGAACATCACTCGCGCCGCGCGCCCGGGATGCAGAAACGGATAGTCGGCTTCGCCTGCGGCGTCAAACGCAACGCGCGCGGCCACGCCCAGCGCGTAGAACCATTGCTCGAGCACACCCTTGAGCGTGAAGAAGCTTGCAGCCACGGCCGGCCGTCCGACTGCGCCCAGCGCATAGTCGCCGTAGCTGATTGCGGCCAGCCGCTCGTACTCGACCGGCGCGCCATCGTGCGTCGAAAAGACCTTGCCGATCTCGAAAGCGTGAAAGGACGCCGCTTCACGGTTGAGATTGAAGCGCAGCGCGCCAAGCAGCCCTGGCGCCAGGCTGAGCCGCAGCTCGCTCAGCTCTGCGGAGAGCGGATTCGCAACTCGCACCGCCTTGCCGCCCATCCCGGGATAGAGCCGATTATCGTCCGGCCCGATGAATGCGATCGTTCTCAGCTCGGTCAGGCCCGCACCGACCATCAACTCGCGCGCCGCGCTGATAAAGCTCCTGTAGTCGTTAGGCGTCGCGGGCATCGCCGCGCGCTGCGGCACCGTCGCGGGAATCTCGGTCAGTCCCTTGAGCCGCGCGATTTCCTCGGCGAGGTCGGCCGGCTCGTTCAGGTCCGGGCGAAACGAGGGCGGTGTGACCATCAGCCGGCGCGCGCCCGCCGGTTTGACCGCGGCGCCGAGCGCGCTCAGCCGCGCGCGGACTTCCGCGCCCGGAATCGCAACGCCCAAAAGCGAATCCACCGCGCCGAGATCCAGCATCACGCGGCGCTCGGACGCCGGCCGCGGCTCCGCCTCGACCGCGGGTCCCGAGACCTTGCCGCCGGCACTGGCGATTATGAGCTCGGCGACGCGCGCGAGCGCGCGCATCTGGCCGCCACGATCGATCGCGCGCTCGAAGCGGTAGCTGGCCTCGCTGCGAAGACCCAGGCGGCGCGCGGTGCGCGCGATCGTCATCGGCTCGAAATAAGCGCTCTCCAGCACCAGGTCGGTGGTGGCGGCGCTGACTTCCGAGTTGAGCCCGCCCATGATTCCCGCGATCGCCAGCGGCTTTTCCGGGTCCGCGATCAGCAGGTCGGCCGGCTCGAGCGCGCGCCGCACGTTATCGAGCGTGACAAATTCGCGGTCGAGCGCGCCATCTGGCGCCTGGTCGGCGCGGCGCACCACGATCCGCTGCCGGGCGATTTGCGTGCTGTCGAAGGCGTGCAGCGGTTGTCCCAACTCCAGCATCACGTAATTGGTCGCGTCGACCACGTTGTTGAGGCCGCGCATCCCGCACAGCTCCAGCCGCCGCCGCATCCAGAGCGGCGAGGGCCCGATCTTCACGCCGCCTATCGGCAGCCCCGCGTAATGTGGACAAAGCCCGGGCGCCAGTATCTCGACCGCGAGCTCCGGCTGCGCGCGCTGACCGCTGCCGCGCGCCCTGAGCATCGCGGACTTCACGGCCGGCTGCTTGAGCTTCAGCCCGAATAATGCCGCCACTTCGCGCGCGAGCCCTAGGATCGACAGGCTATCGCCGCGATTGGGCGTGATCGCGATGTCGAGCACCGTGTCGTCGGAACGCAAATAGGAGGCCAGTTCAACCCCGATCGGCGCGTCGTCCGACAGCGCCACGATACCCGCGTGATCGTCGGAAAATCCCAGCTCGCGCTCCGAACAGAGCATCCCCTCCGAGCGCACGCCGCGGATAACTGCTGCCTGAAGAGGCGGTGCGTCGGCGAGGCTCGCGGCGCGATGGCCGCCGCTGCC
>Ga0335078_10009153_pt1 | contig 14685 bp, 17 predicted proteins | sample Lox_Sample_32_FD_206711 | JGI IMG/M metagenome (GOLD analysis project Ga0335078, IMG submission 206711) | Soil microbial communities from Loxahatchee National Wildlife Refuge, Florida, United States - Lox_Sample_3.2 | ecosystem: Environmental > Terrestrial > Soil > Wetlands | place: USA...
GTGAACAGCACGCCGAGACTTGCCAGCGCCAGCATGGCCAGCCGCGTCGCTGGAATCGAATAGCCGCAGACGCGCCACACCAGGGCCAGATACGCCATCGCCCCCGGCGGATGGACGTTGGGCACGGTGGATCGTGGCACCCACGCGCCATCGCGCAGAATGTCCAGCGCGGCCGCGACGAACTGCCCGTGCTCATCCCAGAAATACGGCAGTGCGATCAGCCCGGCGTGGCTGGCGAACACGATAATGGCGAACATCAGGAAGAAATACGCGTATACCAGCGGGCGGATGCGCCTCCGCGGTTCGGTCGCGGCGGTCATTTACTGGATGGGGGTTCCCGGCTGTTGCGGTTCCAGATGAATCTGGCCAAACGCAGATTCGTACTGCGACAGATTCTGCTGCAGCAGATTGCTGAGCGCCTTCGCCTGCTGCGGGCTCAGGTACACGCCCTGGAAATTGTGGATAGAGACGTGGTCGGGCGCCGTTTGGTTGACCGTGCCGAACAGGAGAAAGAAGTCCCACAGATTCACGCGTACCTGCACGCTGTTCGCGTAGCTCTCGCGATAGTCGGGTGTGTTGGTGAGCTGAATCCGCGTGGGCGGCGGCTGGACGGAACTCATAGACCTATCCTGTCACAGCCGCGCGCCCGAAGGATTAACAGGCGCTCTCAGATGCTACCGGCCGATTCGGCCTTCCGGCTGAGATCTTCGGCGAGGATGATCGCTTCGGCCAGTTCGCGCATGGGGCGCCGCAACCGTCGGCTCTCATTCCGCAGCCGCAGATAGGCCTCTTCCTCCGTCAGGCTGTGACGCGATTGCAGCAGGCCTTTGGCGCGCTCCACCAGCTTGCGCGTTTCGAGCTGCCGCTTCATGTCCTCGGTCTCTTCGCGCAGACGGGCGTTTTGTTCGGACAGCAGCGAATTGGCCACAGCCACGCCCATCTGCTCGCCGATAAACGTGAGCAGCGCCACTTCATCCGCCGTGTAGTCGTGGGCCTCGCGATGGTGCACGTTGATCACGCCCACCACGTCGCCGCCGGTAACCAGGGGCACCGAGAGCATCGCCTGGTAGGTGTCTTCCACCAGACCCTTGAAGTACTTGAACCGGTTGTCGGAGGGAGCGTTCGAGGACAGGGCCACCACCGATTTGTGTTCGGCCACCCAGCCGGCGATTCCTTCTCCGACCTTCATCCGCAGATTGCCGAGATCGGAGGCGTGCGGAACCTGTGAAGCCCGCAACACCACCTCGGCCGTTTCCTTCTCCAGCAAATAGACCAGACAGGCATCGCAGTCTGTCACGTGCGATGTGAGTCCGACGATCTCGCCCAGCATTTCGTCCAGCGACCGCTGCGAACTCACAATGTTACTGATGCGATGCAGCAGTGCGACCTGGGTCGAAGGGGGCTGGCTAGCGCACATGGTTGCCATAATTCAGGCTAGCCGCGGCGGTGCCTGGGGTCCAATCGGAAATTTTGATTGAGGCCATATTCCGCCACCACCCGCGTGTGGATTTAACAATGTCGCAATAAAACTGCCGCTAAGGCGATGCCGCAATCTTTCGCGAGCTGAGCTGACCTTCCGGCGCGGCAATGCCGGGGCCCAGCAGCCGGACCGCTCGAAACTTGCCCGTCGCCGACAATACCGGTGGCGCCCACTTCACGCGAATCCCCCTGGTGTGCGCCCATGCCAGCACCGACATCGAGCCTCCATACAGCCGATGCGTCTCGCTCAGGAAGTATCCGAGAACCTCCTCGTCGCCGGCCCGGCAGACGCCGGGGCGAATGCAGAGAGTCATCTCCGTCTGTGCCACGCCCTCGGCCTCAATCAACTGATAGTCGCCGGGTCTGCCGCCGAACCTCGCGGGCATGCGCTCCTCGAGAATCTGCACCAGTTCGCCCGCCGCGATGGTCATGCCCTGCGCTGTGACCTTGCTGATCGCGGCGATGTCGCGCACCTGCAGGTTGAAGCCAAGGCGCGTAAACCCACAGTCGCAGGAAGCCTCTTCTATGACGCCGGTATCGCCGATCTCCGCGTTGATCAGGCGGCGCGGCGCGAAAGGCAGCAGCGGCGTGGCGTACAGAGAATCCATCGGTCCACCGGACCAGTCGGCGGTTGCCCGCGGGTTGGCGGCCAGGGCGACGCCGTGACGGAAGATGTGCACGCAGTTGCCGCGGTTCATGTGCCGGCACGGATATCCGATGTTGCCGACATCGGAAGCTCCATAGGTGGGGTACACGCTCATGCCCGCGCTCTCGATGACGTGGCGCTTGACGTCGGTTAGAGCTTCCCCCGCGACCATCGCGATGGTACCAGAGACATCGAGGTCCTGGTCCACAGCCGCGGCGGCCACGCGACTGATGGAACTAACAAACCCGGAGATTATCGGCCTCTCGCCTTGCCTGACGAGGCGCGCCAGATACTCGGCCGCCGGCCGGAAATCGTTTAGATCGAGATACGTGGGATTGGGCACCTTCGCACCGAAGAGCCGCATTTGCGCCGCGACACAGCGGGTCACAATGCGGTAGTGCAGGTTGGCGCCAGAGGCGCCGCCAATGGCGTACCAACGGTCAAACCCAATGTTCAGGCGGTTGGCCAGCAGTGCGCCCAGCAGACCATAACCGGGAAGAATCGGAGCCACCTGAAAACCGGGGCGGCCTTCCAGATCCAGCTCGCGCACCGCCAACCGGGACGATGCCTCGAGATTAGCGAGGTAGTCCAGACTCTGCTCGGTGCGAAACGACTTCCCCGAGGAACTGCCGCTCGAAACGTTGACCACCGGTCCGCGACCGCTTTCGTTGTCCCAGCTCCTCGGCGTCCCGGGAATGTGCTGTCCCTGCCGGACGATCTCCTTCCTTCCGCGCATCTCGTCCTGCGTAATATAGACACCAGCCTCGAGCAGCGCCTGCAGAGTATCCTCCACGCCGCAGCGCGTCACCGAGTCCTCCACGTCGGCGAGCGTGCACCCGGCGATTCGGAACATCCGGGAATATGGATGGCCGGCGTCGCTCAGCACCTTCCTGGCTATCGCCAGGAAATGCTTTTCCCGGTTGTCCATGTAAGACCGGATCGTGCCTTCCGGGTCCGGATCGAGCGGGGAGCGGAGATGGCGAACGAATCCGAGCCCCATTCGCGAATATCGAACGATCTCACGCAACATGGTGCAGGTGAGTATAGCATCGTAACTCATCCTACGGAAGTTCTGTTGGCTGGGCTAATAAGTTTGCCCTGCAACGGATGCTGTCTTTGCGCAACAATGGCATGAGGCTCACCACTGAATCAATGCCTGACGCGAATGTGCGCATCTACGCCACCCCCGCTGAGGCGGCTCGAGCCTGCGGTCAGCGCGCTGCGGAGCTGCTGGTAAGACGTCTGGCCGAAGCGGATTACGCGTCGCTGGCGCTGTCCGGCGGAAGCACCCCCAGGTTCATGTTTCCCGTACTGGCATCCAGCGGGATCGACTGGAAACGGGTGCACGTGTTTCAGGTGGATGAGCGCCGCGTGCCTCCGGAAGACGCGCAGAGCAACTATCGGCTGATTCACGCCGCACTGATCGTACCCGCGGGAATCCCGTCTGAAAACGTGCACCGTATTCGCGGCGAGATGTGGGCGCATGCGGCCGCGGAACGCTATGCCGAGGAGATTCAGAGTTTCTTCCAACTCGCTCCGGGCGAGTCGCCTGTCTTCGATGTCGTACATCGCGGCATGGGAGCGGAAGGACACACCGCCAGCCTTTTCCCAGGCGAAGCGCTGATCGGCGAAACAGCGCGGGTCGCGGCAGCGGTCACCGTCCCCGTTGCGCCTCTGGAACGCGTTACGCTTCTGCCCGGTCCGTTGGCGGCCGCGCGCCACACGCTGATGCTGGTTGCCGGCCCCGATAAGGCGCCCGCGCTGCAGCAGGCCCTCACGCGCAAGTACGAACCTTTCCATGTGCCCGCTCAGATCGGCACTTTCGAGAATCCCCAGGCGGAGTGGTACGTCGATTCGGCCGCCGCTGCACTGATTCGGAAGTCATGAAGACCGCGCTGGTCTTCTCCGCCGGCGGGATGTTTGGCGCGTGGCAGGCCGGCGTTTGGCGGGAGCTCGAAGGCAACCTCCGGCCGGACATCGTGGTGGGAGCTTCCATCGGAGCGATCAACGGCTGGCTGGTAGCCGGAGGATGCCCAGCCGTGGAGCTGGAGCGCCGCTGGCTCGACTTGCGCGTGATGGCTCGTCACCGCTGGCAGGTGCCCCGCCGCCCGCTGGAAGGAATCATCGACTCCGGTCCACTGGAGGCATTGATCCGCGAGATGCATGAGGCTTGGCCTCCCCGCGTCGAATTCGGCGTAGTCGTCGAGGACACCGTCGGTCTTCGTGTGCGGCTGGTGCGTACACCGGATGTGACCTGGCAACATCTGGCCGCCACTATCGGACTGATGGGCATCTTTCGCCAATACCGGATCGACGGCCGCGTCTATTCGGATGGTGGTGTCCTGGGCGCCCTTCCGAGCTGGGCGGCCGCGGAAATGGGCGCCGAACGCATCGTTGGAGTCAACTGTATCCCTAAGCTGCCCTCGGCGTTGATGACCGCCGGCGTGCGCGCTCTTCGGTTCGTGGCGCACAAGCCGCCCCGCGTCCCCGATTCGGTCGAGGTTCACGAGATTCGTCCGGATGGCTGCCTGGGAAGGATGCGCGAATCCATGGTGTGGACCGAAGCAAACACCCGCCGGTGGATCGAACAGGGCCGAGCCGACGCGCGCGCCTGGCTGGAGCGCCGCTCGCTCGAAACATGATTGGTCACGATTGTTTTGGGGGTACAATGGTGGCACAAATCCATGTCCACGTTTCATATTCATCGTCTCCGCGAGGATCGGCGTCAACAGTTCCGTGCGACGCCGCACACCAGCGGCGTCACCGCGATTCGGCCGAAGGATTATGAGAAACAAGCCGAGATCGTTGAGGCGATTTCGGCTTACTCTGCCTGGGCGACGCTGCGAAACTCGGAATGTCCTCTGAAGGTGGGGGACGTACTCGAAGACGATCAGGGAACGCTATCCATCTGCAAGTACACGGGCTTCGATGAGGCCCACTGGGCGGTTCCGGAGCCGGTGACAGTCATGGCGACAGCGGACGCGGGTTCCGCCGCTCCTGGCGCCAATAACTGTTAAAATTGAAACGACGCTATGTTGTGTGATCCGACCCGACGGGAACGGATCAATTCCTTCGCGCTGGTCAGCTACGTCCCTGGACCCCCTGGGGTTTTCCTCGATGATCTGCGGCAGGAACTGGTTCCCGGTTGCTTTCTCCGCGCCCACATCAGCATTCTTCCTCCCCGCCCATTGCAGGTTTCCTCGGAAGACGCGTGGCGGCAGATCTGCGCGCTGGCGCCCATGTTTCCTCCCTTTGACGTCGGCCTCACCGACGTACGCCTGTTCCCCGTCTCCGACGTGATCTATCTTGCCGTGGGACCGGACACCGACCGGCTCAGGGAGATGCACGCCGTCCTCAACAGCGAAGGTCTTGAATTTGCGGAGCCCTTCGAGTTTGTGCCGCATATTACTCTGGCGCAGGACCTGAATCCGGGGGAAGTCTCCCTTTTGAGGGAGGTCGCCGAAAAGCGTTGGGCGGAGTATCGGGGTCAGCGCTCCTTCCGGGTGGAGACCATCACCTTCGTGCAGAACACGGAGGGGAACAACTGGATCGATCTCGGCGAGTACCGGCTCGGCAGTGGCGACGTCAAGCTGCTGGAACCCATGCCGCTGGGGTAATGGTCAGGTCTTGTCGAACATCTCCAGTTGTTCTTTGGGAACCGGCTTCGCACGCGGCGTCTTCAACGGACTGCCCACCACCCCCAATACCTGGATGCTGGCCACCGCCGTGCGGGGAACAAACACTTTCTGATTCTGATAGCCCGGGTCGGGCGGGATGAAGGTAAATCCCTGCGGCTCCATCTGCAGCAGGTTGTTGGACATCACCCCGTCCATGATCTCGCCGTCGCGCAACTGCAGGCGAAGCCAGAGGCCGGTGGTCTTGGGCCGGCTGGAAAACGTGCGTAGCTCGCGGCGCGGTTCGCCCTGATCGAAATCGCGGACAAAGCAGATGAAGCGGATCTCGCCGTAAGGGATCACCGCGACCGCGCCGCTGGCGCTGAGCAGTTCCACGCCCTGCGGCTGCAGCCACGATTGAGGGCTTACAAAGCCAGCCAGCGTTTCACGATCAAAACGCAGAACCAGCACTTTCTTGTTGGTGGACGCCGGCAATCGCCAGTTCCTTCACGACTTCCACTTCCAAACAATTTCGAGAATATTGTAACATTGGTTGGAATGCCGGACATCGCGTCTGTGGCGGCTGGAACCCGCGCGTTCCTCGATCAATGCCGGATCGAAAAGGGTCTGGCAATGAACAGTATCGCCGCCTATCGGCGCGATCTGGCTCGCTTCGCGGCCTTCTGCGGACCCGATGCTCCCCCGCAGGGTTCGGAAGGTGTGCGGACGTACGTCGATTCTCTCTACGCCGCGGGGCTGGCTCCCCGTTCCATCGCTCGGCACATCACGACGTTGCGCAATTTCTACGGTTTCCTGTTGCAGAACGGCGCGATCCAGCGAGACCCGATGATCGCCCTGGTTTTGCCGAAACAATGGCAGAACTTGCCCAAGTATTTGAATAAAGAGGATTTGCAGGCTATACTGGAGGCGCCGGACCGCGCCACTCCACTGGGCCAGAGGGACGGGGCCATGCTGGAGTTGCTGTATGCCGCGGGTCTCCGCGTGTCTGAGTTGTGTCAGGCTCGGCTGTCGGACGTGGAACTCAACCTTGGTTTCGTCAGAGTTACGGGTAAAGGCAACAAACAACGGCTCGTTCCGATGGGCGAGCCGGCGGCTCGGGCTATCCGGGCCTGGCTCGAGAACGGGCGCCCGCGCCTTCTCAGACGAAGAGCGAGCCCTTATCTTTTTGTGACTGCGCGGGGTACCTGCATGACCCGCCAGTGTTTCTGGAAGTTATTGGGCGACTATGGCCGCCGGGCCGGGATCCGGCGGCCGCTGACGCCGCATGTAATCCGGCACACGTTCGCCACCCATCTGCTGGAGGGTGGGGCGGATCTGCGCAGCGTGCAGGTGATGCTCGGCCATGCCGACATCTCCACGACGCAGATTTACACGCACGTCGCGCGATCGAGGCTTCGGAGCACCATTGATGAGCACCACCCCCGTGCCCGGGCATAACGGCCGGGAAAGGACGGCAAGGCAGATATGAGCGATTACATGTTCATGCTCGAGAACCACTTGAGCGCCGGCCAGTTCCGCATGATCGGCGACGTCCAGGCGGCTGCGATGGAGGCGAACGTGAGCCTGTTTCTCACCGGCGGCGCGCTCCGCGACATGCTCGGTGGATTCCCCATTCGCACTATCGACTTCACCGTGGAGGGCAGCGCGGCGAAGCTGGCGCGCAGCATTGCGTCGAAGACCAAAGCGAAAATCGTCGATACCGACGAGCATCGCAAGGCGGTGCGGCTGCAGTTCCCCGATGGCGTGACCACCACCATTTCCACCGCGCGCATCGAGAAGTGGCCGAAGCCGGGCGGCAAGCCGCAGGTGCAGCCGGCCACCATCCACGAGGATCTGCGCTGCCGCGATTTCACCATCAACGCCATCGCTCTTTCTCTCTCGCGCGCCTCCAAAGGGCTGCTGGTGGATCCAAACAACGGTATCGGCGATCTGGAGCGCAAGGAACTGCGCGCGGTCTCGAACTACGCCCTGTATGACGATCCGGTGCGCATGTTTCGCCTGCTTCGCCTGCGCGCGCGGCTGGGTTTCACCGTGGACGAGCGCACCTGGAGCCAGTACCAGAACGTGCGTGAAGCGGGGCTGGAGTCAAAGATCGGCCCCGAAGCGTTGCTGGAGGAGCTTCATCACATCGCCGAAGAAGCCGATCCCGGGCCGGTGCTCGCGGCTCTGGACGAACAAAAGCTGCTGCCGCTGTTCCTGCCCGCGCTGACCGGGGCGAAACTCAACCTCCCCGGATTTCAGAAGCTGCAGAAGGCAAAACAGATGATTCCGTTCGGCGCCGACCTGAAGCTGGAGAATTTCGGGCTGTTCATGCACGCGCTGACCGAAAAACTCACGGCGAAGGAAAAGGCAGCCCTGATTAAGAATCTGCACATGCCGAAAGGAGACGTAAATCACTGGCAAAAGCTGGAAGCGCGCGCAAAGAAACTCGAGCATGCGGCGAAATCGGCTCGTTTGCAGAAACCTTCGCAGGTCTACCATGCCCTGGTGGAAGCGCGGGGCGACGAGCTGCTGTTCGTGCTGACTCACTCCGCGCTGCGGCTGGTGCAGGACCGGATTCGCAATTATCTGCAGAAATATCTGCCCGCCGCCATGGAGGTGACAGACAAAGACGTCGAGGCTGCGGGCGGCGGCGCCGCGCCCGCTTCGCCGAAGTTCCGCAAGGTTCGCGACCAGGTCATCACCACGAAGCTGGATTCGCGGCCCAGGAAAATTCCGCCTCCGGAAGAGCCTCCCGCGCCTCCCATAATGGCGGGCACCAGCGGCGCTTTCGCGCGAAGGCAACCGCAACTGTAATTGCGAGCGGATTCAGCGGCTGCTCAACTACCGCTATCGTCCGCGCCTTGGGTCTCCGCAACCAGTGGCTGCAGGCCGACGCCGACGAACTTGTACGTTGGTCACCACGCCAGAACACGATAGACCGCATAGCCCCCGTTGCTGTAAACCAGTTGCCCGTTAGCGCCCAGACTACGCAGAAACGGCCACAGGAATTCGGCATCGGAAGCGAAGGTCCCAGCCGAGCGGAAAGGCGCCAGCACATAACGGGGCCGGGCAGCGTGGACGAAGCCGCCAAGTCCTGGGCGGTGAGCGTACGTCATCGCTCGCCGCCCCGCGAGCAAGGGTATCAGTCGCGGTTTGCGAAACAGGATCACGTCGGTAGGCGCGGTCTGAGTCCGGATGAACGCCAGGCTGCGGAGAAACTCGGGGTCGGTGCACCCCCAGCGAATGACTCCCCATTCGCGGGTTCTGTACTGAGCCACATCGGCGTACGCCAGCAGCGCGACGACGGCGCTCACGGTCAGGAGGCGTGCTACGCGGGATGGGAGCAGCGAGACAAATGCTTTCACTCCACAAAGGACGAATGCAACGTAAAAGGGAAAAACCGGAAACAGGAAACGGACTTCACGCGGCGCGTAAACCAGAAGGACCGAGATGTACAGAATGGAAAAGACTTCAAGCACACTGAGGCGCTCTCGCTGCTTCACGCGCCGGTAAACCATCCAGGCCGCCGAAGCCGCAGCCAGGGCTTCCAGCAGCCAGGCGATGGGGCGCAACCCACCCGCCTGCCAGAGACCAGTGGACATTCCCGTATAGGCCTTCGCGGCGCCGATGATGGTCGGAAAATTGAAGCGAAACAGAGAAAGGGTGCCGCCCGCGGACTTCATATACAACGACATGGCCAGGCAGAATACGCATGCCAGCGTGCAAGCCTGCGCCGCGAAGCGGGAGAGCCTGCGATTGCGAAGAACGTCGTAAATGAACACACAAGGAATCAGGAGCGCTCCGACAGATCGAATTGAACAGGCAGCCGTCACCGAAAGGGCAACGAGGACGGCGGCACCGGGGCCAGAAGGCAGGTTGTCGCGCGCGTAGACGCGCTGGACGAAAACCATGGTCAGGAACAGCACGGCGGCGAACGGCAAGTCACTCCCGATGAAGTCCTTGAAATCCCAGAACAGCGGGCACAGGCCCATGACGGCGATAACCAGGAGGGCGGCTGGCTCACCTGATTCGCGGCTGAAATAGGCGTAGATCGCCGCGAGCCACGCCGCAAAGCAAGCCACCTCCAGCAGCTTCATCGCGTGAAGGTCCGGACCCCGCGTGGCCCAAATGGGGGCAAGGAGCAGGGGGAAGCCGGGGGGATAGGCGACGGGCCCAAGAGTAGCGTAGTCCGGGTTGAAGACGTACCCTGTGTCCTTGTATGCGCGCCCATCCACAATGTTGCGAGCGTGAAGAATATATTGCGCCTGGTCGTCGTCCCACACGTAACCGTCGCGAATGGTCGCGACATAGAAGCAGAAGATGCCGCCAATCAGCAGAATGCTCGCGGCGCGCCAGGCGCGGGCCTGCGGAATGGCGTCGTGAAGGGACACGGTTCGGGCGAACACCCAGGATACCGCATAAGCTTCGCCAGTCTGTACGGTTGGGTGTCTACCCGCTGCTCAGCTTGAGCATGAACACGCCTGCAAGAATCAGGCCGACTCCGAGGAATTTGTACCTTGTCAGCGGCTCCGCAAAAAACAGCTTCGCCCAGATCAGCGTCCACAGGTAGCCCAGCGAGACGAGCGGGTAGAGGATGGTCAGCTCCCCCTTCGTCGTGGCCAGCACGAAGAACACCGACGACAAGCCATACAGAACGACGCCCGCGCCCAGACGCCAGTTGGTGATGACGGAATGAATGCTGCGCTCCAGCCGGCCCGCTCCCGCTTTCAGCAGCACGGCGCCGAAAGAGCCGATGAAGGACCCCACCACCACCAGCGCCATGGAGGACACCGGCGTGGTCACGATTTCACCTTCCGGCCGAGCACGGCCACGCCAATAACGATCAGGCTGATGCCCGACAACTTCATCGGCGGGAGCGATTCGCGAAAAATGAAGAACGACAGCACGGAAACCCACACATAGGTCAGCGCGATCACCGGATACAGCATGGAGAGTTCGCCATCGCGTAACGCGAGTACCATGAGCACCGCGCTGACGCCATAGAGCGCGTAGCCGGCGAAGAGATACGGATTGGTGAACATCCCCTCCGCCGCGTGAATCAATCCGGGGTGCGCCACCTGCTGGGCCAGTTCGGTCGCGCCCGTCTTGATCAGAATCTGCGAGAACGCCCCGATCACCGTGCAGAAGAACACGAGAAGGAGCGCTCTGCGGCGCTGGGCGGCATTGGTCGCGGCCGGAGTGGCGGCCATAGTCGCTGTGCTCAATCGACCCCCATTTTTGCCATGATAACAGCCAGTCGCCGCTTCTCGTACACTTGAGTTTTAACGATGCCGTTCGCACGCCTGAGAACTTTCGAAAGAATCGCGGAATCGGGTCTGGTGGCCGTGGTGCGCGCCAGCTCGCCGGAGGAAGCCGCACGAATTGCCGAAGCCGCAGCGGCTGGCGGCGCAGGAGCCATCGAGATCACCTTCACCGTACCGGGGGCGGTTCGGGTTATCGAAAGACTGGCTGGCAACGATTCAGCGCCCTTGCTGATTGGGGCAGGGACCGTTCTGGATTCCGAAACGGCGCGCATCGCCATCCTCGCCGGCGCGCAATTCGTGGTGAGCCCGTCGCTGGACGCCGCCACAGGCCGGCTGTGCAATCGCTACGCGATTCCGTGGATTCCCGGCGCGCAGACCGCGAGCGAGATCGTCGCAGCGATGGAGCTCGGCGCGGATCTCATCAAAATATTCCCGGGCGAGTCGCTCGGACCGGAGTTCATTCGCGCTGTGAAAGGGCCCCTTCCGCAGGCGTCATTGATGCCCACCGGCGGCGTGGATCTCGATAACGTCGCCGAGTGGATTCGCGCCGGCGCAGTCGCTGTGGGAGTCGGAGGCAGCCTCACGCGCGGCGCAGGAACCGGCGACTTTGAATCGATCACTCGGCTGGCGCGGCAATTCACGGAGCGAATCAGGCAGGCTCGTGGCTGACAAGACCGTTACCTTTGGGGAAATCATGCTGCGTCTGGCGCCGCCCGGCCAGGAGCGCTTCCTGCAAAGCCCGCGGCTGGATGCGACGTTCGGCGGCGGCGAGGCGAATGTCGCGGTCGCTTTGGCGACGTGGGGTGTTGCGGCCGAATTCGTCACCGTGCTTCCCGCCGGGAATCCGATTGCTGACGCGGCCGTATGCGAGCTGCGCCGCTTTGACGTGGACACGTCACACATCGTGCGCGGGAAAGGGCGGCTGGGGATTTACTTCCTCGAGACCGGGGCGAACCAGCGGCCCTCGAAGGTAGTCTACGATCGCGCGGGCAGCGCCATCGCGCTGGCCGGACCGGGCGATATCGATTGGGACAAGGCGCTCGCCGGCGCTGGGTGGTTCCACGTCACCGGCATCACGCCGGCGATCAGCGCGTCGGCGGCCCATCTTGCGCTCGAGGCCGTGCGGAAATGTCGGACGGCTGGGATCACCGTTTCCTGCGATCTCAATTTCCGGAAGAACCTCTGGCAATGGGGCAAGACCGCGCCCGAAGTCATGCGGCCGCTGGTCGCGAACGTGGATATCGCATTCGGGAATGAGGAGGACGTACAGAAGTCACTGGGCATCGAATCGAGAGCGGATGTCCAGTCGGGGAAGCTCGACGTTGGCCAGTATGAGGAACTGACCAGCCGAGTTCTTGGGGAGTTTCCAAACCTGCAGGTGATCGCCATTACGCTGCGGGAATCGCACGGCGCTTCGCATAACGGCTGGTCGGCGTGTCTGCGGCATCGCGCTGAGTTTCTGGTGAGCCGGTCTTACGAAATCACGCACATCGTCGATCGCGTGGGCTGCGGCGACAGCTTCGCGGCGGGCCTGATCTACGGACTGCAGAAGCTGGCCACGCGGCGCGAGGCCCTGGAGTTTGCCGTGGCCGCGAGCTGCCTGAAGCATTCCATCCCCGGCGACTTCCATCGAGTGAGTGTGCAGGAGGTGGAGGCGCTGATCCTGGAAGGCGGGTCAGGCCGGGTGCAGCGTTAGCGCCGGACGATCACCTCGCGCTGATTGTCGCGCGTGAGGAAGAACTTCACCGAGGCGAAATTCTGAAAAAGGCGCTCGATGCCGCGGTTGTTGAAGAACTGCGCCGGGCGCGTTTCGCCGCGCGGGGCCAGTTGCAGCGTCGTCGAATTCTGGATGCGGTAAGAATTCACGGGGATTTCCCGGGCCTTCTCATCCGCGGAAAAGAACGAAAGCAGATAAGCACCGGGCCGCAGAATGCGATGCAGCCGGTCCACGGTGAGTTGCAGCAGCGGCGATGCCAGAAACTGCAGCGTGTCCCAGACCAGCGCGCCGTCGAACGTGTCGTCGGGAAAATCGAGACTCTGCTTCAGAAAGAATTCGGCGCGGTCCGCCTCGCTCTGGCGGGTCAGGAAATCCTGGCCGGAACCGAACGCGGCGGTCAGAGTGTGCAAAACGTCATCAGAGTAAAGGCGATGGCCGAGGGTGGTGATGAAGGTGATATTGGACTGGCTGGCGCCCGCGAGGTCCAGGACCGAAAGGCCGCTGCGTCCGCGTATGGAAGAGAAGAACTGTTCCAGTCCGCTGCTGTTACGGGTCAGCGCCTGCGTGCGTGGGGGAGTTCCGAGCATAGCGGGGCGGGAAGGGCCCGCCCCACCCAATTCTAGCGCTTGATCTCCGCCGCAGGCGCCGGATTCGCGGATCCGGCAACGGCCACCGCGGGCATGGCCTGCACGGGAGCGGGCTTGGGAACAGACGCCGCGGGCTTCGGCTCGGGGCGAACGATGTCAGTGGTGCCCTTGAAGTACGCGCCGTCCTCAATCACAATGCGCGCCGTCTTGATGTCGCCCACCAGCTTGGCGTCTTTGCGAATCTCAATCTTGTCGGCTACGTCGACGTTGCCGTAAACGTTGCCAAGGACGATAATCTCTCGAGCCTTGATATCGGCCCGCACCTTGCCGTGAGGCCCGATGGTGAGCCGGTGCTCCTGCAGCTCGACGGTTCCTTCCACCTCTCCGTCGATCGTGAGGTCTTCGCGGCTGACGATCTGTCCTTTGATCATGACAGACTTGCCAATCACTGCCGCACTGCGAAAATCAGCCTCGGAGTGGCGCATGGGGGAGGCGGACATAGGAATGGACTCCTTCTGAATGGGGGGGGGCGTGGCGGCGGATGGCACAGCCGAAGCCGCCGGTTTAACAGGGTATTCTTCTTCTTTTCGTTTGTTCCACATCGGATGGAAACCGCTCCTTCCGTAAGGACTCGAACTATAGTACTACGAGACGGCGCGTTGTCTACAGGCTTACTGTTGCAGAAAGTCCCGCGCTGGCTGGAATTCAGTACCGGTGATGAAATGAACTCGCTATCGCACTTCCGGCATGGTGAATCTCGGCTCACCGCGAAATATCGTCGCGAACTCGCGCAGGATCTCGGCGTGGATGTGGGCGTTGTCGGCCAGCACGGTCGGGCCATGCAGATCCACGGGTCCGCCGTGCATATCCGAGGTGGCCCCGCCGGCCTCGCGCACGATGAGCACTCCCGCAGCCATGTCCCACGGACTGAGGCCGAACTCCCAGTAGCCATCCAGACGGCCGCAGGCCACGTAAGCGAGATCGAGCGCGGCCGAACCGGCCCGGCGCACGCCGTGCGTCATCATGGCCATCTGATAGAAGAAGTGCACGTTCACGTTCTGGTGGCGCTTGCGGCTGGGAAAACCGGTAGCCAGCAGCGAATTATCAAGGTCCGGCGCCTTCGAGACGGCCATGCGCGCGCCGTTCAGGCAGGCCCCGGCGCCGCGCTCGGCGGAGAACATCTCGTTGCGCAGCGGATCGAAAATCGCGCCGGCGATCAGCTCGCCGTTATGTTCCAGCGCGAGCGTGGCGTTGAACATCGGAAAGCCGTGCGCGAAATTGGTGGTGCCGTCGAGAGGGTCGACGTACCAACAAAACTCGGATGAACCCTGATGCCCGCCGCCTTCTTCGGCAACGATGGAATGCGTAGGGAAAT
>Ga0335078_10009155_pt1 | contig 14684 bp, 9 predicted proteins | sample Lox_Sample_32_FD_206711 | JGI IMG/M metagenome (GOLD analysis project Ga0335078, IMG submission 206711) | Soil microbial communities from Loxahatchee National Wildlife Refuge, Florida, United States - Lox_Sample_3.2 | ecosystem: Environmental > Terrestrial > Soil > Wetlands | place: USA: Florida...
AGCACCCGCAGCGCGGTGCGCTCCAGGTGGTGCGCCATCTCGGTCAGCGCGCGCTGCTCGTCGCCGACGATCAGCGCCTCCAGGATGGCGGCGTGCTCGGCGTCGCCCGCGGTCTGCCAGCTGTTCGGCTCCGACAGCTGGTAGATGCGGATGTAGCGGGTGGTGCGGTCGGAGAAGGCCCGCAGCTGGCGCTGCATCGCCTCGCCGGCCGCCGCCGTGCAGACCCGGTGGTAGTCGGTGTGCGCCCTGAACCACTCGTCGAAGTCGCCGGTCCTGGCGGCCTGGCGCATCGCGGTCAGCATCCGCTTGGCCTCGGCCCGTTCCCTGGCCCCGAAGTGCCCGATCGTCATCGACAAGGCCAGGGTCTCCAGCAGGATCCGGCTCGCGTAGACGTCGTCGAGCTCCTGCGGATCCAGGCCCGCCACCCGGGTCCGCTGGTTCGGCTCGATCTCGACCAGGCCCTCCTCCTGCAGCATCCGCAGCACCTCACGCAGCGGGGTGCGGCTGATGCCGAGCTGCGCGGCCAGGCTTACCTGGGACAGCTTGGTGCCCGGCTTCAGCGTGCCGTCGAGGATGCATTCCCGCAGGTAGGCGTGGACGTGCGGGATGGCCTGCCGGGCTTCGGGCAGGTCGACCTTGCGGATGTCAGGCACCTGCACGACACGAGGCATGGACAGCATTCTCCTCGATACGACCACAGCCGGATACAGTTCATACGCAACGCTAACTGCATACAGTTTACCCGCCCGCCCCGCCTCCCGCGCCCCCCGCCCCCGCCCCGCCTCCCTCGCCCGGGCTCATGATCGCGGGCAGTTTCGGGCAAATAGCAACTGAAACTGCCCGCGATCATGAAATGCCCTTCTCGGCCCCCGCGCCGCGCACCAAACTGCATGCAGTTTCCGGGGCCGCAGCCCTTGAACCCAATCCTCAAACTGCATACAGTTTGAGGTACCAAGCCACCGCGGCGAGGAGGCAGCAATGGACCGAGTGGGCGTGATCGGCCTGGGCAAGATGGGGCTGCCGATCGCCAGGAACCTGATGGTGCGCGGCTTCCACGTCACCGGCTACCGCCGCAGCGGCTCGCCCGACCTCCTCAAAGAGGGCGGCGCCGTCGCCGCCAGCGCGGCCGAGGTCGCCGCGGACGCAGACGTCATCCTCTCGATCGTCCCCACCGCCGACGACGTGGAGGAGATCATCGCGGGCCCGGCCGGAACCCTCGCAAACCTGAAGCCGGGCACGATCCACATCGAGATGAGCACCATCGACGTGGACCGCAAGGCCCGCCTGCGCGACCAGGTACGGGCCAGGGGCGGCGACCTGCTCGACTGCCCGATCTCCGGCAGCCCGGGCATGGTCGCGCCGCGGCTGGCCACCACCTTCGCCTCCGGCGCTAAGCAGAGCGTCGACATCGTACATCCGGTCCTCGACGCCATCTCGGGACCGTGGATCTACACCGGCGCGTTCGGCACCGGCGCCCGGATGAAGTACGTCGCCAACCTGCTGCTCGCCGTGCATACCGTCGCCGCCGCCGAGGCGATGACCCTGGCCCGGCGCAGCGGCCTCGACCTGGGGCTCGTCCAGAAGACCCTGGACGAGTCCATCGCCAGCTCGGCCATCTGGCGCCAGCGCGGCCCGCTGATGGCCGAACGCGCCTGGTCTCCCGCCCCCGGCCCGATCAGCACGCTGCACCCGATCCTGGAGCAGATCGAGGAGCACGCGGCCAGCATGGGCCTGTCCGCCTCGGTGTTCACCGCGGCCAAGGAAGTCTTCGACAAGGCGCTGGCCGACGGCTGGGGCGACCTGGACATCGCCAGCGTCCACGATCAGGTGAACCGATGACCTGGTCGCTGGCCAGCTACACCGCCCACGGCGCCCGGGGCTTCGGGGTGCTGCGCACCGATGGCGCGCTCGTCGGGCCGGCCGATCTGAAGCGCTGGCCGCGCCTGCTGGACCTGCTCGAGGACTGGCCCGCGGCCGAAGCCGTCCTGCGTGACCTGGACGTAGGCAACGCGCCCGTGATCACCTACGACGCGCTGCTCCCGCCGCTGCAGTGGCCGCGCAAGGTGATCTGCGCCGGCGTGAACTACCGCAAGCACATGCGGGAGATGGGCGGCGAGATCCCGGCGGCGGGCTGGCGCCCGTTCTTCTTCCTCAAGGCGCCCACCACCTCGGTCATCGGCCCAAGGGACCCGATCGTGATCAGCGCGGCGGCCCGGGCCAGGTACGACTGGGAGGCCGAGCTGGCCGTGGTCATCGGGGTCAGGGGAAAGAACATTGATCCCGAACGGGCCGGGTTTCACGTCGCCGCCTACACCGTCTGCAACGACATCACGGCGCGCGGCTACCACAAGCGGGACGCCACCCCGGCGGACGCGTTCCGCTACGACTGGTTCGCGGCCAAATCCGCCGAGGGCTCGCTGCCGCTCGGCCCGGGCCTGACCCCGGCCTTCCTCGTGCCGGACCCGCAGGACCTGCGGCTGCGGCTCTGGGTGAACGGGGAGCTGCAGCAGGACGAGTCGACCGCCGACATGGTCTGCCCGGTGGCCGAGCTGATCGCGGCCGCCAGCGAGGTCGTCACGCTCGAGCCCGGCGACGTGATCGCCACCGGCACCCCGGCCGGCGTCGGCGCGGCCCGGGGGCTGTACCTGCGCGGCGGTGACGTCGTCCGGGTCACCATCGACGGGCTCGGCACCCTGGAGAACACCGTGAAGGAGGACTGATGATCTTCGTTACGCACGCGCTGCCGGTCAACGTGGCCGGCGAGCCGCAGCTGGACCGGGCCGCCGTCTGGGACGGGCTGGTGCTCAAGGCCAGCAACGCGCTGCCGTTCGTGCCCAGCATGACCTACTGCGAGGTCACTGAGCGGTACAGCGACACCATATTCGACCGGGACATCGACTTCCGCGGTGAGCGCTTCACCGAGCGGATCACGCTGGAGCGACCGCACCGGGTGACGTTCACCCGCATCGCCGGGCCTGTGCTCGGCACAATCGCCAACGAGATCGAGGGCGACGGGGGCGACTTGCGGCTCCGCTTCAGCTTCGCCCTGGTCGTCGAGGGTGTCGAGGGCGGCTCGGCCCGGGAGCAGGAGTACGCCGACTCGATGACCGGTGACTACCTCAAGGCCGTGGCCGCCACCCTGAACGCCATGCGCCGCATCGCCGAGAGTCAGGTATCGGCATGAGCGCCCCGGCCCCCGCTCCCGCACCTGTACCTGTACCTATACCTGTACCTGTACCTGTACCTGCACCCCTTGGCTCGTCGACAATTGACGAGCAGCTGCGACTGCGCATCACCGGGCAGCTCGCCGGCTTGTTCAAGGGCGAGATCATCGGCCCGGACCACGGCGAGTACGAGCAGGCCCGGCTGGTCTGGAACGCCATGGTCGACCGGCGGCCCGGCCTGATCCTGCGCTGCACCAGCACCCAGGACGTGGTCGCCGCGGTCAACGTGGCCCGCGAGTACGGCCTACCGCCGTCGGTCCGCTGCGGGGGTCACAACGTGGCCGGCAAGGCCATGTCGGACGGCGGCCTGACCATCGACCTGTCCGGGCTGCGCGAGGTCACCGTTGATCCGGAGGCCAGGCTGGTGCACGCGGGTGGCGGCTGCCGGCTCGGCGACGTCGATGCCGCGACCGCGCCGCACCGGCTGATCGTCCCGGCCGGGATCATGTCCGAGACCGGCGTGGCCGGCCTGGCGCTCGGCGGCGGGATCGGCTGGTTCTCCCGCAAGCACGGTCTCACCTGCGACAACTTCGTCTCCCTTGAGCTCGTGCTGGCAACCGGCGAGGTGATCGAGGTCAGCGCCGGCGAGTACCCCGAGCTCTTCTGGGCGCTGCGCGGCGGCGGCGGGAACTTCGGCATCGTCACCCGCTTCACCTTCCGCGCCTACGACTTCGGCCCGATGATGCGCATCGGGGTCTCGGTCTACGAGCCGGAGCAGGCGGCCGCCGCGCTGCGCGAGTACGCCCGCGTCGTGCCTACCCTGCCCCGCACGGTCGGCTGGCACGCCGCGCTCAAGCACGACATGCCGGCCCTGCCGTTCGTCCCGCCCGAGTACGTCGGCAAGCGCCTGCTCATGCTGGTGTCGATGTGGCTGGACGACGCCGAGGACCCGGCGGGCGCCGAGACGATCGGCCGCCTGACCGAGACCGGCGAACCGTGCATCAAGGCCAGCACCGTGCTGCCGTTCGCGGCCGGCGTGCAGCGGCTCATCGACGTCGAGTTCGAGGACGGCCACCGCTACTACACCAAGGAGGCGCACGTCGCCGACCTGGCCGACGAGGCCGTCGACTCGCTGGTCGCCTTCTGGCAGGGCATGCCGATGGAGGGCGAGGTCGAGATCATCGGCCTCGGCGGCGCCATCGGCGACGTGGCCGAAGCCGACACCGCATTCTCCAACCGCGGCTACCTGCTCTGGCTGAACTTCGCCATGCGCTGGGACGACCCGGCCGACGACGAGGATTACATCGCCCGCACCCGCCAGGCCGTCGCCGGCCTGGCCCCGTGGACCGGCCGCGGCGTCTACGTCAACATGCTCAACTTCGACGAGCAGGACCGCGTGGTCGAGGCCATGGGCGGCCCGGAGAAGTACGGCGAGCTGGCCCGGCTCAAGGCCGGGTACGACCCGCAGAACCTCTTCCGCATGAACGCCAACATCCCTCCGGTTAGCTAGGCCCGTAGCGGCGCAGCTCGTGGAAGAAGTCGTCGATGACGTGCAGCTCGCCGGATCGGGTCACCTCGTCGTAGACGTACTTGCCCACCGCCAGGTCCAGCACCCCGAGGCCGAACGGGGAGAACACCACAGGCCGGTCGGCCGGCACCGTTACCCGCCCGGCCATCACGTCGTCCAGCGTGCCGGCCAGGAAGTCCCGGCTTCCGGTCAGCTGCTCGGCCAGGTGCGGTGACGTATTGGCCTTCAGGCAGTGCTCCACGTCGTCGACCACGTTCGTCGAGCCGAGCAGGATCTCCGGCGCGAGGTCACGCAGCGACACGTGCAGCACCACCGGGTTGTGCCCGAACCACGACACGTCGGTGACGTGCGGCTCTCCGGCGACGGTGGCGAAGACCACCAGGTCGCTGGACCGGATCAGCTGTTCCGCGTCCTCATACACGGTGATCCGGCCGGGACCCGCCTTCTCCAGGTAGCCGCGGAAGCCGGCCGCGTGCTCGGCGGACAGGTCGTGCACGCCGATCTCGTCAAAGGTCCAGCCGGTCCCGGCCAGGAACGTGTGGATGTAGCGGGCGATCAGGCCGGTCCCGAAGAACCCGACGCGGGCCGGCCGCGGGCGGTCGCGCCCATCCCGGCTGGCACAGAGCCAGTCCGCCGCCACCGCCGCCGACGCGGCGGTCCTGGTGGCGCTGATGATCGAGCTCTCCAGGCAGGCGAACGGGTAGCCGGTGTCATGGTCGTTGAGGATCAGCACGGCCGAGGCCCGCGGGATGCCCGCCGCCACGTTCTCCGGGAAGCTGGAGATCCACTTCAGGCCGTCTACCCGGAGCTTCCCGCCGATCGAGGCGGGCAGAGCGATGATCCGGGCCGACGGGCGGTCCGGGAAGCGCAGGAAGTACGACGGCGGGTTCACCGAGTCGCCGGCACCGTGGATCCGGTAGGTGTCCTCGACAAGCTCGGCGATCTCCCGTTCCCGGCCGCGCAGTGCCCCCTGGGCCTGGGCACCGGATATGACCGCGAACGGCGGCGCGCTGGTACCGGTCATCACGCCGCCACCTCGATGGTCGGCGAGCAGTCGGCCAGGCGCACGGGGTCGGCCAGCCCGGCGAGCACCTCGCGCGAGCCCTCGTACGGCTCGCGGGCGTGCGCGGTCCGGACGTTGTCCACCAGCAGCAGGTCGCCCGGCCGCCACGGCTCACGCATGGTGTGGGCCTCGTAGGTCTCGTTGAGCAGCTCCACGATGTCCTCGCCGATCGGGTCGCCGTTGCCGAACCTGGTGGTGAACGGCAACCCGTCCTCGCCGTACAGGTCGACCAGGTACTCGCGCACCTCGGGGTCGATCGTCCGCTCGTTGAGGAACGCGATCTGGTTGAACCAGCAGCGCTGTCCGGTGACCGGGTGACGCACCACCGCGCTGCGGCGCTGCCAGGTGCGCAGGGTGCCGTCGGGCTGCCACTCGAATTCAGTCGCGTTTGCCCGGCAGTACCGCTCGACCTCGCCGCGGTCGGCGGTGCCGAACGCCTGCTCAACCGATGCCCCGAAGTCCTCGTTGTAGTTGCGGACGAGCATCCAGCCCTCCCGCTCGAACCGCAGGACCAGGTCCGCGGGCAGCGCGCCGAGCACGGCGGGCGAGTCGGACACCGTCGTCGCCCCGCCGCTGTCGGCGGCGCGCAAGCACGCGAACAGCATCAGGCCGGGGAACTCCAGCCGGTAGCTCAGCTCGTGGTGCATGCACATCTGCTGGTTCGGGGGCCACGGCGTGGCGGAGTAGAGCCCTCCAGCCTGGGGCTCGCGCGGCGCGAAGGCCTCCTTCTCGGGCATCAGGCTGATCGCGAGCCGCTGGAAGACGGCGCCGGTCTCGGCCGCGTCACGCAGCCCGAGACCGCGGATCAGGACGGAGCCGTGCTCGGCGACCACGGTCCGCAGCGCGTCGCGGTGGCCAGCGGCCCAGCTGGCCGGGTCAGCGCCAGTCTCGGCCCGGACCATCGGAGGCTTGCCGGGCTGCAACTCCACGTCAGTCAAAGACGCCATGGATGAGTGCGACATGTCAGTGTCCCTTCAATCAATGAGTGCGAACAAGCACCGCCTGGGCCGCCAGGGCCGGGCGGGTGCGCAGGAAGTAGTGCCCGCCGTCGGCGAGCTCGTGCAGGTCGACCTGGACCCCTGGACCGGCCACAAATTCCCAGTCGCGATAGCGGACGGCGGAATCGGCGGTGTACGGGTCGTCGGAGGCCACCACCACCGTGACCGGCGCGGATAGCTTCGCCGCGGGCGGGCGGTCCAGGGCGTCCGCGAGATAGCGGTGCGCGGACACGCAGTCGTGCCGGTAGGCAGCGCCGATCTGCCCGGCACGCTGCGCGTCGAGCTCCCCGAGCTCGGTGTAGCCGCCGTCGGTGCTCAGCGCCGCGGCGATCTCGGCATTGCTTCGCCCGGTCAGCTCGGTGACGCTGGCCCGCCGCCGGGCCGCGTCGCCGGGCAGCTGCGCGCCAAGGAACACACGCGCCACAGCTACCCCGGCCTCAGCCAGCTTCGCCGCCGCGGCCAGCGCGAACGCGGCACCCGAGGAATGGCCCCAGAACATGACCCGGCTGAGGCCGAGCCCGGTGATCTCGGCGACGACCTGCGCCACCACCTGGTCCATCGAGGCGAACGGCTCGTCCTCGGCGGTCTTCGGGCCCAGGTCGTGACCGGGCAACTCGACCGCGTAGACGGCCAGCCCACTGTCCCGCAGGGCGTCGGCCATCGACCGGAAGTTCACCGCGTTGCCGCCCGCGTACGGGAAGCACACCAGGGCCATGGCCGGGCCGGGCTGCTCCAGCAGCGGCTGGAGCAGCCCGGATCGCCGTTCGGACTTGCCGTCGACGAGGCTCGCCATGTCGGCGAGGACCGGGTGCCGGGTCAGTTCCTTGAGGGATACCGCGCGGTCCAGCGCGATCGCCAGCTTCACCGCCAGCAGCGACGAGCCGCCCCGGTCGAAGAAGTTGTCGCGCCGGCTGATCTGATCCTGACCGATGCCGAGCACGTTCGCCCACGCGGCCGCCAGCCGCCGCTCGGTAGGCGTGCCCGGCGCGTCGTAGTCCGCTCCGGCCGTGACGTCGTCCAGTTCGCCCGCCAGCGCGATCAGCGCCTTGGAGTCAATCTTGCTGTTGGCCGTCAGCGGCAGGCTGTCCCGCCAGTGGAAGACCGCGGGGACCATGTACCAGGGCAGTGACGCGCCCAGCCGGTCCCGCAAGACGTCCGCCTCGATCGGCTGCGGGCCCGAGTAGAACGCCACCAGGCGCTGTCCCTGGCCAGGCCCCGCCGCGACCACGACCGCGCCGTCGCGGACACCCGGCACCCGGAGCAGCGTGTTCTCGATCTCGCCGATCTCGATGCGGAAGCCGCTGATCTTGACCTGGCTGTCCCGGCGGCCGAGGAACTCCAGCTTGCCGTCCGGTCGCCAGCGGCCGTAGTCGCCGCCAAGGTAGAGGCGCTGGCCGTCGCGGTGGGGGTCGTTCAGGTAGCACTGCCGGGTGCGCTCGGGGTCGTTGATGTAGCCGCGGCCAACGCAGACCCCGGAGAAGGCGATCAGGCCGGCCGCGCCGAGCGGCACCGGCCGCAGGTCCTGGTCCACCACGTACACGCGCACGTTGCTGACCGGGCGGCCGAGCGGGACCCGCTCGCCCGCCGGGGCCCGGTCCATGACTTCGTGGTTGGTGTCGTCCGAGGTCTCGGTCAGCCCGTACGCGTTGAGCAGCCTGATACCTGGCTGGGCCGCGAACCAGCGCTGCGCGAGCTCTCTCTTCAGGGCCTCGCCGGTCACCGACACGTACCGCAGGTCCGGCAGCTCCCGGGGATTCTGGTCCAGGTAGGACAGGACCACCTCGAGATAGGACGGCACCACCTGCACGACGTTGACCCGGCCGTCGGTGATCGTCTCGGCGAACCGCGCGACGTCCAGGATCGTGTCCTGCTCGACGATCAGCGTCTGACCGCCGGCCAGCAGCGCGGAAACGAGCTGCCACATGGAGATGTCGAAGCACTGCGGTGCGGTCTGCGCGACTACCTGCCCCGCGCCGATCTCCAGGTCCTCGATCTTGGCGTACAGATGATTGAGCATGCCCGCGTGCTCGCACATCGCGCCCTTGGGCTCGCCGGTGGAGCCGCTGGTGAAGTAGATGTAGGCGAGCTGATCGGGTCCGACCTCGATGCCGGGGTCACCGTCGGAGTGGTCCTCGGCGTAGGCGGTCTCGACGAAGAGCAGCTCTGCTCCCGGCATTTCCCGCAGGGCCGGCCCGAGCGTGCCCGTGCTGCCCGGTTCGGTCAGCACGAGCTGGCACCCGGCCCGGGTCAGCGTCCTGGCGATGCGGTCGGCAGGGAAATGCGGCTCGATGGGCAGGTACACCCCGCCGGCCTTGAAGATCGCCAGAACGGCGGCCATCCAGTCCAGGTTGCGCTCGGTCACCACGGCCACGACGCCCTCGCGGCCAAGACCCCGGGCCAGCAGCGCCCGGGCCAGCCGGTTCGCGCGGGCATTGAGCTCGGCGTAGGTCCACTGCCGGTCCCCGCAGGTGGCCGCGATGGCATCCGGGTGTACCCGAACACGCTGCTCGAACAGCTCGTGCATCCGCCGGTCAGGGCGTGACCGGCGCGGTCCGGCCAGCCCGTCGAGCTGGAAGCCGAGTTCTGCCGGGCTTAGCAGAGACTGCTGCCCGTGCTCGGTCTCGGGGTCGGCGGCGATCAGCGTCAGGGCGGTGAGGTGATAGCCGGCGATCCTGGCCGCCGCGTCCGCGTCGAGTACGTCGGTCCGGTACCGCAGCCGCAGCGTGAGCCGGCCGCGATGCGGCCAGATGCTCACCCACAGCACGGTGCCCGGCGCCAGCGCGCCCTCGCCGCCGAGCGCGTCAAACACCGTCTCGAAGGCCGGCCCGGTCAGGCCGAGCTCGCCCGCCAGGTCGCCGACCGGGAAGTCCTGGTGCGCCAGCAGCTCCCACTCGGTCCGGTGGGCCTGGCGCAGCATCGTCTGCCACGAACCGGATGCGGTCTCCAGCCGGCACGGCAGTGGCACACCGCGGATGCCGGCCAGGTAGCCGGTCACCACCTCGGACTCGCCGGACAGAGCCGCGAGCACCGTGGCGTGCGCGGCCAGCAGCACCGAGCTGAGCGGCACGCGCAGCTCGGCGGCCCGCTGTCGCAGCGCGGGCAGCAGGTCGCGGGGAACCGGCACCTCGCAGACGGCCACCCCGGGCACCGGGTCCAGGGTCCACCGCGGGATCGGGGCGAACCCGCCGCCGGTCAGCACGCCGTGCCAGAACTCGCGGTCAGAATCAGCGAAAGCCTCAACCAGGCTGATAGTCGTCATCTCACATCTCCCTCGCGGGGTTTCCCCCCCACCGCGCGCGCGGCGGGATTTCCTCGCCCTTCATCAGGAAGGAGTCGGGGGCGAGCACCGAGCGCTCTCCCATGGTCACGCCGTAGTGGACCATCGCGCCGACCCCGATGGTGCAGCCGTTGCCGATCGTGGTGCGGTCGGACTTGAACGCGCCATCCTCCTGCGAATGGCACTGGATCTCGGATCCGGCGTTGAGCGTGACGTCGTCGCCGACGATGGTCAGGCTCCGCTCCGTGAAGTGGCAGCCGTCGTCGAAGACCCTCTTGCCCACCTTGGCGCCGAGCCCGCGCCAGACCACGTTCTTGAACGGCGTGCCGTCGAACATGCGCACGTATAGCTCAGCCGGCACCTTCCAGAGGCGCTCGTGCCGCCAGAAATACGGGTCGTATATGGAGCAGTACTGCGGTTGCAGCAGGCGGAAACCCCGGACCAGTCGCTCCACGAGCACGAAGTAGACAGGCGTGATCAGGAAGCTCACCGCGAGTAGGAACCCCATCTCCAGCTGGGCGAACCCGCCGTACGAGTCGAAGGCGGCCAGCGCGAAGCCGGTGACCAGGAACACGTGCAGCCACCGCACGAACAGGAAGATGCCGATGGTCCGCAGGTTGTGCCAGTTCTTCGCGCGCAACCGCCGCCGCTGCTCGTCTTCGTCCAGCTCGACCGCCTGGTCGCGCTCTACCGTCCGCGGAATCTCAAACGGCGGCGAGCCGAGCAGCCCTACCCCTTCGCGGATCTTGCCGTCGAGCGGGATCATCGCCTTGGTCGCGATCAGGCAGTTGTTGCCGACCCGGCCGCCCGCCGGGTAGTAGATGTTGTTCCCGAAGAAGCTGTCCCCCCCGATGTAGACCGGCGAGACGCGGAACGACGTGGCCGAGACGTCGGAGTTCACGATCACCAGGCCGTCGGCGACCATCGTCCCGCTGCCGATGATGCTCATATACGGGTTCTCCTGGCCGACGTCGGTGCCGAAGTTCGACCCGGTCTGCACGACCCGGCCCAGGTCGTACCCCAGCCAGCGCAGGTATCCGGTGATGTAGGAGCTGTCCCCGAACAGGCGGGTGAAGAACTTCGCGCCGGTCATCCGGGCGATGGACCGGTGGACCCGGTCGCGGAACCCGAACAGCGGATAGACGGCGCTCGGCTTGATGAACACGCTGAGCAGGCGGGGGACCGTGGCCACGAAGACCAGGCCGATCAGGACCGAGCCGAAGAACAGCACCAGCGAGATGACCAGCGCGTCGCGGTACAGCGCGAGCGTGCTGATCGCGTGCATGCTCGGGTTGAGCACCTCGCCCAGCTTGGGAACGCCGGTCAGCAGGGCGAACGTGCCCCCCTCGAGCAGCGGCAGGTACAGGAAGAACACGCAGATCAAGGTGATGGCGCTGAACCTGAACCGGCGCCACCGGCCGCAGGGCCTGGACGAGACCCGCAGGTAGTTCAGGTCGGTGCGCTGGGCCGGGGATCCGTGCCAGCGCTCGCCGGTCCGGACCCGCTGGCCGCTGTGCAGCGCGGAGGTGTGGCCGAGTTGCGACACGTCGCCCATGGAGGTGTTGATGTCGAGCACGGTCTTCTCGCCGATGAACACGTTCCGGCCGATAGTGACCCGGCCGGTCTGGATCCAGCCCGCGTAAGCCCGGTAGCAGCTGAGGAACGACTCCTTGCGGATCACCGTGTCCGGGCCGATGGTCAGCAGGTCGGTGCATACCGGCACGTGCCGGGTGAAGATCACCGTCCCGCGCCCGACCTTGGCGCCCAGCGCCCGCAGATACCACGTGTACAGCGGCGAGCCGGCGCTCACCAACGCTAGGGGGTTCGACTTGACCAGCGTCTTGACGACCCAGAAGCGGAAGTACGCCAGGCTCCAGATCTGGATCTGCTGGGGCTTCCACCGGCCGATGAGCACCCACTTGGCCACGATCGGAAGGGTGCACAGGACGATGAAGGCGGCGCCGCCGAAGACCACCGACCTCAGGTAGATCTGCGCGTAGCCATGGGCGGCCGATATCCACTCGTACGCCCGGGCGCCGACCAGCGCGAGCGCCCAGGCGTACACGAAGAAGGACAGCAGTTGCAGCGCCCCGCACATGAGGTACTGCCGGGTGCTAGCCGGAGCCGGCGCCGCCGAACGGGCCAGGATCGGATCCCGCGGCTGGATCAGGGTGGCTATCGCGTCGAAGTTCACCTCGGCCTCGGCGTCGGCGATCCCGAACGCCTCCGCCAGGCTCCTGATCGTCGGATTCGCGTAGATGTCCTTCATGGACATCACGGGCAGGCCCTCGGCCTTCCGCACCCGCGCGCAGAACTTGGCCATCACGAGCGAGTCCGCGCCCAGGTCATCGAAGAAATGACTGTTGTGGGCCACCTGCTCGATCTTCATCACCCCGGCCAGCATCTCGGCGAGAGTTGCCTCGCCGCTGGTCGCCGGCTCGGCGGTAAGGGCCCCTGCCAGACTTCCCATCACGAGCTCCCGGATCAGAAGGCGGTCTGGTGAACGGCCTGGACCGGAACGTCGAAGTCGCTGCTGAGGACGTCCTTGCCGTAGATTGCTTCGATCCAGTTGGTCTGGTAAACGGTGTCGAGATAGCGTTCGCCCAGATCGGGTGCGATGGCCACCGCGGTGAGGTCGCTGGTGTCGTGCCGTGAGAGCCAGTCCATCGCGCCGCTGACCACCGTGCCGGTGGAGCCGCCGAACAGGAAGCCCCGCCGGGCCAGCCGATGGCAGGCCCGGATGGTGTCGGCCTCCTCGACGCGCACCACCTCGTCCACGTGTGAGTCGTCAAGCAGCGGCGGGCGCATGGTCATCCCCAGCCCGGGGATCATCCGCCGGCCCGGCGACCCGCCGAATATCGCCGAGCCGAAACTGTCCACCGCGACAATCCGCACCGGGCGGTGCCACTCGCGGAACCAGCGTGCGCAACCCATCAATGTCCCCGTCGTGCCAGCCCCGATGAACAGCACGTCAAGCCGCGGGAACTGGCGGGCGATGGCGGGTGCCGTGGTGCGATAGTGCGCCCGCCAGTTGCCCTGGTTGTTGTACTGGTTGAGCCAGACGTACCGGTCATCCGAGGCACACAGCGCGCGGACGTAGTCGAGCCGCGCGCCGAGGAAGCCGCCGGCCGCGTCCTGGTCGGAGACGACATGCACCTCGCTCCCCAGCGCCTCCATCAGCAGCCTGGTCGACAAGTTGCAGCGGGAGTCGGTCACGCACAAGAACCGGTAACCCTTGCTCGCCGCGATCATGCTCAGCGCCACGCCCAGGTTCCCGGACGATGACTCGACCAGGATCGAATGCGGCGTCAGGACTCCGTCCCGGTCGGCGGCCTCCACCATCTCCGTCGCCGCCTTGAGCTTGATCGACCCCGCGAAGTTGAAGCCCTCGCACTTCAGGAACAGGGGGTGAGCAAAGATCGACCGCAGGTCTACGTAGAGCTCATCTTCGTTGAAAGCCTGCGGAACCGAAATAACTGGCACGATGCCCTCCTCATCGATGGCGGAGCGCAAACCCCCCGATTTCCGCGGCGAACGCGGGACCGGAACGTCTGCTGCCCACATGGCCAGAGGGGGCAAGCCGGTGTGTGATACAAGCAACCGCAGTCCCGCCGTAACCGGCGACCACGGCCCGCAGGCCCCCGCCACCGGCGGCTGGATGCCCGGCGGCAGATCGAACCGTCGCCCCGATCCAGACCCAGGGCACCGCCCTCCCAAGCGGTCCCAGGACCCTGCAGACGGGACTGGCGGGAGCAAACCACGTAAATGCTCCCCCTCCACCCTTATATACGTTCGGGCACCCAATCGAGTTCAAACAACTCGCACCGGAAAACCGCATCGCTCGCAGCCAGTGCCTGGCCCAGGCGTCTCACCTGGGTTTTCTTGTGCCAGCCCTGTCATGTTTTCGTCATGAAGGTGCGGCCCGCCCGCGAGGGTGACCGGCGGGCCACCGCACCCGCTAGGCTCCTGCGAAGAGGGGTGATCGGTCCAGATGAACGCCAGTACTCCGTCCTCGCCGCACATGGCGGCGCCGGGGACCGAGAGGCCGCGCCGCTTCCGCCCGAAGCTGCGCTACGAGCTCATCGGCTGCGGGCTGCACGGCCACGAGATCCTGGGCGCGGACGCGGCCGCGTTGCGTCCCGAGGACGAGCTGTTCGCCCGGGACTCGGCCGGCCTGCGCTGGTACCGGTGCCTGCGCTGCGACTCCTGGCTGGCGCTCACCCCGCCGGAGCATCCGGCCAGGAAGTACCCGCCGGCCCGGGACGAGATCATGTTGCCGCTGCGGGGCAAGCCGTTGCGCGACCGCTACGTCCTGCGGCTGATCGCCGTGGACCGGCTGCTCCACTTCCTGGTCCTGAGTGCTCTCGCCGCCGCCGTGCTGCTGTTCGCCGGCGACCGCGCCGCGCTGAACGCGGAGTTCACCCGCATCCTCAACGACCTGCAAGGCGGAGTGGGCGGCCCGCTGACGACCAGCAAGCACGGCATCGTGCACGACCTGCAGTATCTGTTCGCCGTCAGCATCAGGAACCTGTACCTGGTCGGTGCCGCCATAGCCGCGTACGCGCTGCTTGAGGGCATCGAGGCCATCGGGCTCTGGTTCGCCAAGCGGTGGGCGGAGTACCTGACGTTCGTGGCGACGGTCGTCTTCATTCCC
>Ga0335078_10009157_pt1 | contig 14684 bp, 13 predicted proteins | sample Lox_Sample_32_FD_206711 | JGI IMG/M metagenome (GOLD analysis project Ga0335078, IMG submission 206711) | Soil microbial communities from Loxahatchee National Wildlife Refuge, Florida, United States - Lox_Sample_3.2 | ecosystem: Environmental > Terrestrial > Soil > Wetlands | place: USA...
CTAAGGTCTATTCATTCGCTCAAACCTGGATCTGCGGGCGGAGAGCGCGCCCGTCTGCCTGCCTGGCCGAACCAATAAACTCAGGTCTTCCAGCCCCTGGCGCCCAACGCGACCGCGGCCTGACAAACCGATGAAGGGTTTTGCTCCCGGTCTGCGCATTTTGGTTTGTAAGACCTAAGGAGCTTACAAACATGAAACTCAACACGAACGTTTTTGCATTCCCGGGCCTGCCGGCGTCTGTCTACACGCGAACACTCTCAGGCGTGCTATCCGTAGCCCTGGCGATGGCTGTGGCCCCGTCCGCAATTTGGGGACAGAAAGTGCCCCTTTGCTCGTCCACGGCAACGACTAAAACCTGTTCCATCGACAACTTCACCTCCCCCGGCGGCAAGGTGGGGCCCATCACGTCGGGCAATGTGCAGGTCACGCAGACCTCTTCTGAGGCGGTTGGTGGAAGCCGGATCGTTTATTTATCGTTGGGCAATGCGGGCGAGCCGCCGGTGAACGATGAGTTTAATCAGTCGGCCCAGGTGCAGGTAATCCCCAGCAAGACCGAGGGCGTGCCGTCGGCATTGGTCGCCTCACTTGGCTATAAGGCATTCGGTGTCGTTCAAGCGATCTACGGGGACGGCGCGCCTATGAGCCTGAATCTCTCAGAGGCGTGGGGAATACGGTTCTACTTCGATGGCCTGGAGACCGGCGCGAATTTCAATTTCGAAGTGTGGAATCCCGGCATCTGGGCGGATTGCGGGATCAACATTCCTGAGAACTACGCGACGCCGCCGAATTCGTCGTCGTTTACCGTTGACTTTCCCGAATCGCAAATCACAGGGTTTAATACCATCGATTGGACGAATATCACATCCATGGTCTTTGAGATTGAGAATTCGGCTAGCTTTGCGCTAACCGGCATCCAGGCGATCCCGGAGTCGGTGAGTTTGGCGAATCCGGCGAGTTTCACCTGCTCGTCGGCACCCGCCCAGTAGAGGAAGCACGGAATGAAAGCCAGCCGCATCATCCCGGGCCTATTGTTCGCGGTCGCCGCGCTGGCGCAACAGCCGGCGGTCCCGCGCGTCACCTACTTCAATGGCATCGTGACGGATGCGGCGGGAAAGCCGCAAACCGGCACGATCGGCGTCATCTTCTCGCTGTACGAAGAACAACAGGGAGGCGCGGCCCTGTGGTCGGAAACCCAGAACGTCGCGCTCGATGAGCAGGGCCGCTATTCGGTCCTGCTCGGATCGGCGCAGCCGGCGGGATTGCCGCCCGATTTGTTCGCCAGCGGCAAAGCGCGCTGGCTGGGGGTCGCGCCGCAGGGGGCCGGCTTCGCCGAGCAGGCGCGAGTGCTGCTGGCCGGCGTGCCGTATGCGTTAAAGGCGGCCGACGCCGACACACTCGGCGGATTGCCTGCATCAGCATTCCTGCAAGCCACTGGAATGGCGGCGGTCGCGGCCGGCGAACCGATCGCGCACCGCCAGACGGCCGCGGCGGTTTCGCCGAATACCGCCTGCGCCAGCGTCACCAGCGATGGCACGGCTACCGCCAATTCCATCGCCGTGTTCACCACCGCCTGCAATATCGAACCTTCCACCATTGTGGACAGCGGCGGCAAGGTGGGCATCGGCACCAGTTTGCCCACCACGGCCTTGGACGTAAAAGGCACATCTACGCTCGACGGGGCGGTGAAGATCAGCCCCACGGGAGGGGCCACGGCCTCGGCGGGCGCTGATTCATATCCCCTGAGCTTCGCCGCAGCCAGCTACAACAGCAGCACCAGCGCTTCCGTCAGCCAGGTGTTCGAGTGGCAGGCGCAGCCGGTGGGCAACGATACCGCCAGTCCATCGGCATCCATGAATCTGCTGTACGCCTCGGGGAGCGCGACGCCCGCCAACACCGGATTCTCCTTCGGCAGCAACGGAGTAGTCAGCTTCGCCGCAGGGCAGACTTTTGCTGGCAACTATGGGGGCAGCCACGACAGCGTGTACGTAGGGACGCGCGCCGGCAACGCCACTTCAACCGGCGAGCAGAACGCAGCCTTAGGTTTCGGCGCGCTCACGAGTGACACATATGGCGGCTTTAACCTGGCGGCTGGGTATGGCGCGCTGTGGCACAACACCTCCGGGGACGCCAACACGGCGATGGGGGACGATGCCTTATTCGTCAACACTACCGGGACGAACAACACCGCAGCGGGCGCGTCGGCACTCTATAACAACACAACCGGTGCCTTTAACGCCGCGGTGGGGTACGCCCCGTTAAGCAACCTGACAACCGGCGGGTGGAACATCGCTATCGGCTCGCTGGCCGGCGAAAACGTCACCACCGGGAGCAATAACATCGAGATCGGTAACGAGGGCAGCTCTAGCGACAGCGGCTTGATCCTGATCGGCACACAGGGGACCCAGAACGCCACTTACATCGCTGGCATTTCTGGCGTGAACGTGAGCGGCGCGCAGGTGGTGGTCAGCTCGTCGGGGCAGCTTGGCGTAGCGTCCTCCTCTCGGCGTTACAAGGAAGACATCCGCGACATGGCGGACGCCAGTGACGGCCTGATGAAGTTGCGCCCGGTGACCTTCCGCTACAATCAAGCCTTCCCGGACGGCTCGAAGCCGCTAGAATACGGCTTGATCGCGGAGGAAGTGGCGGAAGTCTATCCGGACATGGTGGTACGTTCCGCCAACGGCCAGATCGAAACCGTGAAGTATCAGGAACTCGCCCCCATGCTGCTGAATGAAGTGCAGAAGCAGAACGCTATCATTCACGCGTTCGAAGAGCGCTTGGCGCGGGTGGAAGCGCGGCTCGCCGGCGGACATGCGCAATGATCGGCAAAAGACAGTGCCGCCTCAGGCTTCGTAAACCTTGATTCCAGATAAGTATGTCGATTGGATATATATTGATAGATCTGATTTATTAAAGTGATATGTTATGATGTCGGCGCGGTCTCCGGGGACCAAGCCGGCGTTGCGGCCGGGTACGTGGCCGGCGCGCGCCGCGTTGGTGGTGGCCATGCTTACGGCGTCGGCCAGGCTTAGCCCGGCGATGCGCATGAGGTTCTCGACGCCACGGTCCATGCGCAGCGCGGAGCCCGCCAGGCGCTCCCGCCCAACCAGCATCACGCGGTTGTCTGCCGTCAGCTCGACGGCCTGTTCGCCCAATTGGTAGCGTCCAGGGGGACAGCCGGCGGGCGCGGCGGCATCGGTCACCAGCACGGAGCGCGCCACCGTCTTGGCGCGCAGGGCCACCTTCAGGAAAGAGGGCGGCAAATGGATGCCGTCCACGATGAAATCCGCCATCAGGCGATCTTCGGCCAGTTGCTCCCAGAGGTAGTTGGGATGACGCCGCAGGACGGGATGCGCGCCGTTGCCCAGATGCGTAGAGAGCGTGGCGCCAGCGCTGATCGCATCGGCGAGCTGCTGCGTGGTGGCGTTGGTATGGCCGATGCTGGCCACCACTCCTTCCGCGGTGATGGCTTCGATATAGCGGGGCGCCTCCGGCCAATCGGGCGCCAGAGTGACGATGCGGACCTGGTTGCCGGTAGCTTCCTGCCAGCGGCGGAATTCGTCGAGATCCGGGGGGTGCACCCAGCGGCGCGGATGCGCGCCGCGCGGGCCATCGTCCGGCGAGATGTGCGGGCCCTCCACATGGAAGCCGTCGATGGCCACGCCTTCACGGAGTGTTTCCTTAGCGCACTTGAGGTTGCGCAACGCGCCGAGCATATCAGCCGGCGAGCCGGTGATGACGGTGGGATAAAAACGGGTGACGCCGGTGGAGAAGAGGCCGCGGATGGAGCGCGCGATCTGCTCCATAGTGCACTTCGGATCGTTAAAGTCAACGCCCAGGAAGCCGTTCACTTGCAGATCGATGAACCCCGGAGCGAGGTAGATTCCATCGGAATCGCCGACCGGCTCGACGGCCGAGATGGCGCCGTCGAAGGTGAGGGAGACCGGGGTTCCGCCGAAAGTTTCAATTCCAATACAATTCATGCGATCTCTGCTTTATGCACAGGATAGCAACAGTTCGCCGCTGGCAAGCACATGATTTTGCAGCGCCATAAAGCTGTTGAAAAGGGCCGCGAAACTGAAATTCTCTCTGGCAATCGCCGGCGCGCATAGGCTACAAAGAAATAGTCCATCGGCTGCAGCGCATCCCGGAAAGCAAATCTCGGGGGAGGTGGCCTTCCGGGGTGTGCGCGCAGCTAGATCACTTGTCAACGCCCACTGGCTGTCGCGCGTGTACCGGCGACAGCCATCCATAGCGGTCCGGCGACGTGCCGTTGATCACCGCAAAAAACTCCTTCTGCAACTTTTCCGTGACCGGGCCGCGATGGCCCTGGCCGACCGGGATGCGGTCGATGGAGCGAATGGGCGTTATCTCCGCCGCGGTTCCGGTAAAGAACACCTCGTCGGCGATGTAGAGCATCTCACGCGGGATGATGGTTTCGACCACCGGGATATCCAGATCGCGGGCCAGGTGCAGCACGCTGTCGCGCGTGACTCCGGGCAGCACCGATGCGCCCAGCGGCGGTGTGTGGAGGCGGCCATCGCGGACCAGGAAGACATTCTCGCCGGACCCTTCGCTGACGTAGCCGGCTTCGTCGAGGGCGATGCCTTCGGTATAGCCGTTGGTGATGGCCTCCATTTTGATGAGCTGAGAATTCATGTAATTGGCGCCGGCTTTGGCGAGGGAGGGCAGGGTATTGGGGGCGATGCGTTTCCAGCTTGAGACGCAGACGTCCACGCCGCCGGCCAGAGCTTCCTCGCCCAGATACTTGCCCCAGAGCCAACAGGCCAGGTAGACATCCACGGGGTTGTTCAGGGGGTTCACGCCGATGTCGCCGTAAGCGCGAATGGCGATGGGCCGGATGTAGCAGGACTCCATGTCATTGACGCGGACCAGCTCGAGCATGGCTTCGGCGAGCTCTTCGCGGGTGTAGCCGAGATCCATGCGGTAGATTTTGGCGGAGTCCGCCAGACGGCGCACGTGGTCGCGCAGGCGGAAGATCGCAGGGCCGGCGGGGGTGGCATAGCAGCGTATCCCTTCAAAGACGCTGGTTCCGTAGTTGACTACGTGGGAGAGGACATGGATGGTGGCCTGTTCCCAGGGTATGAAGCGTCCGTTGTGCCAGATTCGTTGGGTGGGCGTCAGCATGGCTCAATTATAACGTAGACGGCTGGAATGGACCTGAAATCTGGGGTCTCCTGTTGCATTGTGTTTGCCTGGCGCTGCGTGGCGGGCGCGACTACCCCCTTTTGCGCCCATTCGATTATATGGGTGGGTGGTGGGATTCGGCTGCGGCAATGGCTGTAACGTAATGAAAGAGAAGGGAAGGGAGTTGTCGGCGAGGCGATGACTGCGTTTTGGAGGCCGTGGTTTGGCGTCATTTCACCGGGACGGCACTGAAGGCCATGTGCTTTGCGATTTCGTCGCTTACCCGGCGGAAGCAAGGTATTCAAGACCCGAAATCCTGAATATTTGGGCAGCGGTTGGCGGCTTGGCCGGCTTGACGACGAGTGGGCGTAGAATGGCGCTATGCGCATTGCGGTGATATCGGATATCCACGACAACCTATGGAATCTAGCGGCGGCCATCGAGCACGTGAGCGGGGCGGCGGATCGATTGATCTGCTGCGGCGATTTGTGTTCGCCGTTCGTGATGGACGTGCTGGCGCGATTTCCTGGGCCGGTGGACATCGTATTCGGGAACAACGATGCCGATCTCTACCGGATTACGCGTAAGTCTTCCGAGCGAGTGCGCGTGCACGGCGAGTTCTTCGAGACGGAGTTGGATGGGACCAGCATCGCGGTGAACCACTTCGACTACCTGGCGCGGCCTATTGCCGCGGCGGGGCTGTACGATATGGTCTGCTACGGGCACAACCACGAGTTCAGCGTCGTGCGAGTTGGCAGGACGCTGGCCATCAATCCGGGGCCGATCATGGGGGCGCGGTTTCCGGGTGGCAAGTGGCTGGACGTATTGGCGACGTTTGTCATTGCTGAGACCGGATCCGGGCGGGTCGAGGCTTTTGGCGTGTACGGGGGCGGGGATCGTAGGGTCGCAACACACGCGTTCGAGGTCGGACAAGGCTGGCCAGGATGAGGGCGCGGGCCTGGCGGCGGGTCCCTAGTGTCCTGGCGGGTTAGATGGGCGTGCGTGACTTCCTATAACGAATATTATGTAAACTTACTGAGCCGCCAGGGAATTGACCAAAAAAAGCGGGCCCGTACCCGGAGTGCCGGGACGGGCCCGAGGGAAGAAAATGATGAGTTACCTGTGTCCGCCGCCTCCGCCATGGGAGCCGCCGGTCGAGCGTGCGGCGCCACTCGACGAATGGCCGCTACTTTGGGTGCGCGGAGTGCTGCGCGTCCCACTGCTCTGCGAAGATTTCTCGCGCACCACGGGCGGCGCCACGCGGATGGGCTGTTGACCCGTGCTGGTGGACATGGACGTCTGGTACGGGCGGTATCCCGACGCACCGGGCTGCGCATAAGCGGGCCGCGCGGAATAGGAACCGCCTGGACGCGGCTCGCCAAAGCGCTGCCATCCGCTGCTTCGGTCCGCCGAACTACCCGCTGCCGGCGCCGGTTGATTTGCGGGCCGCCAAGCGCCTACACTCGGAGCAGCAGGAGCGCGAGTCTGCCCCGCCCCGCCCAAAACCGGGCTGGCAGCACTGCGCCAATCGCCGGCGGCGGGACTTCGCGCTACAGTCGAAGCCGCGGGCTGCCGGCTGAACTGTTGCATGGCCCGCTGTTGTTCGGCAAAAGGAACCCGTTGCACGGCGGCCGACGGAGTACGGCCAAAAAAGCGAACGTTTTCCGAACTGCGCGGGATGGCCGCTACGCTGCGATTCGAGTACCGCAGACTGGCGGCGCTCGGCGCCACCGGCAACTGGCCGCGGACCAAGCCCGCCTCGCGAATCTGCGATCCCGTCATCCGGGAGATGGCGCTAAACCGTCCCTGGTGGAAATCCGTCGCCGTGACCGATGAAATGGCATTCGCCACGCGCGCATTACGATATACGCTACTGATATTTGCGTTAGTAACATTCACACCACGGTTGAAGTATCCGGGATTGCGAAATCCGGCGTAGAACCCGCGGCCCCACCACGCATAGATGGGCTCAAAAGGAGCCAGCGCCACCCAACCGACATTGCCGAACCCGAAACCAACCCCAATGCCCGGACCGAATCCAAAGAAGGCCACCATGGCGGGCGACCAATAGTGAGGTCCGAAACCACCCGGATACCAGCACCAGCCATGCAGGCCCGAGAAGAACCAGCGGCCATAATGAAACGGCGCCCAACCCCAGGGGTCGTAACTGACCCAGGTCCATCCATAGTAGTCTTCCCAAGCCCAGCGGCCGTTCTGATAGGGCGCCCAATCGGGACCGACCTCTGGGCTCCAAACCTCGCCATAGGAAGGCTCATTCACCCACTGGCCGTGGTCGTCCAGATCCTCGGTGCCGTACATGTCCTGCGGCACGTTGCTGTAGCTCGGGGAGCTGAGTATCTCGCGGTCGCGCTGTTCGTTCCAGCGGTCCCACTCATCGAGCGCGATAGCGGGCACGATGCGGAATTCCGGATCGTTCGGATCGCCGCGCGCCAGCATGGTTTGGCCCGCCTGCATCTGCTCGGCGCCGCGTGGCGTGGAAATCTCCGCGGCCCCCAAACGCACGGTGATTTCGGTCTGACCATCACCTTGAACATAGATGCGGTAAGCGCCAACGCGCAAAGGTCTTACGGAGACAGTGGGAGTATCCAGTTCAACCCGAGCCTGAGATTCGCGCAGGACGCGGAAGGTGACCGTGCCGTGAGCTATCTGCAGGTGGTAGTGATTGTAGGCCAACTCCGCCAGGCGGATTTCGGCGTTGGCGCCGACCCGGACCAGGTTCGCGGAATCGAACTGCACTTCAGCGCGGGAGCCGGTGCCCGTCGAAACCCGATCTTCCACCATGAGGGGCGCATTGATGACCGCCGCCACCCAGTCGCCGGAATCTCCCCGGCGGACCGATACTTCGCCGCCGGCGATGCTGATGCGAGCCACTCCCCGCTCGGGAGCCGCGGGATCCTGCGGAGGACCATCCTGAGCGTACAGGACCGCGGCGGCCGCAATCCACAGAGCCGCAGTTGCAAGCAATCCGGAACAATGAGCGTGGCGTGGCATAATCTTCGGCTGCCGTGCTCATGGCAATTCACGGTCCACAGCACAATGCGCGGCGATTCATAGACTTAGGCCATTTGCGGCAAAGCGGTTGGATGGCTGAAAACCACCAGTGTGATTGGAAAGCAGCAACTTCTGGAAATAGGCTGGCTGGCGGGGTTATAATGTGGGCGGCCAAATGGACGCACCTGTCCCGCAAGATACGGCGCCGCTGGAGCAGATTCTGGTGGCCGACGATAGTCCCGTGTTTCGGGGGATGCTCAAAAACATGCTCATGGGATGGGGGCATGCCGTGATTACGGTCTCCGATGGTCAACAAGCCTGGGACCTCCTGCGGCAGAAAGATGGGCCGCGCCTGGCACTGTTGGATTGGATGATGCCTGGCATGGAAGGGGCGGAGGTTTGCAGGAAAGTGCGGGCCGGCGTCCGCGACCGGTACGTGTATTTGATATTGCTGAGTGTCCGCGACGGATTGGACGATGTGGTGACCGGCATAGAATCTGGCGCGGACGATTACATGGTGAAACCTTTCGAGGTGGAGGAGTTGCACGCGCGCTTGCGCGCCGGGCGGCGGGTGCTGGCTTTGCAGGAAGAACTGGTGAGGGCGCGCGAAGCTCTGCGGGAACAGGCGACGCGCGATGGACTCACGGGATTGTGGAATCGCACCGCCATTTTCGACATTCTCCAAAGCGAACTATCGCGGTCCGGCCGCAGCGGCGAGCCGCTGATTGTGCTGATGGCGGATCTGGACGGATTCAAGCCGGTCAACGACCAATTTGGCCACATGGCCGGCGACGTGGTGTTGCGGCAAGTGGCGGCCCGCATGAGGGCGGCGGTGCGGCGTTACGACGCGGTAGGGCGTTATGGCGGCGAGGAGTTCCTAATCGTGCTGCCCAACTGTGGGTTTCCGGCGGGCTTAGCGCTGGCGGAACGCATACGCCACGCGATCAGCGCGGAGTGCTTCCGGGCGGGAGACACCGAAATCCGGCTGACCTGCAGTTTGGGAGCGGCCTGCACCAGGCCACCGGCGATGCCGCCGGCCGACGAGTTGGTGCGCGCGGCCGACGCGGCGCTTTACCGCGCGAAGCGGCAGGGGCGGGACCGGGTGGAAGCGGCTGAGGCGGCCTTCGGCCGCCATGACTAGTACATCGTGCAGTTAGTTCTTTATGAAATACTGGCAGTTCGGTTGCACCGTGGGGCGGCCAATCATGGCCTGGGGTCCCCTCCGGGGACGCCTTTCAGGCGGCTCCTGCTTTCACGGCGCCTCCTCGTGGTCGCAAAGGCCGGCTGAAAGCCGGCTGCGGGCAGGATTGCCCGCCCTACAAACGTCATACTCAATTGTCAGCCGGCGCGGATATGGCGTTTTTGCCGCAACATCGATATATAAGGAACTAACTGGACGATGTACTAGTGGCTGGTGACCGGTCGCTGGCGGGTGTGCCGCAAGCGTCCGGTATAAATCTGCTTGCGGTGGGATACATCTGGGTTATAATCGTTCTCGCCCCCGAGTTTAGGATTCCATGTACACACTGGCTACCGATGTTTCCGCCGAACCGTTGCCGCAAGTGCTCTGGCCAATCGTGAGTGGCCTCGTCCACGATCTGCGGCAACCGCTGAGCGTGATCGATGCCTGCGCCGACTATCTGAATCTGGTGTTGCCCGCCAGCGACGATCGTGCGCGGGATCAACTGGAGTTGCTCCAGCAGCAAGTGGGCGAGGCCAACCGCATTCTGCACGAGACCCTGCTGAAGCTGCATTACAACGATGCGCCGGGGTCGCCTGCCGCCGAGAGCCGGTCGCTGACAAAGGCAGCCAGCGCGGCTGTCACATATTGAGGCGGCCGGACCCGGAAGCGGGGCTTGTCATACCAAGACGCCTGGGGCACATCGTTCCAGAGCGGCTTTGCGGCGCCGCGCTCAATCACCACGCAGGCATCGGCGCGGCTGAGGAAGCGCCGGCTGGAGGCTTTGAAATCCCTTTGGGCGAAGTCCAGCACGACCAGGTACAGATCCGGCGTGAGGAATTCGACGATGCTGTTGGATTCGACGATCAGATTGCGGCTGGCGGCGCACACCTCGCGCACGGCAGGCAAGGCGTTCACCAGCCCGCCGGTGGCCGTTCGCACCCAATAGGAGCGGCGCGCGCCCGCCGCCAGGAAGCGGCCGGTATCGGAGGGGCCGGGGCGGCTTTCCTCGGCGATGTCGTAAGGATGTTCGGGCGGGAGACAAGAGTCGCAGCTTGTGCCGGAAGCGGAAGAAATCGCGGGGCCAAACTGGGTGATCTTCATGGCGGAGAAGCCGAACTGGGGCAGCGCCTGGATGAGACCGGAGACTACCGAGGTTTTGCCGATGTTGCGGGTGTGCCCGCCGACCACGATTAGCATGGGTACGACCCAAGAGCGGAGAAGGCCGATTGACAATCGGCCTGCAGGTTGACAACCTGCCCCACAAGCTATCCTACTTTCTCTTCCAGGTGCGCCAGACGGCGCTTCAAATCGGCAAACTGACGGCGCATTTCGGGGAGCCGCGCCAGGTTGGCGAGTTGCTCGAGGTGTTCTCTCAAGGGGCGCGCGGGGGTTCCCCAAACGGTTTGGCCGGCGCGTACAATCTTGGAAGTCAGGATGCCGCAGCCGGAGCCCAGCACGGCCCGCGATTCGATGCGGGCCTTATCGCCGATGCCGACTTGTCCGCCGATGACCGCGTAATCCTCCACCACCACGCCGCCCGAGAATCCAGTTTGCGCCGCCACTACCACGTGGCGGCCGATGCGGCAATTATGGCCTACATGCACCATGTTGTCCAGCTTGGTGCCTTCGCCGATGACGGTGACGCCCAGCGCGGCGCGGTCGACACAGGAGTTCGCGCCGATCTCCACAAAGTCGCCGATCTCGACGCGGCCTACCTGGGGGAACTTGTGATAGCGGTCGTGCTCGAAGACGTAGCCGAAGCCGTCGGCGCCGATCACGCAGCCGGAGTGCAGGATAACGCCGCGCCCGATGTCCACGTTGTCGTAAATGGTCACGTTGGCGTGCAGTATGCAGCCCTCGCCCAGCACCACGCGCTTGCCAATGGAGCAGCCGGCGCCGATGGCGGAGGCCAGACCGACGCGGCTGCTGCCGCCGATACTGACGTGCGGCCCAATGGCCGCTAGCGCGCCGATCTCCACATCCTTGCCGATCACGGCGGTGGGATGGATGCCGGGCTTGATTTCCACGGTGGGATAAAAGCGGCTCATGGCGCGCGCAAAGGCGGTGCGGGGCTCCGGCGCGCGAATCACGGTGCGGCGGCTGGGGCTGGGATAATCGGGCGGTACGATCAGACAGCCAGCGGCGGAGGCATCCGCCTGCGCCACGGCCTTGCGGCCGCCCAGGAAAGAAAGCTGGCTGCTGCCCGCGGTCTCCAACGGGGCCACGCCCGTGAGTTCCTTTTCGCCGTCACCTTCGAAGGTGGCGCCTAACCACTCCGCCAGTTCACGTACGCGCATGTCTTATGATACAAGCTGTGATTGTGATGACAGTACTATTGGGGACAGGCGGGGGCGTGTGATTGCGCCAACGGCTAGGATTCACCCGGACGCCAGGATCGGGCCGGGAGTCAGCATCGGGGATTTCTGCGTGGTGGAGTGCGACGTGGAGATCGGCGCAGGCTGCGTGCTGGAACCCCATGTGTATGTGAAGCGCTGGACCACGCTGGGGGAACGCAACCGGATCTCGGCGGGCACGGTGCTGGGTACCGACCCGCTGGACAAAGCCTTCACCGGCGCGCGCAGTTACCTGCGCATCGGCCACGGCAACCAGATTCGCGAGCATTACACCATCTCGCGAGGAACGCGTCCGGAATCCGTCACCCAGATTGGCGATGAGAACTACATCATGACCTCGGGCCATATCGCGCACGATTGCAAGATCGGCAACCACACGGTGATCTGCAGTTGCGCGCTGGTGGCGGGATATGTGGAGGTGGAAGACCAGGCGTTCATCTCCGGCGGGGTGGTGGTGCACCAGTATTCCAAGATCGGGCGGCTGGCCATGATCGGCGGCAACACGCGCGTGAACAGCGATGTGCCGCCGTTTTTTCTGTACTCGGGCTTCAACGTGACGGCGATGGGCCTGAACCTGGTGGGTTTGAAGCGGGCCGGCTATAAGCACGCGGACGTGGCGGCGCTCAAGAAGGCGTACCAGATCCTGTACCGTTCGGGACTGAAACTGGCCGACGCGCTGGCCCGCATCGAGACCGAGATTCCGACTCCGGAAGCGCGCCACCTGGTGGAGTTTGTGCGGCGCAGCGAGCGCGGGATCTGCCGCGAATAGGCCCGCGCAGCGCCGACGCGCTGTCGGGCTCTGTACGATTCTTAACAGCAAAAACCCGCAAAAGCCAAAAAAAACAGCATGCACGAGAAACAAATTGCCGCCGTTTTGCGCATGTACGAGTGTGCAGTTGGGAAGAACAAATGGAAGGGAGAAACGGATGTACTCCAAACGAAAAGCGGCAGGACGCGGCTTGATGCGAGCCGCGAAAAATCTGGTCAATAGCGCTTCCGGCGGAATCCTCGCCTTGGCAGTGGCGACGGCATTGTTCGCCCAGGGACAACGAGGGTACCACGTGGTTTACAACTTCGGCGCGCCGGTGGCGCCCACGCCTTTGACGGGCACTGGGAACGCGTTGTACGGGGCTACTCAAACCGGCGGCAGCCAAGGCTTGGGGAGCGTGTACGCTCTGACGCTGCCCGCGACACACGGGGAACCTTGGACTTATACTACGCTGTACGACTTCGGTTCCAACCCATCGGACGGAGCCTATCCCTACGCCGTTTCCGTCGGAGGCTTTTCCAACGGCCTCCCCGTTCTGTACGGCACCACGCAAAGCGGCGGAAAATATAACAAGGGCACCGTCTTCAGCCTGATCCCACCGCAGACGCCGGGCGGCACCTGGACCGAGCAGGTGTTGCACAACTTCCACGGGGCCGATGGGTGGGGTCCGCTGGCGCCGCTGGCAGTGGCTCTCAGGAACGGCGAGCCGCCTGTCCTTTACGGAACCACCGGGCAAGGCGGAGCTTCTTATGGGGTATCCAGCCCCTTTGGAGCAGGCGCGATCTTTTCGTTGACCCCTCCTGCCACGCAAGGCGGCACGTGGACCGAGAGTGTGCTATACAGCTTCGTGATTGGCGGGACTGCAGGCCAGGTTCCGAACAACGTGATTCTGACCAGTGGCCCGGACGGAGCGCCGGTGCTGTTCGGGTTCGCCGTGATTGGGGGAACCTTCGGAGGCGGCGTGGTCTTCTCGCTCGCCGAGGAGAATGGCACGTGGACCTACAATGACATCTATAATTTGCCGCAGAGCGGGGTGATCTCGAGCCCCACCAGTCTGACGCTCGCGAGCGACGGAGTGCTGTACGGCACCGCGCTGCCCGGCACCGGAGGGGAGAACGCTGGAATCGTCTACTCGCTGACGCCACCCATATCGCCAGGCGGCAGTTGGACGGAAAATACAGTGTATTCCTTCGGCTCCGCAGTCGACGATGGCGTGGCTCCGCAAAGCGTGGTGATGGCGGGCGACGGAAACCTGTACGGGGTGACCTCGGATGGAGGCCGCGACGGATTTGGCACGGTGTACTCGCTGACGCCTCCAACATCGCCCGGCGCTATGTGGACCGAGGACATACTCTACAATTTCGCATCTGTGGGCTTGCCGGACGGACCGACCAGCCTGGTTATCGGCCCGCACGGCACGCTGTACGGGACCACCAGCTACATAGGCGGCGACACCGTGTCCGCGGTTTTCGCGCTTGAGCCTTAGTCGTCTCGCGAAGTTTTGCGAACTGGCCCGCCCGCAACTGTCGCGGCGGGCCTTTTTTTTCAGGCGGGCGCGCATGGCAGGCCGGTTCCGCCGTGATACCGTGTGATTGGTGACCTTCGAAAAGCTGAAGCAATTTCTGCACGAAATTCCCTTCAACGCGCACGTCGGCCTGAAGCTGGTGCGCCTGGATAAAGACGGCGTGACAATTCAGTGCGCGATGCGGCCCGAGTTGCTTAACGGCTCGGGCGTGCTGCACGGCGGGGTGACAGCGACGCTGGCCGACGTGGCGGTGGGCATGGCGTTAGCCCGGCACCTGGGCCGCCTGCGCGCGGCGACGACGGTGGAGATGAAGATCAACTATCTGCGGCCGGTGGCGCATGGAAAGATCACGGCGCGCTCGCACCTGGTGAAAGTGGGCGCGCGGCTCTGTTGCGGGCGTGTGGAGATCTTCGACGGGGAGAAGCGGCCGGTCGCCGCGGCGTTGATCACGTACATGATCGTGGACCGATAAGTGGCGCTAACTGGCTGGTTCTGCACAAATTGCGACACATGACCTGGGTAAAGTTCGCGCTTTCCGGGGCCTGGTGTTTGAAAATCTGGTATCATGGAATCGAATTTGATTTGCCCGCAAAACTGGCCGAGAGTTGCGCCTAGTCTGCTCGCTTTCAAATACGAGGAGATCACGTGAAGAAGATTTTCGTAGGCAACTTGGATTTCAAGGCGACGGAAGAA
>Ga0335078_10009158_pt1 | contig 14684 bp, 15 predicted proteins | sample Lox_Sample_32_FD_206711 | JGI IMG/M metagenome (GOLD analysis project Ga0335078, IMG submission 206711) | Soil microbial communities from Loxahatchee National Wildlife Refuge, Florida, United States - Lox_Sample_3.2 | ecosystem: Environmental > Terrestrial > Soil > Wetlands | place: USA...
AGGAACGGCAGCTGCGTCTCCAGCGACGGCTCCTGCTCGTGCGGCAGGTCGGTGACCTGGAGCTGCGGGAAGCGCCGCGCGGCCTCGATGGCGACGCGGTCGATCTCGACCGCGCCGAGCGGCGTCGCGAACGAGTCCGCGAACGGGGCGGCGATGCCGGCGAACGGCACGTGGTGCGAGGGGCCGAGCACCAGCGCGCGCCGTACTCGCGTCGCGTGGGGTGTCACGCGCGCCCATCCGGCGGCGGCCACCGAGCCCGATGTCCCGAGGATGCCGTGGGGTACGACGATGGCGCGCGCGCGGCTCGAGCGCGAGGCCGGCACGGCGTCCAGCAGGCCGCGCACCGTGCGGAGCAGCAGCTCGCGCTCGGCCGGATAGAAGACCCCCGCCGCGGCAGGCTTGCGCGCGTCGACCATCGGTCGCCGCATTCTCGCACGAAGCGGGGGCCGTCAGCGCACGTTCACCGTGACCTTGAGCGTCTTGACGGCCGGCTGGTCGCCCCACGGGCGCTTGAGGGCCAGCTCGACCGTGACCGTCCCCGGACCCTGGGCGGTGAACTTCAGGACGTCGAGCTTCGGCGCGCCGGGCACGTCCGACGCCCGCTCCACCTCGCGCTCGCCCTGCGGCAGAAGGACGCTCGCATCGACGGGTCCCGCGACCCACGCGTAGCCAGTCCCCGAGTTGGCGGCGAGCTTGAACACGACGCGGGTCCCGTGAGCCACATCGATCGTCTTGCCGTCGTCGTCGAGCCGCACGATCGTGTCGGTGCTCGCCGGCGGGACGCTCCCCGACTCGGGGGCCGGGGGTGGAGCGTCGTGATGGCACCCCGCGGCCAGCAGCAGCGGCGGCAGGGCGAGCGCGAGCCAGGCACGGGGCATCGCGCTGACGCTATCGACGCCGTCCGGCGCTCGCAAGCGCGTCGCGTCGCTCGACCCGCGCGGTCCCCGCCGCGCCCGCCTCGAGGCGACCGATCACGGCCGCGCACGGCGTGCCCGCTCGACCGAGGGAGCTCAGGAGGGCCTCGACCCGGTCGGGTGCCACGGCGACGAGCAGCCCGCCGCTCGTCTGCGCGTCGCAGAGCACGAGCTGCGAAGGCTCGTCGACGTCCGTCGCGTACTCGACGCTCCCGGCGAGGAACCTGCGGTTCGCGTGCGTGCCTCCGGGAGCGACGCCCGCGCGCACGTAGTCCCACGCGGCCTGCAGGACCGGCACCTCGTCGAGCCACACCGTGGCCGCGCAGCCGCTGGCGCGCGTGATGTTGCGCAGGTGCCCGAGCAGACCGAAGCCCGTGACGTCGGTGGCGGCGTCGGCGCCGATCTCGACCATCGCGTCGCACGCGCCGCGGTTGAGCGTCGCCATCAGCTCGATCGCCTCGCCGATGGCGGCGCGCGTGTCCCGGTCCTGCTTCGCCGCGGTCGTCACGATGCCCGTGCCGAGCGGCTTGGTGAGCACGAGCACGTCGCCCGGTCGCGCGCCGGCGTTGGTCACCACGCGCGCGGGGTGGACGACGCCCGTCACCGCGAGGCCGTAGATGGGCTCGTCGGTCTTGATCGTGTGACCCCCGACGATGTCGATCCCGGCCTCCTTCGCCTTGTCGGCGCCCCCGCGCAGGATGTCGCCCAGCACGGTCATCTCCAGAGCCTCGTCCGGGAAGCCGACCAGGTTGAGCGCCGTCACGGGCCGCCCGCCCATCGCGTACACGTCGCTGAGCGCGTTGGCGGCGGCGATGCGACCGAAGTCGTACGGATCGTCGACGATGGGCGTGAAGAAATCGGTCGTCAGCACCAGCGCGAGCTCCGGGGTGAGCCGGTAGACGGCCGCGTCGTCCGCGGTCGCGCTGCCGACCAGGACGTTCGGATCGGTCACGGGCGGCAGCGCGCCGACGAGCGGGAACAGCGTGCCGGGCGCGTGCTTGGCTGCGCACCCGGCCCGCTTGGCGAGCCGCGTGAGACGGACGGCGGGGGCGTTCACGAGTGGGGGTTTAGCGCATGCCTTCTTTTTGGCGATGGAGGCGGGACCGACCGAGGTTATCGTGGGGCCGAGGTGAGCGGTCTCCTTCACGTACCGCAAGGCATTCCGCCGCTCGCGCACCGCGCGTCGATGACGCGCGAGCACGGCGCCTACGCGCTCGACCTGTTCCGCAGCGCGTGGTGGTGCCATCGCTGCCGCGCGCACGTCGCGTCCGGGCCGCCCGTCGCCATCGTGCCCACGGTGGCGTACGCGGACGTGGACTCCTTCGTCGCGCGGGTGGACCACGCCTCGCGCCAGGCGCTGGCCGAGCCGGACGCCGTGCCCGTGTGCGAGACGTGCGGCGACCGCGCCGCGCTCGACCACCTCGATTACCACGCGTACTGCTCGAGCCATCGGGCCGATCTGGTCGCGCGCTTCCGGCCGGGCAAGCCCATCGAGCTCCTGTGGTGGAGCGCCGAAGCCGCGTTCCGCCCGGCGACGATCGACGACGAGGTCCGCCGGTCCTTCTCGCGAGACGCGCTGCTGCGGGCCGCCAAGGCGGCGCGCGACGAGGGGGATGTCGAGGCCGCGTGTGCGGCGCTCCAGGCCGCGGCGAGCGCCATCCCGGGCGAGCCCGAGCTGCTCGAGTTCCTGCCGTGGCTCGTGGGCAAGGGAAAGACGACCGTGGCCGGGGCCATCGCCGACGCGCACGGCAAGGCGCGCCCGCGCGATCCCGAGGGGTGGTACTGGCTCGCGCAGATCGGCATCGAGCTCGTCGCGGGCGGCACGTGGGGTCACGACATGCTGCCGCAGATCGAGCAGCACCTGAGCACCGCGCTCTCGATCGCGCCGACCCACGCGCAGGCGCTCGTCGCGGTCGCGAACGTCGCGCGCGTCCGCGGCGACGAAGCGGCCGCCATCGCCACGCTCGAGCGCCTGCTCGCGATCCACCCCGGACACCCCGAGGGCAGCTACACGCTCGGTCTGCTCTGGCTCCCGCGCGATCCGCTGCGGGCCCTCGGGCACTTCGAGGCGGGCGAGCGCGCGCAGCCGCGCGACGCGGACTACCCGCGCGGTCGGGCGAGGGCCCTGATGGCGATGGGCCGCTACGTCGAGGCGCGCGCCGCCGCGGCCCGGGCCCGAGAGCTGGCGCCGGACGATCCGCGCGTCGCCGAGATCGTGGCCCGCCTCACGGAGTGATCGCGGGTGACGGGGAGGACCCGCGCGCCGGCCTCAGTCGTGATGACCGCCGCCGTCGTGACCGCCGAAGCCGCCGCCGCCGCCGTCGACGCAAGCGCCGTCGTTGCAAGACTGCCCGTGCCCGCACGCGTTGCCGCAGGTCCCGCAGTGGTCCGGGTCGCTCTGCGTGTCCGTGCACATGCCCTTGCACGCCGTCTCCCCCGCGATGCAGCTCGGCTCCGTGCTCCCGGGCGAGTCCTGCTCGCCTCCGTCCTCGCTGGGCTCGACGACCGGCTGCTGCGGCTCGGTCGCCCCGCCGCAGGCGGGCCACGCGAGGAGAAGCGTCGTCACGAAGCCGTAGGCCGCGATGCGCATGGCCGCAGTATGGCAACCAAGGCCGCGAGCCACCAGCCCCGACGGGCGATGCGATCTCCCTGCTGGGCCGCCGTCGCTCGGCTACGCTCCGTCTTGCGATGCGCGTGTCGCCGATCCTGCTCTCCCTGGCGGTGCTCACGGCGGCGCCGGGAGCGGCGGCGCAGGCGGCACCCTCCCCGCCACCGCAGGAGGCCAGGCACGATCACCCGTCGCTGGTGGATCGCCCTCACACGGTGGCCGAGGTCGAGGCCGGCATCATCACGCTGCCGTCGGCCCCGATCTCGCCGTCGAGCCAGGGCCTGCCGACGCCCCTCGGGACCGTCGGCAACGGCGACACCACCTATCAGGCCGGCGTGCACCTGCTCTACCGCGCGACGGGGGACTGGGCCTTCGGCGCGGGCGCCCTCTTCGCCCCGCGTCCCACGACCAGCCCCACCAACGGGGGCGCGAGCAACCTGCCGCGCTCGCACACCCGCAACTACCTCTTCCTGGGGGGCGAGATGCGGTACTACCCGCTGCGCTCGCGCTGGTTCGAGGGCTGGTTCGGCGCCTCCGCCGGCGCGCTCGTCATCGCCGATCGCTTCTACACTGCCAGCGCCCCGGAGGTCCCGTCCATCCTGGGCTCGAACGAGGTCAACGTCAGCACCGAGGGGTTCGCGCTCGGCGCCCAGATCGGCGGCGACTACCTCATCAACAACAGCCTCGTCATCGGCCTCGTGCTGCGCGCAGACGAGTGGCTGCTCCCGAGCCAGACGATCTTCCTCACGCAGACGTCGCCGTGCGATCCCATCGGCGACTGCCGGACGCTGACGGGCACGGTAGCCGCCTTCGACATCGGCCTGACCTTCGGGTACCGCATCCCTCTGTAGGGTTCGCCACTTCCGGCCGAGCAAGTCGCCACGTGCGCGGGGGCGTGGCGGGAGTTACGATCCCTTCACGCGCGGTGATCGATCCCGCGCACGGAAGGAGGCTGCCATGTCCCGATGGCCGGTGCTCGCCTTGCTCTCCATGGGTTCGCTACTCGCGGGCTGCGGCTCCGCGATCCGTCCGGGCCTGGCCAACGCGCCGCAGCTCGGCGGGTCGCCGGTCGCCGATGCGCGCATTCACGACGTCGTCTCGAACGGTGACGAGTCGTGCGGCGCGTACGGCGAGCACGGGGTGCTGCGGGGTCGGATCCCGCCGTGTCCCACGCCGACCCATCCGGTCGCCTCCACGTGGCTCGCCCCGTCGCCCGCGGCCAAGGACGGCAGCCTCGTCCAGCCGTGGCTCGAGCACTTCTACGACGGATGGCCGTGCCCTCGCAGCGCGCGGGCCGGTCGCTCCATCGCGTGGAGCGCCCCCGCGGCGACGGCCTGCGCGGTTCCGTAGGGCCGCTCACGGGGCCGCGGCGACAGCGCGGGCGAGGGCCGTCGCGACTCGCTCGAGCACGATCGCCATGACCGCCAGCGTTCCGAGCGCTCGCAGCGGAGCCAGAAGCGCGTGGACCTGGGCCGGCGACGCTGCGCGGGCGATGAGCGCCGCGGCCACTTCGATGACGACGGCCGCCGCGAGCAGCGGCCCTCCCAGCGCGACGGCGAGCGCGATGCCTCCGACCAGGTCGTCGGCGGCGGCGAGCAGCGGGTGCGGCCCGACCGGATGCAGCGCGAGCGCCTGCACGACGCGCGCGGGCCCGCCCGTCGCGAGGAAGATGGCGCTGGCCAGGAGCGACAGGGGCACGCCCAGCGGGGTCGCGCGCCCCTCGACCGTCGGGACCGCCGGCGTCTCCTGGGATCCTCGCAGCGCGTCCGCCACCCCGCCCGCCATCGTCGCCGCCCAGAGCGGCACCGCCGCGGCGAGCGCGACCGGCAGCCCGCGCGCGGCCTCGACGAGCACGAGCAGCAGCCACGGCTGCGAGGCGTCGCGCGCCACGGGAGTCAGCGCCGGGAAGATGGCAGCCGCGAAGGCCAGCGCCATGACGGCGCGTCCCGGAGCCGGCAGCGCGCGCAGCCCGAACGCGGGCACGAGCGTCACCGCCGGCATCGCGCGCGCCCACGCCAGGCCGAGCGCCCCGAGATCGACGCCCGAGCGCGACAGCGCGTCCGCGACGGTGCCGACGACCGAGGGCATCGGTCGCAGGCTACTGGTGACCGCGCCGGGCGTCAGAACTATCCTGCCGCGCCCCATGGCCCTCGATCTGTCGCTCGTAGGCAAGCCCGGACCCCCGTCGACCTGGCAGTACGCGTGGAAGGACGTGGTGCTCTACGCGCTGGGCGTGGGCGCGCGACGCGACGAGCTCGACTACCTGTACGAGGGGCGCGGGCCCAAGGTGCTGCCGAGCTTCGCCGTCGTGTCGAAGTTCGCGCCGATGCTCGAGCTGCTGGCGAGGACCGGCGGCAACATGGCCATGATCGTTCACGGCGCCGAGCGGGTCGTCGTGCACGGGCCTCTCGCGCCGAGCGGCACCCTCCGGACGACGCTCACGATGCGCGCGGTCTACGACATGAAGCGGCTCGCGCAGGTGCTCTTCGACTCGCGCGCCGAGGACGCGAGCGGCCGCCTCGTCGCCGAGACGACGTCGACGATCCTCTTCCGCGGTGAAGGAGGCTTCGGGGGAGATCCACCGCCCCGGGACGCCCCCGCCGTCGAGCGCCCCCGCGACGTGCCGCCGACGTTCTCGATCGAGGAGACGACGTCCCCGGAGCAGGCGCTCCTGTACCGCCTGTCGGGCGATCACAACCCGCTGCACGCCGATCCGGAGTTCGCGCGCGCCGTCGGCTTCGAGCGCGGTCCCATCCTGCACGGCCTCGGCACCTTCGGCTTCATGGTGCGCCACGCGGCCAGGGGGGCGTGCGGCGGAGATGCGACGCGCCTCAAGGCGTTCGAGGGCCAGTTCCGCCGCCCGGTGTGGCCGGGCGACACGCTGGTGACCGAGGGCTGGCTCGTGCGGCCGGACGCCGTGGCTCTCCAGGTGAAGGTCAAGGAGCGCGACGAGGTCGTCGTCTCCGGAGCATGGGCGACGATCGAGCCGACGGCTCAGCGCTGAGGCGCCGGCGGCGGGACCGCGTCCGTCGCGACCGGCGCGGTCGGGGCAGGCACCGCGGACCCGGCCGGCTCGGGCACCGCCACGGCGCCCATCGTCATCCCGGGATCGGGAGGCGGAGCGCCCATCACCGGAGGAGGCACGGCGGCACCCATGCACCCCGACACGGCGAGCGGAAGGCTCGCCGCGGTCAGCGCGACCGCCGCCGCACGGCGCAACCGCGCCAGACGGGCGACGGGAACGACGTCGGGACGGAAGAGGATCTCGCCGGTGGCGTCGTGGACGTAGCGGACGCACAGGCCCTCGGTGGGAGGCGAGGCGAGCATCGCCCGGGCCTCGGCCTCCGTCATCTGGGCGAGCTCGCGGACGACCTTCCTGCATTGCCCGCAGAAGCGACCGCGGTCGGCGAGCGTCATCGTGGTCCAGTCGGCGGTGCAGGGGTTGGCGATCGGCAGCTCGGTGTTTCGCATGGGAAGGAAACGCGGTCGCCCGTCCGGCCTTACGGCGGTCGGTGTCACCCGGACGGGGGGCGTCCTCCGGAGCTTTTCGGTCGCTGACACGTCCCAAGTGCACGTCGCGCCAGCGATCTCGCGGGGAATGGCGATCGAGGGGGTGGCGTAGGAGCTTTCGATGGCAACCTCCGTCTGGAAGGGGACCACGGCCGCGGCGCTGGGTCTGGCGCTCGTCTTCGCGTTTCGTCCGTTGTGGGCGCGGTCCGGCGGACCGAGCCTGCTCCGTGCCGAGGCGGCGACGCCCGCCGAGGTCGGGGTGCAGGACGGACCGGCGGCGGGCGCTCCGGAGTCCCGCACGCCGGGGCTCGTCGCACGGCTGCTCGCGGCGCGAGGGACCGACGAGGCGTGCGAGGCGCTCGAGGGGCTCGGCGGCGTCGGCGACGGTCCGGCCCTGGACGCCATCGACGAGGCGTTGCACACGCGCGCCCACACCGACGTCCGGCAGTGCGCCGTGGCCGCCATCGGGCGGGTTCCCGGCGGCGTCGCGACGGCGATGCTCACGGGCATGGTGCACGACGCCGAGAGCGGAGTGCAGGGGGCGGCGCTGGACGCGCTGGCGCGACGGGACGACGCCGCGTCGCGCCTCACGGTCCTCACGATCGTCCAGGAAGGCCAGCCGGCCGAGCGAGTGGCGGCGCTCGGGGCGCTCGCGAAGGCGCGCGTCCCCGGAGCCGGCCAGCTGATCGAGGCCGCGCTCCCGACGGCGACGACGGCGCAGCAAGCCGCGCTGCTCGGCGCGCTCGGCGCCACGGGTTCGCCCGAGGCGGTGCCCGTGCTCGCCCGCTACGCCACGTCGCCCGTCAGCCAGCTCCGGGGAGCCGCCCTGGGCGCCGCGGCGGCGATCGGCGGCCCGGCGCTCTCGCTCCTGGCCGAGGCCATCGGCCGCGGCGGGGACGACGTCGAGCTGGCGATCGACGCGCTCGCGTCGGTCGATGCACCCGACACGCGCGCCATGCTCGTGCGCACCGCCGACGATCCACGACCCGCCGTCTCGGCCCGGGCGCTCGCGGCGCTGTCGTCGTTCGTCGGCGAGGACGTCCGCGCGGTCGTCGTCGCCCACGTGGGCGCGCCCGACGTGGCCGTGGCGACCGCGGCGGCGCGGTGGCTCGCGCTCCGCGGCGACGGCTCGGCGGTCGGCACGCTGGTCGGGCTGGCGCAGCGGGCGGGCTCGTCCTCGTCCGAGGACGTGGTCGGGGCGCTCGCGGGCGTCGACTCCGAGGCCGCGCGCACCGCGATCGCCTCGCTCGCGTCGAGGCCGGGGCCCGCGCGCGAGGAGGCGCTGCACCAGCTCGCGTCGCTGCCCGGCGGAGCGGACCAGGCCCGGGCGCTGGCCCTGCGGATGGCCCGCGACGAGGGCGGCAGCGTCGCCTCGATGGGTCTGGGCGTGCTCGCGGCCGACTCTTCCCCCGACGCGAGCCGCGCCATCGCGGACGTCGCTCGAGCCGGCGGACCCCTCGCGCAGCAGGCGGTCGAGGCGCTCGGAGGCCGTCACGACGAGGCCGCGGTGTCGGCGCTCGTCGACCTGGCTCGCGGGCAGGACGGCGTCGGGCGGCGCTCGCGCCAGGCGGCCCTCGACGCGCTCGGCGGATCGACCGACCCTCGCGCCACGCGCGCGCTGGTGGACGCCGCCGCCGATCCGCAGCTCCGCAGCTCCGCGCTGGCGAGTCTGGCGCGAGCGGGAGGACCCGACGCCGAGCGCGCCCTCGCGGCCGCCGCGACGAGCAACGATCCCGACGTCCGCTCGGACGTGGCCCGCGCGTTCACGAACGGAACGCCGCCGGCGCTCGTGCCTCGCCTCCAGGATCTGGCGCGGGACCCCGACCCGGGCGTGTCGGGCGCGGCGTTCGTCGCGCTGCGGGACGCGGCACCGGACGCGGCGTTCGCGATCGCGAGGGACGCTCTGTCCGCGCCCGACCTCGCCTCCCGGGAGACCGCGGTGGCGCGGATCGCCGACCTCGACCCCGACGCCTCGCGCACGCTCCTCATCCAGGCGCTCCACGACTCGGCGCCGACGGTCGTCTCGGAGGCCGCGACGTTCCTCGGTCAGACGGGCGGGGCCGACGCCCAGCAGGCGCTGCTCGACGTGCTCACCTCCCGCGAGTCGACCGACGACACCCGGCGCGCCGCCGCCCAGGCGCTCCACGACATGGGCGGAGCCGCGGCGCGCGATCGCGCGGACCTCATCGCACCCTGGATCGACGACGCGGCCGACTCGGACGAGCCGGCCGAGACGGAGTGACACCGGCTCGCCGCGTGCCGGCGATCTCGTCTCGTGGCGGGACGAGATCTACGAGCGCCACCGGCGTCGCAGAGCCAAGGGCTGAGCGTCGCCGGGCGCGCGGGCCGCTCAGGGCACCCCGATCGTCTCGACCTCGACGTTGCTCTCCTTGCCGTTCGCGTCGATGAGGCTCACGTCGATCTCGACCTGCGTCCCCGAGGCGACGGCGCTCGTCGCGACGAAGCCGAGGATGATCTGCGCGGTCCCCTGCTCGGTCGCTCCGGTGATGGCCACGGTGCTGTCGAGGCTGTAGGCGGGGATCTTCTCGTGCAGCGTCGTGATCGCCGCAGAGTCGTCGTGGAAGGTGATCGTCCCCTGCACGGAGTACTGCGTGCCGGACCCGGTGAAGGGCGACGGCACCTGCAGATCGTCGATGACCGGCGCGCTGCTGGACGAGGACGACGCGGAGCCCGAGCAGGCGACGGTCGAGAGCGCGACGGGGACGGCGAGACACGCTGCATGGCGAAAGAAGCTCATGGCGGGCATCTTACGCGAGGACCGGCACGCCGCCAGGTGCGCCCGTCCTGACGGACGGCGGTCACTTCGTCTTGTCAGCGTGGCCAGCCGTTGGGTACTTTCCCATGCTGTCCGTCCTGCGTCCGGATCGCCGGAGCAGGCGCATCGCCGGGAGCATCCATGTCGTCCGCGGTCATCCATCGCTCGCTGCTTTTCGTCCTCTTCGCGCTGTTCGCTGCGCTCGCGCTGTCCGCGGTCCAGTGCAAGACCAACAACCTCGACGCGACGACGAACAACAACTACGTCCAGCAGATCGTCGGCCCGAGCGGGGCCACCGTGAACGGGCCCGACAGCTCGCAGGTGGTCATCCCGGCGAACGCGCTGAGCCAGGACACGACCATCAAGATCACCGCGCTCGACGCGCCACCGATCCCGCTGCCCGCGGGGTGGACGGCGCTGGGCAAGACGTTCGCGTTCGAGCCGCACGGGCAGACGTTCAGCGTCGACGTCACCGTCACGGTCCCCTACACGACCGCGAGCTCGGAGGCCGTGCTCGTGACCGCCGAGCCGCAGGACTCGCAGTGGACGCTCATCACCGGGACCAGCGTCTCGCCGACGGCGATCACGTACGGCACGTCGCACTTCTCGTACTTCGTCGTCGTCGACGCGGGGGCGCTCGACTCCGGCGCCGACGCGACCGTGACCGACGCGTCCGACGCGGGGGACGCGGCCGACGCCGTCGAGACGGGCCCCGACTGCGCCGCCGAGCTCGCCATGCGCCTCGCCCAGCCGATCGTCCCGCCGAACAAGTTCGCGGGGTACGACCTCAGCTCCGGGAAGGATCCACGCGGCCTGTCGATCGACGAGGCCAACGACGGGTGCCTCGTGCCCGCCGACACGACGGTGCCTGCCAACCCCGGCCTTCGCGTCATGGACTTCACGCCCGCCGATGGAGGCGGGGCGGCGATCTCGCTCTCGTACGTGATCGACGACCGGATCATCGCGCTGCCGGTCCTGTCGCCCGGCTACACGGGGACCCTCTCGTTCAACTCGCGCCCCGGCGGGATGTACGGAAGCTATTCGTACCAGATCCAGATCGGGCAGCCGGTGCTCCGGGGACCGCTGGGCGCGGACGCCGCGGCCATGACGAGCTTCGCGGCCGACTGGAACCGGGGCGTCAACGACGCGGGAATGCCGACCGCGAGCGAGTGGGCCAACGAGATCTTCGACGGCCTCGAGTCCACGTTCAACCTCGGCGCCTCCGGAACGCAGGAGTGCCTCAGCGCCCAGCCGTTGTCGCTTTGCCTCTTCGAGGAGGACAACGGGGCTGGAGGCTCGGAACTCGGCGTCCGGAGCATCGGCTTCTACCTGGTGTTCAACCAGGGCACGAACGTCGTCAGCCAGGTCTACGAGCACTACACGACCGCGACGCCCGACTGCACGACGCCGGTGGCCAAGCTCGAGGCGGAGCTCTACTCCGGCATCGGGGGGAACGGCGGCCCGTCGGTCGGCGGGATCAACCTGTCGAAGAGCATGACCATCTCGCAGGTGAACGCCGTGATGTGCAACGGCGTGGACGCGAGCGCTCCGGATCCCGGCTACGGCGCGATGCAGTGGGGGGACGCCGGACAGATCCTGCTCGAGTACAACGCGACGTCGGACATCGGGTACAAGCTCTACGCCAACCCCGGATACATCGGGACGCTCTCGGGCCAGGATCCGACGGGCGACAGCTATTCGATCGCCGTGGGAGCGAACGGCATCACCAAGAACAACGCAGCCTTCCAGGCGATCGACTGGTCGAGCGCCGCGAGCGCCGACCCCGCCGTGACCGAGCTGTCGAACGCGATGCAGGGCGTCAACGACCCCGACTGCGCCGCTGCCGGCGACTGCACCATCACCGTCGACGACACCAAGGGCCACTCCGTCATCGCGCTCAACGGGCTGCAGGCGTTCGTCGTCTTCCAGCAGGGCACGAACAACGTGGAGCAGATCTACGACATCTGGCCAGGCGGAATGTAGGACGTCGGGGTCGCAAGCCGGGGAGTCGAACCCCGCGGGCCTCATCGGCACCCTGTCGGGCCCCGGAACCGCCGGGCGAGCTTGCGAGGCTAAGGGAGACGAAGGTCCGCGTGGCCCGCCAGGCGGGCGTCGGCGAGCGCGAAGCGAAGGACGCGGGAGAAGGGGGCGAGGCGATCGAGGGCACCGGCCGAGGAGAGGTCCGTGTCGGCGAGCGCGGCGGTGACAGCGGCGTCGACCGCGCGAGATGCCTGTGCCAGGTGCTCGATGTTCTGCTTGGTGGAACCCATGGTCCCTCCCGTTGCAGTTCATGCGCCAGCACCCGCCCTCCGCCTCCGATCGCTCGGTTGAAACGCCGCAGGCGGACGCGACGGGGCGCCGAAACTGCGGCGATGCGCACCTTCTGCGCATGGCCGCTCGCTAGTGACGGCCAGCGGCCTCGGGGCTAGGTTCGCGGCCATGCAGCCCGTGCCGCCGCGCCCGGTAGCGAAGAAGTCCGACAGGGGCTGCCTCATCGCCCTCGCCATCGTCGGCGGGCTCATGGCGCTGGTCGTCGGCGTCGCCGCGATCGGCATCTACAGCTTCTCCAAGAGCCCGCAGGGCAAGGCGGTCTTCGGCGCGATCGGCGACATGTCCGAGATCATCACCGAGGCGCAGAAGGCTCCGGGGACCAAGGAGGTCCGCGGTCTCGGCTGCTCGCAGGCGATGGCGATGGACGTCGACAAGCTGACCAAGATCATGGCGCGCTTCGACGCGGGCGGAGGGCCTCCGCCCCAGTTCTCGAAGATGGTCGTCTGCCAGGTCGGACTGCTCGGTACGCCGCCCACGTGCGATGCCGTCGCGCGGACGTACGTCGACGCCGCGGGCCCCCCGGACCGTGGCTTCGCCGTCAGCGTGCAGAAGGGCACCGGCAAGGCGCAGACGGTGTGCTCGACGCTCTACGAGCCGGACGGCACGAAGGTTCGAGATCTCGCCCCTGGAAGCACACCGAGCATCCCGACGAAGTGACCTGGCTCGACGGCGCGCCTCGACGGCCTCGCCTCCGGGCTCGAGGCGACCGCGGGGAGAGATGGGCGCCCGCCTTCAGGGAGCGATCGCGACGGGCCTGGCCGTGCCGTTCTGAAGCGAGGGGCGCGCGTCGTGGGACAGCGGGAGCATCTCGTACGCGTCCGCGTCGAAGTGTCGCGTCTTCCAGCGGAACTCGAAGGTGAAGCCGGGCCAGATCGTCGTGTTCTTGCCCGTGCGCGTGAGATACCAGCTCATGCAACCGCTCGACCAGACCGTGCCCTCGAGGCGCTTCTGGATGCGCTCGTTGTATCGCTGCTGCGCCTCGGCGCGCAGATCCACGAGCTTCAGACGACGGGCGCGCATCGTGCGGATGGCGTCGAGCACGTACGCCACCTGGGACTCGATCATGAAGATCATCGAGCTGTGGCCGAGGCCCGTGTTCGGACCGATGAGCAGGAACAGGTTCGGGAAGCCCGCGATCGTCGTGCCGAGGTAGGCTTCGGCGCCGTCGCGCCACACCTCGTTGAGCTCGCGCCCGTCGCGTCCGTGCACCTCGAAGGGCGCCACCTGCTCGGCGGCCTCGAAGCCGGTCGCGAGCACGATGGCGTCGACGTCGCGCTCGGTGCCGTCCTTCGTCACGATGCCGTGCGGGCGGACCTCGGCGATGCCGTCGGTCACGAGCTCCACGTTGTCGCGCTGGAGCGCCGGCAGGTACTCGTTCGTGGGAAGGACGCGCTTGCAGCCCATGCGGTAGGTGGGCGTGAGCCGGGCGCGCAGGGCCGGGTCGGCCACGCTCCTGGCGAGGTAGCGACGCCCGAGGCCCTCGGCGAGCTTCAGGATGCGCGGCTCCACCACGAACCCGAGCGCCAGAAGCTCCCGCGTCCAGTAGATGCGGGCGCGCGCGGCCTTCTGGAACACCGGAGCGCGCTCGTAGAGCGCCTGCTTCCACGCCGCGATGGGGCCGTCGGGCTTGGGCATCACCCAGGGCGCCGTGCGCTGGTAGACGAAGAGCTTTCCGACCTCCGGCGCGATGTTCGGCACGATCTGGATGGCGCTCGCGCCGGTGCCGATCACCGCGACCCGCTTGCCGGCCAGCGAGAAGGAGTCGTCCCAGCGCGCGGAGTGGAACGTCTTGCCCTCGAACGAGGACAGCCCCGGGATGTCCGGCAGCTGCGGACGGCTGAGCGGTCCCGTGCCCGAGACGACGACGCGCGCGCGGAACGTGCGGCCGTCGGTCGTGGTCAGCTCCCACTCGCCGGAGCGCTCGTCGAAGCGCCCCTTGTTCACGCGGGCGCCGAAGCGGATGTGCGGCCGGACGCCGTACTTGTCGGTGCAGTGCTCGAGGTACTCGAGGATCTCCTTCTGCGGCGCGAAGTCGCGCGTCCAGCGCGGCCATGGCTCGAAGGAGAACGAGTACAGGTGCGACTGCACGTCGCACGCGCAGCCGGGGTAGTGGTTGTCGCGCCAGGTGCCCCCGACGCCCGTGGCCGCCTCGAGGACGACGAAGTCGTCGATCCCGGCCTGCTTGAGGCGGATCGCCATCCCGAGGCCGGCGAAGCCGGCACCCACGATGAGGACGGAGCAGTCGTTCGCTTCGGCCATGCGGACCCTCGTCCCGCAAGCCTAACGCTTGTTGAACGCGAGTCAATAGGTCGAGCCTCGCCTCTACCGCGGTCCGGTCCCCGGCACGGTGGCCGACTGGGCGCTGCTGACCGTGACCGCGTCGCCCGTGTTCTGCGTACCGGTGATGTAGTCGTTCGAGAAGGTGATGGGCCCGTTCTGGCCCTCGGTGTCGAACGCGTAGGTGTTCTGGTCGATGTTCGAGTACGTGACCGAGCGTGTCCCGCTGCCGCCCGATCCGTACAGCATGAAGCCGTACGCGTTGGAC
>Ga0335078_10009159_pt1 | contig 14683 bp, 13 predicted proteins | sample Lox_Sample_32_FD_206711 | JGI IMG/M metagenome (GOLD analysis project Ga0335078, IMG submission 206711) | Soil microbial communities from Loxahatchee National Wildlife Refuge, Florida, United States - Lox_Sample_3.2 | ecosystem: Environmental > Terrestrial > Soil > Wetlands | place: USA...
CGCTTTCAGCGGTGAGATGTACAGAACTTCTGTGCGATCGTGGAGTTCGCCGGCCAGCGCTTTGCGGACCAACCTATCGATGCAGGCCAGAAACGCGGCGAGAGTCTTGCCCGACCCGGTGGGCGCCGAGATCAACGTGGTGCGGCCGGCGAGAATGTGAGGCCATCCCTGCTCCTGAGGCTCAGTGAGCGTGCCGAATTTGCGGACAAACCATTCCTGAATTAGCGGATGCGCCCAGGCAAGGGAAACGGGAAGGGAGGACATCAAGCTATTCTAGCACGGCACTTTCGCAAATTATTCGCCTATGGTAAAATCAACGTGAGGGGGCATGGCTAGATCGAAAATACGGTCTCGGAAGAAGAATGGCGTGACCGGGAAGGTGACTTCTGTGGCCTCACTTAAGCGGCTCCTTAATAGTCTGCGTGGCTGTTGCAAGGGGCCGGACTCCTTGGTTGCGGCACTATACCGTGGACGTCAAGAGGAGAGCTACGCCGAGAGGCACTGGAAAGTAGGTCGCGATTGAAGTTTATCGGCGTTGAGTTGAGCAGCTTCGCATGCTTCGAGCGCCAGTTTGTTCCTCTTCAGCCCGGTCTGAATCTCCTGGTCGGCAAGAACAACTCAGGAAAGAGCGCCATACTCAATGCGTTGCCGCTATTACGTAACGCCTTTCAGTCGGACCAACCCTCAACCCAGGTTGCGCTTGGGCCGTACGTGAGAGGCGAAGGTCCACAAGCGCACTGTGACTTCGCGGTGTTTTTCGAGTTGGAGACAGGTGACCAATCCATATTTGATCCTGCGCAGCCGTTCGACTGGATCGGATTTGTTCTCAAGCGGCGACCTGTGCTTGTGAATAGGTTCCGCATATGGCGGGAGTCCCCTATCTTTGCTTTTCGTGGTACAGACGCCCTTGTTCCGGGCTGGCCCGGAGCACTACCCGTGGTCGAGGTTGGGAAGCAGGGAGTTAACTCACTCCACTACAATCCGCCTGCCAACCTCGCGGCAGGCCCGACTACCGTTGCGCCGCATTCACGGCGAGGGACTATGTCCTCGCCGGGAGGCGTGGTCGCACCCGACGGGATGCTTGGGTATCAGCAGGCCGCAACAAGCCCTTGGCTGCAGGCCTTTGGTACGCTGCGACGCCTGCGTTTCGTGAGGCCCCAAAGGATCGTCACAGATCGCTCGGCCCTCGCCACAACTAACGCTCTCGCCCCAGACGGTTCGGATCTGGCCAATTATCTACAAACGCTACAGGCAAATCGCCGTCAGGAATTCCTTGCCATTGAAGAGTTCATCGTGGGGTCGTTCCCCGAGTTCGAGCGAGTTAATCCCGTGAGCGAGAATAATCAGGCGACGATCAAGTTAACGCGGTGTGGGAGCGATGAGGACATCCCCCTGGCCTATTGCGGGACGGGGGTCGCCCAGCTCTTGGTTCTGGCGGCGCATATTGCCGCTTCCAGGCCCAATGAGTTCCTCTTAATGGATGAGCCCCACTCGTACCTGCATCCAGCAGCGGAGCGTGCGTTGCTGCAGTTTTTCGAGAAGTTCGCGGATCGTTACTTCGTGGTTGCGACCCACTCGGCGGTTCTAATGAACGGTATTACCTCGGATCGCGTCACCCATCTGCAAAGCCCCGGAACCGCGTACGACTCTTCGCACTCCGTCGGGAGCTCTAAGGTCCTGCACGATCTTGGCTATCGGAATTCGGACGTGCTGTTTTTCGATCGTCTGATCATCGTCGAAGGCCCAAGCGATTCAGCTATTCTCCGTCGTCTCCTTGAGCTGAGCGGCAAGGTCCCGAATGACCTCCTCCAGAACACTGGATTCATCAGCATTGATGGGATCGATGAGAGCGCGCGAGACATACAAACAAAAATCCTCCACTTCGAGAAGCTGCTCGAAGCTCTTGGAAGGGCCAAAATGCCAAGGCAATACCTGCTGGACGGCGATCGTAAGCCCGATGACATAACGTTGCTGGAGGGCACCAAAAATCTGACGACTGACGAGCCGGTGAATATCAAGTTTCTGCAAAGGGCGGAAATAGAGAACTACCTTCTCGTACCGGAGGCTATCGTCCCTGCGATCGTCGAAGAGGCGTCTCTGGCCGGCGTCAGCGTCGACTGTAACCCGGGGAAGGTTCGTGCTCGACTTGATGAGCTGCTAACTTCCCAGGACGTAAAGCTCTTTCCGCACGGCAACCCTGGGTCGGTGGAGCATGTAAAAGCATCAAAGCTCCTTGAAAAATTGTATGAACACTTCGGGGATCTTCGGTACGATAAGAATCGGAGCGGGCTAGTCATCGCCAAGAACCTAACCGCACAAAACGCCATCGGCCTGCACGAAATCGTGGGCCGCCTCGACGTGTTGACATCTGCGTGATTTAATTTGGCGGCTTGACAGGTTTGCCTAGCCAGCCTTCCCACTTCGGCACCAATTTTTCCCCGGATGTGACATCTGACCTTTTCCACCACGAACGCGCTGCTTACGATGCGTTGAGGCTTTCGAAGCCGTCCATAGGGAGCGCGTTCATGTCCCGCAAATTTCTCGCACTCATCACTCTTTCCTGCTGGCTTTTGACCCGGTCAGCCACGGCCAGCGCTTCGCTGACAGAAGTCCGGCAGGATTTTCTTAGTCAGACCGCGACATTTGCGGCCACAGACGTGATGTCCGCGCCCGCGGCCGACGGCAGCTATTTGATTTCCGTCTATCTTGACCAGCCGGTGGGGGGAACAGTTGGCGCGACCATCGCCTGGACCGACGAAAACGGCGCGACGCAGCGATATCAGGCGCTTGGCGGAACGGCTGTGTTTGCGGTGCGGCTACAGGCAGGCACGACGCTGACCGTGGCTACGTCCGGCACTGTGAAGGGCAGTTACAACCTGTTTATCGATGGCGTGGGTTTTTGGAATTAGGAGGCGGTCATGAGATTCCGATATCTTTTTCTCGCCGCGTGGACGCTCTCGGTCGCACTGCCGGCAAACGCCGAGCTGACCAGCGTGGCCAAGGATTTTCTTAATCAGACCAAGACTTTCTCGGCAACCAAAGTAATGGCTTCGCCCACCGCCGATGGGAGTTACCTGATGGCAATGCTGTTCAACCAGCCAAATGGATCCGCGGGAAATCTGGTTGCCATACTGAAGTGGACAGACGAGCAGGGGGCGCAATCCCGAAGTCTCGCGCTTTCAGGCAGCGTTCCCCAAGGCGTGGTGTTTCCAATACGAGTCGCCGCCAACAGCCTGGTGACGGTGCACACCACGGGATCTGTAGGTACGAGCTATGATCTTTTTGTGCGAGGGATTGGGTTCTGGGTGCCGGGTTCCGGATCCACTTCACTCAGCGACTATCATACGAATCTTTTACTCTGGTCCAACGCAACCTATCCCAACAAGCAAACCGTCCTCACAGCGCCGGCAGCGGATAAGAGCTACCTTTTCCGAGTCAACATCAACGAGCCGGCGAACACATCAACCGATTCCATGTGCGTGGATATTCTTTCCGTCGATGAGTATTCCCGGAATCAGACACAAACCGGATGCGCCAGCCCCAACGGTGCTCCGGCCATGATGACGTTTCCGTTACGCGTGAAAGGTGGGACCAGCGTGCAATTGGTGACCTACCACTTTACGCCGCCCAAGTGGGGCGGATCGCCGACTTACAACCTCACGGTGGACGTGATCGGCTTCTAAACGCCGGATTCTGGTTTCTTGTCCGCCGGGCCCGCCCTTACCCGCAGATGCTAGAATCCCGGCCATGCCCAAGAAACTCTCCGCTCAGGCACGTGCCAGAAAGATCAAACTGCTGCTTTTCGACGTGGATGGCGTGCTCACCGACGGCAAGCTGTTCATTTTTCCCGCACCGGCGGGGATTAAGCAAACCACGCTGGAACACGCTTCCCGGCACGAGGATGAAGGTGGGTTTGCACTGATAAGTCAATCTCTGATCGAAGCCAAGGGCTTTCACGCGCACGACGGCGCGGGCGTCTCGTTGGCGCGGCTGGCCGGGATCAAAATGGGGCTGATCACGAAGCGCATCTCTGAAACGGTGGCATTACGCGCCCGCGACCTGAAACTGGAATATGTGCGTCAGGGAGCGCACGACAAGCTGAAAATATTTCGGGAGATCCTTGAAGAAGGAAAATTTCAGGCCGGCGAAGCGGCCTATGTCGGTGACGACGTGATCGATCTCCCCGTGATGTGGCATTGCGGCTTCGCCGTGGCAGTGGCGAACGCTCGCGCGGAAGTGAAGCGCGAGGCCCATTATGTCACCCCACATTCCGGCGGGGACGGGGCGTTCCGCGATACTGTGGATTTCATCCTCAAGGCCCAAGGGAAATGGAAGCAGGCTGTGGAGAGCTATATCGGCGTAAAGAAGTCTTGGAACTAGCTCTTAAGCTTTTGGCTTGTTGGCTTTTGGCCGCAAGGCCTGGCCGTCAATTCCGCCTTCTTGGAGAGTTTTTTTGCAACAGCCGAAGGTTGGCTAGAAAAAAGCGCCAAGGGCCAGCGGCCAAGCGCCAAACAAAAAACCCATCGGTCGCCTGCTTGGGGCGTGCTCGGGTCGACAACCGATGGGTTTACCGTTTCTCCTTACTCACCCTGTTGTTTTCAGGAGTTTTGCCCAATTTAACCCTTAGTGTGGGCCAAAGTCTCGTTACGATTTGTAAAGAATTGTAAATGTAAACTATAGATAAAACACCACTTACTCGGGAATCGCGACCAGTTTCGTGTTCATCAATTCGGTGAACCGCGGATCCTTGCGTAAGGTGGCAAATTCGTCGTCCTTGTAAACGTCGTCGATTTTCTTGTAACCGTCCTCCATCGCCCGCCGCAGGAACAATAACGACTTATCTGAAGCCCCGAGCTTGGCGTAGAGTTTGGCCATTACATAGTCGTAGTGGGCACGATCTTCCGGGGAGGACATCTGTGCCTGCACCCCATTGCGGGCCGTGCGATCCAGAATGTCCGGGTCCAACTGCACAGCCTGGTTGTAAGCCTCGACGGCCTTTTCAAACTCTTTCTGAGAAAAGTACGCCGCGCCGAGATTGCTATAGTACGAAGCCTCGTCGGGAAGCAGCTGGAGTGCCTTCTGGTATTCCTTGACGGCCTTGTTGTACTTGCGAATCTTGTAAAACACAACACCAAGATTGTTGTAAGCCACGGCGTTGTGGGAGTCGATTTTGATGGCGCGTTGAAAGTCTTTCGCACTCTCGGCGAGCCGATTGAGTTGTAGTTCCGCAATGCCTGCCTTGTTATGAAGGGTGGCGCTGTCCCGCTTTTTCTTAATGGCGGCGCGGTAATAGTCGAGTGCGTCGGCGTACAATTTTTCCGCGCGCAATTCGTCACCGCGCTCCTCCAGACTCTGGACACTGGCGCTCGCTGCCGGCGGTTCGGCGCGCCGGATGGGTGGACTGACCTGGAGCGGCTCAGAAGAAGGTGGAGTTGAAGGAGACTGTTCGGCGAGAACCGGGGAAAGTGGAACCGCAGCGGCCAACGCCCAGAACAGAAGTGTGCGACGCATATACACCTCCCACCCGCCTGCCAACCGGGCCGTGAGGCGAACTAGTGAGGCCCGTCTCCACTGCCACTAGGAGCAGTTGTTGGCGGGGGATTAGACGGTTTGTCACCCTTAAAGATACCCGCTAATCGACCCAAAAACCCCTTTTTCTTTTGCGCTTCTTCGTTGTTCGTCCCAGCCTCACTGGTGTTCGTCCCAGATTGATTCCCAGGCTGGGAACCAGTGGCGGGAGGCAAAGCTTTGTCAGCCCCCAGCCCAAAGACGCGCGAGAAAAAGCCCCTTAAGCCGGTAGCCTGATCGCAGGTCTGATTCGGCTCGGTACCCGCAATAAAGGCAGCACTGTAGGTCTCCGGGCACGCCGGGGTCGCCAACAAATTAGTTTGTTTGTCCAGCTGCACATCGACAACTCCAGCCGGTTGATTGAAGGGTTTTACGTCCGCATATTGCGGCAAAGTAATCGCCTTCTTCATGAACTCGGCCCAAATCGGGGCGGCAGTTTGTGCCCCGCTCAGGCGCAAGTCGCTGTAGTCGTCATAGCCCACCCAAACGATGCAAAGCAGGTTGCTCGTATAACCGGCGAACCAGCCATCGTGTGAACTGCCGGTTTTCCCGGCGGCGGGTGCGTCGAAGCCCCGGCCGCGCACTCCGAATCCAGTGCCGAAGTTCAGCACGCCTTGCAGCATATCGGTCATGACAAACGCGACGCGGGGATCCAACACGGGGCGTTTTTCCGGAGCAAAATTCAGCACCACATCGCCCTTCGCGTTGCGCACGGAGTTGACCACGAGCGGCGAAATGCGCGTGCCGCCGTTGGCGAATACGGTGTAAGCCGCGGCCATGTCGATGGGCGTGGCATCGTAAGCTCCAAGAGCCATGGCGGGAGTGGGTTTGACCGAGGTGATTCCGGCAGATTTTGCCAGATCAGCAACTTTGTCGTAGCCGACTTCCTCGGCCAGTTTCACCGTGGCATTGTTCAAGGAAAGGGCCAGAGCGTAACGTGCCGTCACTTCCCCGTGATATTCCTCTTTGTAATTTCGCGGTTCGTAGATCTGGTCTCCGTAGGCGAAAGTCGTGGGCTGATCTTCGACCATCGAGGCAGGCGTAAACACCGGAGTGGCTCCGTCGATGGCGGTGTTCATGGCGGCGGCATAAACGAACGGCTTGAAAATTGATCCTGTGGGGCGCTTGGCGATGGCATGGTTGAGTTGACTGAAGCCGTAATTGCGTCCCCCGACCAGGGCGAGAATTTCGCCGGTGTGCGGATTCATCGCGACCAGAGCCACTTGCGGATCGGGCCCCGGCTGCACCTGGGTTTCAAACTTATTTTTGCCGACCTTGACGCGCTTGGTGCGCATCTTCTTGACCTGTTCGTCCACCAGCTTGATTCCCGTTTCTACCGACTGCGCGGCGGCCTTTTGCAACTCGGGATCCAGCGTGGTGTAGATCCGGTAGGTCTGATCGTTCATCTGGCGTTCATCGAGCTTGCTGATCAGAGTTTCACGGACCAGATCGACAAAATAAGGAGCGTCGCTGGCTTCCACGTTGGGCGGCGCGAGCTTCAGAGGCGTGGCCTTGGCTTTGTCCGCCTCCTCGCGGGTGATGGCGTGAGTATCCACCATGCTATCCAGTACAACGTTGCGGCGCTCGAGCGCGCGCTCGGGATGGCGGTAGGGAGACAAATAGCTGGGCGCCTGAATCAGGCCGGCAATCAATGCTGCCTCAGGCGGGCTGATGTCTTTCAAATCCTTGTTGAAGTATGCCTTGGAGGCTTCCGCAAAGCCGCTGATCGTGAACGATCCCCGTTGGCCAAGGTCGACGCGATTGGCATAGAACTCAAATATCTGCTGCTTGCTGAACTTCTGCTCCATTTCGAGCGCGATCATCATCTCTGCCAGCTTGCGTTTTACGGTTTTCTCTGGCGTCAGGAAAAACGCCCGGGAAAGCTGCATGGTGATGGTTGAGCCGCCTTGTTCATGGCGCTGGTGGGTCACGTCAATCCACATGGCTTCGCCGAGACGGATAAAGTTCACTCCGTTGTGCTGGAAGAAGCGCCGGTCTTCGATGGCGAGGACGGCATCAACCATGACTTTGGGAATCTGATCGTAAGTGACAACCTGCCGCTTGGAGCGCTGCTCCGCATCGAACAGCGACGTGATCATTTGCGGTTCGAGTTCATAAGCGACCAATTCCCCGGAAGGACCGGTGATGCTGGTGACTTCACCATCCTGAATGCGGATCGTCGCCGGTTCGGGACTGTGGTAGGAACTGGGTCCGGGCTTGATTTCGATACCGCCGGTAAATACTCGATAACTTCCCATCGGCGACTCGCCGTCCTTCTCCGAATAACCTGCGTGGCGAAGCTCGGCGGCGATTTCCTTGGCCTGCGCGCGCACACCTTCGCGAACCACAGTGGGGATGGCATAAATCCGGGCCGAGTTGCTGAAGACTGGACCCTTGAAGCGTTCATCGATCATCCGGTCAAACTTGACGTAGAAGAAGGCAAATGTGCCGGCAGCGACAATCGCCAGGGTCAGAAAGACAAACAAGCCGGCACGCAAGACCGGATCTTGGGAAAAAGGTCTCTTGCCGCCGGTGCCGGATCTCTTCGGAATTTTCAGCCTAATGGCCACGTTGTTTGGGCGGAACCATCCATGAACGGCAGTTTGCCGTTCAGCTAGTTAAGATGACGCGGCGCGCAAATCTGTTATCCAGAGCCACTTACTCCGGCAGAGCTCCTGGTTGAAAAAGAGCCATGCCGGGGAAGAACTTTGCCACTATTCTAAATCAGTTCGCGGCGGAGAAGCGCCTTAGAAGACACTCCTGTTCCGGGTGGCGGGATCGAAGTTCAAGTCCACAGGATAACCCGGTAAGTCGAGGTGGACGGTATAGGGTACCTCAATACTTACACTGCCGGCGTTTTGCGCACCGGTGCGTTGCACTTTGATCTGGTCTTTTACGACGGGAATATCCAACTCCTGCGCCTTCTTGAACATTTCGTCGCGGATGGCGTCTTCGGTTTTAGTGCTGTAGGTCGCCATCTGGGCTTCGTTCTTGATAGCGTCCTCGAATTCATAATTGGCGAAGTAGGGCGGAATCAATTCCGCGCAGAGATAAACCACGGCCACCATCATCGCGATGCCGCCGACCATTTTCATTGTGCCCATAACGCGCTCCACCTCTGCGCGCCAGGGAGTGGCTAGCCCGCAGACTGTAAATTCTCTCGAAAAAACTCGCTTACAGCGGCGATGCTAGCATCGTGGACTGCACGGGTCGAGCGTTGAACGATCTCGACAGTACCTTCGGTAACCTTTTTTCCGACGGTAACCCGAAAGGGTATGCCCACCAGGTCAGCGTCTTTGAACTTCACCCCTGGCCGTTCGTCCCTGTCGTCTAGTAACACGTCGAACCCGGCGGTTTCGAGGTGCTGGGCAATCTGCTCTGCGGTAGTTCTCAATTTCTCGTCGTTGACGTTCGTCGGCGTGATCACGATTTCAAAAGGCGCGATGGAAGGCGGCAGCCAGAAGCCATTTTCATCGTTGCTCTGTTCGACCGCGGCCGTGAGAATGCGCTCGATGCCGATACCGTAACTGCCCATAATGGGCGTCACTTCCTTGCCATTTTTGTCGAGCACGCGCGCGCCCATGGATTCGGAGTACTTGTAGCCGAGTTTGAAAATGTGGCCGATTTCAACCGCGCTATCGATGCGCAAAGGACTGCCGCAGTTGGGGCAAACTTCGCCCGCTACTACGCTGCGGAGATCGAAGTACGCCGTGGGCTGAAAGTCGCGACCCGGCGTGACGTTCTTCAGGTGATAGTCTTCCTTATTCGCGCCCGAGATCAGATTCGTCCGCCCTTCGAGTGCGCGATCGAGCAAGAGAACTGGGCGGTCAAGATCGCTGATATCTTTTGCCCAGTCGATTCCCACCGGACCTAGAAATCCTGCCGGCGAGCGGAATAGGTTCTTGATCTCCTCTTCCTGCATGGGGCGCGCTTCTTTTCCGCCCAGCGCCGAGGATAATTTGGCTTCGTTGAGCTGATGATCGCCGCGGGTGAGTACGACGAGTGCGTGGGATTTCAGTTTTCCGCTCGCATCTTTCTCGTCGATCATGTAGGCCAGCGTCTTCATTTTGTTTTTCGGAGAAACCCCGAGAAAACGCGCCACGTCTTCGATCGTCTTCATGCCCGGCGTGTGGACTTGGAGCGGCTTGCCGTTGCCTTCAGGTTTCAGTTCCGCGACTGGCTCGAGTTTGGAAGCCGCCTTTTCCAGATTGGCAGCGTAGTTGCATTTTTCACAGCTTACAATCTGATCTTCTCCAACGGGTGTGAGGACCGCAAATTCGTGCGACTGCGATCCGCCCATTGCTCCGGAATGAGCTTCGACCACCATGTATTTGAGGCCACAGCGATCAAAGATCCGCCGATACGCCTCGTAGTGTTTCTGATAGGAAAGATCGAGGCCTGCCGCGTCGATGTCGAATGAGTAAGAATCCTTCATCATGAACTGGCGGACGCGCAGTAATCCCGACTTAGGGCGAGCTTCATCGCGGAACTTGGGCGCGATCTGATACCAGATTTGCGGCAACTGCTTGTAGCTGCGCAGCTCCTTGCGGGCGATCTCGGTCATGACTTCTTCTTCGGTCATGCCCAGGCAGTAGTCGGCGCCCTTGCGATCTTTGAGGCGGAACATGGTCTCGCCGATGGCCGCCCAGCGTCCGCTGGCTTCCCACAATTCGCGCGGATGCAGCGCCGGCAAATAAAATTCCTGGCCGATCTTATCCATCTCCTGGCGCACGATGGTCATGATCTTGTTGAAGGAACGATTGCCCAGGAAAAGATAGGAGTAAATTCCAGCCGCGAGCTGGCGAATATAGCCCGCCCGGACAAGAAATTTGTGGCTGGCGACTTCGGCGTCCGCCGGAGCCTCCCGCAGCGTAGGAATGAAAAGTTGTGACCAGCGATGCATTGTTGAGAACCCTGGGTAGCGGGGAATTGGATATTGTAAATGATTGCGCGAGAGGAACTAAGGAACCGCTGTCAGATGACCCGCGAGGCTTCCTCGTGAAAATTGGAGCTGAGGATCGTCAAAAGCTGGATAGCGGTCGTCTTGGGCAGTCGAATCGTGACTTCGTCGTCTGCATCACCGGCGCTGACGGCCAGGTAGATCGGCACGCCCACAATTTTTCCATCTTCCACTTCCCGGTCGGCGAGCTCCCAATAGATATGGACAGACTTACCCTCGCTCTCGCCAAACCAGATTGAGTGTCTTGTGCTCACGGCTCCCGGCCTGCTGATGCGGACCCTGCCGTAAACATATCGGCTCCGCACCAGACGCCGTTAGCAGCATACTCCAACTTACTCGCCACAATAGTCTTGCGCCTGCTTTCCTTGAGTGTTCAAATGCTCCGACTGAGGAGCGACAAACATGGGTCGAGTTATCCGCGCCCGCTTTTGGGCGATTTGTGTTTTGGGATTGACGGCCCCTCTTGCCTGGGCACGCACTCCCAAGCCGCTGCAAATCTACGCCATTGATGTCGAAGGTGGACAGGCGACCTTGCTGGTCACTCCCGCCAGGCAGTCAATTCTCATCGACACCGGCTGGCCGGGCTTCGATGGGAGAGACGCAAACCGAATCGTCGCCGCGGCCAAGCTGGCGGGCGTGAAGCAGCTTGATTACGTGATCATCACGCATTATCACCGCGACCACGTTGGCGGAATCACGCAATTGGCGCAAAAGATGAAGATTGTGACTTTTGTGGATCACGGCCCTAACCAGGAGGATTCCGACGACACGCGCCATGATTATGCGGCCTATGAAAAAGTCGCAGCGCAGGGAAGGCGCGTCACACTGAAGCCGGATGATGGCCTTCCGGTCAAGGGCGTTACCGTGCGGGTTTTGACAGCGGCGGGCGAGCACTTAAAAGATCCTTTGCCGGGAGCGGGCGAGGCGAATCCAAATTGCGCGAGTGAGCCGGAGGCGTCGGTTGATAACACCGAAAATGCGCGTTCTCTCGGTGTGCTGGTGACTTACGGGCGTTTTCGTTTTCTTGATCTGGGTGATTTGACCAAGAAGAAAGAACTGGAAATCGCTTGTCCCAATAACATGATCGGCACCGTGGATTTGTACCTGGTAACGCACCACGGGTGGGATCAATCGAATACGAAATCGATGGTGTGGGGGCTGCATCCGCGGGTCGCGCTCATGGACAATGGCGCGCACAAAGGAGGCAGTGCATCAGTGTGGCAAATCGTTCACGACTCGCCGGGACTCGAGGATTTGTGGCAATTGCATTACGCCGTGGAAGCGGGCAAAGACCACAACGTGGATGAATCGATGATCGCTAACGTGGAGGGTGGAACCGACGGAAATTACCTGAAAGTCTCTGCCTTGCCGGATGGGAGTTTCACGGTGCTCAACTCAAGGAATCGATATAAAAAGACGTACAAGAAATAGGAGTAATTTGCTGACCTTTATCGAACGGGGAGGATTCGTGGCAGGTTGGAAAATCAGATCCCAGTTTCTGGTTCTCAGTTCTCAGCCGTGATCGTCATCGTCATGGGAGTGGAAGGTTCGGGGAAGACCACGGTGGGCGCGCTTCTTGCGCAGGAACTGGGGTGGGAATTTGCCGACGCCGACAGCTTTCACTCGCCAGAGAACATCGAAAAAATCCGGCGTGGAATCCCGTTGAACGATGCCGACCGCGCTCCCTGGATCGAGGCCATGAGAAAAGCGATCGTGCGATGGATTGGCGACCGCCGCAACGCGGTTTTGGCCTGCTCGGCATTGAAGCGAGCCTACCGGGAAAGATTGTGGGTCGGGCCCGAGGTAAAACTGGTTTACCTCAAAGGCACTTTCGAATTAATTGCGCAGCGGCTGAAGGCCCGGCATGGACATTTTGCGGGAGAACAGATTCTGACCAGCCAGTTCGCCGATCTCGAAGAGCCGCAAGACGAGGCTGCGGTGACGGTGGACGTCAGCCATACTCCCGAGCAGCTGGTCGCAGAAATCGAAACTCAGCTGAAGCTGGCCTGAATGAGCCAACCTGGCGAACGCGCTCTGGAAGCTGTCGTGATTTCGCGGCTGACCTGGCGGCTGCTGCCATTTCTTTTTCTGCTTTACGTGGTCGCTTACCTAGATCGCATCAATGTGGGTTTTGCCGCGCTCGAGATGCAGAAGCAGTTGGGTTTCAGCGAACGAGTGTACGGCTTGGGTTCGGGGATCTTCTTCGTTGGATATGCCTTGCTTCAGGTTCCGAGCAATCTGGCTTTGACCCGTGTGGGCGCGCGGCGCTGGATTGCCGGCATCATCGTCGTGTGGGGGCTGATTTCTTCCTGCATGGTTTTCGTCACCACGCCGCGCAGCTTTTATGTTTTGCGTTTTCTGCTGGGCGCGGCGGAGGCGGGCTTTTTCCCGGGGATGATTCTGCACTTGCGGAACTGGTTTCCGGTGCAGGCGCGGGCGCGGGCAATCGCGCTGTTCGTAGCGGCGGGCCCGGTTTCAGGCATTATCGGCGGGCCGATTTCCGGAGCCTTGCTTGGCGTGCGCGCCGCCGGGCTCGCCGGATGGCAATGGCTTTTTCTTCTGGAAGGCGCCCCGGCAATCATTCTCGGCCTTGTCGTCCTCTATGCTCTCACCGATCGTCCCGAAGAAGCTCGATGGCTCAGCACAAGGGAAAAGAAATGGTTGCTGGAGGGTTTGAAAGATGATCATGTCCGAAGCGGGGCCATCCCGCAGAAACTTTCGTCCCGGCAAGTTATCTTTGCAATCTGCGGCTTGACCTTCATCTACTTCACCATAGGCGCGTGTTGGTATGGCCTGATCTTGTGGCTGCCCAAAATGATCAAAGGAGTTTCCGGGGCCAGCAACTTCTTTATCGGGCTGATGACGGTGATACCGTATCTGGCGGCCGCCGTAGTCATGGTTTATTGGGGAACCCGTTCCGACCGCAGCGCCGAACGGCGCTGGCACCTGGCGGCGCCGGCTTTTGTAGGCGCGGTGGGATTCGGCCTCGCGGCATTGGTCAGCTCGACGCCTGCAACCATCGCGGCGCTCACGCTTGCCATGTTGGCGGTGGAGTCTACCTATGGGCCGTTCTGGGCCGCAGCGACCGGCTCGCTGAAGGGGACGACGGCTGCCGTTGGAGTGGGCGTGATTAATTCGATTGGCAATCTTGGCGGATTCTTCGCTCCTTTGATGATCGGCCTGGTGAAAACCTGGACCGGAAGCTTTGCCGCCGCGCTGTTTATGCTTGCCGTGTTTTCAGCTCTGGGAGGATTCCTAACTCTATGGGTCGTTCCCCGTACTCAAGCAAGCGCCGGCGGCATTCCTCTTTCAACGAGTTTGGAGACACCGCAATGCTGAAGTTCATGGTCGTGCAATACCGGCTTCCAGGCATGAGTGAGGACGAATTTCGCCGCTACATGACGGAGATTCACGGGCCTCTGGCGCAGAAACTGCCGGGTCTGCGGAGGTACCGGCAAAACTTTGTATTGCCGGACCCAAAGAGAAAACATCCCGGCTGGGACGGAATTGTCGAGCTTTACTTTGACAATTGGAGCGCTATGGAAGCTGCCTGGGCGAGTCCGGCGGGCGCAGCGTCAAATGCCGACCTGCCGAAATTCATGGACCTGTCCCGCTCCACCTGGGCTGTCGTCGATGAGGTTAGCGTTATTTAATCTGCGGCTCTGTATGAGCGGACCCAAAGCGTCTCCGGCTCGGTCTTTTTGACACAATTGTTTACAATAGGAGCACCCCTCTTGCATAGAGGAGCCCCGTTCGCGTAAGTCTCAGGATAAAGAAAAATTTGGAGAAGGCGAATCACATCCCCCAGCCGCTGCCGCGCGTCTACTGGCGCGTCGAGGGCAGTTTGCTCGACCTGACAACGGTCGAGCCGGTTGCGTTCTTCACCTGGAATTCGCAGACGTTTGTCGAGCGCTGGGTGCGCCGCGGACTTGTCTTGCTCATGGCCGTTCTGCGGCCTTTTCTTTATGCCTCGAACCGGATTTTTGCCACACGCGTGGTGCACACTGTCCTGCGGGGAGTGAGCCGCGACCGGCTTGACCTGCTAGGCGAGGAGTACTTCAAGTACAAGTTGCAGCCGCATCTCAAACTGGATGGTGTGGCTGAGGTTAAGTCTCAGTTGAGAAATGGCGAGGAGATTGTGCTGGTGAGCCAGGG
>Ga0335078_10009160_pt1 | contig 14683 bp, 10 predicted proteins | sample Lox_Sample_32_FD_206711 | JGI IMG/M metagenome (GOLD analysis project Ga0335078, IMG submission 206711) | Soil microbial communities from Loxahatchee National Wildlife Refuge, Florida, United States - Lox_Sample_3.2 | ecosystem: Environmental > Terrestrial > Soil > Wetlands | place: USA...
CGATTTCAAACGTCTGGCTGTATGTTACCGTGCTCGACTGGTTCAACTGGTTCAGGGTTTGGTTGGCCACCGAGCTCGTACCCAGACCCTGCAGACTGGTGCTGCCGACGCCTTGCAGTTCGTTTGTGGCCTGCGAAAGGCTGCGCTGATCGAGGCCGTTTCCGGTGAGCACGGGATCGAAAGGAGCGTAGGCCGCCATGATTCTGTAATGCGCCTGGTCCACGGGCGTGCGCGCCAGGCGCACGTCCGTGTTGTTGAGCAGTGTGAGGCGGATGGCGTCTTCGAGCGTCAGGCGAAGCTTTCCATTCGCCACGTGCTGCCGCAGGGCCGAAGGCGGAGGCAAGGAGCTTAGTGTCGTTGCCCCAGCGTGATTGGGAGTGTCAGCCGCCGGGCAAACGGTAGCTACGAGGCAAGCGATGACAAGGGCGAAACGCGCACTCCATCGACGAGTCGGCTTCAACATCGGAACACCCCCCAAGCGCCGATTCACAAGTCACGGACCGGCACGACGCTGTTCACTCGTAGTGAATCGCCTCCACCGGATCGAGGCGCGCGGCCTTTACCGCCGGATAGGTTCCGAAGATGAGGCCCACGGAGACCGAAACGAAAAAGGCGAGCAGAATAGAGGATACGGTCACAATGGTGGACCATCCGGCAAGTACGGCGATGAGCCTGGACATTCCGAATCCGAAACCGATGCCGAGCAGGCCTCCCACAAACGAGATCATCACCGCTTCCAGCACAAACTGACGGACGATGTCGCTGCGCCGAGCGCCGACGGCGCGGCGCACGCCGATTTCGCGCGTACGCTCGAGAATGCTGGCCAGCATGATGTTCATGATGCCGATACCGCCCACCAGCAGCGAGATGGATGCGATAGCGACCATCACCACGCTGAAAAGCCGCTCGGTACGCCGCTGCTCGGCCAGCAGCTCGGCCGGCACAATCACGCTGAAGTCTCCGGCGTGGCGGTGCGAGGTGTTGAGAATGCCGCGCACCAAGCTGGCCGCCGCGACGCTATCAACCGAGGCGCCGAGGCGCAGGTAGATTCCGTCGATCTCGTCCCGCATGCTGCTGTAGTTGTCCTCAAGGCGGAAAATGGCGGCATTGAGCGGCAGGTAGATCAGGTTATTCAGATCCTCGCTTGGCAAGCCCGACACTTCGGTGCCCGCGCTTAATTGCGGCCCCACGACACCGATCACGTGGAACCACTGGTCGTTCACCTTCACGTACTTGCCAAGCACCTCGCCAGGTCCGAACAGGACGCTGCGGGCGGCCTCGCCGAGCACGCACACCGGAGCGCCGCGCGCCGTTTCTCCGGAGTCGAAAAACCGCCCTTGCACCACCTGAAGGCCGGCGATCCTCTGGTAAGTCGGCTCGACGCCGAAGACCACGGGTGTCACGCCCTGCGCCTTCGGTATGATCTTCGAAGGCGTAAAGCGCTTGCGCGGCGTGGACGCTTCGATGCCGCTCAGATTCGAGCCGATCACGCGATAGTCCTCGAAGGTGAGCCCGGGCGAAATCCGGCGAATCTTCTGGTGCGCCTGGTCCTCGATGGTTTCCTTGGCCTCGACAATCAGGTTGCGAACACCAAGCTGCTCGATGAAGGCCAGCACGCGCTGTTGGGCACCCGCGCCGATCGAAAGCATGGTCACCACGGCGGCCACGCCGAAGATCATGCCCAGCATGGTGAGCAACGAGCGCAGTTTACGAACCAGCAGGTTGTCCAGGCCGAGCCGTAGATCAGGGAGCAACTGGCTGAAGGCGCGCCGCCGGTCGGCCGAACGCATGGCGACGCCGGTCGCGGCTTCTGCGTTCATCGCGAGCCTTCACCACTGGGCAAGGGAAGCGTGCTGATGGCCGCGGTCGCGCTGCTGGCCTTCTCCTCAGGATTCACCAGTGCGACTTCAGTGCCTTGTTTCAACCCGTCGACTGCGGCCTGGCCCTCGTTCACAGCCCGGATGTGGATCTCCCGTTTTGCGAATCCGTCGGGAGTCTTGACGTAGACGACCGGCTTGCCTTCCTTGACGAAGATAGCTTGACGCGGCACGAGCAGCGCGTCCTGAACCTCGCCGCTCATGATGGCGAGTTGCGCTGTCATGCCGGGCCGCAGCCGCGGTTCGGGCTGGTCGAGTTCGAAGGTAGCATTGAATCTCTGGGATGAATCGCTCGACCACCATTCCGAGCGCGAAGCCGTGGCGCCCACCGTCTTGACCTTACCTTCGAGCACTTCGCCCGGAAGAGCGTCCACCCGCACCTCGGCCGGTTGGCCGGGCTTGAGATTCGTGCGGTCGCCTTCGCTGATTTTGGCCGTCAGTTGCATCTGGCTGGTGTCCAGCACCTCTCCGATCAGCGTCCCCGGAAATACCTGGTCGCCCTCTCGATATTCCGGAAGGGTCATGCCCGTAAAATAGAAACCGCCGGATGCCCGCTCGTTCTCTCGCACCCGCACAAACCCGGAGATCGGCGACTTCACCTTCATGTTGTCGATATTGCGCCGCGCCTGCTCGATGGCGAGTGCGGCCTTGTTGTGCTTTTCCTGGCTCACGGCGATCCCAGCCTTGCTGGAAGTGGCGTGAGATTTCGCGTCCTGCTCGAGCTGGGCCAGAACGCGCTTGGCCTCGTCGAGCTTCAACAAGTTCTTCTTGGCGTCGATGGCGCTGACGAGCTCGTTGCGGCTCACGTCGAGTTCGGCCTGGCGGACGTCGAACCGCGCTTTGAGCAGGGCTACCTGATCCTGCGCGGCTTGCACGGCCGCGTCAGCTTTGGCCTTTGCAATCTCCTGATCGGCCTGGGCCATGTCCGAGCGCGCCTGTTCCAGATTGAATTGCTGCTCGCTGGGATCGAACTCCACCACCACGTCTCCGGCCTTCAAGTGCGTGCCGCTGCTTGCGAGATGAAGAATCTGCAGTGTGCCGCCTCCCATGGGAGGAGCAATGATGGTCACACTGTGAGTGGATTGCAGATCGCCGGTGGCGTAGACTCGCAGTTCCAGATTGCCGCTGGTGACTCGGGCTACCGGCACCGTGTCATCCGGCTTGGCGGTTCCGATCGCTTTGAGCGAAGCCCGTACGCCGAGCACAGCGGCTGCGACCAGCGCCACCGCTAGGGCAAATCGAGTTGTTCTTTTCAACACCATTGGAGAAACGGTCGTCAGCTGTCACTCGCCAGCGATCGCTTCGCAGAGTGCACACGCGTCTGATCTCCCACCATCGCTGACCAGTTGCCTTGAAGTCATGGCATCGACTCGGAGTAGTCCTTATCGGGTCACAATCATGCAAACACAAGTACCTCACCTGCGTTACAACTCGCGAGCCTTCCCGCCGCCGTTCGCAGCGGCGCGATTCGATGGCGTCGCTCGCGCGGGGGATAGGGCGGCTCCGACTCCGGGGCCGGGTAGGTATCGCTGGCGCGCGGGATCGATCCAGTCAGGCCTGGCGTCGTCGGTGATTTGCCTGGCGACGCCGTAGAGGCTCACGGGCCCTCCCCGGCTTCGAGGGATTGAATTCTTGCCTCGGTGGCCTTCATCCAGGCTTCGGTGTGTCTGATCCAGGCCCTCGTATCCTCGCTCCACGTCTCGCTTCCCTTGATCCGGCCTTCAGCGTCCCTGCTCCAGGCCTTGATTTCCTGGGAGAATTGCGCCGTCTGCTCGCTGAACTTCGCCACCTGCTCGCTGAATCGCAGGATGAAGTCGTGAAAAGCGTTGATCCGCTGCCGTGTTTCCTCCTTGTGCGATTCCAGGTCCCGCGCCGTCGGCTCCAGGCCAAGGGTTAATGCTTCCAGCCGTTTGTCAATGGTCATTGGGCTCTCCCTGACTCGACAATGGTCATTCCTTCAGGGTCGGATCCTTCAATGCCACGCGATCTCCAGGCGTGAGGCCTGAAGTTACGACGATCTGGCTTTCGCCTTTCTTGCCAACTTCGATGGGTCGTTCTTCGAACTTCGAGCCGTGAAGAACGTAGGCCACAGTCTGACCCGATTTCTGAAAGGCCGCTTCCACCGGAATCACGATCGCGTTTGGGATCTTGTCCACGGCAATGCGCGCGGTGGCGTTCATGCCGGGCCGCAGGCGGGGATCCGATTGGTCGAGGCCCACGCCGAGCTCGAAGTTCTTGGGGAAGGGCCAGCCGCCGCTGAAGTCAACCGTGGCGAGGGTGCTGATGCGCGCCACGTGGCCGGAAAGCTCGCGGTCCGGCAAGGCATCCACCCGCACGTGGGCCACTTGATTCAACGCCACTCGCGCGCGATCGCTCTCCTCAATGCGGCAGTCCAGCCGCAGGGAGGCAAGATCGGGAATCTCAACGATGCCCGCTCCAGGCCAGGCTTGATCGCCCTCTTTGAAGGGCTGGTCATTGCCGGAAAAGCCGCTGGCGCGATAGTTGGGCAAAATGGTGACGATGCCATCCAGCGGCGCTCGCAGGGTAAGCACGCTAATCCGGTGCTGCTCTTGCCGCACGTCGAAGGCCGCTTTGTCGCTCTTATGCTTTTGGCTGTCGAAGTCGGCGTCAGCGTCGGTCTTGTCGGACCTCGACTTTTGATCTGTGGCGGCCAGCTTGCCTTGGTCGTCCTTCACCACCAGTTCGTCCTCCGCGCCCTCGATCTTCGAGACAATCTCGCCCTTGCTGGCGTCGAGCTTGGCGGAGTCGACATCGTATCCAGCCTTCAGCAAGTCCGTGCGGTCCCCTTCAAGCGTGATGCGGGACTGGGCCCGGGTCTGCTCCGCACCGGCTTCCGCGCCCCGCAGCACGGATCGATCCTGGGCCAGGGTGGCCTTAAGCTTGGTGGCGTCAAAGTCCACCAGCATGTCGCCCTTCTTCACCCTGGCGCCCTCGTGGACCAGATGCAGGATCTGCAAATCCTCAGCGTCAGACGGCGCGGTCACCACGACGGCGTGGATGGCCTTGACCTGGCCGCGCAGTTCCAGGTAGTCCACGAACTCACTGCGCTTGACCTCGGCCGTGGGCACCGGTGGGTGGCGATTAGCCGTCCGTAAAACGGCCCACGCCGCGCCTGCCAGAACAAGAACCGAGAGCGTCAGCACCAGCCGACGCTGGCGCTTGGCGGCGGATTGGAGGGAATTGGGCACGATTTTCGAGATATTTAACTAAGTCGCTCGGTTTCAATAACATTCCGGCTTCGTTCGTCGCCAAGTCAGAGCGCCAAGCGGGAGCTCAGCAGCCTTCGAACAGCACGGTCCTGTGTAACGTTGTTGTAACAACGCTGAAGCCAGAAAATTCATTGCCAAGCCAACGGAAGCGACCCGGAAGCAGCGGTTCCCACGTTCCGTTGCCGAGATATTATAGTAAGTCATTGCCCCTCAGTAATATTCCGGCTTCGTTCGTTGCCATTCCCGAGCTTTATCCTACCTAACATGACGGCAACCAAGGGAAGGCGAAGACGGAGCCGTCCTCTTACTTTGCAAGGCGGCCAGACAAGCTCTCGTTCAACCGCTCCTTTGCGAGATAATTTCTTAAGTCTAGACTTTTCAATAGCATTCCGGCTTCGTTCGCTGTCATCTCGAGGCGTGAGCGTCACAAGTCGACACGGTGGTACTAACCTCCGGCACCTCGTATCTGACACCCAACACCCGCTTTCACGCCTTTCCCCGCAGCACCACATCCCCGGACTTTAGACCGGACTGGACGACATCGTCCAGATCGCTCTCCGGACCGATCTGCACCTCTCGTTTGCTGAAGCCGATGCCTGACTTTACCCAGACAAAGTGTTGGCTGCCCTCGACGGCCACACTGTCGCGCGGGACCACCAGAGCACGCGGCACCCGGTTGAGCTCGACATCGACGGCGGCGGAGAGATCCGGGACCAGGCGCGGATCAGTGCCCTCAATGCGGTAGACGGCCGCGAACGTCCGGACCTTATCCGAGAGCTCGCTGGTCTGACCCATGGGTGCCAGCTCCTGCAGGTGGGCCGGGAAGGTCAGGTCGGGGTAGGCGTCCAGATGGACGGTGGCCCGCTGGCCGGGCGCGAGCGCCAGGATGTCTTCCTGATTGACCTTGATGCGCACTTCCATGGCCGCCGGGTCAACCACCTGCATGAAGGATGCCCAGGCCCACACTTGATCTCCCTCCTCCACTTCGCCCATGCTGCCGCCCTTCCAGATGCTGTTCAGCACCACGACGCCCTCAATGGTGGAATGAATCGCCATGCGCTGCTCGTTGTCCTGGGCGTGAAGCATGATCTCGTGCGCCCGGTCACGCTGAACTTCGAGGGAGCGAATATCGGCGGCGGCGGCGGCTCGCTTCAAGTCGAATGTGCTGCGAAGCTGCTTGAGGTTCGCCTCAGCCTCCTGGAGCGCCTCCTGGTTCTTCTCTGCATCGATGCGAGACAGGATCTCGTTCTTTTGCACTTCGAGCTGTGCCTTGCCGAGCTGGTCCTGAGCCTGTTGCAGCTCACTTTCATCTTTAGCGCGGGCGGCGGCCTCGTCCGCCTGCTTCTTGGTGATTTGATCCACCAGGTCCTGGTACTCCGCCTGCTTATCGAGGAAGGTCTTGATTTGGTCCTGGCGGTCGAACTCCACCAGCAAATCGCCGGGGTGAACGTGGCTGCCGGCGCGCGCCAGCTTGGTGATGGTGAGCCTCCCGATCTGGCTTCCGGACAACATCGGGGCCGTGATAGCGAGCGATTGCACGGCTGCCACCGTTCCGCTGAGACGCAGGGTGTTCACAAAGTCCCGCCGCTCGGCGATGGCGGTGCGGACGGGCAACCCCTCTGCCGTATCCGCCGAGGCCGTCCGGGCGTAATGCCGCCGGAGATACAAGGCAAGGCCCGCCGCGGCCACAGCTGCCAAGAGGGCAATAATGACGGTGGAATGAAATCTGGGCCGGCGGCTCCCCGGGGGCGGAGAGAAAGGAGGAGAGGGCGGCGCGGGAGGCGCCACAGATGGGCGCTCGATTTCCGTGATGACTTGACGGAGCGGGGAATTAATCGCTACCCCCTGGCTACCCTGCCCGGCCTGCCAAGATCGGGGCCGACCACGCCACTCGCTATCATATCCCAAGCGGCACAGGTTCTTGGACTGCGCGCGGGCGGAAAAGGTTAGCCAGAGGACATGGGCGTTCGGAGGAGGGGTGGCTTTGGCGGCGCACAGCCAGGAGGGGCGCCACCGGGTGGCCCAGGAGGGCGGCATCAGGGCGGCACAGGCACTCCTGCCTGTGGAACTCTGGTTCTGTTGAAAATGGCTAAAACTCAAGGGATGGCAGACCTGGTGAACGCCCAATCGAGGGCACCCACAAGGGGTGCGCTACATCGTGCTCAACACCTCTTCCGCAACCTCGATCGTCCGGTCAACGTCGGCCTCGGTGTGACTGTAGCTGATGTGACCGCGCTTGAGATTCAGCGGCATCAGGAAAATGCCGCGATCGATGAGGCGCCGCCGGTACTCGACGAATTTGCTGGCGTCACTGCGCAGGGCGTCCCGGTGATTCTCAATCGGTCCCTCGGCGAAGTAAGTGATGAAGATCGATCCGAAACCCGCCACGGTGGCGCCCGTGCCGAGCCGCTGGTGAATTTCACGCAGACCCTGCCGCAGACGTTCGCCCAGCCGGAAGACGTGGGCGTGGACGGGTTCGCGCTCCAAGACTTCGATGGTCGCAAGCGCCGCGGCGCAGCCCACAGGATGACCGTGATAGGTCCCGGCAAAGTAGGTGTCGCCGCCGGGACGCGTGTTGAAGCGATCCATGATCTCGGCCTGCCCGCAGACGGCAGCGATGGGGAAGCCGTTCGCCATCGCCTTGCCAAAGGTTGCGAGGTCAGGAGTGACACCGCAAATCGCCTGGTACCCGCCCAAATGGTGACGGAAGCCGGTGATGACCTCGTCGAAGATCAGAAGCGTACCGTGAGCAGTGGCAAGCCGCCGGAGTTCCTCAAGGAAACTAGGCTTCGGCAAGACGCACCCGAGGCTGTGCCCGACCGGTTCCACCAAAATAGCGGCGACTTGGCTTCCATGGCGTGTCAATGCCTGCTCCACCCCGCTCAGGTCGTTGTACGTGCAAGTCAGGGTGCCTTCATTCACCCCGGGCTGCATTCCCGCCCACGCCGGACGGGGCTCGCCAGCCGTTGCGCCGAGATCGAGCCCATCACATAGCACCGAATCGTATGTGCCGTGATAGGAGCCGCGGAACTTGAGGATTTTTGACCGGCCGGTGAACGCCCTGGCAACGTGAACCGCACTCGATACAGCCTCTGACCCGCTAGTGCACAACAGCACCTTCTCCGCGCAAGGCACATGCTGGCGGATCCTGCGCGCCAGCTCGATTTCGAGCTCCGTAACGCCAGCACCGGACAGGGGCGCCCGGTCGAGCGCCGCAGCCACGCGCCCGTTCACCACGGGATGATTGTGACCGAGCAGGATGGGGCCGAAAGCCAGGTGATAGTCGAGGTAGCGCTTGCCGTCGACGTCGGTCAGAGTCGCACCGTTTGCCTCGCGGAAGACGAGTTGGGGGTGAAACTGGCGGGCCGAGCTAGTTACACCGCCGGGGATGAGCTCGCAGGCTTGTTGATGCCACCTGTGGGTTGCGGATCTCAGACTGTCTGCCATCAAGAAGGGAATGATACTCGCTCCGGTCACAAGCCCCAAGAGCGAAAACAGCCTGCTCGAGTACCCACGCTGTGAACCAAGTGATGCGGGAGCGACCTCGGCACCAAGGCACAGAGGTACCAGGAAACCTGGTGTCTTGGCGCCTTTGTGTTGGTTTTTGCTGCCCGGGGCAGCCGAGGTGAGGACGGAGCCGAGTCTAAGGCGCCAAATCTGCGTCGGGCGCTCGTCTGCTCGACAGAGCGACACGCTCGCTGGCGGACAAAACCCCGCCGAAGGACTTGGCGGTGCGGCAAGATTCCAGTTGATCAGAGTTGACTAGCGTCCACGCGCTCTTTTCCCGCAGAAGCTCAGTCACAAAAGCGAAGTGCATGGCGTGGCCAGCGCGGTCGGCGACGACGTGGCCGATCAACGGATGGCCCAGCATCACCAGATCGCCGATCAGGTCCAGCAGCTTATGACGGCAGAACTCGTCGGGGAAACGAAGACCGTCAGGATTCATCAAGCCGTCGCGGGTAAGCACGATGGCGTTCTCCAGCGATCCGCCGCGCACCAACCCGTTCTTACGGAGCATTTCCACTTCGTCGGCGAAACCAAAGGTGCGAGCGGGAGCAATCTCGGCCGCGTACTGACCCTCTCGGGGAGTGAATTCGAATTCCTGAGACGAAATCAGGGGATGAGGAAAAAAAATGCTATAGGTGATCTGGAAGGTCGAGCTGGGATAGACGGCGATGCGCTTGGCGCCGTCGACCACCTCCACCGGCTTCAGAATCTTGGCATAGCGGCGGCGGGCCCGCTGCGGGCGCAGTCCGGCCCCGGCGATAAGACGCACAAACGGTAAGGCGCTGCCGTCCACAATCGGGACTTCCAGGTTGTCAATCTCCACCACGACGTTGTCAACACCCGAGGCCGCTAGAGCCGAGAGCAGGTGCTCGGTGGTGGAAATCAGCACGCCGTTCTTCATCAGACTGGTGGCGTAGCTTACCCGGGCCACATTGCGCGCTCGGGCTTCGATTTCAAAACCATTGAGATCGATGCGCCGAAATACGATGCCTCGGTTGGACGGGGCGGGTAGCAGCCTGATATTGACGGGGACCCCGGTGTGTAGGCCGATGCCCGTGATTCTTACGGGAGCCGCGATCGTGTTTTGGTAATTCAAATCAGTCCTCTGCCCAGGGCCTCATTTGGCCTCAGCAATCAGAATTCCAGGCTCGCCAACATCAGTAAGCTATTTGTCCACAACATGGTCGAGACCCATGGTGATTTCCGTGGGGGGTGGATACTGTGGCCTAAATGCAACAATATGCGTCTTTGCCGCCAACAGGACTGGCGCCACGATCACGGTGGCGGCAACGGCCCAACGCGGCGAATCAGTTAGAATGAGCTGAGGCTCCGCAGTCCTGGAGGTCGCCTTTGGCACGTGTACCGGCCCGTGAAAAGCTGTTTCTCGTCGACGCCATGTCGTTGGTGTTCCGCTCGTTCTATGCGCCCATGCAAGCCGCGCTGGTGTCGCCGAGCGGCCTGCCGACCAAGGCAACTTACATCTTTGTGCGCACCCTTCGCAAGTTGCTGAAGGACTATCGCCCCGAGCACGTGGCCGTGGCCTTCGATCTCGCCGCCCCCACCTTTCGTGACAAGCTCTTCGAGACGTACAAGGCTAATCGCCCGGAGTTTCCCGAAGACCTGAATCTGCAACTTCCCTATGTGCGGCGCTTCTGCGAGGCGATGGGTCTGCCGCTGATCGAGCTCGAAGGCTTCGAGGCCGACGACATTATGGGCACACTGGCGAAAGAAGGTAAGGCGCAGGGATTCGAAGTTCTGCTGGTCTCCATTGATGAGGATCTGTTTCAGCTGGTGGACGACGCTGTGAAAGTGCTCAAGCCCTCGCGCGGCGCAGACCAGCCCGAGGTTCTCTGTGACCGCGCGAAAGTGGAAGAGATCATCGGCGTCAAGCCGGAACAGGTGGTGGATTGGCTGGCACTCACCGGGGACCCGAGCGACAACATTCCAGGCGCGCGTCCGTTGCCCGGGAAGGAGCCGCCGCTGGCGCCAGGAGCGAAGAAGCGCAGCTACATCGGGCCCAAAGGCGCCACCGAGCTTATCCGCCGCTTTCAGACATTGGACGCAGTGCTGGCCAATTACGAAAAGGTGGAGAGGCAAAGCTATCGCGACGCCTTGCGCGACTTTCGGGCCGAGGCTTTGCTGAGCCGGGAGCTTGCGATCATCCGCACCGACGTTGCGCTCGACATTCATGCGGGCGACCTGCGTGCGCGCGAGTCAAACGTTCCCGAACTGGTGGCCCTTTGCCGCGAGTTGGGGTTTACGAGCCTGCTGCGGGAATTCCTGGAAGAGGCGCCGGAGCCGGCCGCATCAGCCGGACCCGAATTCGAGGAGCTTCACAGCGCTGAAGCCATCGAGAAGTGGGTGGCGGCACTGGATCAGCGGGCGCCGGTCGCCTTCGCTTATGGGGTCGAAGGCAACGAGGGCTTTTCCGGCACATTGGCCGCACTAGCCATCACCGATGGCGGAAGGCGCGGAGTGATCCCTCTAAGCGCCAATCCCGGGTTGCTGAGAACGGCTCGAGTGCTGTTGGAAGACCTCCTCCGGCCGAAGTCCGTTCACAACTCCAAATTGCTGGAATTGCTGCTTCGCAAGGCGGGCGTAAATCTCGGCAACGTGGTTCACGATACGCTGCTCTACGCGTACGTGCTCGAGCCGCTGGCGGCAAGCCATGCCCTGCCCGAAGTGGCTCTGCGCCGCCTGGGACGCAAAATCTCGTCAGCGCCGTCCGAGGCAGCCGAGCTCACACGCGAACTGACGGCCCTGCTGCTTCCGGAAGTAGTACAGCAAGGGCTCAAGCCCCTTTACGATGATATCGAGCTTCCCCTTTCGGCGGTCCTGGTGGACGTCGAAACCGCCGGGGTGCGTATCGACCCCGAGATTCTGGCGCAGATGTCACGCGAGTTCGAACGAAACCTGACTGACCTCACGCGGGAGATTTATGACCTCGCGGGCGGCGCCTTTGACATCGATTCGCCCAAGCAGTTGGGCGAGGTGCTTTTCGACAAGCTCCAGTTGCCCGGCGGCAAGAAGCTCAAGAAGAGCGGCCAGTACTCGACGGTGGCCACCGTGCTCGAGGAGCTTGCGGAGCGCCACGAGCTACCCCACAAGATCCTCGAGTACCGGACCCGCACGAAGCTGAAATCGACCTACATCGATCCTTTACCGCGCTACATCGACCCGACCACGAGCCGCCTGCACTCGACCTTTAATCAGGCTGGTTCGCGTACGGGCCGACTGTCGTCCTCGAACCCCAACCTGCAAAACATCCCGATTGGCGACGACTTCGCGATGCTCATCCGTTCAGCCTTCGTGGCCGATCCGGGCTCAGTTCTGATCTCCGCCGACTACTCACAGATCGAGTTGCGGGTACTGGCGCACCTTTCTGGCGACGGAGTATTGATCGAAGCGTTCAATCGCGACGAAGACATTCACGCGCGCACCGCTCAGGAGATCTTCGGCGTGCCACCCGCGCTGCAGACTCACGAGCATCGCCGCATGGCCAAGGCCATCAACTACGGGGTGATTTACGGCCTGAGCGCGTTCGGCTTGGCCGCTCGCACCGGTACCAGCAGAACCGAGGCGCAGCAATATATTGACGCCTACTTCAGACGCTACGCGAAGGTCCAGGAGTATATCGAGGGATCGGTGGAGGGCGCGCGAAGGACGGGACAGGTGCGCACCCTCTTCGGGAGGCTGCGTCCGATTCCCGACATATCGAGCCGCGACGTTGCGGCACGCAATCGAGCCGAGCGCGAGGCCATGAATACCCCCCTGCAAGGCACCGCCGCGGACCTGCTCAAGCTGGCGATGGTGAAAGCACACGCCCGGCTGGGACGTGAACGGCTCGCCACCCGGATGATTCTGACGGTGCACGATGAGCTGGTATTCGAAGCGCCTGAATCCGAACTCGACACCGCCCGCGAGATCGTACGCGAGGAGATGGAGGGCGTCTATCCCATGAAGGTTCCCCTGCGGGTCGATCTGGGCACCGGCAAGAATTGGCGCGAGGCGAAGTAAGGGCGTCGCTGTCCTTTAGGCTAGGCGCATGGGCTTATGTTAAATCACGCCCTCGTGACCGGCAAAGCGCCGCGCCCATTCGTGGAATTCGACGGACCGCCGGGCCTCACCCGCGTTTTTCGACGCCGTACCCCCATTCGAAGCGTCCAATCGAGGCGGGTTGGAATAAAATAGTTCTGTGGGAAGCGCCATGCTCACGAGGGCGCCTGATAGCCATTCATCCCGAAGACTGGAGCGCAGATGCCAAAACCCTCGCCTGTTCTCGTCACCGTGCTCATCATCCTGGCTTCCTGGTTAGCGGTCACAGCGTGTCATAGGAATCCTCCGAACATGCCAGCCCTCCCCCAAGCTCCCGAGGCGGCTCCGCCGGCTACGCCCGGTCCGCCGACTTGCAAGCTCACCGCCGAACCGGCCGCGATCGAGCAAGGCAAGTCCGTGACCTTGAGTTGGACCTCGCAGAACGCGACCGACGTCACCATTGATCCCGGCCTCGGCAAGCAACTCACGGAGGGCTCAACTACGGCTTCGCCGGAGGCGTCCACCACGTACATTCTGACCGCTACCGGACCCGGAGGCAGCGCGACGTGCACCGCGCGCACCACCGTCAGCCCTGCGGTGCCCCCCTCGCCAACGGTCAGCGAAGAGAACATTGGTGGCGCCGGAGGAGGCGCGTGGACGGCCGAGATCAAGGACATTTTCTTCGATTATGACTCTTCCGATTTGCGGCCAGACTCGCAACAAACACTAACGGCAGACGCCGCCCTGTTCAAGGCGCACCCGCATGCGGGCATCGACATCGAAGGACACTGCGATCAGCGCGGCAGTGAAGAATACAACTTGGGTCTCGGGCAGCGCCGCGCCAATGCCGCCCGGGACTTCCTGGTAAACCTGGGCATTTCCGCCAGTTCCATTTCGACGATTTCGTACGGAAAAGACCGCCTGGTTTGTACAGAAAACACTGAGGATTGTTGGCAACGGAATCGGCGCGACTATTTCGCGCTGAAGTAGGAGTCAGAACCAAGAAGTAAGCAGTTCTGACTCCTTCTGGCTTCTAACTCCTGGTTTCTTCAATTCTTCGGCAACAGGTTTCCCAGGTCGCCTAGAATGCTGCGCTCCTCAGGCGAAAAGTTCTGCTGAATTTCCGGGCTGTCCAGGAACTTCTCCCTCTGATCCGGCGGCAAGTCACGCAACTTAATGAACGATTGCATCAGGGCCTGGCGGCGATCGGGAGGAAGTTGACGCCAACGAGGAAAAACCTGCCGCAACTGATCGCGCTGCGCCGGTGACAGACTCTGGACAATCTCCTCCCGCTCGCGCAGCATCTGGCGCTGTGCCGGCGTCGCGTTGTTCCACCGCCGCAAATTGTCGCGAATCTGCTGCTGGCGCTCCGGAGGAAGGCTCTGGAAGCGTGCATCGTTTTCAAGCACCTTTTCCTGCTGGTCCGGGGGCAGGTCACGGAATTCGTGAAAAAAGCCGGGCGGGTTCAGGTGCGTGTCGCCGCTGCGCAGGAGTTGCAGAATCTGTTGCTGACGTTCGGGAGGCAGACTCCGAAAATACCGGTTGTTGCTCAGTACCTTCTCTTGCTGCTCGGGAGGCAGACTCTTGAGCTTCTCCATAAAGGCGGCTTTTGAACGCGGGCCGTCTCCGTTAGCTGGCTTCGCCGGCTGCGGGCGGGCCTCCTGAGCGGCTGACCTTTGCCGGCCAACCGCCAAGCCCGTCGCCACAAGGACCGCCAGAACGAGCCCCGCAAGGCGCGTGAGCGCGCCTTCATACCGTGACCCGAAAACAAACCCGGAATAGTCTCGCATCTGACGGCATCCCCGAACACCACGTGCGACTGGTCGATCAGTCGGCAACTTTGCTCCCCCCCTTGGGCAATTCCGAAATCACGTCGAAGTCCGCCAGCATGTCGTAGTCTTCAAGCAGAGGGAGGTTCTGATACATCTTCAGTTCCTGCGCCGCCTCCGACTGAACGGTCATGGGCTTCTGAACTTGCGCCACCGCGGCGACAGAAGTTCCTGGCCGGCTGTGCGAGCGCAGACTGTGGCGCAC
>Ga0335078_10009161_pt1 | contig 14682 bp, 5 predicted proteins | sample Lox_Sample_32_FD_206711 | JGI IMG/M metagenome (GOLD analysis project Ga0335078, IMG submission 206711) | Soil microbial communities from Loxahatchee National Wildlife Refuge, Florida, United States - Lox_Sample_3.2 | ecosystem: Environmental > Terrestrial > Soil > Wetlands | place: USA: Florida...
GTTTGCGTACGATTCTTCTTTTCACACGGCTGGGTCATTCGACGGCCTTGGGCGGCCGGGGCCGTTGCGGGTACGTTGGCCGCCGCCGCCTACGGCCTCCGTGCGATAGGTCTCGTCATGGTGCTCGCAATCGTCGTTTACGGACTCGTCGAGTTCCGAAAGGCTCGGCGGTTCGTGATCGCGGTTTGCGGCATATTCGGGCTTTGGGCCTTCCTGTTCGCCTACCTAGGATACGGTAATAGTTCGTACTTGGCGCAACTCCGTTTCATGCCCCTCGCTACAGCGAGAGCCTATCTACAAGCGTGGGGTTATATATTTTACACGGGTTACGGTCCGGCAAAACTGCAATACGTGCTGGCAGCCCCAGTCGCGCTTCTGGCAGCCAGGGGATTCTATCGTCGCCTGAGACAGATGGCGGAACCGGCTGAGGCGTATGTACTTCTATATATGGCTCTGCTGCTCATATGGTCTACCGGCTACGGCGTACGATACCTGGCTCCCATCCTCCCACTGTTGCTTTGTTACGTGTTTGAGGACTTTCAGCGGAGGCGTACGAAGTGGGTGACCGCCACTGTGCTTGGAACGATTTGTCTATCCTTTGCGCTCAGATATACGACATTGCCTTTCGGAAAGCCTATGGATGGAGTTGTGAATTTGGAATTTCAACGAATGGCCGCCTACGTTCGGTCGACGGCGGGTGCGTCGGATATGTATCTGTTCTGGAATCCAAGAGTACTAGCGCTGTACACGGGAGCAAAGGCTGCCTGTTTTTCGGATCCAGGGCAGCATGACAACGAGGCGTTCTATAAGGGATTGGGCGTTAGCCACATGGTCTATGGTGGAGGTGGTACGGAGTCACCGTCGAGCGCGAATGCGACAGGCTGCGAATATATGACGCAGAGCTATCAAGTATGCAGGATTCGGTAAGGTGGGCCAACGGGATGATGACAGGGTTTCACGGATGGATTGCCGGATGCTGCGGGAGCCCTAAGGTATAACGATCACCTGATAGGGGGTTAGAGACAGGACATTATTCGAGGCGTCGCGATATTTCACTCTGTAGTACAGAATTCGCTGGGAGATTGCTGGAATGGCGATCGTACAACCGGAGGAGCAGGCCAGACCCGAAGGGCTTTCGCTGGCGAATTGGAAGGGCGCGTTTCCGGATGGGATGGCGGCCGCGTTGGCCACGCAGGTATCGTTGCGTGTAGTGCAATTTTGGCCGTATTCCTGGTATCCGAACTCCACGATGGCGTTGTTTACCAAGGTTCCGGCCGGCGGCTGTACCGCGATGGGGACGGCCACAAACGCCCCGCGCGCCACCGAGTCGGGCGCCGCGAAGGGTGGCAGCAGGGCCATGTAGTCGTTGCGGCTCAGGGAATCCAAGTAGTTGCCTTGGAACATCACCCAGGAATTATCCGGCACGACTCTGGAATTGGCGAATCCGCTGGTAAACTTGAGCTTGCCGTTCATGGGCTTGACCAGAATCCGCTGAAACTGTCCTAGAGAATCCGGCTGTAAGGTCGAGAACTGGACCAGTCCCTGGCCGGCCGGAGGCGCATTGCTGATGCAGATGTCGTTCACTTGGGGGTTGCCTTGCGCAACGACCGGATCTCCATAGCACCAGGGGTACACCATGCCGGGCGCGTTGACGTAAACCTGGCCGGCGAGGCTGCCGGGCCAGCATTCTCCGTTCACCCGCGGGATACAGTATTGGTAAGAACCGGCCGGGCCATTGGAGATGGCTGAACCCGGCCCGCTTACGTCAACCAGAGGATGGGATCCCGAGCTGGCTGCAGTGGCGAATACCTTCCGGTTCAGGCCTCCGATATCGTCCGGATCGGTGACCGGGAACGTCGTCATCCAGAGCTGGCCGCTTACCAACGTGAAAGCGTTGGGAAAACCTGGTGAGGTGGTTTGTATACCCGCCAGCGGCCGGATGTCGAAGGCGGCTTGCCCTTCGTAGATGGTGGCTGAGTCGCCGCTTCCAGATGCGTGGGACTGCCAGATATTTGTTAGAGCGCCTCCGGCAAGTCCGGCGAAGGATGGATTGGCTGAAACATACTGTACGGGCGTAGTAAACATCTGCGGGAAATTCGCCGCATGCCGCACGCGGTAAACACCTGCATATGGCGAATAGGGATAAGTGCCGGCCTCTACAACGGTCGTCTGGCGTTGGAATCCGTGAGCGCCGAAGTAGCCTGGATCGATGACCGCGTTCCGTCCGTGCGGATCGCTTTCGTAATCCCAGAATACATTGCTACCCCATCCTGCCGAATAAAATGTGGGATAGTTTGGATCGTAATCATTGAGATTGGTAGAGGTGGACAGGGCCAATAGGTACTTGAGGCCGGTACCTGCAATGGCCGTCGGACCATATGGCCAATGCCCGGCATTACGCTCGAAGACCCATTGGCCATTGGCGCCTTTCTGGATCAACATGACGATTTCGTTGGTGCCGTTGATCCAGTTGCAGGATGTCTGGCTGTTGCTGAGGCACCAGATGTCGCCCACCTGCGCGGTGCTCAGCTCCCCGGGGGTCTGGCTCTGTGGAGGAACCAGCGCTACGTAATATGGTTCGTATGATCCCTGGTTGGCGTTGATCTGAATGAGCGTACAATTCGTTCCCGAAATTCCCATGGGGTTGCCCCACTGGGAACAGTCTGAAGCGGTCGCGGGGATGAGACTGTTGGTAGCAACGATGCTGGACGTGCCGCCCAGCAAGTAACTGGAACTATAATCGATCGTATCGGCGCCATAGCCGAAGTATCCGCTATGGCCGTAGTCTTGAGTCGAATGATCGTCGCTCCAGCGCGAGGCTCCGTAGCTCCAGGTATTCAGGGCAGCGATAATGTTGGGTCCGCCTGGCTGGCCGGCGTGGGCTGGTACGCCGTCCCCTGGGCTGAAAACCGCCAGCCAGGCGATGGTACCCTGGCCCCGGTAACAATAGACCAGCATGTTGCCCTGCTGCACCGGACCGTTGTCGCAGGTGAAGGCGATGTCGCCAGGCTGGCCGGCGTACTGGTCCATGTTTTGCCCGATGTAGGCGTTTATCATGCTCTGCAGATCCTTACCTAGGGAAGCAGGTGTCAGATCGGTAATCACGGCATTCGGGAATGTGATGCTGTAATTGTCGCTCGCGGTGGACGTTCCCAGGCCTATCGCAGCGGAGTTCGAAAAGGTCTGGTTCGCGGTGTATACTCCCGTATAGGTGATTTGAAGAACTACTTGCTTGCCGCCAGACGTGGCTATGCAATACCAGGTCGGCACGGATTTGGTGTCGTCGATCGTCTGATAGGCTTCGGGCGCGAAGAGTGGACAGCTTGCGGACGCCCACTGGTCGGTCCCGGTGTTCTTGGCGTTGGCCATTGCGGGGCCGATCAGATTTGCGGTTCCACTGGCTGGATTGATCCAAGCCAATGCTACGGAACCGCCGCCTGTGGGGAGCATACATAGGAACCCGCCGCTGACCTGCACGTTCGAGCAGATGTCCGTGAAACCGGTATCCATCCACTCACCGGGCTCACCGGATACATACGAGAAATTCGCCGCCTGAACGTAGATAGAACTGGCGGTATCAGGGGTGTGGCGCCGGATCATGACAGCGAAGTCGGGCGCGCAGAAGTAGGAATAGGAGCCGGGAGAAGTTGTCAGAGTAAGCGCGGCGCCAAAGCCGCTCGAAATCGTGGCCTCAATGGAATTGCTGGCGGCCGGTGGAGCCGTGCAAGCGTCCGATTCAGAGGTGTTGGACAAGCGTATTCTGCCTTGCCCGCCGGTGGTCCAATAACTGGAAAACCAATCTCCGCCGGCCTGCGTTACAGAAGCGCCGTTCACCGTTATGGTCCCCTGATGAGTAGAGCTCTCCGGCCGGCTGATCTTGGGATTGCTGTCGAATAGCCAGGGATCGATGCCCATGGCCCCGGGATTATAGGTGCCCACGGTTACGGTGGCGTCAGTCGCCGGCGGCAGGGTGACGGTCTGGATGGCATTGGCGCAGGAAGCCCCGGCATTCATGGAGAGGCACACATCTACCTGGCACACGCTGGAATTGCTGGATCCGCAATGTCCCTTCAGCCCTGCTTGAACCTGAAGAAGCGAGTCTCCATAGGTGGGATCGGTTCCTCCCCAGGCGACCGATATGTTGCTGGGCCGCATCACCAGCCAGGCGGTAGAGTTGCCGACCGAGGCGTAACCGCTCGTGCCGATCGAGTTGCAGGGGCTGGACCAGGGCCCCGCTGTATCGCAAGGATTCTGCCCTTGGTTGTAGGCGGTGTTGAAAGCATTGTTGGGGTACGGGGAATAGCCAAATCCCGGATAGGTGAGATGCTGTACGCGGAGTCCGGTCTGTGGCTCGACAAACTGTTCGTTGACGATGCTGCCGGGGGAGGAGGGTACGGGCCAGTTTCCGGGATTCGCGGGATCGGCCGGCCAAGGGTCGGAGTACCCGATCCCCAAGGGAATGTTGCCGGTCTGAAATGTGAATAGCGCGGTGTTGCTTCCGCAGGCGATCGCGCCATAGTAGAGTGTAAAGGCTTCGAGGGCGCGGGAATAGTAGCGGCCGTCGGCGCCGGTCTCCGCGTCGCGCTTGCCGATAACGAAGACGCGGCCCTGGCCCGTGGCGGCATTGCCGCTCCGGTTGTCCAGGTTTGCACCGGGGAAGAGGCTGGTATCCACGTCGTGGGCCAGGGGTGCTAACGGGTTGCCGTTGCCGTCGGCTGTCTGGCTGACAGCGAGAGAGCAAGCGGATCCGTTTGGCGCCGTATAGGCGACCGCGGCTTGCGTGGCCGTCGTACCCAACAGGCGGATGTTCGTAATCTGCGAAAATGCGAACCCCGCCGTGAGAAGTAGCAGTGGCGCAAGCTTCAGCTTGCCGCCGTGGGCCTCACACCACGGTCGATGATTTCTGGAGTGCCTCACCGGCTTAGCCCCCTAATCTTCATCGCCCAGCGGTCGATCCAGAGATACTGGTAAGCCGCGGACATGGTGATCGACATAAACTCCGGCGTTAGATTTGCCGTAGGAGCCTGTGCGATGGTTCCGCTGTTTCCCAGTGCGCCCCCGGACACGCCGATTTGAAAGTTGATGGTGCCTGGCGCCGAGCTGTAAATGCGTATCTTGTACCACGTGCCGGTTGCCACCGCCACGCCGCTGTCCATGCAATACTGAGTGCCGGATACCACCACCTCATAGACCCAATCGACGGTGCTCTCGCCGGAACTGCAGCCGCCGCCGGCGGAATCATACCGCACCACGATGGAGTTCCCGCCGGACGGGTGATAGGCGGTGATGCTGTCCGCGAATCCCACCGAGTACTTGGCATGCGCTACGGAGGTGTCGGTTTCCACGATGGACTGCATTTCCCAATAGGTGAATGCTCCAGTGCTCCCCAGGTTGGCAATCGACATTACCCCGGAAGGGCTGTCGTAGGTATCGGTCAGCGACAAGGAAATGCCGTGGGTCACGGTGTTGTCCGGGGTCATGCCGAAAATACCCGGGTGATTTGCCTGCCCGGGATTGAAATAGTAGGCTCCATTGGAGCCCACTATATAAGCCGTGCTCCACCCCAGGGCTCCCACGCCAAACCCTGGGCGGAAACTGGGCATGAATTCGTCGATCAGAAAAAAGGTAGGATCGAACGGATTAAAATCCACAGTGCCCGAGGTGTTGGTCAAGTCGTCGCGGAAGGTGTAGGACGTGCCGCCGCCGCCTCCTGTTCCGCAAGACCACGCTCCATTCACGTAACTGGCGATCGCCCCGCTTCCCCCTCCTGCGCAGGGGGTTGTTTGCGCGCAGTCGGAGCAATACAGGATGGTTCCGTTCGTGCCGCTGCCCAGATTGGCAAACGTGGAGCTGCCCACTTGCGCCGAGCTGCTTAGCGTCAGATTCGTGGCGTGCAGGTTGCCGGCCTGAGACGCGTCGTTGACCACGGCCATTACGGCGTTGCTTTGCGGGAATTGCGGCGACCATCCGGCCACGTGTACCGTCTGCACGGGAAACGAGATGTAACGATTGGAGGCGCCGCCGCCAAAATCGAAGAAGATGAAATCGAGCTGGCTCGGCGTGCCGTTGAACATGGTTCCGGGAACTGGATTGGCCGAGTTAGCGAAGATCACGCTGGGCCCCACTTCGCTGGCGAAATCCACCTGATAGCCCGTGTTGTTGAACATTTGCAAGCTGAAGTTTCCCGAGCCTCCATTGAGGCGCAGACCGGCCGTGGTGGTGTTCGCGATGTTTCCGGAAATGATTTGGCTGGGAGCCCTGACCTCCAAACCCGTGGGTCCGCTAAATTCGGTTGCCGTCAGATTATGGCTGCCGGCGCCGGAGTCGATCAGCATCCCCCATCCGGAGCTGGTGGTGGCGGCAATCTGGCTCCCGTCAAGCGAGCTGTTGCTGTAAATGCCGCCGAGCGTGTTGAGGAACGCATTGATGTTGGCCAGGTGGCCGTTGCCGTTATAAGTGCTGGAGGTTTGCACCTGCAGCCCCCATCCGCCATTTTGGTAAAGTACTGTGTTTACGAAATCGGAATCGTGCGGGCCGCGAAACGTCCAGCCGTTACCGTTATTGAAAGACGAGCGGACACCGTAGAAATAGCCCTCCAAGTCGTCGGATGGCGTAGCGAAAGTCGAATCCACGCCCCACTCCGTGTAGATCCCGTCGGAGTACGCGTTGCGCACCATCACGTCGGTCATCTGCAGGCCATGACCATACAGCCGGATGCCGTAGCTCGCGCCTGTTTGGTTTGTCTTATTGCCGTCGATCGTACAGGCGCGGATCTCGCCGCGGAACAGTCCATATTTGCTGTTCTGGCCGGTCAGTGCAGCAAAGTTGGTCTGCGAAATCACATCCTGATTCGCGCCATTCTTCAACATCAGCGTGGTCTGGCCCGCCCCGGCACACTCGATCTTGCCGGTGCCCGATTGGTCCGAGGTGGAATCGCTGAACCGGATGCCTCCCACCGTGTGGGTTCCGACTCCGAAGTAGATTTTCTGGCCCTTTGCCAGGGTGATCACGCTGTTGACCACGTAAGTGCCTGCATCCGCCCGCACCTCGCCCGCGCCGGAAGCCAGCGCTGCGGCAAAAGCTGCCGAATCGTCTGTAACTCCGTCGCCTTTGGCCCCGAAATCTTTGACGTGTACCACGTCTTGCAGCTTGGACGTCACGGTGCGCGTCACCGCGCCGGCGCCTGATTGGAGGAACGTGCCGGCTCCGCCGCCCAGTTCCTGAGTCCAGGCGTTGGTGGACGTGCAGTAGTACTTATTCTGACCAGCTACGGCGTCGGTCGCGAAATATTCCTCGCCTTGCGTGCAAACGGCCGGCAATTGAGCGGTCGTCCCACGTTTGGACGGCAGGGTGTGCGTGGCGCCGGACGCATCCCAGGAGCCGATCTGCACGCGGCCTCCATTCACCGTTGTCTGCCCTGTCAGGAGAGACGGAATCCCCAGTAGAAGAACTGAAAGAAGAAAGCTGATGGCTGATGGCTTCATGTTTAGTAATTCCTCACGATGGTGGCCCGATACGTCGCACTGGCTGGTTGTACGCTAAGACCAGACAAGTTACAGAGCCGCACTGTCACGGTGTTGGTGCTGCTTACCAGCATGATGCCAATGAGCCCGGAAGGCAGTCCAGCCGGCCATCCAGGCGCTACGGCATCGCCGGTATTCGCGCCGTTTACGGTCAAGGTAAGATCCGAGGCGCAGGCCCCCGCTGGAATCATGGGAAAGTTGAGAGCCGCCGAATTGGTCAGATAAGTGGGAATCACGCCATTGTCTACAGCTACGGCGCTCTGCCCGGGTGTCTCCGTGATGACGATCCCCTGGCCGCCCGCGAGCGTCTTCGCGGTCAAAAAAGCGCGCTGGTCGCGGCCACCCAGAGTGTCCCAGGTGCCGGCGGTGGCGGTCCAGGTATATACCGGGATCACATTGGCGGGAAAGGAAGTGACTCCGGACTGCTGCACACATCCCGCCGAGCAGGCTACCGTCAGGTTGTGCCCCACCATGAGAGTTCCGGAGCCGTTTACATAAACATATGCCGCGCCTGTGGCGCTTCCGCTAATGGTCGCTGTGGCGCTATTAATGATGGTGTACACCTGGTATCCGAAGCGGACGTTGCACGGGGAGGTGGGCGAGCAGTTGGCGCCAATACTGAGCACCGTAGAGGATGTGCGTACGACCGCAAGATCCCCCAGTTGGTACGCCATGGTCGCTCCGCCGCCGCTGCCGGAAACTGTGGCTGGTGCCCACTGCGATCCGTTCCAAAGCAGGGCTTGGCCATTGGCCGGGGCCGTGTTTGCCACCGGCCGGCTTTGAATACCCGTAACTGTAGCCGCGGTCAGTGTACCGCCCAGATCGCCGCCGGCGGCTGGGAGTTGGCTGGAGCCGAGAAAGCCGGCGATTTGCCCGAAGCTGTAATCTCCGGTTTGAGCCGTGATCACGCCGCTCCTCCCGAAGACGCTGGTGACTGCCCCGCTGCCGGATACGGTGCCCGGCGTCCACTGCGATCCGTTCCAAAGCAGGGCTTGGCCGCTGGATGGGGCGGTGTTCGCCACTGGCCGGCTTTGAATCCCGGTCACCGTAGCTGCCGTCAGGGTTCCGCCCAGATCGCCGCTCGCGGCGGGTAGTTGTCCGGATGCGACAATGCCGGCGATCTGCGGAAAGCTGTAATCGCCAATCTGCGCCATAACCGCGCCGCTTCTGCCGAATACGCTGGCGACCGCACCGCCTCCCCCGGCCAATGACGCCGTGCCCGCGCCATTCACTACGCAGTAGCCGGTCTGCGCCGTTGTGAAATTTACCGTGACGTTGTAGGTCGTCGGACTGATCTGAATTTTGTCCGGCTCCACGCGCTGGGGTGGCGTCGAATTGTCATAGCAGTCTACAACCAGGTTGACCGTTCCGAACTGGTGTACAGTCCCCGGAATCGTGATGCTGACTTGCGACGTGAACGCGTATGAGGCGTTGCCGGTTTCGGCCGGCTCCGGCTGCCATTGGTTCGTGGAGGCGTTCCATTGCAATACCTGGCCGCTGGACGGGGCCGCGTTGCTTACATTCCGGCCCTGTAGCCGATTCACAGTCAGTCCGCCCGGAGCGCCGGATATGTCTCCGCCCAGCGCCTGCCATTGGATGCTGCTCCCGTTGCTTGACAGCACTTGGTTCGCGGTGGTCGAATTCACCGACAAGCTGTTGCCTTCCACCGTCCACGTGTTCGCCGGATTGCACGCATAAACGTTGCTCCCCGCGGGCGCCGTCGTCAGGAAAAAGAACTGTCCTATCACACATGTAGAAGGCAGGCTGCTTCCCGTCTGCATCGGTTTCGTGGATCCGGCTGCCGAAAAATCGACGCTCTTCGACTGCGTGCGCAGATCAATGAGGGTCTGACTTCGCCCCGCGGAGATGAAGGCCATCCACAGCAGGAGGCTCATCGAAAGTTTGGAATTGTGCATGTTTTCGCAAGGCCCTGACAGGGCGAGTGCCACTCCTGTCATAAGTCCAGCACGCCGCCGGAAGGAACTGGCCGGTCAACTCGTGCAAGTTATAGAAAGAACAAGCATCGAAAGTTTGGCCCGACGTGTGAACGGCCTTCTCGAAGCACAATCGCAAGCCAGCCCAAACATCTCCGAGCCAACTGCGGCCGCGCGATCCAATCAATCCCAGGGACATGCTCGCGCTTTGGATCTCCGCCATTTAGAATCAGTAATTTGGGCTTTGTTCGTCCAAAAGCCGCCCCTCAGAAGGCCGCCGACCGATTGGGGTTTCGCCTGCGTCTTGTGTGAGAATTCAGGAAGGCAGCCTTTACGGCATCCCATATGTGTGGCATCGCAGGATTTGTAACCCGTGCACCCAGTGCCTCGCCGGACGCGCTCCTCGCCCGCATGACCGACAGCCTCCGCCACCGCGGTCCGGATGCCTCGGGCTTCTACCGCGATCCGTTCGCCTCGCTGGGCCACCGCCGCCTCAGCATCATCGATGTCCGCGACGGTCGTCAGCCCATGTCCAACGAGGACGGCACCCTGTGGATCGACTATAACGGCGAAATCTTCAATCACGCCGACCTTCGCCCCATCCTCGAGCAGGCCGGCCATCAATACCGCACTCGCTGCGATACCGAGACCATCCTGCACGCCTACGAGCAATACGGACCGGATTGCGTCACCCACTTCCGTGGCATGTTCGCATTCGCCATCTGGGATAAGAACACCCGCACGCTCTTCTGCGCCCGCGACCGTCTCGGCAAAAAGCCGTTCTACTACTATTGGGACGGCCGCCTATTCGTGTTCGCCTCCGAGATCAAGGCGCTGCTGGAGCACCCCGCCGTCTCTGCGCGCTTCGAAGAGTCGCTGCTCTCCGAGTACCTCACCTTCGGTTACTGTTCCGGCGAGCAGACGCTGTTCTCCGGCATACGCAAACTCATGCCGGGCCACTGGCTGCGGCTGACACCGGAACAATTCGAAATCCGCCAATATTGGGAGCTTCCCTGCCCGGTGGGGCCGGTGGGGCAGACGGTTTCGCCTGCCAACTCCCGCGACGACCAATCCTGGATCGCCGAATGCCGCAGCCGCCTGGAAGACGCCGTGCGCACGCGTCTGATGAGCGATGTGCCCCTGGGTATGTTCCTCTCGGGCGGCATCGATTCGAGTGCCATCGCCGCGCTCATGAAGCCCATGTCGAGTGGGCCCGTCAAGACGTTCGCCGTCGGCTATCGCGAGGAGTCCTTCAGCGAATTGGCCTACGCCAGCCAAGTCGCGCACCAAATCGGCACCGAGCACCACGAGGTCGTCATCGGCATGGACGATTTCTTCAACGCCTTGCCGCAACTGATCTGGCATGAAGATGAACCCATCGCCTGGCCCTCCAGCGTGTCTCTCTATTTTGTGTCCCGTCTGGCTTCCGAACAAGTGAAGGTGGTGCTCACCGGTGAAGGCAGCGACGAACTATTTGCCGGCTACGGCCGCTATCGCTTCTATCTCCTCAACCAGCAGTGGCTGAAAGCTTATCGCTGGGCGCCGCGCCGATTGCGCGATGCCCTCCGCTCCCGGATTGCCGGCTCCCGCCTGCTCACCGGGAACATTCGCCGCAAGCTGCAGCATTCCGTTCTGGGACGCGGCGAAGATGTCGAAGCCCTCTACCTCGATAACTTCTACGCCGCCTTCTCCCGCGGCGAGCAGCAGCGCCTGCTATCTCCCGGCGTGCCGTTCGGCGCGACCTACGATTCCTTCCTGCATTACTGGAACTCCCAGCCGGATGCCGCGCCGCTCTCCCGCATGCTGTACGCGGACCAGAAGACCTACCTCGTCGAACTGCTCATGAAGCAGGACCAGATGAGCATGGCCTGCTCCATCGAAAGCCGCGTTCCCTTTCTGGATCACCAACTCGTCGAGTTCGCCGCTCGCGTTCCCGACCGGCTTAAGCTCTGCGGCGGCGCCGGTAAATACATCCTGAAACGCGCCGTCGATGACATCCTGCCGCGCGACATCGTATACCGCAAAAAGATGGGCTTCCCCACGCCGCTTCGCCAATGGCTTATGGCCCCCCGCGCCGATGGCCTGATCGCCCAGATCCAAGACCGCGACGGCCTGTTGGCGCCGTATATCGATTTCACTTATCTGGACGATCTCCTCGCCCGTCACAAAAGCGGCCTCGAAGACGCCACCGACCGCATCTGGCGCCTCCTGAACCTGCAACTCTGGGGCAACATCTTCATCACCAGCAAGGCGAGCCTCCTGGCCTGCCCCTCATGAATCTCACCCGCTTGTTGAGCATGCGTCCGGACGAACTCCGCACCCGCGCCCAACAAGCCTTAGCAAAACGGTGGGCCAGGCCCACGGCCTGCCGCCTGATCTCTTCTTCCGCTCCCCCTGCTTTTTCAGACTTCCCCACACTGTGCCCACTCCAACAAGCCGAAAAACTCTGCCAGCACCGCTTCGATCTCCTGGGCTACGAGGACCTGGATTTCGGTTGCCCGATCGATTGGCATCTCGACCCCGTCAACCACAAGCGCGCTCCCCGCAAACCCTGGCATCAAATCCCGTTCCTCGATTTCGACCAGGTCGGCGACCACAAAATCATATGGGAGCTGAACCGCCATCAGCACCTCGTTACGCTTGCCCAGGCCGGATTCCGCGACGAAATCCTGGCGCAATGGACTCACTGGCAACAAGAGAATCCCTATCCCATCGGCATCAATTGGGCCAGCACACTGGAGGTCGCCTTTCGCGCGCTGTCCTGGCTCTGGGTGCGCCACTTAATCGGGGATTTCCACGATGACTTGCTCCCCGCTCTCCACCTACACGGCTGGTACATCGAGCGCTTTCATTCGACTTATTTCTCCCCCAATACGCACGTGCTCGGCGAAGGCGTGTCGCTGTTCGCCATCGGCCTACTCTGCCCGCAAATTCGCGACGCCCGCCGCTGGCAACAGCGCGGCTGGAACATCGTCCTGCGCCAGGCCGAAGCCCAGGTCCGCCCCGACGGCTTCCACTTCGAGCAATCCGTCTACTACCACGTCTACGCGCTCGATTTCTTCGAGTTCGCACGCGCGTTGGCGGCCTGCAACGCCATCGCGATTCCGACAGCTTTCGATCAGACCATCGAAAAAATGAGCGAAGCTCTCGCAGCCATTTCGCAAGCCGGCCTCCCGCCGCGCTTCGGAGACGACGACGGCGGCCACGTCATAGGATCGCCCGCGCGCCCGCTCGCCCCCTCGCCCGCTCAGCCACCTTCCCGCAAGAGCATCGCTCTCCCGTCAGCCGGCATCTACGCCATGACCGACCCTCGCTCCCAACTCTTCATCGATGCCGGCCCGCAGGGGGTCTTCGCTGGAGGTCACGGCCATGCCGACGCCCTGAGTATCCAGTTGGTTATGGACGGCCGCCCCATGCTGATCGATCCCGGCACGTTCTGCTACACCTGCCCCGAGCGGGATCGGTTCCGCGGCACTGCCGCCCACAACACCCTTCAGGTGGATGGCTGCGACCAGGCCCAGCCCGCCGGTCCTTTCGCCTGGAACGGAATGCCGGAAACCACCGTCGATCGCTGGGTCACGGGTGAAACGTTCGATCTCTTCGCCGGACACCACAACGGCTACGGGCCGATCATTCACCATCGCTGGGTCTTCGGCCTCAAATCCAGATTCTGGCTGGTCCGCGATGTGGTCACCGGCTCGGGTCGCCATCGCCTCGACATCCATTGGCACTTCCTCGACGAGCGCGACCTCGCCGTCCTGTCCCCCGCCGGACACAACTGGTCCGAATTGATCGAGCGCTGGGACTGGGCCCCGGTATACGGCAAAAAAGAACCCGCCTTCGTCCGGCGCTTCAGTACGGAAATCACCCTGCCCGCGGAATTCGCCGTCTTGCTGGCGCCGCACGAGCCCGGTATCTTCACGCAATCGGCTCCCGGCGTCTATCGCTACGAAGAGCCGCAGGGCTCTCACGAGTTCTCGTTTGCCGCCGCCGGCGACGAGCACTTGGTCTATCGTAGTATTGGCCCGGACGGCGTAAAAGAATTCACCCTATGAAACTCCTGTGGGTCAAAGCCGGAGGTCTGCTCCCGCCCGATACCGGGGGCAAGATTCGCAGCTTCCAGATCCTTAAGCAACTGGCTCGCACCCACGAAATCACCCTGTTCACCTTCTACCCCGAACACGCCAACGATCTGCACCCACAAGGCGCGGATATCTTCGCAAAAATAATCGCCGTGCCCTTGCCGCTGCCGCCCCACCGCAGCCTCGCCGAGTATGCCCGCTATGGCCGTATGCTGATGGCCGGCCGGGCCTTCACCATCGACAAGTATTTCTACCCGGAGGTGCGCCGCCGCTATGCCGCGTTGCGCGAATCGGCCGCTTTCGACTTGATCGTTTGCGACTTCATTTTCCCGGCCCCACTGATCGATTGGCAAACACCGCCGCCAAAGATCCTGTTCACGCACAACGTGGAGGCCCAGGTTTGGCAGCGCTACGCGAAGGTAGCTCCTAATCCGTTCGTCAAGCTGGCTTGCTGGCTGGAATCCCGCGCATTGAACCGCGTCGAGCGCCATTATGTGCCACTCGCGGACTACGTCCTGACCGTCTCGGAAAACGACCGCGCCTGTTTCGCGGAATACGTCGATCCCAATCGCATCGCCGTAATCCCTACCGGCGTGGATACCGAATATTTCCAACCCATGCCCGGTGCCGAACAGCCGAACACAACTGTCTTCACCGGTAGCATGGATTGGATGCCGAACGAAGACGGCGTGGTCTACTTCGCGGAGAAGATCTTGCCTCTAGTCCGGAGCGAGATTCCCGAGACCTTATTCTGGGCCGTGGGCCGCCGGCCGCCGCGGCGCCTCGAAGCCTTGGCATCCGGCAATGTGGTGGTGACCGGCGCAGTCGAGGATATCCGCGCCTATCTCGGGAAGGCCGCGGTGTGCGTCGTGCCATTGCGCAGCGGCAGCGGTACCCGCATCAAGATCTTCGAAGCCATGGCTATGGGAAAGGCCGTCGTGTCGACCTCGCTGGGCGCAGAAGGCCTTCCTGTGCGGCATGGTGAGAATATCGTCCTGGCGGACGATCCCGCTGAGCTTGCCCGCCAGGTCGTGGATCTGCTGCGCGATCCCCAGCGCCGCGAGCAACTGGGCAAAGCCGCCCGTCAACTGGTAGTGCAGCACTACAGTTGGTCGACCGCAGCGGCTTCCTTCGACCAGATCC
>Ga0335078_10009162_pt1 | contig 14682 bp, 5 predicted proteins | sample Lox_Sample_32_FD_206711 | JGI IMG/M metagenome (GOLD analysis project Ga0335078, IMG submission 206711) | Soil microbial communities from Loxahatchee National Wildlife Refuge, Florida, United States - Lox_Sample_3.2 | ecosystem: Environmental > Terrestrial > Soil > Wetlands | place: USA: Florida...
AGGGGCGGCGTGTTCGTATTCATCACACAGCCGCTGACCCCGTCGAAATTGAAGGCCTGTCCCACCATGCCGACGGAAATAGTTGTTCCCGGGTAAATCGTGCCGTTGCTCCCGCTGACGATATCTTGCGCAGTCCCTTCCCCAGGCCACCAGCCGACCAAACCGGAAGGCGGAGGATCACACGGGATCACTCTCAATATGGCGTTGGAACTCAGAACTGAGCCGAGGGTATTCGTTATCAATACTGCATAGTTCCCCGCGTCGCTGAACTGCGCATTGGTCAATGTCAACGCAGCACTGGTCGCCCCATCAATGTTTGTCCCCTCAAAAGTCCACTGATAAAAAAGCGGTGTATTCCCATAAACCGTTACCTTGAAATGCGCAGTGGTTCCTGCGACCACTGTTTGGTTGGTGGGCTGTCCAACGATGACCGGCTGGGACGGGGTAATCTTCAAGGAGGCGTTGGAACTAACCGCTACACCCGCGATATTGCTCACCACAATGCTGTATGCCCCTGCATCGGCCGCAGTCACCTCGCTGATCACCAGGTTGGTCGTCGTCGAGCCCGATATAGTGCCCCCGTCCGCCAGGTTCGTCCCGTTAGCCTGCCACTGGTAATACATCGGTTGACCCCCGGCAACACTCACCGTGAACACCGCTGATGCCCCCTCCAACACTGCCTGGTCGGTCGGTTGCAGCGTAATCGTCGGCGGGCTGATCACCGACAGATTATACTGCCGGCTTTGTCCCGCACCGCTATTGAGATTCGTAAACCACAACGTCGCACTGTATGTCCCCACCACCAGATTGCTCGCCGCCGTATTCAAACCTGCCGTCACTGTCGTTGCCGGCCCGCCCGGTGTCAGCGTGCCGCCGCTCAGCGTCGTATTGAGCCACAATGAGGTGTTGACCAACGTCCACGTCAATGTGTTGGTTCCCACGTTCGTCAGCGACAGGCTCTGGGTCGTCACCGTGAACGGCCCGCCCACCCCCCCTATCGAGCTGAAACCCGATGCCGGCGTTATCACCAGCGCTTCCGGGTTGGCCAGGGCGTTGATCAGCTTTTGTCCCGCCGGCGTCCCCCAACCCGTGCATAAGTCAAAACCACTGACCGCATAAAACCGGCTCGGGCTGCTGGGACTGGTGTTGTTCCCCGTCGTGATGTCGTGAAAGGCCGAGGTATAGTTTGCTCCGGTCCCAATCGCGTCCACTAATGGATTGATAAATCCCACCGGCGTCGCGCCCGTCGCTACCGCCTGCTGATTGACCAGCGCGCAAAAACCCGCCCACAACGGCGCCGCACAACTCGTGCCCCCCACTGTGTAATTGATCCCGTCCGCCCGCACATACACATTCTCCGCCGTCAGCGCCACGTCCGGCGTGTTCCGCATCGTCGTCGATCCCCCATTGGCCACCATGCTGATGTTCGTCTGCCAACCCGGAATCCCATATTGCGTGCTGATCCCGCCTCCACTGCCAATCCCATTGCCCCGATTCCAGACCGTCTCCGACATCCACGCCCCGCCCGGCCCACTCGTCGTCAATGTCGTCCCTCCAACTTGTGTGATGTAGGGCGTGTCCCCTGGAAAATCAATCAAGCCCGTGTACGCATCGTCATCACCCGATGCATTGAAAAATGACTGCCCCTGCATCGCCATCTCTTGAAATATCTGGTCAGCCGCCGGCTCCGCCGCGCCATAGGGCACATACCACGAACAACTCAATTGCTTGGCTACGTTGTCCTCAACCATCCGGTTCAGGATGTCTTCAAACGGACTGGGATTGGGCGCCATGTACACCATCACCGCCGACAGATTCGTCGCCATTGATATCGCCATCTCGATGTCCAACGATACTTCCACCTCCCCGCCACTGCCGCTGGGACCTCCGCTGGCCCCATCAATTAACACGTTCGATAACGTAACACTCGGCAAACCCGCTTGGCTTTCGTAGTAAGCAATGTCACTGGCCGTGTAACCGTCAAATTGTAACAGCCCCACCACCTGTCCTGAACCATCTCGCGATGTATCCGGTACGTATGCCGCCCGGAAATCTTTCCCCATGTATGTGCCACCGGGCCCCGACCCGGCATTCGGTGAGGCCTTGGGCACATCGGTCAGCCGCCTCGCCTCCAAACGAGGGCGCGGCAAGGAGTAATCATCCAACCCGCTGATGCTCAATACCGGCGTTGTCAAATCCAACGTTGGCTCACTATCCGGCGCATGAAACAGCCGTTGCTCCCTCGGATGCCGATACTCCCGCAACGTTACATGCAATGCCTGCTCAATATCCGCCACCGACCCCTCCACATCCACCAACAGCCGATTGGGATGCGTCGCCGTCACGTGCAAACCTTTGGCCCGGGCAAACGCCATTACCGCTGCGTAATCCTTCTCCGTCGCCCCGAACCGGTCTGTAAACTGTTCCGGCGTCAGGTAATGGTGATAATTCGGACTATTCGGGTCATAAATCTGCTCGAGCAGATTGCTGAGCGCCTCCCGGTTGCGTAACGGCAACCCGATCGCCAGATGCAACAGGTTCGTGCCCGGAAAACGACCCAACGGTTGGAGGGACTTCACCTCAACCGGCACGTGGCCATATACCACCTGCCGTTCCGCCGCCCGAACATCCAAGCTGAACAGCAGCAACAATACGGTGCAGGCCGTGGCAACGGATCCACCGGTACACGGCAGCCGCACTACATTTGTCGATTCATAGGCCTTCATAGACTTCCTTCGTCAATCGCTTCTCGCACTGCGGCGAAGCACACCTGCCTACGGCTCGTTGCACAAAAGGTATTTCTTTCAAAATCTCTTCAATAGGAACGCGTCTCGTCTGAAATCAAATGAAAACCAGAATGTTTAAGTAGCCCTCGGCACAAAACAGGACTCGATTTTCGTCAGGTCCGTCTGCTTGGGCTGCGGACTTTTCCATCCACATTGACTATTCAATCAGTTAACCAGATTAATGTCAATAAGAAAGCGCATCTTAAAGGCAATACTAACAAAAATGCCATGAAATAACGATTGTCACCAATCACCCGCTGACCCGGGCTGCATCCGGAACCGACAGTTACAAGCCGGTTGGATGATCAATGAATGTCCACGGCAGACCAAATCTTTGGGAAAGATGCGACGCCAGCGACTTTACCCCCAAAGTCTCGGTCGCATAATGGCCACCGTAATGAACGTTGACTCCCAACTCCTCGGCCAGCGCATAAGTCCAGTGCGGGCCCTCACCGGTGACGAACGTGTCCACACCCTCCTCGGCGGCCGCCTTCAAAAATTCTCCCGCGCCGCCTGTGACGACCCCAACGCGTCGGCAGATTTCCGGGCCGGCAGGAATCACCAGTGGCTTTTCACCGCTGGCGCGCTCCAGCCGAACAGCAAGTGTCGAACGCGACACAGGCGTCCGCGATTGCAGTCCGTAATGCTGGCCGCCCATCAACAGGAACGGTCGCGGACTCTTCAAGCCGAGCGCTCTGCACAGCAACGCGTTATTCCCCAGACGTGGATGAAAATCGAGCGGCAGATGCGCACTGTAAACCGCCAGGTTGTTTTCAATGAGCTCTTGGAGCAGTTCATGGTTTTTTCCCGTCCATGGTTGACGCTGGCCCCAGAACAAACCGTGGTGAACGATCATCAGATCCGCCTTGGCCGCGATGGCGAGCTTTACCGTCGCAAGACTCGCGTCCACGGCGGCGGCCATACGTGTGACGTCGCCGCGATTTTCCACCTGCAACCCATTGACGGCCCGCTCATTGTCCTGGATTTGTTTGATGCGCAAAATCCGGTCGCAATATCTCACAATGGTGGAGAGCAGCGGCTTCGGCATGTCAAAATGAAAGCAGAATATTGCCGACGAGCAAAGCGCGAAAGCGTCAACCCTGGCCTTGCACACCTTGGCCTTTCCTGCCATATAGAAAACCCATGCGCTTTAAAATTCTCTGTTTGCTCGTCGTCCTTAGTGGCTGGTTTTCAACTTCCGCTCTGCGTGGTGATGACGAAATTTGCGTTGCCTGCGACAAAAAAGTCCTTATCAGCGGCGAGTTCGGCCATCGCCGGGCGTGGGGAGTAACGACAATCGAAGGCGCAACGTGGCGGGGAGAAGAGGCCTTCCGCGAGGAAATTTATGGGTCGAATTTTACCCTGTCTGTATCCGGCCTGCCGGCGGGCAAATACGAATCCGTCATCGGCCTGGTGGAAGTGGACTACACCCACGCCGGCCAGCGTGTGTTCGATATCACCTGCGGCAATCGGGTGCTCGCCAGTAACCTCGATATTTTTGCAACCGCTGGCGGCGCGGGGAAGGTCCTCCTGCTCACCAACCAGGTGGAGCACGCGGATGACGTGGTGGGCGGACCGCTCACTTTTACATTCACGGGCCGCGTTGGCCCGGCCAAGTTCAACTCGTTTGAACTCCGGGATAACGAGGGGCAATCCCTTATCTACGTGCGTTCGGCGGATATGATTAACGTGGAAGATACCGCTGCGCTCAAAATACCGGTCGTCACCGGGCCGGAAATCTGGAAGGACCCTTCCCAGCCGCTGGACGCCCGCGTCAAGGACCTCGTTCGCCGGATGTCGCTTGCCGAAAAAGTCCAGCAAATGCGCAATGCCGCCCCGGCCATACCGCGCCTGGGTGTTCCCGCTTACAATTACTGGAACGAATGCCTTCACGGTGTTGCGCGCGCGGGCGTGGCGACTGTTTTTCCGCAGGCCATTGGCATGGCGGCTACCTGGGACACGCCGTTGATTCAGCAGGAGGCAGACGTCATCGCCACCGAAGCGCGTGCCAAGAACAATCGCTACCGTGAGAGGCATAATGGCGACAGCGCGCAGTATCACGGCCTTACGTTCTGGACACCGAACATCAACATCTTTCGCGATCCGCGCTGGGGCCGCGGCCAGGAAACCTACGGCGAAGACCCTTTTCTCACCGCGCGGCTTGGCGTGGCGTTCATCCGCGGATTGCAGGGTGACGATCCGAAATACATCAAGGCCATGGCCTGCGCCAAACATTTTGCCGTGCACAGCGGCCCGGAGCCCTTGCGCCACCGTTTCGATGCCGAGCCACCGGAACGGGATTTTTACGAAACGTATCTGCCGCACTTCGAGGCCGCCGTGCGCGAAGGCCATGTCGGCGGGATTATGGGCGCTTACAATTCTGTCTATGGCAAGCCCGCCTGCGCCAGCCCGCTGTTGTTGACGGACCTGCTTCGCAAACAATGGGGCTTCGATGGTTATGTCACCTCGGATTGCGGCGCGATTTACGATATCTACGGTAATCATCGCTATGCCACCACGCCGGAGGAAGCCGCGGCGGATGCGGTCAAGGCGGGCGACGACCTTTGCTGCGGGACGGATTACAACTGCCTGACGCGCGCGGTAAAGGAGGGGTTGCTTTCCGAGGCGGAAATTGACACCGCGCTCGGCTACGTGCTCAAGACACGTTTCCAACTCGGCCTGTTTGATCCATCGTCCATGGTGCCTTACAACCAGATCCCCTACTCGGAAAACAACACGCCTGAGCACGAAGCATTGGCGCTCAAGGTCGCGCGTGAATCCATGGTCCTGTTGAAGAACGACGGCTTGCTGCCGCTCGACCGCGACAAAATAAAACGCATTGCCATCATCGGCTACAATGCCCAGTCAGTGCCGGTGTTGTTGGGCAATTACAACGGTCAGCCGGCAAACCCGGTGACGATTCTGGACGGTATCCGGAGCGTTGCCGGCACAAACATCGAGGTGACTTATGAGCCGGGTTGCCCACTCACGATGTGGAACAGTTCGGACCGACCGAACGGTGAGATGTTGACCCGCGCTATTGACGCCGCGGACGCGGCGGACATAGTCATTTACGTCGGCGGCATCAATTCCCAGCTCGAAGGCGAGGAAATGCCCGTGCATTACGACGGATTCGAAGGCGGCGACCGCACGCGCATCGAATTGCCGGCCGTGCAAGAGGAGTTTCTGAAAATGCTGAAAGCGACCGGAAAGCCGATTGTGTTCGTGAACTGCAGTGGCAGCGCCATGGCTATCCCGTGGGAAAGCACCAACCTGCCGGCCATCCTGCAGGCCTGGTATCCGGGAGAAGAGGGCGGGCGCGCTGTGGCCGAGGTGCTGTTCGGCGACGTGAATCCCGCCGGGCGTTTACCGGTTACTTTTTATTGTTCCACCGCCGACCTGCCGGCATTCGATGATTACTCGATGAACAACCGCACGTATCGTTACTTCAACGGCCAGCCGCTGTTCGCCTTCGGCCACGGGTTGAGTTACACAAAATTTGATTATCGCGATGCAAGCGTTGCCAGGTCCGAATACACTGAACCTGAATTCGGCGTGGGTGACACGGTTAAGCTGGTTTTCACCCTGAAAAATAGCGGGGCACTTGCCGGTGACGAAGTGGCACAAGTCTATTTCCGCCACGTGTATTCCGTTGTGCCGCAACCGAAGCTCGCCCTTTGTGGTTTTGTGCGCGTTCACCTCGAACCGCGCCAGCGGGCGAAAATAACCGTGAATATCCCCGTGGAACGTTTCCGTTACTGGGATACGGAAAAGAAACAATACACGGTCGAACCGGGCGACTACGAACTCATGATTGGCGCAGCGTCGGACGACATTCGCCTGCGCGTGCCTTTCAAGGTTATGGGGCAGTGATGGGACCGTTCTGGTCTTCGCGAAAAGCCGGCGTAAATCGCCTGTTTTTCCTTGCCCGAATGAGCCGGTTTGCCTTATGATTTGCCGGCAAATTTAAAGCTGACTCCCCGGCGTTTCATGACTTCGACGGAACAGGCTTGCGAACACAAAAAACGTATGGAAACAAAACGACTCGTTGAGAAAGACCCGCCTCTGAAAAAGGACGACCTGATCCTCATCACCGGCGCCGGCGGCTTCATTGGCGGCAACCTTGCGCTCCACTTTACGAAAAAAGGATTCACACGAATTCGCGCCGTGGACAAGAAACCACTTTACGAATGGTACCTCAGAGTGCCCGGTGTCGAATCACTCTGCTTCGATGTCAGCCAGGAAAACAGTTGCCGGCGCGTTTGCGAAGGTGCGGTTGAAGTCTATCAATTGGCGGCCGACATGGGCGGCATGGGCTTCATCGAACGGTTCCGGGTTGAATGCCTGCGCAGCATCCTCATCAACACCCACATGATCGAGGCCGCCTATCGCGCTGGCGTCCGCCGCTACTTTTATTCTTCATCCGCCTGCGCCTACAACACCAACCTCCAGCAGGACCCGAACGTCCGCGCGCTCAAAGAATCCGACGCCTACCCGGCCATGGCCGAGCGGGGATACGGCTGGGAAAAACTCGTCTCTGAAATGTTTTGCCAGGAATACTGGGCCGAACGGGGGATGAAAACCCAGATTGCCCGCTTCCACAACGTCTATGGCCCGAACGGCACCTGGGATGGTGGGCGCGAGAAGGCCCCCGCCGCGCTGTGCCGCAAAGTCATCGAAGCCATTGATACCGGCAGGAAGCGCATCATGATCTGGGGCGACGGCACGCCGACGCGCAGTTTCATGTACATTGACGACTGCGTGAAGGGCATTGACATGATCATGCACTGCGACGAGTTGATTGCCACGCCCATTAACCTGGGCACCAGCGAACTGGTCTCCGTCAACGAGCTGCTCTCCAAGATTGAGAAAATTGCCGGCGTGAAGCTAAAACGCGAATACGATCTGACGGCGCCGCGCGGGGTGGCTGGCCGAAACAGCGACAACACTTTCATCAAGAAAGTCCTCAACTGGGAACCGAACACGCCGTTGGACAAGGGCCTGGCCGTGACCTACAAGTGGATTCACGAGCAATACCACAATCGCAAAAAAGGCAAACGCGTGGTGGAATAAAAACGGCAGGGCTGCGTGGCCGCGCGGCCGCATAAATCGGCGGCGCAGCAGCGCAGCCATTCCCTGGCATTAATTGGATATTACGCCCGGATCTGCTCCAGGGCTTTCCGTTCACACGCGGCGTATTTCTCGACAAACCTGTCGTAAACCGCCGCCGCTTTTGGATCCGGGCGGACTTCACTGTTGGGAATCGGATTACAGAACCCGGCGACGACATCTTCCCATTTTGGCTTTCCATCGTTCGCGGCCAGCCAGCCGTGCGCCGCCCGCAACGCCGCACCGAGGGCCGCGCTCTTGGAAACTTCAATTCGCAACACCTTGCAGTTCATCACGTCAGCCAGTACCTGCAACAAGGCTGCGTCGTTCGACGCGCCGCCGGTCGCAAAAATCTGTTCCGGCGACACTTTCATCCATTGCGAATGCAGACGCATGGACATCATCTGCGCCTCGAAAATGGCGCGGCAGTTCGCGGCGACATTCTTTTCATCCAAATCAAAACGATGGACGCCCGGCCGGTTCACGCGCGGGACGATTTCCGCTTCAAACCACGGCAGCAGGATGCCGCCGTTGTTGCCGGGCGGCGTCGCGGCGACCTGTTTGCCGAACTCGATCCAACCTTTGATGCTGTACTGCTCGCGGATTTTTTCGCGCGCCAACGAGCCGTTTTTGAAACAAATCAGCGTCATGTAATCGCCGTTGGGCGAACCGAATACATGACCTTCGCCGTGGTCGTCAGTCTGGCACTTCTTCATCGAACCGAAGAACGTGTCGCTTGTGCCCAGGCTGATGGCGACCTGGCCCGCCTTGATGAGGCCCAGGCCGATGACGCTGCACGGATTGTCGCCGGACCAGACCTGGATTTGCGCCGCGGGATTCACGTCGAATTTCTTCACGAAATAGGGACTGACGGTGCCGACGAGCGTGGAGGAGGCCACGACCGGCGGCAGTTTCCCGTCCAGATCCGGTGCGGTGGCCTTGAGCGCCGCCGGCAGCCAGACTTTCTTTTTGATGTCCATCAGATTCATCCCCGCGCCGTCGCCATGATCAATCGGCACAATTTTCCCCGCCAGCAACGATGCCATGTATGAGCTGACCAGTGCAACGCTGGCGGTTTTCGCATACGCCTCCGGTTCGGTCTTGTAAAACTTGCGGATTTGCGGGCCGGTGAACCGCTCGAACGTGTCCGAACCCGTCTTTTGCGCGGTGGCCTTGATGCCGCCGAGCGCTTTGCGGATTTCCGCACATTCGGCCGCCGTGGAAGAATCCATCCAGATGGGCGCGGTCTGGCGCGAAAAGATGCCGTTCAAGTTTTCGACCAGACTTTTCTCCGGATTGAGGCTGGCGAGTGCACCGGCAGCACGGCTGTTGAGATAGACCGAGCCGTGCTGCTGCCCGCTGCCGCTGATGGCCAGGATGTCGCCGAGCGCAACGCCGTCTTTCTTCATTTCAGCAAAAATCAGGTCGAGCGCATCGGTCCACAGCAACGGCGAGCTGCGTTTGACCAGCGGGTCGGGATGGGGCAGTACACCGTTCTGTGTTTTGTACTGCGGCAGCGCGCGGTCGAAGTTCAGGGATTTTTCATAAACGACCTTGCGGCTGCCGTAATCAATGACGACGGCGCTCAGGCTCTGAGTACTGGAATCGAGTCCAAGGAATAATTTAGCCATGGGATTTTGAATATTTCAGTGTTTTCTGTTACAGCCATGATAAGGGACAGGTCGGGCAAAAGAAAAGCGCGATGTGGCCCCCATCGGACTGTCATTTGCCAGACTTGTACTGCTTCAGAAAAATTTAAAGTTGCCGGCAATGGGTGGTAATTATGTTGCTGATTTGATTGCCGTCTTCTTGTCCGGCGCTTAACTTGAATTTCCATGAAAATCACCTGTCCCTTGGGCTGTCTTCTGGCCGGTGCGCTGGGCACGAGCTTTGGCTTGAATTTGCCTGCCGCGCCTGCCGTGCACGATTACCCTTACCGCCTGGTGCCGTTCACTGCCGTTCATCTGGACGACCTTTTCTGGGCGCCGCGCCTCGAAACCAACCGCATCGTTACGATTCCTTACGCCTTCGGGAAATGCGAGGAGTCCGGCCGCATGGACAACTTCGAGCGCGCCGCCGCCGTGTTGCGCGGCGAGAATATCACCAACCGCAAGCCGCCGGGGTTTCCTTTTGACGACACTGATCCTTACAAAGTGCTCGAAGGCGCGTCGTACGCGCTGGCTGTCCAGCCTGATCCGAAAATGCAGGCCTACCTTGACCATTTGATCGAGCTGATCGCTTCAGCACAGGAACCGGACGGCTACCTTTACACGGCCCGGACCATTGATCCGCAGCATCCGCATCCGTGGTCAGGCGTCCGGCGTTGGGCCAGCGAAGAAGCCGGGAGCCACGAGCTCTACGACGCCGGCCATTTGTTCGAGGCCGCCGCCGCGCATTACCAGGCCACCGGCGAAACCAATCTCCTCGAGGTCGCGCTTAAGGAAGCCAACTTGCTGTACAAAACTTTCGGACCGGGTACCAACCAGTTGCATCTCTGGCCCGGCCACGAAATCGTTGAGATGGGTCTGGCCAAACTTTATCGCGTCACCGGTGACCGGCGTTACCTCGACCTCGCCAAATATTTCATAGACATGCGCGGCAGTTATCCGGGTGGCGATGATTACCATCAATCCCGTATCCCACCGGTGGACCAGACCGAAGCTGTCGGTCACGCCGTCCGCGCCGGTTATCTTTACAGCGGTATGGCGGACGTGGCAGCGTTGACCGGTGACAAAAGTTACGTTCATGCGATAGACAGGATTTGGGAGAACGTCGTCGGCAAAAAATTGTACATCACTGGCGGGATCGGGTCGGTACCACGCATCGAAGGGTTCGGCCCCGATTATTCGCTGCCCAACCGCACGGCTTACTGCGAGACCTGCGCCGCCGTAGCCAATGATTTCTGGAATGCCCGCCTGTTCGAGCTTCACGGCAACGCCCAATACGTGGACGTGTTTGAGCGCACGCTCTACAACGGTCTGTTATCCGGCGTCTCGCTGGACGGCACGAAATTCTTTTATCCGAACGTACTGGAATCGGACGGTACGCAGGGGCGCAGTCCGTGGTTCGGCTGCGCCTGTTGCCCCGGCAACATCACCCGTTTCCTGCCGTCCGTGCCCGGCTACGTCTATGCGCAACAAGGCAACACGATTTTCGTCAACCTCTTCGCCGGCGGCACTGCCGACATCAAATGGAACAACGGTCGCGCAATCAAGTTGACGCAGGAAACCGCCTACCCCTGGGACGGCGCGGTGCGAATCACCGTCGCGCCCGACAAAAAATCCCGGTTCGCCATGGCCATCCGGATTCCCGGCTGGGCGCGGAACGAACCGGTGCCCGGCAACCTTTACCGGTTTGCCGACACCAACATCGAACCGGTCACGCTCAACGTCAACGGCCAACCGGTTCCTGTTAAACTCGATAAAGGTTACGTCAGTTTGAAACGCTCGTGGAAATCCGGAGACGTGATCAAGCTGAACCTGCCGATGCCCGTGCGCCGTATTGTGGCGAACGAAAAAGTTGCTGCCGACCGCGGGCGCGTGGCGTTGCAGCGTGGGCCGATTGTGTTCTGCGCCGAGTGGCCGGACAACCCAGGCGGTAAGGTGCGTAATCTGTTTCTGCCCGACGACCGACTACTAGCCGCTCAATTCGAACCGGCCTTGCTCAATGGTGTGGAAACCATCACCGGCAAGGCATTCAGTGTAACCCGGGGCGAAGACGGCCAACTCGTGAAAACGGAACAGGATTTCAAAGCCATTCCGTATTTCGCGTGGGCCAATCGCGGCAAGGGCGAAATGGAAGTCTGGCTGGCGGATTCCCAGAGCGGCGCGGCCCAGCCGTGATGAAGTGCGGAGCATTGCTCCGCTGCATCCGTTCGGCACATTATCTGTTTGGGTGATGGACTTTGGCGTTGCCTTTGCCGGTTCATTTCTTAACTTCGCAGCTATGCAATCCGCCAAATCATTGCGGGGCTTTTCCACTACAGCGCTGCTAGTGGTTCTCACCTCCACTCTCCTTGCCGCAGACACCAACTCGCCGCGCGAGCGGCTGTCGCTGGACTTCGGCTGGAAATTTCACCTCGGCAACGCTTGGGGCACCAGCTTGAATCTGTCCAAGGGCGGCTCCAGCAGCGGACCAGCCGGCCGCTCGTTCAACGATGCAAGCTGGCGCACGGTGGACCTGCCGCACGATTGGGCGGTGGAACTGCCATTTGACCAGGACGCGGATGGCAGCCACGGATTCAAACCCGTCGGGCCAGGTTTCCCCGCCAACAGCGTGGCGTGGTATCGCCGCACGTTCGAGTTGCCGCCGGTCAACGCGGGCAAGCGGCTGTGGCTGGAGTTCGATGGCGTGTTCCGCGACGCCACGGTGTTCGTCAATGGCTGGTTCATCGGCCATCACGAAGGTGGTTACGACAGCTTCCGCTACGACATCACGGACGTGGCCAACATCGGCGGCCAAAACGTTGTGGCAGTGAAGGTAGACGCGTCACAATTTGAGGGCTGGTTTTACGAAGGTGCGGGCATTTATCGTCACGTGTGGCTCGTAAAAACGGCGCCGCTGGCGATTGCGCCGGATAGCATCTTCGTTTACAGCCATTTCGCAGACAACGTGCCGGGCAAAAAGGTCGAAATCCACATTCAAACCGGGTTGCTCAATTCTCAGACCAATGCTGCGCGCGCCAGGGTGCGCCATGAAATCATCAGCCCGGAAGGCAGAACCTGCGCGTCGGTCAGCGAGTCCGCCGAACTCAAGCCTTGGGCGCAAGGCGCCGTGCGTTCGGAAATCAGCTTCCGCTCGCCCGAATTTTGGTCGCCCGAATCTCCCAAACTTTACACGCTCGTGACGACAATCGAGAGCGGTGGTCAAGTGGTTGACCGGCGAGAAACCGCCTTTGGCATTCGCACCGTCGCGTTCGACGCGAATCGGGGATTTTTATTGAATGGCAAGCCATACGAACTCAAGGGCACGTGCAATCACCAGGACATGGCCGGGGTCGGCGCGGCGTTGCCGGATGCCCTGCAATATTTCCGCATCAAGAAGCTGAAGGAATTCGGCTGCAACGCCTATCGTACCTCGCACAACGCGCCGACGCCGGAACTGCTCGACGCCTGTGACCGGCTTGGCATGTTGGTGATGGACGAAAACCGCCTGCTCGGCAGCGATGACGCCAATCTAGAACGGTTCAAAGGCCAGATTCTCCGCGACCGGAACCATCCGAGCGTCGTCATTTGGTCCATCTGCAACGAGGAATCGCGGCAAAGCGCAGCGGACGGCGGACGCGTCGGCGCGCACATGCAGGAATTTTTGAAACGGCTCGACCCGACGCGGCCCGTTACTGCTGCGGAAAATGTCGGCGACACTTACTCCGGGTTGATGAGCGCGCTCGAAGTACGCGGCTGGAATTATCATCTCGGGCCGGACATGGACAATTATCACCGGGAACATCCGCTCCAGCCGGAAGTCGGCACCGAACAAGGCAGCACCGTGAGCACGCGGGGCATTTACCGGAACGACCCGGAGCACGGCTACGTGAGCGCCTACGATGAGAACGCGCCCCCGTGGGCGCACACCGCAGAACGCTGGTACGGTTTCTTTGTGGTGCGTCCGTGGCTCTCCGGCGGATTCGTCTGGACGGGATTCGATTATCGCGGCGAGCCGACGCCTTACTCCTGGCCGTGCATCAATTCACATTTCGGCATTCTCGATACCTGTGGTTTCCCCAAGGACAACTTCTGGTATTACCAGGCATGGTGGACCCGGCATCCGGTGCTGCATTTGCTGCCGCACTGGAACTGGCCCGGCCTGGAAGGCAAAAACATTGACGTGTGGTGTTACGCCAACTGCCAGCAAGTCGAATTGTTCCTGAACGGCCAGAGCCTCGGCCGGCAGAAGGTGACAAACTATTCCCATTTGCATTGGTCGGTGAAATACGAGCCGGGGATATTGAGCGCCAAAGGGTACACCGACGGCAAGGTCGTCTCGGAAACGGAGGTGGAAACAACCGGTAATCCGGCCACGGTTCAACTCGCGCCGGATCGTGCCGCCATCAACGCCGACGGCGAGGACGTGAGCGTCATCACCGTTTCCGTAAACGATGCGCAGGGTCGCGTGGTGCCGGTGGCGAACAATCTGGTTCACTTTGCCTTGAACGGTCCCGGAAAAATCATTGGAGTCGGCAACGGCGATCCGAGTTGCCACGAACCGGACATTTACCTCCCGCAATCGTCAGTCCGCAGCGTTCCGGAAAATGAAGGCTGGCGCTGGAAGAAATTGCCCAACGTCCGCAACCCGCGGCTCCCTGAACTCCGGGCGGATATTGACGACACGAACTGGGACACGGCGAACGTGCAGTCGGAAAGTGGTCCGCTGCGCGAAGGAGAACAGGCGGTTTTCCGCACGAAGATTCAGGTGAGCGAATTAGACCTCGCCGCGCAATCGGTCGAATTGAATTTCGGCATGATTGACGACGACGGCTGCGTCTACGTAAACGGCCGACGAGCCGGTGAGTCACACGACTGGCAGGCCTCGCCGACGTTCGACGTGAAACCGTTTCTACACGTGGGCGAGAATGACCTGGCCGTCGCTGTGGTGAACGGAGAAGGCGCGGGAGGCATCAACAAGGGAGTGACGCTGGAGATTGCGGACAAGCCCGCCGCCGCGCCGGATTGGAAGCGCAGCGTTTTCAACGGCCTCGCACAGATTATCGTGCAATCCACCCGGGAAACGGGCGAAGTCCAACTGACCGCCAGCGCGGACGGTTTGTCGTCCGCAACCGTGGCCATTC
>Ga0335078_10009163_pt1 | contig 14681 bp, 11 predicted proteins | sample Lox_Sample_32_FD_206711 | JGI IMG/M metagenome (GOLD analysis project Ga0335078, IMG submission 206711) | Soil microbial communities from Loxahatchee National Wildlife Refuge, Florida, United States - Lox_Sample_3.2 | ecosystem: Environmental > Terrestrial > Soil > Wetlands | place: USA...
GCCAACTCCCCAGAATCCCGGCTCCCGCGCTCTTCAAAACCGTTCTGTAAGCCCGAATTCCAACCCCCTGACTGAGTTGTCGGCTATGTCGTGAGAAATTCGGGTTAGACCCTCTCGGCCGACCCGCCCGTGCTTTCCTGTTCAGCAGCTTCGACGGCGATCTGCATGCGCTGACCGATGGGCTTAGTCGTGCCGGATCGGAGTGTAGCGATGGAGTTGGCAGGGGGGTGCACTCGGATCCCGTTTTTTCCTGGAGGAGTGCGGGTTGAAGGTCTATTTGGTTATTCCACACGATCTGAAGAGTTTGCCGGGGCGCAAGAGCGACGTATCCGACTGCCAGTCGATCCAGTATCTGCACTCGGTAGGGATGTTCTCAGCAACATCTCCGGAACCAGTGGCCAAGCGATTCTCGATGCCATCCTCTTGTGGCCAGCGCGATCGCCTCGAACTGGCGCAAATCTCTCATCCTTGGCTGAAAAGCCCGCGGAACAAGATGGCCCAGACTCTGGTTGGAGACTGCCGGCCGGAGCATCTGTTCACCTGAACATCTCACATGCTCGGACTAATCGTTTAGATTCCGAAGCCCGGAAGACCCTCCAGACCCTCCAGGTAGCTTCGCAGCTCGTCAAACCCCGTTTGGTCCAGCTGATAAATATGCCGCCGCCCTCCGACCTGACATTTGACCAACCTTGCTTTCTCGAGGACGCGCAGCGCCTGCGAGATGGCCGGCCGGGAAACTTCCGGCAGAGGCCTACGCGATTTTCTCGGCGAGTTGACGACGCGGTGTATGTCGGCAACGAACCTGGGCTGCATCCGAAGGGCATTGATGACACGGCCCCGCGTCGAACTTTGGAGGGCGGCGGCTACAAGATGGTACGACATGTACTCATGGTAAGCATTTGCTTACGAATCATCAACAGCGCGGTCGAACTGGCGCACTTCTTCCTACGGTACGGCCTGGGCCGAAGCCAACGACAAGATTCCGTCTCAATCGCCTCGACAGCGGCGCACTTCTTCCTACGGCGTCGCACGCCGGGCTGTACGAGTACAGCGAGATGAAGTCTCAATCGCCTCGACAGCGGCGCACTTCTTCCTACCAACCATGAAGAACCTGACGGAAAGAGAGCGGCAGATTGAGTCTCAATCGCCTCGACAGCGGCGCACTTCTTCCTACCCCAGGGGGCGGCGACGTTCGCACCAGCCTGGTTCCGTCTCAATCGCCTCGACAGCGGCGCACTTCTTCCTACGTGCAACTGCGTTCGCTATCCCGGCTCCCAGGCATTGTCTCAATCGCCTCGACAGCGGCGCACTTCTTCCTACTCAGGAGGAAACATGAGTGCATTGACAAGCTGGAAAACTACGTCTCAATCGCCTCGACAGCGGCGCACTTCTTCCTACCCTGCCGAATTTTACCCCTTTCTTTTCAATATGCAAGAGGCCAATTCCGGCAGACCCCGTTTTCTTACGCTGCAAGATCGCCGTCAGATGCCAAGCTGGCGGGCCCATCCTTGGACTTAAGTCCTTTCATTACCAGTAACTTGGCAGCTTTCTGCAGACCCCCGATACCTTTTGGTGAACCCAGCTCGGAGCCTCATAAATGCTGCCCAAAACCCCTATTTCGCCCGACAACCAGCAATATTCCTAGAGAGACTTGCGGGCTGTACAGTTTTCTTCAGGCTGCAGGCTGTACCATCCATGCCCCCACACCGTGTGGCTGCCAGCGTGGATCTCTTGTCCTACGCGCAGCAAACTCCACAATTCGGGGGAGATCCCTGAATAGGCAACCGTCCCAAGATAGCCGCTCATTGGCATCGTCTGGCCGGTCCGCGTTGATGTCCGGCCCCATTCAACCCACCGGCCATCCCAGTCGAGCATGCGAGTCACGCTCGCCCCGGCGTTCACCGCACTGAAATCGAGTTGCCATTCGTGGCCTTCATAAAACCGAGACAGATCCCGAAGCCTCGAATACACCCGAGTAGCCAGACCCACCAATGTTGGTACCCGCAACTCGCGCCGCTCATGCTTCAGGCATACTGGAGTGACAAATCGCAGGACTGCCGTGCATGGCGGCGAAGCCCCGGCCAAAGGTTCGAAGCCAAGTACATGCGGGAGCAGGTTCGTAAAGCAGCCATCCTGCACGAGCGCGCCGCGGGAGGCCCCTGCCCAGTCAAGGGTCTCTGCCGAGCATAGGCCGACAGGTTGGTCCGCAAGCCCGTGATGGGCAAAGAGCCGAAATGTCCGCAGGAAGTACTCTGTCGACTCGATCGCCCTGCCAAAAAGCCGGAGTTCGAAGCGCAGCGGGCGCTTCGGACCAAACTCGGGATCGCGGCCAAGTGGCGGGCGGAACAGAAAGCCGCGGGGTGCCGCTTCGGCTGGGTGCCTTGCACCGTCAGGCCAGCGGGGCTCGAACAACTGAGCATAAGGACATTCCTCCCGCCGGGAACAGGTCGCCGTGCCCGGACAGTCTGGCTCACAAACCTGGCGTTGGAATATCCTGCCGAAGGCTCCACGTAAAGCGTTGCCACGCTGCTCGAGGGGAAGAAGCAATGGGCTTTCTGTCCTCAACTCGATAAGCAAACGCACGATGCGGAGGGGCGCGATAGGGAGCATACGAAACGGTTTGTCGGCCTTTCCCTCAGAACGGGTTGTGGTCGAAGACGACGATATCTCCGGTTACCGGCGAACGATAGCTCAGGCGACGAGCTTTCCCGTGAAGAGCATGTGCAATCTTCAGATACAGCCAGATCGGTCCTTGTCCGGTCAGCACGACGTCGGCTCCCTCCCCCGCCAGCTTCTTCGCCCGCTCGACATACGCCGGCAGATCAGAAAGCTTGGCGTTTTCTTCGTACAGTTGGCGAACATCCAGGACAATCTCTCCCGGCATCTGCGCTCCATCTCGAACGGTAACCGAGGGTTTCGTCCGTGCGGATCAGATCATAGCACCAGGGCATGTAAGAACTGGGGCGGCACCGGTCAGAAGCCAGGCCATCAATGGACGACGCGACTTCTAACGCAAGTAGTTCAAATCAGCGCTTACCGCACCACCCGCCGCACGCCATTCGCGTTCTTTGATAACCAGTCGCGCCGGGCGCGACGTCGATCATGGCAGATCCCGCCCATCGGGCGCACATCAGAGACGCGTGCAGCCGGTCGTAGGTCGTAGCGTGCTGCATATGGGATCTGAAAGCTACTTATGACTTGATTCCGGAATTGGCGGCTAACCATTGTCCAGCGGCATGACGCACAATTCGCGCACAATAGGCAAGGCCTTATTGGGACCTACTTGGCGTTTGCGACCCGGCAACAGGCGGTGATGCAAGTTCTGCAGCGCAGGTGGGACCCGACGTTTTCCGAACACAGTCACGGATTTCGTCCGCGGCGCTCAGCGCATCAGGCGGTGGCCAAGGCGCAGCAGTATATTGCTGCCGGCCATCGCTGGGTAGTGGACATCGATTTGGAAAAGTTCTTCGATCGAGTGAACCACGACCGGCTGATGGCGGCGAGGAAGGAACGCCGCAAGGCGGGCCCTTATCACCTCTGCTGTCGAATCTCGTGCTCGATGAACTCGACCGGGAGCTGGAGCGGCGCCAGCACCGCTTTGTGAGCTACGCGGACGATTGTGCGCCACGAGTGCGAAAGGCCGAAAGGCTGAGTAGCACGCAACTGCTTAACTGATGAGGGTAGGCCCCTCGGAATCGGTCTGCAGGGACAGATTTCAAACCACCTTCGGCGGCTGTGGTCAAAAGCCATGGTCGTGAGCACTGAAGGAAAAGGCCTGGCAAGGACCAGGTCAGGTGACAGGCAAGAAGAGGACCGCAAGGGAACCACTATGGAAGTGTCGAAAGCGTAGGGACGATGTCAAAACCGTGGGGGAGTCGTTACCGCGGGACCCAGCTCCGACGAAACCTGTTTACGGGCGGAGTGACATCCGGCATGAGAGGTGGCCTGAGCTTGCCAACGAGGCGGTTGAGCGGAACGTGGGAACCTGAGACTTCGATGCCAACGGAGAAGCCACAAGTGGAAGAACCACGAGGGCGAGAGTACGGAAGCGAAGTTTCAGGGGCGGAACAGCGCGTAGTAGCGGCGAAGTCCCCGACAAAGGGATGGAGCGAAGGCGCTGTGTCGAGGAGCCTGATTCAATGAGCCAACCAGCGATGGGAGGAGCCCGATGAATGAGGCAAAGCCGTTTTGTATTACGAAGAAGGAGGTCTGGGAAGCGTACCAGCGGGTGAAAGAGAACAAAGGAGCCGCAGGGGTCGATGATCAGTCGATCGAAGATTTTGAAAAGAGGCTGAAGAAGAATCTTTACAAGATCTGGAATCGGATGTCATCGGGCAGCTACTTTCCACCACCGGTGCGGACGGTGAAGATACCAAAGAAAAACGGTGGGGAAAGAAAGTTGGGCATTCCCACAGTGGGAGATCGAATCGCACAACAGGTTGTGAAGGCAAGACTGGAGCCGGAGTTGGAACCGCTGTTTCATGCAGACTCCTACGGCTATCGCCCGGGGAAGTCGGCATTGGATGCAGTGGGCCAAGCGCGCGAGAGATGCTGGCGCTATGACTGGGTCGTAGACCTGGACATCAAAGGCTTCTTTGACAACCTTGATCAAAGTCTACTGCTTCGGGCAGTGAAGAAGCATGCTCCGGAACGGTGGATCGTTCTTTATATCGAGCGCTGGCTGAAAGCGCCAGTACAAGAGGAGGACGGGCGGTTGGTTCCTCGGGAAAAGGGCACTCCGCAAGGTGGAGTGGCCAGCCCATTGCTAGCCAATCTGTTTCTGAATTATGCATTAGATCGGTGGCTGGCGGCGAACTATCCTCAGGTGCCATTTGAGAGGTACGCTGACGATGTCATCGCGCACTGCAGAACGGAAAGGCAAGCCCAGGAAGTCAGAAAGGCCATCGCGGAGCGCTTACGGGCCTGTGGACTGGAACTCCATCCGGAGAAAACGAAAATCGTCTATTGCAAGGACGATTTTCGGAAGAGAACGTACCCGAACGAAAAGTTTGATTTTCTGGGCTACACGTTTCAGCCCCGAAGATCAAAGAATCGCAAGGGGAAGTTCTTCATTAATTTCAGTCCGGGGGTCTCGAATAAATCCGTGAAGGCCATGCGGGACACATTTCGAAGCTGGAAACTGCCTCAGCGCAGCGATAAAGCGATCGAGGATCTGTCACGGATGTTCAATCCGATTATCCGGGGTTGGCTCCAATACTACGGGCGATACTATCGTTCGGCACTCTACCCGCCCATGCGCGACCTGGATCGAGATCTTGCCCTATGGGCCAAGCGGAAATACAAAAAGCTGCGCCGTCATCACCGGCGAGCAACACACTGGATCGCGCGCATCTCTCGTCGCTCTCCGGCGTTGTTCGCTCACTGGCAGATGGGGGTGCGGCGGGGCTCCATGATGGGAGCTGTATGAGTCGAGAGGCTCACGTACAGTTCTGCGAGCGCCTCGGGGTGAGACTCCCCGGGGCGACTCACCGCAATATCTACGTGGCCAGCGAGCGGGCAGGGAAACGAGTCATGCAGAGCGTGACGAGTTTCCTGCGGCGACGGCTCCAACTCAAGGTGAACGAGTCCAAGAGCGCGGTGGCGCGAGTGCAGCAGCGAAAGTTTCTGGGCTTCAGCCTCAGCGGCGGAGCCGAGGTGAAACGGCGCCTTGCGCCCAAAGCCCTGCTGCGCTGCAAGCGGAAGATACGGGAGCTGACGCGCCGGACGCGGGGTATCAGCGTACAGCAGATGGTGAACGAGCTCGGCAGCTACTTGCGTGGCTGGAAGAGCTACTTCGGATTCTGCCAGACGCCCTCGGTGCTGCACGGTCGGGATCAGTGGATCGGGCGAAGGCTGCGATCTGTGACCTGGAAACAACGGCAGCGACGTGCCTCGTGGAGGCTGGCCAACAGCCCCGTCTTGAGTGCGGCGTTTCCGGTCGCCTACTTCGACTCCCTCGGGCTACCACGCCTGTCCGGAACCTAACTCAACCAACCGAACCGCCGTATGCGGACCCGCCTGTACGGTGGTGTGGCAGGGGCGGAAGGGTGACCGTCCCCCCTATGCCGATTGCACGATCGCGGAAGGAGCGTCCGCGGTCCGCAGGACGACAGGTGCTATTGCTGGACGCCCACCGGAAGCGTCGCCGTGCCCTGGGCTGATGTCGCCGGCGCCTTTACCGCGAAGAAGTCGTGATCGTAAAGGTTGCGGTACAGAATGCCCGCCAGTTCGGCTGCTTTAGGACCGAACGTCGGACGGCCCCCCTCGAGGAAGATCACCGTGACAATCCGGCCGTATTGCGTGTTGGCAAAAGAGCCAAACCAGCCCAAGCGCGTCCCGTCTTTGGAACAGGTGCCCGTCTTACCGAGAATCGGTTCCTCGATGAAGTTGGTCCGCAGCAGGCGCGCCGTGCCGTACTCCACTGCGCCTGACATGCCGTCGGAAATCTCAGGAACGAGCGGCCCGATGTCCAGCCTGCGCTTGATCTTCGGAGTAAAGTTCGCCACTTCCTCCGGCGTGGTCGGATGTTGCAAGTAGTACAGCGTCCCCCCGTTCGCGATTGCGCCCATCAGCGCCGCCAGTTGCAGCGGCGTCAGCGAGATGCTCTCCCCGAAGGAACACATCTTACCCACTCCACCGAGCCGCGGATCGAGTTCCGTCGCAGGGAACACGCCGAGGTGTTCGTCGGGGATGTTCCAGCCGGCCAACTCGCCCAGCCCGAACTGATGCGCGTAATAACTCACCTTCTCGAATCCTAGCTTGCGTCCCACGGCCTCGAAGTAGGCGTTATTCGACTTCGCCAGGGCGGTGGTCAGGTCTACTTTCCAGTACTTGGTGAGTGGCACCAGCGTATCTTTGGTGATGATGTTTTCGCTGAGGGCCGCGAGTGCGACTGCCACCTTGATCGTCGAGCAGGGCTGCGCTCCGGCGGAAAGCGCAAGCTTCTGGTTTACCATCGCCAGGATGCGTCCGCTGTCCGGATCGATCGCGACAATCGTCCCGTTCATATTGCCGAGCGCCTCAACCGCCGCCGCGCGCACCACCGGATCCTCACCCGCCGTGACGTCGCCCAGAGTTTGATCTTCAGCGAAAGAGCTGGCGTGGAAACGCTCGTAGTAATAGTGCCTGGTGGAGACTACATGCGTGGAGCGGTTGCGCCGTGCCACGGTCGCACTGCTGTGCCGCATGCGCCTCATCGTCTTCTGCGCCGATGCGGATTCGGTGATGTGGTGCGACTTGCGCTTGTGCGTGGAAGTTGCAGGGTGGGTGGTGATGGTGGCGGCGGACCCGTTGACCGATACCAATATGACAGACAACACGATCGCCGCGACGGGGAAGCATGTGCGCATGAAAAATCCCTGTAATTTCTGGACTCGAAAATCCTGTTTGCCGGAGAGACTACGCTCCTCCGCTTGCTTCCGACGTTCTCCTCGCGCCATCGGAACCATTCTCATAGTAGAAAGTTGCCACTCCGAATTCAACCAGAAAGAGCTGCCCTCAGCAGAACCCATTGACTAGCAAGAAATGATGCCCGCATTACCCCCTGAGTTGTGGCGGGCGCGGCCGCCGGTGGGCGCGACGACAATCTCTCCACCTCTTACTTACCACACCTGGGCAGAAAAGTGGCCGTACCAATGCTGGTTCCACCCTGTAGCCGACTGGTTTGGGCCGGGTTCCGGTAAACGGAAAACGGCGATGCGGTACTTTACGGCTGGCATCTCCGATCGGGGCTTGTCCATTTCCGGGGTCTCATTTTTTGTGCGCGGAACTTCGGCGGAGCCGGCGGGTTTGGTGGGATAACAACCCTGAGAATGGTCGTGTAACAACGACTATCCCCTCCGACGCGCAATTCGCCCCTGTTCGTCGGAGGGGCTTTTTGTTGCGTTTGACCCGATCCTCCCGCTCATTTACCTTGACCCTTAGACCTCGCGGGCGAGTCGACTACCGTACTTGATGAACAGAAAACGCCTACTGATCTTCGGTATCGTTCTGGCGGTGCTTTGCCTGCTCGTTTACCTGCAGGTACGCGCCTGGAAAACCTTCGACTGGAAGCTGTTCCTGAAGAGCACCGAGGACGTGAACTGGCTGTACATCTTCTACGGTTTCGCCTTCACCTACATTGCCTATGCGCTGCGCGCGGTGCGCTGGCGAATCTTCCTCAAGCCGGTGCGCGAGACAACGACCATGCGCCTGCTGGCGCCGCAGTTTGTCGGATTCGCGGCACTTGCAATGCTGGGCCGTGCCGGTGAAATGATCCGACCCTACATTATCGCCAAAAAAGAGCGGCTGACCTTCACCTCACAGATGGCGGTCTGGGGCGTGGAGCGCATCTTCGACATGGGCGCCTTTGGCGTCATGCTGGCGGTGAGCTTTCTCTCGCCCGAGCTTCGCGGGCTGGCGTTCTACCACCAACTGCGCGAGGCGGCATTCGCCTTAATCGGGCTGGTCGTCGCGCTAATCGTTTTCTGCGTGATCGTCCGCCGCTCGGGCGAGCGTGTAGCAGACTTTCTGCATGGCCGCGTCGTCGGCTTCGCGCCCAAACTCGCGCACCATCTGCGCGAAAAAGTGCTCTCCTTCAGCCATGGACTGGAAACCATCCAGGACCTCGCTTCGGCACTGCAACTCATCGCAGTTTCGGTACTGATGTGGGTGCTGATCATGTTCGCCTATTACGCCATCACCCATGCATATCCTGAGCTACGCGCCATGACCATGGCGCGCGAGGTCGTGCTGATGGGATCGAGCATGGTCGGCTCGATGCTGCAGTTGCCTGCGGTCGGCGGCGGCTCGCAACTGGCCACCATCGGCATGCTGAGCGCCGGCTTCCATGTGGAGCACGAACTGGCCGTGAGCTGCGGCATGATGCTCTGGGCTGTGACCTTCATGTCCGTGATTCCGACCGGCCTGGCGATCGCCCGCCACGAGCACGTCTCCATTCGCGCCGTCGCCGAAGCCGAAGAGAAGGCCGCTGCGATGGTGGAATAGCGGAACGGCTGGCTTGGTCAGCAATCTCAAGATGAGTTCAGGTCAGTGGCCTAAGCGCTTGCGGCTGACCTGAAGAAACGCGGGGTGCGGGTTTGGAGTCACGAGACGGAACTACCGCCGGCGACAATGTCTGGCTGCGTAATAGTCGGATTGCTAATGGTAACAGCGGCTGCGGCTGCATGCGACCAGCGCAGATGTGGGGCGACGATGCACCAATTCATCGACGATGGGTCCGACCCGCCATCGCAGCTTGCACCAAGGAGACGTCCATCATCGACGAATTTCCGCCGTACTCGTGGCGCGGCCCCGGCTTCATTCTTCGGCGCTATGAATTCGCCAGTGTGCGGCCTCAGCAGGACCAACGCGCAACCCAATTGAACCACGGGCTTCCGTAGGTAAACTTTGAACAAGCTGCTGTTCGCTCTCATGGGCTAGTTTAAAGCCCTCAGGCTGAGCTTGCGGGCACGGCCGAAGCCGTACCCTTTCAAGGCTCAGACTTAATCGGGCTGCCCTTAGAAGAAGGTACCCTTGAACTGTTCGTGACGGCGCAAGGCCTGCTGCATTAATTCCTGAAATTCCGGTTCGCCGCGCAGGCTTTGTAGTAGAGGATCGCGAACAAAGTAGGGATAACAGAAGAAGCCACCGCCGATACTATGCCGCAACATGTGTAGAGCGGCAGCCTTATTGCCTAAAATCGCATAGGCTTGCGCAACCTTGTAGATTCCTTCGGGATCGCTCACGCCGCGCTCCTCAATCTTGTCTTCCGTTAGTTCGAGGAACTTCAGACCGCGCGCATTCTCATGATTAATGGAGTAGCTGAACGCCTTGCCGACACTCGTGGGAAGCAATGCCGAGTTCTTGGCAAAGGCATCGTCGAAGTCCTTCGCCGCCTGCTCGCGATTCCCCATGTAGTATTCCGTGAGCCCACGATAAAAGACAATGTAGGCTGAGCCGTTTGCCGGAAGACTCTGCAGGAATTTATCATATTCGCCGAGATACAAATAACCATTAATTGCGGAGCTGCTTATCTTGACTTGGGGATTATTCTGGCGGGCCTTCTCGCACTCGGCCACTGATTCCTTCAGCATGCCGGCAAAGCGATAAGCATAACCAAGTTCCCAGCGAGCTTCGGCATTGTTGGGATTGTCTTTTAGCACCGAACGCAGCAAGGGCACGGCCTGCTCTACTCTGCCGGTATCCGTCAATAAGTTGGCCAGGTAGATTCGCGGCTCGACCAGGGCTGGATTTAATGCGATGGCTTTCTCATAGGCAGCCTGCGCCTTGCCATACTGCTCGCGTCCGCCGAACTGCAAGGAAGCGCTGGTGGTGTAAGCCCGTCCCAAGCTGGCCCATGCGGGTGCGTAGTTCGGCTCCAGCGCAGTAGCTTTCTCCAGCACGGCAATAGCTGCAGGAAAATCGTTCAGCGAGTAATAATCGATACCCCTGAGGTAGTCTTCGTAGGCGGCGTTATTAATTGGCTTTTCCGGTTTTAGATTGGCCGCTTCCGCAGGAGAAAGCTTCAACTCTAATTGTTTGATAATCTGCTGCGCGACCTGGTCCTGCACGGTCAGCAGTTTGTCGTACTTCATGTCGATGGCTTCGCCCCAGAGAACCTTGTCCGGTTTCACATCGATCAGTTGCGCGGTAATTCGTAAGTCGTCCCCCTCGCGAATGAAGGTGCCCGTAAGCAAGGTATCTACATTCAGGTCCGCGGCTACTTTCTTGGGGTCGACAATCTGGTCGCGATACTTATCAATGGACGAGGACGGGCGAACGGTTAGTGAGTTTACGTAATCCAGCTTGGTGATGATCTCGTTGGCGAGGGAGAATCCAAGGAAGTCGCTCTTGGGATCGGCGTTGAGATTGCGAAAAGGGAGTATGGCCAGACTGCGAGGGCCCTTGGGCGTAGGCGCGATATGCGATTTCCTGACGAACCAATATCCGGCCGCGAGCAGCGCGATCAGTAAGACCGCAACCGACGAGACAAGCCAGTTACGAAGCGGAGCACTCTGGCTTATTGCCGGCGCGGCTCCGCGTGCGGGCGTGATTCGGTCCGATATGACCCTGGCCAGTTGACCGCCAACCGGACTTTGCAGCTTCGCCTGAAACTCCGCCTCCTTCTTGAATTCCTGCAAGTCGTGCAGCAAATCCCCCGCCGATTGGTAGCGTGCATCGCGGTCCTTGCGCAGAGCTTTGCCGATGATGGCTTCCAGCTCGGGTGGTATGTCCGGCGCAAACTCCGCCGGCGGCCTCGGTTCAACTTTCAGGATTTCGGCGATCACGTCGCTGGCGGTTTCGCCGTCGAAGGCCGCTTTTCCGGTGAACAGCTCGTACATCACCGAACCCAGGCTGAAGATGTCGCTGCGCGCGTCCACCTCGACGCCGCGCGCCTGCTCGGGAGACATGTACTTGGCAGTGCCCAGCACAATGCCGGGCTCGCTGGTCAGCACGGCAACCGCCGAGAGGCTGATGCGGGTCGTCGTGCTGGCACGCCTGCGCGTGAGCTTGGCGATTCCGAAGTCCAGAATCTTGACGATGCCGTCGCTGCGGACGATCACGTTCTCGGGCTTGATATCGCGGTGCACAATTCCGCGGGCGTGAGCAGCCGCGAGCGCGCTGGCAATCTGGATGCAGATATCGGTTGCCGTCTCCAGCGCGATTTTGCCGGCGGCCATCTTCTGGCGAAGAGTTGTGCCCTCCACAAATTCGCAGGCGATGAAATGCAGCCCATCGGCGTGGCCGAATTCGTGGATGGTAAGAATGTTGGGATGGTTCAGCGTGGAGGCCGCATAGGCTTCCTGTTCGAAGCGGCGTAAGCCGCGCTCATCGCCGGTCAGCTCCGGGGCAAGCATTTTGAGCGCGACCTTGCGGCGGAGCTGCATGTCCTCTGCCAGGTAGACCTCGCCCATACCCCCGGAGCCGAGCACGGAAATGATTTTGTAATGCGCGACCTGGGATCCGGCCGGAATGGGCGCGTGTTGCGGGGTGGCCGCGGCGGCGTTGCCATTTTGCGAGCTGATCTTGTGCGCCAGCTCATACACCGCCTCCGGTACGAAGTCCAACGGCTTTTCCGCGGAGTTCAACAGCGCATGAACTTCCTCGAGAAGTTGGGTATCGCGTCCGCAAGCCTGGCGAAGGAAGGCGGTGCGCGCCTCGGGAGCCAGTTCCAGCGCGGCATAGAAAAGCTCTTGAATTCGATGCCACTGGTCGGGCGATGCCATTGCGAGCGTCTCCCTAGGGCTGGCTTGTCGCCAGTTCCCGATGCAGCCAGGCTTTGGCTAGCTTGAGTTCACGGTGAACCGTGGCCGGAGAAATATCGAGTGCGGCGGCCGCTTCCTCGTAGGTGAGGCCGCCAAAGAACAAGAGCTGGATGATTTCGGCCTTGCGGGGATCCAGCGCGGACAAGCGTTGCAGCGCGTCGTCTAGTTCCAGTACGGTAGACGCAGCCTCCGGTCCTACGACCATGGCTTCGTCCAGAGGAACCAACTCTTCTCCGCCGCCGCGCTTCTGTCGGCTGTGGGCGCGAGCGTATTCGACCAGGATGCGGCGCAGCACCCGGGCCGCCACGGCGTAAAAGTGGGCGCGGTCCTGCCATCCGATGTCGGCGTCCATTAGCCGGAGATAGGCCTCGTGGACCAGGGCGGTGGCGCGCAGTGTGTGACCGGGCCTCTCCGAGTACAAGCAACGCCTGGCGAGACGGCGCAGTTCGCCATAGACGACCGGCATGAGCTGATCGAGCGCCTGCTGGTTGCCGTCTCTCCATTGCTGGAGCAGCCTGGTCACGTCCTGCCGATCAGGTGACATTCGCTTGAAACTCGACGCGTTCCCCGGACACGCCTAAGGCCCTATCAGAACCTCAAAACTGATCCACTACCCCATCATCGCGCTGGTTTCTGCGCAGGATTATACCCCACCCCTCAGGCCCTCCGGTTGGATGTGCTCGTACTGGCACCGACTCTTAGAAATTATTTGCGGCAGTGAGGGAATTCGACGGCGACTGTCGCATATGTGAGTGGAGGCGGATGCGGCTGTTCAACACGGACCGCAGGCGGCTTCCAATTCAAAACGTTTCCGGCCAGCGCCGGAAACATTCATAACGAGGAGAATCACCATGAAACGCCTTACCCTCAGTCTCTGCTTCGCTCTGCTGCTTTGCACTTCTCTGTTCGCTCAGAGCTACAGCTTCCAGAAGGTCGTCTATCGCGACCCCAACGTTTCCTTCACCCAGTTGTTGGGCATCAACAACAACAACGTCATCGCCGGTTACCACAACTTCCAGCAGAACCAGGGATTCACGCTGGTGCTGCCCAACGCCTTCACCACGGAAAACTTTCCGAATTCGGCGATGACCCAGGTGGTCGGCATCAACAACAGCGGTACGACCGACGGTTTCTACGTCGACAACTCCGGCATCACCCACGGCTTCTTCAAGAGCAACGGCCAGTTCAAGACGGTCGATTTCCCCAACCCGCAGATCGCCACTTCTTTCAACCAACTGCTTAGCCAGAACGACTACTACGAAGCGGCCGGCTACTACAGCAACAGCATCAACAACACAACTCCGGACATTCCTTACGTCTATGACGAAGTGGGCGGAGTCTTCCATGTGCTGACCATCCCCGGCGCGGTGGGCGGAGCGCAGGCCACCGGCATCAACAACTCCGGCATGGTTTGCGGCTTCTGGATCGACGCCAACAACGTCAACCACGGCTACATTATCAACCGCGGCATCTTCATGACTCTGGATTATCCCGACAGCACCTTTACCCAGGCGCTGGGTCTGAACAACCGGGGCCAGGTGGTCGGCTCCTGGATGGACGCCGGCGGCCAGACGCACGGTTTCGTGTACACCATCGGCACGGCGAAGTTCGTGAGCATCGATGAGCCCAACGGCGTGGGCACCACCCTCGTCAACGGCATCAACGACGCGGGCACGCTGGTCGGCTTCTTCGGCACGGCGCCCATCAACACTGGCTTCGTGGCCATCCCCAACGGGGCGGATGCCGCGAGCGGGCGGGAAGCGCAAGCCAGCGGCATCACGGTGCCGCCGTCGAACCCGCCAGTAGCGGTGCGTGGTGTGCATCCCCTGACCAGCGGGGGCGGGAACGTGCCGCCGTCGACCTCGCCGGTTGCTGTCCGCTAAACAACCATCACGCACCCCTAACCTGCGGCGACCGAGTATTCCTCGGTCGCCCTTTTGGTTTTCGGGGCTGTCTTGGGTATTCCTTTTGACTCGGCGAAGGCAGGCTGCGAATGCAACTCAGGGCAGCGCCAAACCGAAAAAATCACGCCCAAATGTGATCTCCGTCACTCCCAATTCCCCGCGTTCCGTCTACCTTCTGGATTGGTAGCGCAAAGACGTGTTACTATCGCGAAAACTTTCGCGGTCTCCCTTGCTGGGTTTGGCCTGAAAGTCCCCGCTCTATTGGCCCCCGGCAAACGGATCCCCGTCTGGAGGCTCGTGTGAATACCTTTCCGATCATGCTGGGGACATTGTGCGTCTTTGCCCTCGGCTATCGTTTCTACAGCGCCTTTATTGCCGCCAAGGTCCTCGCGCTCGACGACAAACGTACGACTCCCTCGCACGTTTACGAAGACGGCCACAACTACGTTCCCTCGCCGAAGTGGGTGCTGTTCGGCCATCACTTCGCTGCGATCGCGGGCGCCGGGCCGCTGGTCGGGCCTACGCTGGCCGC
>Ga0335078_10009164_pt1 | contig 14681 bp, 11 predicted proteins | sample Lox_Sample_32_FD_206711 | JGI IMG/M metagenome (GOLD analysis project Ga0335078, IMG submission 206711) | Soil microbial communities from Loxahatchee National Wildlife Refuge, Florida, United States - Lox_Sample_3.2 | ecosystem: Environmental > Terrestrial > Soil > Wetlands | place: USA...
CAACGAGGGGTTCTCGGGCGGGGAGAAGAAGCGGGTCGAGGTCCTGCAGATGGCGACCCTCAAGCCGGTGTTCGCGATCCTGGACGAGCCGGATTCCGGCCTGGACATCGACGCGGTCCGCGCCGTTGGGGAGACCGTCGCCAAACTGCACCGGCCCGATGCCGGGATCCTGCTCATCACGCACTACCAGCGGATCCTCAAGTACGTCAAACCGGACAAGGTCTTCGTCATGGTCGACGGCGCGATCGCGCTGTCGGGGGGCCGCGAGCTCGCCGAGCAGCTCGAGGCGAAGGGGTACGACTGGGTGCGCCTCGGCATCGCCGAGGCCACGTAGGCCGGGAGTCCGGCCGAGGAGAGGGCCGTGGACGTCGCCCGAATACGGGCCGACTTTCCGCTCCTCTCGCGCTCGTTCAACGGCCATCCGCTCGTCTATCTCGACTCGGCGGCGACCTCGCAGAAGCCGCGTTCGGTCATCGAGGCGGAGGCGGCGTACTACGAGCGGACGAACGCGAACCCCCACCGGGGGGTGTACGCGCTCAGCGTCGAGGCGACCGATGCCTACGAGGGCGCACGGGCGCGCGTCGCCCGGTTCCTGAACGCCCCGGACCCGAGCGGCGTGGTCTTCGTCCGGGGGACGACCGAGGGCCTCAACCTCGTCGCCTCGAGTCTCGGCGCTAGCCTCCTCCAACCGGGGGACCGGGTGCTCGCCACGGTGATGGAGCACCACTCGAACCTCGTCCCTTGGTCGTTCCTGCGGGACCGCCACGGCGTCCACGTCGACTACCTCGACATCACGGACGAGGGCGAGCTGCGGCTCGACGAGCTCGACCACCTGCTCACCCCGCGGACGAAGGTCGTCGCTCTCACCCACGTCTCGAACGTGCTCGGGACCGTGAACCCCATCCGCGAGATCGCGGACCGGGCCCATGCGGTCGGAGCCCGGGTCGTCGTCGACGCCGCGCAGTCCGCCCCGCATCGCAAGGTCGACGTCCAGGCCCTCGGGGCCGACTTCCTCGCATTCTCCGGCCACAAGACCCTCGGGCCGATGGGGATCGGGGTCCTCTGGGGTCGCCCGGAGTTGCTCGCCGAGATGCCGCCGTACTCCGGAGGCGGCGAGATGATCACGGAGGTTCACCTCGACCGCGCGTCGTTCCGGGAGCCCCCGGCCCGCTTCGAGGCGGGGACGCCCAACGTCGGGGGCGCGGTCGCCCTCGCGGTCGCGCTCGACTACCTCGAGGGGGTCGGATGGGAGGAGCTCGCCGCCCACGAGCGCCGTCTCCTCCGGGAGTTCCAGGAAGGGGTGGAGTCCCGGCTCCCCGAGCAGGTCCGCCTCTACGGTCCCCACCGGCCGGAGGCGCGCGAGGCCGTGCTCTCCTTCTCGGTGAAGGGGGCGCACCCCCACGACATCGCCTCGCTCCTCGACGCCGACGGGATCGCCGTCCGAGCCGGCCACCACTGCACCCAGCCGCTCATGGAGCGCCTCGGCGTTCCGGCACTGACCCGGGCGAGCCCGTACCTCTACAACACCGTGGAGGAGATCCGGCAGCTGATCGACTCCTTGGAGAAGGTTTCCCGACTGTTCGGGGCGACCTCCACCGCCCGGCCTCCCCGCAAACGCGCCCGGACCACCTGAGGCGGCCGTGCGCCGGCGTGCCAGTGTAGCGCATGGACCGACAATCGCCCTCCCGTCAGGCGAGGTACCGGCGACCCTCGCCCTGTCGCGACGGACACTACCTTTGAATTAAATACTATTATGTGATGGAATTACCGAGGCTACCTTGGCTCAGAGCGCGGCCGAACTCACCCCGCTGGACTACACGCGGTACGATTTCAAGAACCCCGAGACCTACCGTCTCCGGATCGCCAAGGGGTTGAGCCGCGAGGTCGTTGAGCAGATCTCCGACTTCAAGAAGGAGCCGGACTGGATGCGGGAGTACCGCCTCCGCGCCTACGACCACTTCGTCCAGCGCCCGATGCCCGACTGGGGCCCGAGCCTCGCCGAGATCGACTTCGACTCCTACACGTACTACGCCAACCCGCTCTTGGAGGGGGAGACCAAGCGAAGCTGGGACGACCTCCCCGCCGACATCAAGAACACGTTCGACAAGCTCGGGATCCCGAAGGCCGAGCGGGAGTTCTTCGGGGGCGTCGGGGCGCAGTACGACAGCGGGACCGTCTACCACAAGATCCGGGCGGACCTCGAGGCGAAGGGGATCCTCTTCACCGACACCGACACGGCGGTGCGGGAGCACCCCGACATCGTCCGGAAGTACTTCGGCAAGATCGTCCCGTACAACGACAACAAGTTCTCGGCGCTCAACAGCGCGGTCTGGTCGGGTGGGAGCTTCGTCTACGTGCCTCCCGGGGTCGACGCCGGCATCCCCCTGCAGGCCTACTTCCGCATCAACGCCCGGAACGTGGGCCAGTTCGAGCGGACCCTGATCATCGGGGACAAGGGCTCGAAGGTCCACTACATCGAGGGCTGCACCGCCCCGATCTACTCGACCGACTCGCTCCACGCTGCCGTCGTGGAGGTGGTCGCCGAGCCGTACGCCAAGGTCCGGTACACCACCGTCCAGAACTGGTCGAAGAACGTCTACAACCTCGTCACCAAGCGGGCGGTCGCCTACGAGAACGCGCTCGTGGAGTGGGTCGACGGGAACATGGGTTCGAAGATCACGATGAAGTACCCCTCCGTCTACCTCCGCGGCCGGGGCGCGCGGGCCGACATCCTCTCGGTCGCCTTCGCGAGCCAGGGCCAGATCATCGACTCCGGGGCGAAGGCGGTCCACTCGGCGCCGGACACCTCGAGCAAGATCATCGCCAAGTCGATCGCCATCCGGGGGGGCCAGACGAGCTACCGCGGCCTCCTGCACGTGGCGCCGGGGGCGACCGGGGTCAAGGCCGCTGTCCGGTGCGACGCGCTGCTGCCGGACGAGCTCGGGCGCTCGGACACGTATCCGTACAACGAGATCCACGAGGAGGACGCGACGATCACCCACGAGGCGGTGGTCGGGAAGATCGGCGAGGAGCAGATCTTCTACCTGATGAGCCGCGGGCTGAACGAGTCGGACGCGATCCACCTGATCCTGATGGGCTTCCTGGCCGAGTTCGCCAAGGAGCTCCCGGTCGACTACGCGCTCGAGCTGAACCGGCTGATCCAGCTCGAGATGACGGGCGCGGTCGGCTAGGCCGGGCGGGCGCGCCCCACCGGGTGGGTACCCTCTAGCGAGGGGGCGGGACCTTCGGCACGTCGGTGTGCGACTTCACGAGGTCGACCACCGACACGATGGTTGCGTAGGCGAGGTTCGCCTCCGCGGCGAGCTCCTGGGCGGTGCGTTCTCCCTCCCGCTCCAGCACCGCGCGGGCTGCCTCGAGCAGCTCGCGGGCGGTCCGCAGGCTCTCCGGGTCGAGGACCTTCCCGCGCGGGTGGTCCACGAGCTCCGCGGTCTCGGCCAAGTCGGCGCGGAGCGAGTCGGCGAGCTCTTCCAGGACCCGCCGGGGGAGCCGGTCGGGCTCGGAGACGAGCGACACAGCCCCCCTAGCGCATCTTCGAGTCGAAACGCCACTCGGGCGAGGTCTCGGTGCCGGTGACCTCGAGCGCGGGAAGGGTCGCGAACCGGCCGGGGGCCCAGGAGAGGTCGCCTCCTTCCCAGCGGGCGGCCAGGGTCGGGTACAGAAGGTCGCGGAGTCCTGCGACCGGAGCTCGTTCGAGGACGTAGGAGAGGAACCCCTCCCCGATCATCCGGATCGAGTCCGGCTCGGGCATTCCGCGCGACTCGAGGTAGAAGACCTTCTCCGGGTCGACCGGCGCCACCGAGGTGGAGTGGGTCGCCTTGACGTCCCGGCAGAGGATCTCCAGGATCGGGATCGTGTCGGACCGCGCGCCCTTCGACAGCAGCATCGCGTGTTCGGAGATGAAGCTGATCGTCTTGCGGGCCTCGTGCTCGATGCGGACGAGCCCGCGGCTCATCCCTCGCGCGTCGTCCGCGAAGACGCCGCGGGTGATCGAGCGGCCGTTCGTGTCGGTCCCGAGGTGGGTGAGGTCGACCGAGCTGTCGTAGGACTGGTCCTGGCGTCCGTAGAACGACTGCAGGTCGTCCACCGCCGAGCCGTTCCCGACCAGCTTGCTGTGGTTGCGCACTTTGGTGCGGAACCCCCCGAGGCCGTTCCACACCCAGGCGAGGCGTGCCCCGTCCCCCGTCGTCGCCGTGCGCCGGTAGACCGACACGACCCGAAGGTCGGGCGCGTGCACCCCGACGTAGACCACCTTCGCGCGGGGCGCAAGGTCGAGGTCGACGCTCGAGGCGTACAGGCGCTGGCCGGAGTGACCGTTCGGGGTGCTGAAGACCTCCTCCGTGAACAGGAGCTGGGAGCCCGCACCCGCGCGGACCGAGCGCCGGATGGAGATCGCCTCGTGGGGCACGGAGAGCGCCGTGATCTCCTGGACCCGGATCGGGTCGGTGCACCCGTCGGGGATCTCGAGCCGGTACCCTCGGTTCAGCGTCGCAGTGGCGAGAGCCGAGAGCTTGTCGGTCGGCTCCTCCCAGGCGCGCAGGAAGCCGTGCACCTCGGAACCTCCCTGCGCCCAGATCTCGGACAGGCTGCGGACCCGGACCCCGTCGCGGACCAAGGGCTCGGGCACCTCGACCGTCGTTCCGCTCGCGTCGTGAACGACCCGGATCGCGCCGGGGAGCGGGGCCGGGAGCGGGACCGCAACGCCTTCGGCCCTGGGGTTTACTCCAGTCAGGTCCACGCCGGTGAAGTATCCGTAACCACGGTAGAGGGGGTTGGGCTCGAGCGGCAGGGCAAGGAACCGTTCGTGCGCCTCTTCGCGCACCCGCTGAAACTCGGGCGGGTCCCGCAGGCTCGCACCGAGCTCCCGGGTTCGGTCGAGTGGCAGCCACTCGCTGTAGCGAGGCACGGAAGCGGCCATCGGATTTACACACCACGAGGTGTTTATAAGGTCGCGGGCGCTTCGCCTCCCCGCGAGGTCAGCGGATGCGGCGCACGCCCTCGATTAATACGGGACCCGGGTAACAACGGTGGGGGATTCGATGGCTTACGACATGTACCAGGAGGTCATCCTCCAGCATTACCGGTCCCCGAAGAACTTCGGGCCCCTCGAGCACGCGGACCGGACCGGGGAGGAGTCCAACCCGCTCTGCGGGGACCACATCACGCTCCGTCTCAAGGTCGACCCCGCGAGCCAGAAGATCGAGCGGGTCGGCTTCGAGGGGGATGGATGCGCCATCAGCATGGCGAGCACCTCCATGCTCACGGAGCGGCTGGTCGGCGTCACGCTCGCCGAGGCGGGGAAGATCTCCCCGGACGACGTGATCCAGAAGCTGGGGATCCCGCTCTCTCCCGTGCGGCTCAAGTGCGCGTTGACGGGATACGCTGCGCTCGGGAAGGCCCTGCATCCGGAGCTGGCGGCGCGTACCGGATAGTGAGGAGACGCTCGGTCGGATGGTGCGGGAACCCGGCCGAGGCGCCCGTCGCTCCCTCTCGAGGCGACCGTGGTGACCGTCGACCCGGACCTCTGCGTGCTGTGCGGGCTCTGCACCGGCGTTTGCCCGCCGAACGCGATGGAGCTGACCCTCACCCGTCTGGAGGTTCTCTCGAACTGCACCGACTGCGGCTGGTGCGTGCCGTACTGCCCCGTGGGGGCCATCTCGGGCGGCCGACCGGTCCGTCTCCGGAGGCCCCTTGACTGAAACCTCCCGTCGGCCCTCGGTCCTGCTGGTCGACCCGTACCTGGCGCGGGAGGACCCGATGGAGCGGAAGTTTGTCGAACTCTACCCCTCCCTCGGGCTGCTCCAGCTGGGCGCCTACCTCCGGGCGCAGAACCTTCCGGTCGAGATGGTCGATCTCACGTTCGCCCGCTCGATCTCGCCCGTCGAGCGCGCCTTGCGCCGGTTCGCCCCGACCGTGATGGGCGTGCACACGAAGACGCTCACCTACGAACGGTGCGTCGAGATCTCCGGGGCCGCCCGAGCCGCCGGAACGTTCAGCGTGGCCGGGGGACCGGACTCGGCGATGCGACCGGAGGTCTACCTCGAGGCAGGCTTTGACGCCGTCGTCACCGGCGAGGGCGAGCTCACGCTCGTCGAGCTCGCCCGCGCACTGGACTCTGGCCGCGACCCGGCGGGGATCCCCGGCACGGTCGTGCGGAGGTCGGGTCGGCTGGTGAGGGGGCCGAGCCGACCGTTCCTGAAGGAGCTCGACTCCCTCCCGTTGCCGGCCTGGGACCTGGTCGACATGGAGCGGTACCTCGGCGATTGGCAACGACGGACCGGTGAGCGGCGCGCCGCGGTCCTCACCTCGCGGGGGTGCCCGTTCGACTGCTCCTGGTGCTCGAAGCCGACGTTCGGGAGAAACTTCCGCCAGCAGAGCCCCGAGCGGGTCGTCCAGGAACTGGTCGAGCTCCGGCGCCGCTACCGGGTCGACTACGTGCGCTTCTGCGACGATGTCTTCGGGATCTCCCGGGCGTGGATCGAGCGGCTGCTTGACGGGATGGCTGCCGCCGACCTCGACCTGAAGTTCGAGTGCCTGGCGCGGGTCGACCTCCTCAAGCCCGACCTCCTCCACCGGATGCGCGCCGCCGGGCTCGCCCGAGTGTACGTCGGGGTGGAGTCGGGCTCGCAGAAGATGCTCGACCTCATGAACCGGGGGACGCGGCTAGCCCAGGTGGAGCGAACGGCGGCCGCCCTTCGGGCCGAGGGGATCCGGCAGTTCTGGTTCCTCATGCTCGGCTATCCGGGGGAGACCCTCGAGGACGTCGAGGCGACGCTCCAACTGTTCCGTCGGTTCTCGCCCGAGGAGTACTCGGTCTCGATCGCGGTCCCGTTCCCGGGTACCCGGTTCCATGAGGCGGTGAAGGACCGCCTGCTCGGCCGACGCAAGTCCGGGCCCGAGCACGGGGGCGAACGCCTCCTCTACGAGGCGGCCTATCCCGAGAGCATGTACCGTTGGCAGCAGGCCCGATTCGGGCTCGAGGCGGCGCTCGGAAAGGCCCGCGGTCACCTGGCGCCCCGCGTGGTCGAACGCGTGGGGCACGTCGCCGACCGCTTCCACGAGCGCGTGGCGACCCCTCTCCTCCTCGCCGGCAAGAAGGGCGCCCACTGACCCTCGCCGCGGGATCAGGCGGGCCGGGTTTCCCTCGGGTGCAACGGGCAGTGCCGGCCTAGACGGCAGAACCGGCACTTCTCCCGCGCGAGCGGGGGGATCGGCTTGCGCAGCCGACCGTATTTTCGGCGGGGCATCCGCCGGGGCAGTCGGGCCCGCCTTTAGATGTTGGCGAGCCGGCTCCGCTCCGGGCCTCCTTTTGAGGGGACGTTCCTCTGACGGGCGTGGCGTGGCTGGAGGGGCGTGCGACCCCCGAGGGGACGGAGCGGTTTGTCCGGCGCGCGGTATCGAGCCGGCACCTGCCGGAGGAGCATTTCCGACCCGCTCCTGGCGGGCTCGCGCTCTCCTCGCTCGGGCTCGGCACCTACCTCGGGCCCGCCGACGCAGCCACGGACCACGCGGTCGAACAGGCCGTCGCGATCTGTCTGACGAGCGGGCGGGTCAACGTCCTCGACACGGCGATCAACTATCGGATGCAGCGCGCCGAGCGGAGCGTCGGTCGGGCGGTGCGGCGCCTCCTCGAGCACGGCGACGCGGCCCGAGACGAGCTGTTCGTCGCGACGAAGGTGGGGTACCTCGCTCCGGATGCCGAAGCCGGGCTTCCCCCGCAGCGGTGGGTCCAGCAGGAGCTCGTGGACTCCGGCGTGCTGGACCCCACCGACCTGGTCGACGGCTCGAACGCGATGAGCCCGGCCTACCTGCGCGATCAGGTCGAACGGAGTCGGCGCAACCTCGGGCTCGGTTCGCTCGACCTCCTGTACCTGCACAATGTCGCGGATGCCCAGATCCCGGTGGTCGGCCCCGCCGAGTTCGAGACGCGGCTCGAGAAGGCGTTCACGCTGCTCGAGTCCCTGCGGGCCGCGGGCGAGCTCGGGAGCTACGGGCTCGCCACCTGGGATTGTCTTCGAACCTCCCCCGACGCCCCGGGCCACTTCGACCTCGAACGCGCCGTCCGTCTCGCCGAGTCGGTCGGAGGGAAGGACCACGGCTTCCGTTTCGTGCAGTTCCCGTTCAACCTCACGATGCCGGAAGCGGCCGCCGCTCGAACGCAGCGGGTCGGCTCGGCTCGTGTGTCGGTCTTCGAGGCGGCCCAAACCCTGCACCTCGGAGTCTTCACGAGCGTGCCGCTCCTGCAGGGGCGCTTGGCGCGTCACGGCCCGCGGCGGGGAGGTCTCACGCCGGCGCAGACCGCCGTCCAGTTCGCGCGCTCGGCCCCGGGGACGATCGGACCGCTGATCGGGCAGAAGCGCGCCGAGCACCTCTCCGAGAACCTGGAGGTCGCGGCTCACCCGGCGTGGGACGCGGCGACGTTCGATTCGCTGCTCAAGTAGCCGGTTCGCCGGCGGCGGCCTCGGCGTCCGCGGGGCGTCGCGGGTCCCGCAGGACCGAAACCCCGCCCTCCTTCTCGACCCGGACGACCCGGTCGGCCACGCTCTCGAGCTCCCGTTCGTGCGAGACCAGGAGGACCTGCGGAAGACGCAGCTCTTCGAGGAGCTGGCCCATGCTCTGCACCTGTTCGGGCGAAAATCCGTCGGTCGGCTCGTCCAGGAGGAGGGCGTCGAACCGCAGCCCGCCGAGGGACCGCACGACCCGCGAGAGCGCCAGGCGGTAGGCGAGCGCCAGGCTGGTTCGCTCCCCACCGCTGAGCGCCTCGGCCGGCGTCCCAACGCCCCGAATCTCGGCCGAGGGGGAGAACGTGGAGTCGGTCACCGCGACCAGGTCCGGGTCGTCCATGAGGGCCCCGAAGTACGTGCGGAAGGTGTGCTCGAACTCGGCCTGCGCGTGCTCCAGGACGCGCTTCTCCATCGTGAGGACCGCCTCATGGAAGGCGGTCGAGAGCCAGGCGGCCTTCGAGTCGACGGTCTCCGCCTCGTGCAGCAGCCGGTCCCGCTCGACGCGCGCGGCCTCGGCCCGACGTTGGTCGTTCAGCGCCCCTTGCCAGAGGCCGGCCAGACGGCCACGCTCCTCGGCGAGGCGGTGACGCTCGGCCTCCTGGACCCCGAGTGCGGCGCGGGCGGACTGCGCCGCCTGACGTGCTTCCGCCTCGTTCGAGAGGCGCTCCTTCAGGCCGAGCACCTCCACATCCCGCTCCCGCCGTCGCCGCTCCGTCTCCTCGGACTCTCGGGCCGAGCGCTCCTCCTCCCGCCGGAGAGACTCGAGCCGTTCCGTAAGGGCACCCCGGCGCTCGGCGGCTCGGCCCGAGGCTTCGAGCGCCCCGCGGGCAGAGTCGGCCTTGCGCTGGGCCTCGGCGAGTCGCTCGCGCGCCGGTCCGATCGACCGGGCCGCCTCCGCTAGCGCTGTCGCCTGACGGTCCGCCTCCGCCACGGCCTCGCCCGCGAGCCGGAGCCGTCCCTCGCTCTGCGAGAGCGCCTGCTGATCCTCCCGTATCGCCGTTTCGAGGTCGCCGCGTCGTTGCGCGTGGCCCAGCCAGGCGGCGAGCGCCCGGTCGTAGGCCTCCCGTTGCCTGCGCAGCCGCTCGAGCCCCTCGCTCTCCGCCCGGGTCGCCTGGACGCGCTGCACACTCTGCGAGACGGCGCTTTGACCCTCCGCCTGGTGCGTGGCGAACTCTTCCGGCCGGACCGACTGGTGGCACCTCGGGCACACTCCCCCGCGAACCAGCTCCTCGAGCTCACCCAGGGCACGACGGGCCACGGCCGCCGATTCGGCGGCGGCTTGCTCGGCGCGTCGCGCCGTGTCGAGCGCCGCCTCGATCTCGGCGATCGAGAGGGGGGAGGACGGGGGCAAGGGCTCGCGAATCCCCTCGCCCTCCACCTCCGATAGAACGGTGCGTTTCCGGTCGACCTCCGAGCGCAGGCGCTCGACATCCTCGACGTATCGGGTCCTCTCCGCCTCCCGGGCCCGTTGGAGCTCCTGGGCTCCGGCCCAGTTCGCCTCGGCGACCGAGGCCCGCTCCACCTCGCCCCGTTGTGCGGTCACCGACCGCTCCCAGTCGGCCAAGGCCGTCGCGCGCCGAGGTTGGTCCGCGACCAGGGCCGCGAGCTCTTCGAGCTCGGAATCAACCTGCTCGAGCTCCTGCCGACGTGCCACGGAGCGTCGCTCCGACTCCTCCGCCCGGCGCCGATCCAGCGTGGCGTCCCGGGCGAGGTCTCCGAGCCGGGTCCGCACGCTCTCGAGGGCCTGGAGCGCCAGGTCCACCTCCGCACTCCGCTGACGAAGCTGGACGAGACCCGCCTCCGCCGCACGCAACGCGCTCTCGATGCGCTCCCGCTCGCCCTCGAGGCGACGCACCTCGTTCGCCGCCCGTTCGAAGTCCTCGGAGAAACGTCGGAGGGTCTCGGCCCGGTCGCGGTAGGCGGTCGCGCTCTGGCGCAGGTCGCGGGCGGCCTCCTTCGCGTTCTCCGCCGCCAGACGATACCGCTCCACGCCGAGGGCCTTGCGGACGGTCTCGAGCCGTTCGGCCGGGGGAGCCGAGAGGATCTCGCGCATCTGCTCCTGGGGCACATACACGGCCCAGCGCCAGAGGTCGGAGTGCGCGCGGGGGTTCGGGTTGTCGCGGAACCCGAGCAGCTCGATCACCTGCTGCCGGAGCTCGGTGGCCGAGTAGGAGGTGGTCGCGCCATCTCGCCGGAACGAAAGCCGTCCCGGCTCGAAGGTCTCGCGGCCTTTGCGCCGGACACGACGGAACGCCCGCTCGATCTCATACAGATGCCCATCGTCCTCCAGGGTGACCGATACGGTCGCCTCGGAGGAGCCGTGGCGCACGAGGAAGGTCGCCTCGATCTCGGCGGTGCCGAACAGCGCCATCTCGACCGCGTAGAGCAGGCTGGTCTTGCCCGACCCCACGTCCCCCACCAGGAGGGTCGTGCCTCCGGTGAGGTCGAGGCGCGCATGCCGGTAGCTTCGGATGTTCCGGACCTCGACCCTGCGCAGCTGCACCGTCGGGACCTACCGGGTCCCCGTGTCGGGGACCCCCAGGAGGCGTCGGGCGCCGGCGCGACGGAGGTTGGCGTAGTCGAGGTTCGACTGACCGTCCTCTTTAGCAATCCCGAGCTCGGCGAGGAGTTCCCGCGTCAGGCGGGCGCCGTCCACTTCACGAAGCCAGGCCGGAAGGTCGGCCGCGTTCGCGAGGAGTCGCTCGACCTCCTCCTCCTCGATCGTGCTCTCGGAAACGGAGGAGGAGACGCTCCCGACAGAGGAGTTGACCTCGTGGGAGTCGACCTGGAGGGTGACTCCGCGTTCCTCCAGGGCCCGGCGCGTCGCCGCCAGATCGAGGGTGGTCATCCGTCCCCCCGCCAGGGTTCCGTGCAGACGGGGCAGGACCAGAGTTCCTGCCGCCGGCGCGGCTTCCCGCACCCGCGCGGCGATGAGGTCGGAGACCGAGTCGGCCGGCGTCCCCGTGACGTCGACGTCCAGGGTCAGGATGCTTCCCCGCTCGAGGGTGTCGACCAGCTCGGCCGTCGCCTCTCCCCGCTCGACCGTCACGATCGCGACGCCGCGATGGGTGCGGCCGGCCTCGCCGTTCTCGATGTCCGTTCGGTTCGTGCCGAAGACTGCCCCCGGGTTCACGAGCAAGCCCCCTCCGGGACCGGCCCCCTCGTAAGTGTAGTGGATGTGCCCTCCCGCGTAGTAGTCGAGCCCGGGCGGAAGGTCGTCCAGCCGGATCCCCTGAACCTTCTCGCGAAGATGCGGGGGGAGGTACTCCTCGACCCCGGCGTGGAACTGGAAGATGCGGAACCCGGGCTGGCGCCGGAATTCGGAGCTGTCCATCGACCGGTAGTAGTCCCGGTCGAGCCCGTGGGAACGGCCGGAGATCCCGGCGATCAGCGCCCCCGTCGGGGGGTCCTCCACCCACGGAAGGCTCCATCGTTCGTCGGCGGGGCGCACCGCCTCCGGTGCGACCCGAATGAACACACCGGCCTCGGAGAGCACGTCGAGCCAGCTCGTCCGGTGCGCGACGTAGTCGTGGGAGCCGTAGATGAGGTAGATCCGGCGGCCCGACTGCACGTAGGCCCGCAGCGCCGCCGCGACGGGTGCAACCTCGGAGGGGTCCGGTACCGGGGTATGGAACAGGTCCCCGGAGATCAGCAGGAACTCGGCTCCCCGCTCGCCGGCGACCTCGATCGCCCGGAGCACGCTCTGCCGAAGCCGTTCGCGCAGAGCGGGGTTTCGCGGCCAGGCCCCGACGTGCGCGTCGGCGAGGTGGGCGAAGGTGAACCGGTCCCGGCCCATTCCTACTGCCTACTTGGGGAGCGGCTTCTTGTTCGCCGTGCCGGTCGGGGCCACGGTTCCCTGCTGGATCTTCTGGGTCATCGCGGCGAGCAGCCCCGCTCCGGCCCCCATCGTCAGCAGCCCGAGGATGAGGAAGTCGTCCGACCCGCCCGCGGACGGCCCGACGCGCGGGGGAGGCGGTGGGAGCGGGGCGGAGGAGGACGAAGCGCTGGCGGCGCTCGCCTGGGCGAGTGCGGCGAGCCGCGCGGCCTCGGCGCGGGTGAGGGCGGCCTGCTGGATGCTGAACAGTTCGGTCGCCTCCTCCATCGTGATCTGACGGGTCCTCAGTCGACCGACGAGGTAGGTGTACCGCTGGTTCCGGCTGGCCGTCGCCCCGGAACCGCCGGAATCCATCGAAGAGTCGCTCGGGTTGTACATCGCGGACTGCAGAGGCTAACCCTACCGCTGATTTGAAGGGTAAGGACCGGGCCCCTCGGACGTTGGGACCGTCCGAGGGGTTATAGGAGGCCCGCCCCTGAACGGGGCATGACCCCTCCCTCGGACGCCAAGGCGGCGGGCCCGAACGAGAACGACCGCCACCTGCACGTCCGTCTCGCCGACGAACGAACGTCCGTCTACGACCTGATCACCGAGTACCTGGAGGCGGCCGGGAAGGCCCCGGACTGGTACTGGAGGACCGCCGGCCGGCTCGAAGGGAACGAGGCGGACAACCTCGAGGACCTGATCGCGAACGCGTTCGAGGCGGGGGCCTACGTCGCCCACGACCACCCCGAGGACGTCGAGTTCAAGTGGGTCAGCGAAGAAGAGTGCGAGCGGGAGCGCCGACGCGAAGAGCGGGGCGAGCAGCACGAGGCGGCCAAGAAGGACCGCTCGAGCCTGAGCCACTACGCCTGAACGGCTGTCCCCGCCGTCCTGGGGGTCAGGGACCCCAGAGAGGAACGGCCCCGAGGCCGGGGCCTACCAAGGGGGTCGGCCGAGGGGCGTCTTGACGGCCCGCCCTAGATCGGGATGACCGAGTGCGCCACGATCAGCGCGATGAACAGGATGGAGAGCGTGTTCACGACCTTGATGAGCGGGTTGATCGCCGGACCTGCCGTGTCCTTGGTGGCATCCCCGACGGTGTCCCCGACGACCGCCGCCTTGTGCGCGTCCGAGTGCTTGCCGCCGAAGTTCCCCGACTCGATGTACTTCTTCCCGTTGTCCCAGGCGGCCCCCCCGGTGGTCATCATGAGGGCGAGCGGGAAGCCCGAGATGATCGTCCCGAGCAGGAGCCCCGCGAGGGCGACCGGCCCGAGCAGGAAGCCGACGGCGAGCGGGGTCGCCACGGCGATGAGCGCGGGCACCGCGAGCTGCTGGATGGCGGTCCTCGTGACGATGTCCACGCAGCGACCGTAGAGGGGCTTGGCCGTCCCCTCGAGGAGACCCGGGATCTCCCGGAACTGGGTCCGGATCTCGAAGACCATCTTCTCCGCCGCGATCCCGACAGCGTTCATGAGGAACGAGGTGAAGAAGAACGGGATGATCGCCCCGATGACGAGTCCCGCCACCACGAGGGGCTGGGAGAGGTCGAGCAGGTTCGTGAAGGAGGCCCACGGCTTGCCCCAGTTGTTGGCCGCGGCGAACGTGTAGGCCGCGAAGAGCGCAAGCGCCGCCAGGACCGCCGAGCCGATGGCGTACCCCTTGGTGATCGCCTTGGTCGTGTTTCCGACAGCGTCCAGAGGGTCGGTGATCGCCCGAGCGCTCTCGGGAAGCTTCGCCATCTCGGCGATGCCGCCGGCGTTGTCCGTGATGGGTCCGAAGGCGTCGATCGAGATGATCATCCCGGTGACGGAGAGCATGCTCGCCGCCGCGAGACCGATGCCGTAGAGCCCGATGTAGGCGTCCAGCGAAGCGGTCCCGGCGTACCAGCCGGCTGCGGCATACGCCCCCAGCGTCCCGGTGACGATCACGAGGCCCGGGATCCACGCCGACTCGAGGCCCACGGCAAGGCCGGAGATCACGGTCGTGCCGGCCCCGGCCTTCGAGGCCTCCGCGATCTTGTGGACCGGGGAGTACTTGGCGCTCGTGTAGTAGTCGGTCGACATCACGATCATGATCATCACGATGAGGCCGAGCGCCGTCGCGACGAAGATCCCGATGTTGCCGTTCATGAAGTAATAGTCAAGGACGTACAGTCCGGCGATCCCGAGGGCCGTGGTCGCGGCCAATCCCTGGTACAGAGCGCCCATGATCGTGGTCTTGGGGCCCATCCGAACGAAGAGGGAGCCGAGGACGGTCGCCACGACCGCCCAGGCGCAGACGAGCAGCGGGTAGAGCACCGCGTTGGGGAAAATGGAGAGGATCGGGGTCGCGCCGCTGACCGA
>Ga0335078_10009165_pt1 | contig 14679 bp, 10 predicted proteins | sample Lox_Sample_32_FD_206711 | JGI IMG/M metagenome (GOLD analysis project Ga0335078, IMG submission 206711) | Soil microbial communities from Loxahatchee National Wildlife Refuge, Florida, United States - Lox_Sample_3.2 | ecosystem: Environmental > Terrestrial > Soil > Wetlands | place: USA...
AGCGCGCCTCGAGACGATGGACGAAGTGGTGGAGAAGCTGGTGGCGCCGTCACGGTTCAAGCTGATGTTGCTTGGGTCCTTCGCTATACTGGCCCTGGCGCTCGGAGCTGTCGGACTCTATGGCGTGATTTCCTATGCGGTCACCGAACGCACGCACGAGATCGGCATTCGGATCGCGCTGGGGGCGGAACGGAACGATGTGCTGAGGCTGGTGATGCGGCACGGAATCAAGCTCACTCTGGCGGGCGTCGGGTTGGGAATTGTGGGCGCGCTGGCGCTGACGCGCTTTCTGGCGAGCCTGCTCTACGGCGTCAAGCCGGCCGATCCGGCGACGTTCGTAGCCGTCTCGATCACCCTCGTGGTGGTGGCGCTGCTTGCCAGTTACCTGCCGGCGCGCCGGGCCGCGAGAGTTGATCCCATGGTGGCGCTGAGGCATGAATGAAGTTGTCAGTAGTCAGTCGCATCAGTCGTCATTGTCAGTTGGCGGAGTGCGGCTGGTCGGCCTGCCCGCACTCCGAGACGAAGCTTACTCTGCGCGCAGGGCCTCGACGGGGTCCACGGCTGCCACGCGCCTGGACGGCAGGTAGCTGGCGAGCAGAGCCGTGGCAACAAGTCCGATGGACGCCGCCGCATAGGTAATAGCGTCCGCTGGGCTCACGTTGAACAGCAGCGAGGCCATGAGGCGCATCACGGCGAAGGCGGCGGCCAACCCGCAAACAACACCCAACCCGGTCAGCAACAATCCGTGGCGAACGAACATTCCGGTGAGTTCTTGCTGCCGTGCGCCCAGCGCCATGCGAATGCCGATCTCCCGCGTCCGCTGCGAAACCGAATAAGCGATGACGCCATAGAGGCCGATGGTGCCGAGCAGCAAAGCCATTGCTCCGGCCACCCCAAGCATCACCAGCGTGAACGCGGTCCGCGCCATCGACTTCTGGTAGAAGTAATCAAGGGTCCGTACATCGGCCAGCGGAAGGTTGGGATTCACTGACCACACGGCCTGCCGCAGCTCTTTCATAAAGCTCTCCGAGCCGGTGCGGGGACTGCGGACGGCGAAAGAGAGACTGCGGCGTATCCAGGGTGCCTCGTCAAAGAAGCGCCTCATCTGGATGGGCCAATACACAGCGCTCGGCGTTGCCTTGTCCAAACCGTCGTCGCGGACATTGCCCACCACCCCGACGATCTCGTACCAATCGTCTTTGGGGCCTGTGCGGATGCGCTTGCCGAGAGCGCCGGCTGGGCTGCCCCAGTAATCGCGTGCCATGTTTTCGGAGATGAGGGTCACCGGTCTCTTATCGTAGATTTCATTCCAGGCGAGATCTCGCCCGGCAACGAAGGGAATACCCAAGGTCTTGAAGTAACCGGGCGACACAAACCGGAAGTTCCGAAGCGGCGCCAGTTCCCCCTCGCTGTAGGTCCGGTCCTGTGCGTAGACCGGATTAATGCTGTGATTGCCATCCATCGGGACGCCCGTGCCGAGGCCTATCGAGGAGACACCCGGAATCGCCTCGATTCTTCGAAGAATCTCCTCCTGCATCCGGACCACTCGTTCAGGAACGGAAACCTCGGCCTCGGGGATGGTAAGCCAGAACGTCTGAACCTCGGCCGGCCTGGAGAATCCGGGCTCCACGTGAGTCAACGCTCGAAAGGTGCGAATCACCAGCCCCGACGCGATCAATAGGACTAGCGCCAGTGCCACCTGGACGATCACCAGGGTGCTACGGGCGCGATGCCGCTCTTTGCCTTGGCTCAGCGTCCTCCCGCCCTCGCGGAGACCAGTTCCCAGCTGCGCGCCCGAGTACTTGAACACCGGAACCAAGCCGAACAGGAGGCTGGCCAGGAGTGCGACGCCCAAAGTGAAGAGCAACACCGGCATATCGACGCTGATGTCGCCCAGGCGTGGCAGACTCGTCGGCGCCATCGCTGCCAGCACGCGCAATGCGCCGTAGGCAAGGCCCAGTCCAAGCCCGCTGCCTGCCAGGCTGAGAATCAGGCTCTCAAACAGCAACTCGGAGGCAATCCTGCCCCGAGTGGCGCCCATGGCGGCGCGAATGGCGAGCTCTTGCTGCCGGCCCTCCCCTCTCACCAGCAACAGGTTGGCTACATTGGCGCAGGCGATCAGCAGCACCAATCCGATGCCCCCCATAAGGACCCACAGCACCTTGCCCACGTCGCCCACCACGTAATGGTTCAAAGGCTGCACGTTCGGTCCGATTCGCGCCTGTTCGAATATCTTAGGACTGAAACCCGGCGGCGGCGGAAAACTACGGTCGACGATAGGGAGCATGCGCACCACGTCGGCGCTAGCTGCGGCGAGGGTGGCGCCCGGCTTGAGTCTGGCCACGCCAGGATAGCTGAAATTCCCGATGAATGCCTTGTTCCGGTCGAGCTTGAAGGGCAGGATCAGCGCAGGTTCGGCCTGACCATAGGTGTGGAAGTCCCGCGGCATTACGCCGATGATCTCGCGTGTCTTTCCGTCCACCTTGATGCTTCGCCCGATAACCGAGCTCTCGCCTCCGAACCTGCGGCGCCAGTACCCGTAGGTCAACATCACCGTGTCCGGGCCGCCCGGCAGATCGTCTGCGCGATTGAACCACCGCCCCAACATCGGCGGTATGCCCAGAATCGGAAGCGTTCCGTCGGTGACCACCGTTGCCGGCACCTTCTCCGGCTCTGCTACGCCGGTTACGCTGACGGAGTCGTCGGTGTAGAGTCCCAGATCCTGGAAGGCGCGGTTTTGCTCGCGAAAGACGAAGTAGTTTGCTGGCCCCAATGGTATTTCCGGGATCTTCAAACCGGGGGCGGCGAGCCAAACTCCGATCAATCCCTCGGAGTGAGGATAGGGCAGTGGCTTCAACAGGACGCCCTCGAGCACGCTGAAAACTGCTGTGTTGGCCCCCACTCCCACCGCTATGGTGAGCAGCGTAACGCCAGTGAACATCGGTGCGCGAGCCAACCGGCGCAGAACCTGCCGGAGTTGGCCGGTGAACGATCGCATTTCTACCTCCCACGCGACCAGCCTCCTCCAAAGGCTTCCTGCGTGACCGCTGAACAGATTATACGTCATTGCCCTCGTAGATGTTCCGCGCGTTGCAATCGCATAGTCTCATCCGCTCCCAAAAGCGAGCTGAAGCTGAGGCGTTCTAGATATGGTCGCGGACCTTTCGCGCCTCGCGTCCAGGCCGTGCCTGGCCCGCAGCTCGGCCACCAGCGCCGTCAGCTTTTCTTTGTACTCGCCCTCCAGGTAAGCCGAACGGGCGTAGAGCCGGCGATAGCGTCGCACCAGGTGCGGGAACTCCCGCTCCAGGAAAGGCATGAAATGCGCCATGGCCGAGGGCTTCAGGAAAAGCACATTGCCGTGAAGAAAACGTGCACCCGCCTCGGCCGCGGCGCGCGCCAGGCGATCGAGCGACGCCGCCGAATCGGTGAGACCGGGCAGAATCGGCATGGCATTCATCCCTACATAGATGCCGGCGGCGGAGAGGGCCGCCACGGATTCAAGGCGCTTGCCGGACGGCGGCGCTTTGGGTTCCAGGAGGCGCGCCAAGCGCTCGTTGGTGGTGGTGACGGTCATGTGGATAGCGAACCGGTGCCGCGCCGAGATCGATCGCAGCAGGTCGAGGTCGCGAAGAATCAGAACCGACTTGGTGGTGATGGAAAAATCGAGGCCCTCGAATTCCGCCATCGCCTCGAGCATGCGCCGCGTGATCTCGAACTGCTTTTCGGCCGGCTGGTATGGGTCAGTGGCAGTGCCGAGGGCGATGGGCAGTCCCTTGTCCCTGGCGTGCCGCAACTCGGCGCGCAGCAGGTCAGGCGCCTGATGCTTGGCGAAGATCTTGCGCTCGAAGTCGCGGCTGTCACGCAGCTCCATGAACTCGTGCGTGTAGCGCGCGTAGCAGTACTGGCAACCGAACTCACAACCGCGATAAGGGTTGAGGGTCCAGGCGAAGGGCATGTGGCCGCTGGCCTCTCGGTTAAGCGCCGATCGGCAGTCGAGCGAGAAATACTGGACTTCCGCCCGCTTTCGCACCTGCGGGCTCTCCGCCGCCAAGCGGGCGATTCCGACGAGTTCTTGCCGCGGCGGCGACGGCTGGGGCGACATCGAGACCGGAACGCTGACAGGCATATTCATGATTCAGGCCCTCCTGACTGAGGAATATAGTTTCGCTTTTTATTCGCCTTCTGTCAAGGTATTCCTGGCGGCTCCCGTTGAGGCTGTCAATCCTGTTACACTATTCGAGTTCGACTTGTGCGGCACGACCGGAGGGCATTCTAATGGATCAAAAAATGGCGAGCCAGAAGCAAGCCAGTCTGATAGGAACGATAATGGTGGCGGCCGCATTTTTGGCGGCGAATGGCGGTTGGGCTCAGCAGCCGGCAGATCCGGCTGGAGGCAAGGCCGCATCCTCGGATGCGACCTTCGCTTTCGCGGTTTCCGGCGACTCGCGCAACTGTGGCGACGTCGTGATGCCCGCCATAGCTGCCGATGCGTTGAAGCATCATCCGGCCTTCTACTGGCACCTCGGCGACCTGCGCGCGACTTACACCTTCGACGAAGACATGCTGCACGAGCCCGAGCACATCGCTCACCCCATGACCATCAGCTACTACTTGAGCGACGAGTGGGGCGACTTCGTCGAGAACCAGATCCGGCCCTTCGGAGCAGTTCCCTTTTACGTTGGCATCGGCAACCACGAGACCATTCCGCCCAAGACACGCGACCAGTTCACCATGGAGTTCGTCGATTGGTTGGACACGCCCATCCTGCGCCAGCAGCGCCTCAAGGACGATAGCAGGGATTACCACGTACGTACCTACTACCACTGGATTGAGGGCAAAGTCGATTTCATCAACCTGGACAACGCCACCTTCGACCAGTTTGACTCGGCGCAAATGTCGTGGTTCGAAGGCGTTCTCAATCGTGACGAGGCTGATCCGACCTTGCGCACCGTCGTGGTGGGTATGCACCGCGCTTTGCCGGAGAGCATCTCGCGCGGCCACAGCATGAACGAGTCGGCACAGGGCACAGAAAGCGGCCGGCGAGTTTATGCCGATCTGCAGAAGGCGCAGGACGAGGCGCACAAACGGGTCTACGTGCTGGCCAGTCACTCGCATTTCTACATGGACGGCATCTACAATACCGACTACTGGCGGACCCACGGCGGCGTGCTGCCGGGCTGGATCGCGGGTACGGCAGGCGCCGTCCGTTACGCGCTGCCCGAAAGCTCCAATCAAGCCAAAGATGCAAGAACCAAGGTGTACGGATACCTGCTGGGGACGGTAGATCCAAGCGGCGAGATTCGGTTCGATTTCCACGAGATCAAGCTGAGCGATGTTCCGAGCACCGTGGTCGATCGCTTCAAGCCCGACTTCGTCGACTGGTGCTTCGAGAAGAACACGGCTTTCTAACATTGGGATTGGCTAATAGCCGTGCTGGTCTACTCGCACCTTCCCGCTGAATGTGCGGTGAACGTAGGTGCTGTAAACGATCACGCCGATCATGCCGAAAATGTTGGCGATGAATGCTGTCAGCAGCGCGTGAGGCGACGAGGCCGCGTTGTAAATCGTCAGGCTGTACTCCGGACTGACCGTCGACATTAGAAGATTGGGATAGACGCTGGCCGCCGCTGACCCCAGCAATGCCACGATGGTGACAGTGGAGGAAAGGAACGCCCCGCTGTCGCGCTCTTCGCCACGGCAAATAAAGCCCGCGATCAGCCCGGCAGCGGCCACCAGCGGCAGCACCCAAGCGATGGGGTGCGCCCAGTAGTTGGCAAGCAGCGCCGGCCGCACGACGAAGGTACCCCCCGTTGTCAGAATCACCAGCGCCGCAGCCAGCCACCACAGGGCGTTGGACCACCGGCGCACGCGGAGGAGCAGTTCTCCTTCGGTCTTCGTGCGTAGGAATGTGGTTCCGTGCCAGGCGAGCACAGCCAGACTCAGGATTCCGGTGAGCAGCGAATACGGGTTAAGCATCAGGGTGAAGGTGCCCTGGAAAACGCCTTCCGCGCCGATCGGTAAGCCGTGCAACACATTTCCCAGCGCTACACCGAGCAGCAACGCGAGAACCGCGCTGCCAAACCAGAAGCCCGCGTCCCACAAGGCGTGCCACATCGGGTGATCGATCTGGTGGCGGAACTCGATCGAGACGCCGCGCAGAATCAGCAGCCACAACACCACCATCAGCGCCAGATAGAAGCCGCTGAAACCCACGGCATAGACGCGCGGAAACGACACCACCAGCATGCCACCGGCGGCGAGCAGCCACACCTCATTGCCATTCCACACCGGGCCGATCGCATTCAGCGCGGCGCGGCGCTCCTCGTTAGTCCGCGTGAGCCACAGCGAGATCGTACCCACGCCGAGGTCGTAGCCGTCGAGGACGGAATAGGCAATCAACATCGCACCGAGTGCCCAGAACCAGATGATGTTCATAAAGTCCACCTGAGAAGACTGAAGACAGAAGACAGAAGACGGAAGTCAGACGCGTCTTCCCTCTTCTTGTCTTGCGCTTCTAAAGGTCAGCCAGAATGGCCTTCGAATACGAATCCAAGAGCCGGCTGACACTCTCCAAATCCTTCATCAGAACTTCAGTTTTTCCGCAGCCCAAATCCTGAGCCAGAACGAGGTAATATCGGCATTCCTCGATTGAGCCTTCTGCAGTGTTCATGAACCGGGCTTTGTCGGCCTTCCCGCGCTTCCGAAAACCCTCGGCGACATTCGCCGCGATCGAAACTGCAGCCCGCCGCATTTGAATGGCGAGCCCATACGTTTCCTGTCGCGGAAATGTGGCTGTAAATGGATAAACACCGAGGACAAACTTATGAGCTCTCTGCCAGACCACCAGATCCCTAAAACTCTGGGCTGGCGGCCTATGGTTTGGTCCACCCATCGCTTCCGTCCTCCATCCTTCCGGCTTCGGTTTTCCCCTCTCCCTTCTCCCGTCTTCCGTCTTCTGTCTTCTGTCTTCGATCTTCCCGTCATCATCACATCGTTCTTTCTTCCGGCCCTTTCAAGATGATGCGCCCCACCAACAGCAGGAAGAGGATGGCGAGCAACGCGTAAATCCCGGCAAATCCCAAGGTTGTGAAAATGGTCTCGGCGGCGAACACGTTGGGCGACGTGCCTTGCGCCGTCTTGAGCAGGCCGTAGACCACCCACGGCTGGCGACCGACTTCCGCCACCATCCAGCCCGCCTCGTTAGCGATATAGGTAAAGGGTATTCCGAACATCAGGGTCCACAGGAACCAGCGGGTGGTGAAAAGCCGTCCTCGCCAGAGCAGGAGCACCCCGATAAGCATCTGCAGGATGAAGACCGTCCCCAACCCCACCATGATGTGGTAGGTGTAGTACGTCAACTCGACGGGCGGCCACAGCTCCTCGGGGTAGCTGCTCAAGCCCTCCACGCTGGCCCGGAAGTTGCCATAGGCTAGAAAGCTGAGGACCTCGGGCACATAAATGGGATCCACCAGCTGGCCCGCCTCGGCGTCGGGCATGCCGATGATGGCGATCGGCGCGCCCGCCTTGGTTTCGAATAATCCCTCCATGCTGGCCAGTTTCACCGGCTGATAGCGGACAATACTCCGGCTGTTGAAGTCGCCCGTAGGGAAGGCCTGGGTGATGGTGAGGATCACGCCCGCGATCACCGCCGTCTTCACCGCGAGGCGCGCGAACTCCGGATGGCGGCCGGCAAGCAGATAAAAGGCGCCCACTCCGCCGATGACGAAGGCGCCGGTTACCAGCGCCCCGTTAATGGTGTGCAGGTATTGCCAGCCGGCGTAGGGATTCAGCAAAACTTGCCAGAAGGAGGTGAGGCGGAGCGTCCCGCCGGGGTCAACGGTGTAGCCGACCGGGTGCTGCATCCAGGCGTCAGTGGCGACGATGAAGTAGCCGGAAAGGAGCGATCCCGCCGACACGCCCACGCCGGCCAGCCAGTGCACGACGCGGCTCACCCGGTGTTCACCAAAAAGAAACAGCCCCAGGAAGCCCGACTCGAGAAAGAAAGCGTAGACGCCCTCCATCGGCAACGTCTGTCCGAAAACGCCGCCGCCGTAGCTCGAAAACCGGCTCCAGTTGGTGCCAAACTCGAACTCCAGGGGAATACCCGTCACCACCCCCACGGCGAAATTCACCGCGAAGATCTTGGCCCAGAAGCGCGCCGCATCTCCGTAGCGGCGGTCGCCGGTGCGCAGGTACATGGTGGAGTAGACGGCGATGAAAAACCCCAGCCCCATGGTGAGAATGGGAAAGAGATAGTGAAACATCACCGTCAGGGCGAATTGAACGCGATGGGCGAATATTGGATCGGTCATACGAGCCTCACGTGTGGCTGATACACCATGAATTGTATGTCAGGCTGGCGAAGGCTTTTCACCCTTGGCCCGGCGCAACTCGAAAACGCGCACGATGACATAAGCGATGAGCGCGAACATGAAGAAAACCAGTAACAACCAAGCGAGACCTTGAACCGATCCAATGATGCTCCTGTAGACCTCCAGTACCCAACGGTCGCGCGTGAGCGCAAGTGTGTGGTGGCCCTCCGTAGGGCTAATGTACTTTTCCAGGTCCCAGATTCTCACGCCGGCCGATATCCCCACCACGAAAATGGCGAACCTGAGGTACTGCAACCAAGCTTGGCTGATTTCATCGGGGATGATTCGGCTCAAGATGCGGCCAATGGGCTTGCTGAAAACGGCGACAACAATCGCGGATACCGCGAGCGAAACCAGGAAGGTTACGACGAGCAGGACAATAAACACGGCCCCTCCAGATCGACTGCGTTGCACCCAGGATGTAATCTGTATCGACCTCAATATTCTCGGGGCGCACAGCGTCCATCTACCGTGACGTTCGTCACAGAGGGCTGTGACCCATCTCATACTGCCAAAACCGGCTTCTGTTTTACGCTACCGCCCGTGGATTGGTGCCGATGGGGCACCACGGATTCGGCCAACTTCACGGAAAGGACCGACCCATGGACACCACTCGTGAGCAACGCGGACCCAGGCTGAACGCGGACGAATTGCGCGCCGCCGCAGCGGAGATGCGCGCGATCAACGTGATTGATATCTTTGCCGCGGGGTCCGGTCATCCGGGCGGCACTCTGTCGATTATGGACGTGGTGGCCGCGCTTTATCTGCGCGTGTTGAACCACGATCCGCACGACCCGAACTGGCCGGAGCGCGACCGGGTGTTCTGGTCGACCGGGCACAAGGCGCCCGCGCTCTATGTGGCGTTGGGCCGGGCGGGATATTTCCCGCTTGATGACACCGTCCTCTTGCGCCAACTCGGTTCCGGATTCGAAGGCCATCCAAACTGGCTCAAGGTGCCGGGCGTGGAAATCTCCAGCGGCTCGCTCGGGCAGGGATTGGGCATCGCCGTGGGTAACGCGCTGGCGGGCAAGTTGCTTGGGCATCCCTATCGCGTCTACTGCCTCCTGGGCGACGGCGAGCAGCAGGAAGGCAACATCTGGGAATCGGTGATGTCCGCCGCGCAGTATCACCTGGACAACCTCTGCGGCATTGTTGATGCGAACGAGCTTCAGATCGATGGCTGGGTTCGCGACGTGATGGGCGTGGAGCCGCTGGCAGAGAAGTACAAGGCCTTCGGCTGGAACACGGTGGAAATCGACGGCCACAATATGGAGGAAATCCTCGAAGCCTTCGAGGCCGCGGCGGCGACCCCGGGCCGTCCCACCGTGATCCTGGCGCACACCATCAAGGGCAAAGGCGTCTCGTTCATGGAAAACGAGGCGGGGTGGCACGGCGTTGCTCCCAACCGCGAGCAGTTCGAGCGCGCCATGGTCGATCTGGCGACGCCGACTGTGCCGCGCGAGCGCATCGACGCCATGCTGGCGCGCGCGGCGCGCAACGCCGAGGCGGTGGAGCAGAAGACGAAGAACGATCTGCCCGAGGCCCGCCACCAAGCCTGGTGGAACGCCGCCGAAACCATGCGGGTGGAGATGGACCCGACGCGCATGGGCTTTGGGCGCGGTCTGGAAACGGCCGGCGCCGACCAGCGCGTGGTGACCATCCACGCCGACATTTCCGCATCCATCCGCATCACCGATTTCGAGGCCAAGCACCCGGAGCGCAAGAATCGCGTGTTCAGCGTGGGGATCGCCGAGCAGAACATGATGGTGGTGGCGGCGGGGCTGGCAAAAGAAGGACTGATTCCGGTCACCGGCACCTACGGCGTGTTTGCTTCCGGCCGCTGCTGGGACCAGATCCGCACCACGCTGTGCTACTCCAACATGAACGTGAAGATTGCCGGCGCGCACGGCGGCATCTCCGTGGGGCCCGACGGCGCCACTCACCAATCGCTGGAGGAAATCTCGCTCACCAGCATCCTTCCCAACATGCACGTGGTGGTGCCGTGCGACTCGGTGGAGACGGAGCGCGCCACAATCCACAGCCTGCTCGAGGTGAAGGGTCCCGTTTACCTTCGCTTTGCCCGCGAAGCCACTCCGGTGGTCACTACTGAGCGCACCCCCTACCAGTTCGGCATGACCAATATCATCCGTTATCGCGGAGAGAAACCTCGATTCATCGATGCGTTTGAGACGTTTCTCTCCGTGGATTATGCCGGCGAGGGCGAGGAGGTTACCATTGTAGCCTGCGGGCCCATGGTGCCGGAGGCCATGCGGGCGGCCTGGCTGCTGAAGGAGGATCACGACGTGGAGACGCGGGTGGTGAATGTCCACACCGTGAAGCCGTTGGACGTGGCAGCGCTGGTCCAAGCCGCCGACCAGACCCAAATGGTCGTGACGGCGGAAGAGCACCAGGTGGGCGGATTCGGAAATATCGTCGCCGGAGCCATCCTGCGTCATCGCCAGAACTATGAGCATCCGCTCCTCTTTGATATGCTGGGTGTGGACGATCGCTTCGGACTCTCGGGCAAACCGTGGGACCTGATGCGCGCCTTCGGGCTCAGCGCCGAACACATCGCCGAACGCGTGCTGAAGCTGCGCGACATTCACGCGGGCGTTGCAAGCGTCGCGTGATGGGACTGACGGTCGAGGAGGGCGCGGTCTTGGAGTACCTCTTCCAAATGTTCTTTCGTCTGCTGAAGCGCTTTGCGCAGAAGGAGAAGGTCGCTGAGCGCGGGTCGAATTGGTTTTTCGCTTGTCCCTGGCAATGAGAATCCGCGTCGGATTATCCCGAAAGGTGAATAAGCATGAAGACACTCATCGCATGCACAGCTCTCCTGTTTGCCTCGGCTGCTTTTGCGGCCGAAACCCCTAGCCTTACAGGCCAATGGTCTGTCCACAACAGCATCGCCGGGAACGAAAGCGATCAGGATTGCAAGTTTGTCCAGACTGACGACAAGCTTACCGGCACCTGTAAGGCTGGTGACAAGGAAGCCCCGATCACTGGCAGTCTTGACGGAAAGAAGGTCACGTGGAAGTACGAATCGGACTACAATGGCAGCCCATTAACTCTCACCTACACGGCCGCGCTCGATGATTCCGGCAAGATTTCAGGAAGTGTCGAAGTGCAGCCGTTTGCAGTCACAGGCCAGTTCACCGCAACTCCGTCCAAACCGGCGGCGACGACGACTATGGAAGCCCAGACGTCCACGGCGGCTATATCGCTGATTGTGCATTCGGACCAAGCTGGGCCGACCATTAGCCGCGACATTTTCGGTCAATTTGCTGAGCACCTCGGCGAGGGCATCTATGGGGGCGTCTGGGTTGGGAAGGACTCCCAAATCCCGAATGTCCGTGGGATCCGAACCGATGTTGTGCAGGCCTTACGAGCGCTTAAGGTGCCGAACGTTCGCTGGCCAGGCGGCTGCTTCGCCGAGGAATACCATTGGCGAAACGGCATCGGTCCCGCTGATCACAGAGTAACAACCCTAAATTGGCTCTGGGGGAGAGCGCTCGAGCCCGACACATTTGGCACTGACGAGTTCATGGATTTCCTCGAGCAGATCGGCAGTGAGGCTTACCTGACAGTCAATGTAGGGTCGGGTTCGCCCGCAGAAGCCGCGGCTTGGCTCGAGTACATGACGACAGATCAACCCACAACACTGGGTAAGGAGCGGGCGTCGAATGGTCACAAGGCGCCGTATCGCTTGAAGTATCTAGGCATCGGAAATGAGAGCTGGGGTTGTGGTGGTCCGCTGACAGCCGAAAGCTACGTCGAACGGTTGAGGGTATATAGCAAAATGGTCCGGAACATGAATCCAGCCCAAAACAGCTCGGACCCTTTCGAAATGAGGCGCAGCCCCGAGGCGATGCAGCGGATCGCGGTCGGTCCGGATGCAGGCAAGACCGAATACACCGAAGCCGTTATGCAAGCGTGGCAACAGAGGCAACCATGGTTTTGGGGGATTGAAGGCCTGTCGCTCCATTCCTACACATGGGGTGGCCCCCCCCTTAGCGCAGCCGCAACCGACTTTGGCGAGAAGGAATACGCAACGCTCATCAAAGAGACGCTAGGAATGAATGGTCTCATCGAGAAGCACTCCGCCATCATGGATAAATACGACCCTAACAAGAACGTCGCACTTGTGGTCGACGAGTGGGGCGCTTGGCTGAAGGTGATGCCGGGCACTAAGCCCATGTTTCTCAAACAGCAGAACTCGCTACGCGATGCGATTCTCGCTTCTTTGAACCTCAATATCTTCGCGCGCCATGCTGACCGCGTCCGCATGGCGAACATCGCGCAGATGGTGAACGTGCTTCAGGCAATGATTCTGACCGACGAAGAGAAGATGCTGCTTACGCCGACCTATCACGTATACAAAATGTACGTACCCTTCCAGGATGCAACCCTGGTCCCGACCAGTTTCGAGCCGGGCGAGTACAAGCTGGGCGACATCAGCATGCCTGAATTCGATGCGATTGCTGCGCGTGCGAAGGACGGCCACATTTGGCTCGCCTTGACGAACATTGACCCTAACCGTCCCGGAGATATCGATGTGCAAATGGAAGGGGTCGTGACGAAGTCCGTCATCGGCGAGGAACTCACAGCGACGCGCGTGGATTCGGTCAATACCTTCGATGCGCCAAATGCCGTTACGCCCAAACCGTTCACCGCGCAAGCTACGAGAGGCAAGATGGTGCTGCATCTGCAGCCGAAATCGGTCACCGTCGTTCGACTTGAACAGTGACCGCGACAGGTTTGGGAGTCAAGTACTTTCGCGTGGGTTGATTGGCAACCTCTGACTCCGCGCGAACCGGTCGCGCGCCATAGCCTAGCTCAGCGCGTCTGGGGACGGCAGTGCGGTAGCTTAAACTCAGCGGAACGCCTCCTTGTTCACCACGTAGGGCATGTTCGCGGGGTTGCCGCCATAATTGCCCTCCAGCACATCGATCAACCCCTTCACGCATCGGCCCGCCATGCCTTTGTTCGGATGGGGAGAAGCCGCGTCACGCGACCCGCGCTAGCCTCTGGACACGCTGCCTTGTCTGGTCCCTCATCGGACCCACGAAAGCCACAGCCAACCGACGGTGAGAGTCAGAACCGTGACCGGCAGGCCAATCCGAAAGTAGTCGGAGAAGCTGATCGTTGCCTCCTGGCGAGCCTTTTCCACCACAATGATGTTGGCGACAGAACCAGTGATGGTCAGGTTCCCGGCCAGCGTGCTTGCCATTGCCAGGGTCAGCCACACCGTGTGCGGGTGCGAGAGTCGAGGCACCAGCGACTTCAACAACATGACGGCCGGAACGTTGCTCACCAGGTTCGACAAGATCGCCGTCACCATGGTAAACACACTGAGACGCTGCAAATTCAGACGCTCTCCCAAACTCAGAAGGCGCCCGGTGATTCCAGCGTTCTCGGCCCCGCCGACGATCAGAAAGAGGCCGATGAAAAAAACCAGAAGGCCCCAATCCACTTCCTCGTAGACCAGGTGAGGATCGCGCGTGCGCGTGATCAGCATGATCGCCGCACCCAGGGCGGCGACTAGAGGGGGAGGGAAACCTGCCAGGAATCCGGCCAAAATCAGAACGGCCACCACGCCAGGCTTCACCAGCGCCGCACGATCCAAGTAGAGCGGTTCGGGGGCAATTTCAGTTCGCCGATCGTGAACTCCCGCACGGAAATACAGCCACCACAGAACCGCCCAATCCAGGAATAAGCCCGACAGCGCCACCGGACCCAGGTGCCACAGGAAATCCCGGTACTCGATGCCGGAAAAAGACCCAATCAGGATGTTTTGCGGGTTGCCCGTAATGGTTGCAGTGCTCCCGATGTTGGACGCCGTGGCGGCGGCTAGAAGATACGGGACCGGCTTCACTCCCATGCGGCGCGTAGCCGTGAGCACGAAGGGGACCATCACCAGGCAGATGATGTCGTTGACGAAGAACGCGGAGAGCAACCCGCTGAGGAAGATCACCGTCGGCAGCAAGTGGTGCGGCTTCAGCCGGGTCACCACCAAGTCGGTGATCCAATCGAAGAAGCCCGCCAGGTGGAGATAGGCCACCACCAACATCATGGAGAAGAGCAACACCACCGTGCCGAAATGGATGAAGTGCAAGGCGTCGCTCGCGCGCACCGCACCCGTGGCGAACATCAGCACCGCGCCCACGATGGCCGCGCCCGGGCGATCGATTTTGGTTCCGGGGAACTTTCCCAAGGCGAAGACGAGGTAGCTGGCGATGAACACGGAGTAGGCGCCTAGGGTGGCGAGATTGGACATTGTAATTTGGATTTTCGATTTTGGATTGAAGAG
>Ga0335078_10009167_pt1 | contig 14677 bp, 12 predicted proteins | sample Lox_Sample_32_FD_206711 | JGI IMG/M metagenome (GOLD analysis project Ga0335078, IMG submission 206711) | Soil microbial communities from Loxahatchee National Wildlife Refuge, Florida, United States - Lox_Sample_3.2 | ecosystem: Environmental > Terrestrial > Soil > Wetlands | place: USA...
TGGGCGTTGCCAGAGCATCAGTATTCAATGCTGAAAGCTGACCGGCAAAGGCGCCGGGCGTTCCGGACGGGGTGCCAGCCACAAATAAGGTCGTCCCACTGATGAGGCCGATGCTCGCCGCTGGGACTGGAATATTTGCCAGAGGTGCCGGGGGGCTGGCTGTCATATCCAGCACGGTTACGCTCGCCGCAGTGCCGCCGCATTCTGGACCGCAATTCAATACATATGCCTTGGTGCTGTCGCCGGAGAAAACGGCCGACACGGGACGGTCGAATCCGCTGAGCTGCGTGGCCGCTGATGCGGGGGTCGTCTGGGCGGTGGCAGTGTCGACGACCGTTAGCGTATCCACGTGTTCACCGGGACCTGCAAACACCAGCAGCTTGCTGCCGCTGGGGCTCAACACTAGCGTGCTGGCCGCATTCAAGGGCGCTCCGGTGGTGTCCGCATTGATGGTGCCGGTTATCTGAAAAGTAGTGGCCGCATTAGTAGTGGCGAGATTGACTACCTCCACGCACCTCGGGATGCAGGGCGTGACGCCAGAGCTAGGCACCGCTGCGAAGCCGACCGTGTCGTTGGACATAATGACGTAATCGGTGCTGGTACCAGGCAGAGCAATGCTACCGAGCACGATCTCAGTGGAGTTCATCACCACAGATAGCGTGCCCGAGCCCGCATTGAAAACCAAGGTGAGCGTCTTATCGGGAGAGAGCCTTATCACCCCCGGCTGGGCGCCGGTGGCAATCGTATGGCCCGATTCCTCGTCCCTGAGCGCATCTTCAATGTGCAGCGTGCCATCATAGTCATCGGAAACGAAGGCACGCTTGGCCAGACCGCTGGGCCTGCTTGAACCGCCGCAAGTTGCGAGGCCCAAAACCGCCAGAGACAAGGTGACGACAACCGCTGCCTTCCATCCAGTGCGAGTACTCATGAAGATAGGGTTCGTCGTGAGAATCCGAGATTATAACAAAGCGCCGGATTTTGTGGCAGCAATCACGGCGCGCGGCGTGTGGCGAGTAACCACATATTGTCGCTGGTGGGAAAGCGGTCGAAGATTCGACCCCGCAACACGCGAAAACCGGAACTGGCTAGAAGCGCCGCCAGTCTTGCCGGAGTGAAATAGTTTACGTGGTCGGGAAAGCGAAACCCGCACCAGTTCCCGCCTCTCACGAGGCGGTTCCAGGAGGCAAAGTTGGGCACCTTGATAATCAGGCGCGCACCCGGAGCCATGGTTCGCGCACTGGCAGTGAGAACTGCTTGTGGCTGGGGCTCGTGCTCGAGAAAACTGGTCATGATGATGCCAGTGAAGAACCCGGAATCGAACTGCCGCAGGGCTGAAAGTGCATCACCTTGAACAACCCTCCCTCCGCGTGATGCAAAACGTTCGTTGGCCAAGCTGCTGAGTTCGGCGGAGATCTCGATTCCATAAGGGACGAACTCATGCGGCAGGCGTTCTAACGTGTGTCCTCCGGCACAACCCACGTCCAGCACCGGCCCGAAAGCAAAATAGCGCTGAACCCAGGAAAGCAGCTTGTCACGCCGCAGCAAACGCTGCCACAGCGCCTTGGGAGCGCGCGCTGCTCGATAGAGGACCGGATGCTTGCCCCGCCGCGCCTTCGTCTCGGTGGAGAACGTCTTCTCCCACGGCACCTCGCGCGCCAAGGCAGAATATGCCACCGGATTTTCCAAATACACCATTCCGCATTGGCATTGTTTCAGAATCCAGGGCGGGCGGGAGTATGGGTGAGGAGCGCGTGAGGCATTGTCCGATCCGCATACCGGACAGGCGCGAACTACCGCGGTCATGCGGGAATTTCAGCTACCGCCTGGCGGAAATAATCCAGGGACAGCTTGAGGCCGGTCTCAAGGTCTGTCTTCGGCTCCCAGCCGAGAAGGGCGCGGGCCTTCGAAATGTCTGGTTGGCGCTGCTTGGGGTCATCCTGCGGCAGGGGATCGAAGCGAAGCTTGCTCGCTGATCCTGTAACGGCGAGCACGTGCTGGGCACACTCGAGAATAGTGAACTCGTTGGGATTCCCAATATTAACGGGCTCGTGCTCGCTTGAGCGGGACAGCCGCAAAATGCCCTCAACCTCATCCGTGACGTAGCAGAAGCTGCGGGTCTGGCTGCCATCACCGTAGATGGTAAGCTCTTCGTCGCGCAATGCCTGCTTCATGAAATTCGGGATCACGCGGCCATCGTTCAATTGCATGCGCGGCCCATAAGTGTTGAAGATCCGCACAATGTGCGTATCCACCTGGTAGTACCGATGGTAGGCCATCGTCGCAGCTTCCGCGAAACGCTTCGCTTCATCATAGACAGAGCGCGGGCCGACCGAGTTTACGTTCCCCCAGTAACTTTCCCGCTGCGGATGCTCGAGCGGATCGCCATAGCACTCAGAGGTTGAGGCCAGGAAGAACTTGGCGCGGTAGCGACGGGCAACGTCCAAGGCATGAAAGGTGCCAAGGGATCCGACCTGAAGTGTAGCTACTCCGTGGACCATATAGTCGACCGGGCTCGCAGGACTGGCAAAGTGAAAAACGTAGTCGACCGGTCCAGCGTCGAAGGGCTGGATGATGTCGGCCTGGAGCAGTTCGAAGCGCGGCTCGTGTTCGAGATGCGCGAGGTTGGCGGCGCGGCCAGTCAACAGGTTGTCAACCGCAACCACGGTGTGGCCTTCGCCCAGCAACGCTTCCGTGAGATAGGAGCCGAGAAAGCCGGCGCCGCCGGTCACCAGTGCGCGCATGTCCTATTTCTTCTTCCTCGCGGCAGATTTCTTTACGGGTTTGGCCGACACCTTCTTACCAGCAGACTTAGCTGAAGCGGTTTTGGCCTTACCGGTAGGCTTAGCTGAGATGGTTTTGGCGACAGGCGCCATGTGTGGTTTCTGCGCAGCTGGTTTCGCCACCGCAACCTTTTCTGTCGCGGCAGCTGGCGTCGGCGACTTTGCGGGTTTGCTTTTCTTACCGGACTTCCCTTCAGCGGCAGGGGTGGCTTCTGCCGGCTTGACGCCCCGGCCTCGCTTAGGCGGAGGCGGCGCGGGAGGCGGTGGCGCAAACGGCTTTAGGAACTTCAAAATTTCCGTGCGGGAACGCAGTTTGCCGTCGAGCAAAAGGTAAAAAGCATCCTCCGCCAGCTTGGGATAAACCGGCAGCTCCGGAGTGATGTGCAGTTCGGCCATCTCCGGCAACGGGAGCTTGGTCTTAAGCTGCCGCCACTTGGTAAAGAAGTTGCGGATTTTTTGGGCGACAGCCTGCTGGCGCGTGGTCGTTTCCAGAAACAGGATGCTTTCGGGGCGCGCCTGGGAAAGCAGCTTCCACGTCAGGGAAGGCGTGGCCGCTTCTTTACTAACAAGACGTTTGGCCAACTCCTTGGCGTCGTCATCCAATCTGCGCCAGGTATCAACGAAGCTTTTGCGCGGCATCAGTCGCTGCATGGCAGCGATGTCGCGATCGCCCAAGCGATGGGTTAGAAAGTACATCGCAGCAGGCGCGGCATCGAGCGTATAACCAAGGTCCTGCATCTGCTGCTTGGTCTTGAGCAGTTGGGCCAGGGATGCGGTATCCACTTTGCTGGCTGACCAATGCGGATTGAGCACTTTCAGCCAGCCCTCCTTTTCGTAGAGACGAAGGATGTGCAAGGGATCATCTTCGTAGGCGATCTGTTCTATTTCATGGCCGACAGCCCGGTCGGATATGTTCTCGATGTAGTTGCCTTCGCGGGCAGCGTCGAAACGCGCCTGGGTCCGCTCCTCCAGCGTGAAGTGGAAGCGGGTGGCAAAACGGGTAGCGCGGATGAGCCGCGAAGGCTCCTCATAAAAGGCATAGTTGTGCAGAATACGGATGAGCTTGGCTTCGATGTCTGCTACGCCATTGAACGGATCGAGCAATAAGCCGCGGGAGCCGGGATTGAGGGACAGCGCCATGGCATTGATGGTGAAATCGCGCCGGCGCAAATCGTCGGTGATTGTCCCGGGGGCGATCGTGGGAGCTCGCCCAGGCTTTTCGTAACGCTCCAGGCGCGTCATTGCAATCTCGCCACGCACATTACCCGGCAGCAACACGTACATGGAGCGCAGGTTCTCGTCCACGCCCTGAATCAAAGTCCCGGCCTTTTCCAAGTCGCGCTGCAACTTCAGCGCGTTTCCTTGCACACTAAAGTCGAGGTCGCGGATGGGAAAACCACTAATAATGTCGCGGATGGCCCCGCCGGTAAGATAGACGTTCATCTCCTGCGTGCGAGCCAGCTCCTGCACCAGGGCCACGGCACGCTGCTGGTCCGGCGTCAGCCGGCTCTCCATCAGGTAGATGTAATCAGCCATTTCGCGACGTGGGGTGACGTTGCTGGCGCCTCACTGGACGCACCCCGGTCTCCTTTGCTCCCGGCTGAAACGCGCCTGGGCGCAAGCGGGTCTCACCACAACCTCGGATGACCAGTTGTAAGTGACTCCGAGCAATAGACTTAGCTGCGCAATCTTGGGGGCCGCACAAACCAGACACCATAGCATAAAGGTTTACAATTTGGCTACAGGTTGCAAGCCCGACGCACATGAAGCAGCAATAATGCGAAAATCGCCCAGCGCAGACTGCGAACACGCAGCTTGCCGGGTTTTGCGGAAAAGACTTTGAAATCTTCGACTCACAAGAAAGTGATTGTCCGCAAGATGGATCGCGATGCCATGCAGGGATACGTCGCGCCGGGCAACTTTGTCGTCGAAGGCAAGCTGGAGTTGATGAATACCGCCGGCAAGGTGGTGCTCATCGAATTGACCGACGTCAAGGGGATGTACTTCGTGCGGGAGTTCGCGGACTTTGAAGCCTCGGCCCGCAAGACCTTTGCCACGCGGCCCCGCACCGAGGGCCTTTGGGTCCGCCTGAAGTTCAAGGACAATGACATGATGGAAGGCCTCATGCCCAATGACCTGACGCAGGTTGCCAGCTACGGCTTCCTGATTAATCCGCCGGACAGCCGCGGGAACCTGCAGCGTATCTTTGTGCCCAAGACAGCTCTATCCGAGGTGACCGTGCTAGGTGTCATCGGCGGGCCCGCTACGCGCCGCCGCCGGCCGCGTGAAACACCGGCGGTCGATTCGCGCCAAGTACCGATGTTCACAGAGTAAGTGTGGATTCGACACTCAGGTCAAGAGTTGCGCCAGAACAATTTTGGCAATCATGGCAACTGGATATACCGCGGCATACGCGACGTTGGGCGCGTCGGAACCGGCTTCGCGCGTCGCATACGCTAGACACGCAGGCTGCGTCTGGATGCCGGCAACCAAACCCATCAGCGAGCCGAAGGGAATCTTTAGAAATTTATATCCCACTATCAGTGAGACAAGAGTAACGGCGAGAGTGATGGCTGCACCTGCTAACAGCATTTCCAAGCCATTTTGACGGAGGGTCCGGGCAAAGGCGTAGCCGGCGCGGATCCCGACGCCTGCAAGAAAAAATACCAGCCCTATCTGCCGCAACGTGAGATTGGAATTGAGCGGCATGACCCAGCAGATGCGACCGGTGCGCTCCAGCTTGCCAAGGATCAGAGCTGCCAGCAGCGGTCCGCCGGCGAATCCCAGGCGGATGGTCCCCCCGGGCAGCGGAATGGGCACCATGCCCAGCAAAACTCCTAAGACCATTCCCAGGGCAACCGATCCAAAGTCGGTTTCCGCCGCTCCGCGGATAGAGTCGCCAAAAAACTGCGAGATCGCAGAGAAGTTTTCCCGGCGAGTCAGCACTCGCGCCCGATCGCCGAGTTCAAGGCGGGTATGGCGAGTGGGGATGAAGTCCACATCCCCGCGGCGCAGCCGGGTGACCGTGGCCCCCAATTGCTTTTCCAGGTCTAGTTCCCCAATGCGCTTACCCACGATTTCCTGTCGCGAGACGAACACCCGCCGGAAGTCGAGATGCGAGCGGTCCAACTCGATGTGGGCCTCGACCGGCTGGCCGAAGATTTGTTCGGCGCGGATCAGGCCCTCATCGTCGCCGACGGCGACCACGATATCTCCGCGTGCAAGGCGCGTGTCCCCACGAACGATGTCGCTAGCATTGCCCTGCTGGATTCGACTCACGATGAAACCCGGGTCGCGGTGAGGGCGTAGAACCTCCTCGACGGTATGGCCGATGACGGCAGGATTCATCACGGCAAAATCCTTCGCCTGAATCTCAGACCCTTCGATCGGCGGCTCCATCTTCGGTTTCCAGTAGCGGCGCAGCACGGCAAATGACAACAGCACACCAATCACCCCCATGGGATAGGCAATGGAGTAGCCGACTACCGGCTCGTCTGAGACGGAGCGAAGTTGCTCGGCAGAGAGTCCGGCTGAGCTGCCTCGCTGGTGCAACAATTCACGCGCGGCCGCCAGTGCTGGCGTATTCGTCATGGCGCCCGTGTATAAGCCAGCAGCGCGAGCGCGGCTCAGGTGTGCAGGACGCGAAACTAGCAGCGTCATGCCGGCGCCAAAGACCACGATGATCAATGCGAAAACACTCTGGCGATAGCCGCGCTCTCGCAACGACTGAAAGAATTCAGGGCCGCTTTGAATACCGATGGTGTAGATGAAGATGATGAGGCCCAGCGTGGGAATCACCTCCGGAACGGAGATGGATGAGCTGAGAGAACCGACCGCCAGTCCCACGAAGAGAACACCTACGACGCCAAGGCTGAATCCGTAGACGGAAACCTCGCCCAGCAGGTATCCGATCCCGACAACGACAAAAAGCGTGAGAATGGGATTCTCCGCCAGCGTCGTAACAATAGTTCCTGACATGTAGTGGACTAGTCTATAGGACGACGACCAACTTTCAGCGCACTCCGCCCAAGACAACTGCCATAGGAATGCCATTCCGATACTGCCAGCGATAAGATGCAGCGCGTCTCTCAGGAACGGTCGAGGTCATTTAGAATCAGCACTCTTAGAGGACATATGAAACTTTCTGAAATTGCAACCGCTGTCGAAGCTCGTCTTGAGGGCCAGGACGCGGAGATCGATCGCGTCACTGGCATCGAGCATGCTGGTCACGGGGCGCTGACTTTCGTGGCCAACCCTCGTTACGCCAGCGCAGCGAAAACGACGAAAGCTTCGGCGGTAATCGTGGCGAAGGACTTCCCCGCCCTCGCGATACCGACGCTTCGCAGCGTCAATCCCTATCTGGCTTTTGCCCGGGCCCTGGCTCTTTTCTACCAGCCGCCGCGCTACGCGCCCGGCATACATTCGACCGCCGTGGTTCACGGCTCCGCGCGCGTCGGGGCACATGCCCATATTGGCGCGTACGTGGTGATTGATGAGGACGTCGAAATTGGCGACTACTGCGTGCTGTTGCCGCATGTTGTCATTTATCGCGGGGCTCGCATCGGCGACCACTTCTTCGCGCATGCCCACGCGGTGGTTCGCGAACACTGTCGGCTGGGCAATAATGTCGTGCTGCAGAACGGCGCCGTGGTCGGAGGAGACGGCTTTGGCTTCGCGAAGGACGATACGGGCGCGTGGCGCAAAATCGTGCAGTCCGGACCAGCCGTGCTGGAGGATGATGTAGAGGTCCAGGTGAACGCCTGCGTGGATCGAGCAAGTGTGGGCGAAACGCGCGTCGGCCGCGGCGCCAAGCTAGACAATCTCGTGCAAATTGGACACGGCTCGACCGTCGGAGAACACAGTCTTTTGTGCGCACAGGTGGGATTGGCGGGCTCAACAGAGTTAGGCAGGAACGTAATTCTAGCCGGCCAAGTGGGCATAGCCGGACACTGCCACATCGGAGATGGAGTAGTGGCCACCGCCCAGAGCGGCGTTCCCAACGATGTGGAAGACGGAAAAATGATCAGCGGCTATCCTGCCATGGACAATAAGCATTGGTTGCGGTGCGTGGCCGCCTTCCAGCGCTTGCCAGAGATTCTGAAGGCGGTCCGCGCGCGGACCGCGGACCAGCCCGTAAAATAGGGCTAGCGTTTTTCGCTACAGCATGCATCGAACTACAGGAGGGAGTAGCACCGCGTTCGCATGGCGGACGACAAGCACGAGCCAAAAACCGAAAGAAAGCCGATCCGGGTGCTGCTGCTCGACGACCTGCCGGAGAACCTGCTCTTGCGCTCCACCATCCTGCGCAAGCATGGCTACGAGTCCGTCACCGCTGCCTCGGTGGAAGAAGCCGAATCCAAACTCCAGAACATTGACATCGCCGTGCTTGACTATCACCTCGGTCGTGGCAAATTCGGGACCGAGGTTGCGGAAAGCTTACGGGAGAAGCGGCCGCAGGTACCGATCATCATTTTGTCGGCCACGCTGGAGCGGAGCTTCGGCGGCGTCGCCGACATGCATCTGCTTAAAGGCTACAGCTCAGTGGATGACCTGCTAGGCGCCTTGCGCAGCTTCGAAGCCAAGAAGCGCGGCAAGCCGGTGGTGGTGGATTCGCGCGATTTCTACTACTCGCGCATCGGCATGGCGATGGGCGATGACGTGGCCCTGGAAATTGTGGACGGCGCGGGCAATTGGCAGTACGTCAACGATACGTTCGCCGCTATGTGCGATAAAAAGCGGGCCTGGTTCGTAGGCAAGAACCTGTTCGAACAGTTCCCCGAGCTGGGCGATGGCTGGAAGGCAACCATCCGCAAAGTGGCGGAGACACGCGAAACCTATGTGGAGCGTAGCCCTCGCGGCTTGCCCCATCTCCCGGTTAAGAACCCGCGCTGGGTGTGGAATGTGCTCTTGTTTCCGCTGAAGCTGCACGATGGGCGCGACGGCGTGGTGCTGAGCGCGCGCGTGATCGAGAAGAAGCCCCTCATCTAGCCGCTTGCCAGACCGAGTGAACATTTACGCTTTACTGATATTGGTCTGGCAATCCGCTCTGGATGCTCTCGCGGACCGCGTTCATCAAACCTTCTTGATCGGAATAGGCTGCCGGATCAATAGGTTCGTGAAAGATCACCGTGGCCGTTCCCGGGTGCACCGCGAACTCGCCTTTGCGCCAGATTGCATGCGTGCCCACCGTTGTGACCGGCACTACCGGAACCCGACTCTCCATCGCCAGATAAAATGGGCCTTTTTTGAAGGGCAGAAGACGGCCATCGTACGAACGCGTGCCCTCAGGCCAAATGGTCATGTTCACGCCTGTTCGCAAGACTTCGGCGGCGAAGCGCAGGCTGGAAATTGCCGCCTCGCGATTTCTGCGATCTACCGGCACTAAGTTGGCAAGCCGCATACCCCAGCCCAGGATCGGAATCTTAAAAAGCTCCTTCTTCACCAGCACCGAAGTCCGTCGTGGCATTGCTGGAATCACGATGGGTGGGTCGAGGTTTGAGACGTGATTGCACATAAAAATATAGGTGCGGCGCCAGTCCAGCCGTTCCAATCCCTGCGTTTCCACCTTCACACCCACCAGGCGCACGCCGGCCATTCCAACTCCAACGCCCATGCGATACAGGAGGTCGACTCTGCCGCTCAGCAAGCTCCAGGAGATACCAATGAAGCCCACAGGCAGCGCCGCGATGCTCCAAAAGGCAAGCAGAGCCAAGCCTCGCAGCATTAGCGGGCTGGCTCCAACGCCGCAGCATTGACTGGGTCAGGCGCTTCAGGAACCTGGGCACGAATGGCGCCCTTGGGAGCGTTCTTGGGAGCTTGGTCATCGGCTGAGAGCCAGGCGGCGCGACGCGCGCGCTGGTCAGAGGTGAGCGTTGCCGAACTGACAATTGCAAACTCTTCCTGTTCCCTTCCACTCAGCTTGAATTTGACGTCTCGCTGGCCTTCGCGCCCGGTAACGCGCAACTTTATGCTTTCACCCACACGCATGGTGGCGACGCGCTCCTCCAGGCTGCCGAAAAGCGGCTTTCCGTTGACCATCAAGATGACATCGCCGATGGCGAGACCTTGGTGCAACGCTTCGCTGTTGTCGTCCACCGCCGCTACCACGGCCGGTTCGTCGAAGTTGCGCACAGCCACAAATCCGGCATACGGCGCGACCGCTTTACGGGGCTTCAGCTCCAGCCCTACTGTCTTCAGATATTCGTTGTATGGCAAAGGCGCAGTACCGGCTACGCAAGTATCAAAAAAACCTTTGAAGTCTTTGCCGGTGACCGCTTCTACTGCCTGGCGCACACCGGCAGTATCGGCATAGGGCTTGTGTTTCTGGGCATAATTGCGGTTCATCCAGCGGAAGACATCGCGCAAGGATTTCTGGCCTTGGGTAGCATCGCGAATCGCCAGGTCAAGCAGTACGCCGATCAGTTCACCTTTGTTGTAGTAGGAAATACTCCGTTGTGGCAGGCCATAGGCTGGATACTTCTCCAGCCACGCATCAACGCTTGCTGCTTCCACCGACTGCGTAAGGTGGGCTGGTCTGCGCTCGAGCACTCCGATCTCGAGCTCCAGATAGTTCAGCCAGCGTGCCTCATCCAGCAGGTTGGCGCGCAGCAGCGTGTAATCGGCTACGGTGTTGGTAACGCCTTCTGCAAACCAGAGCGCCGAGGTGTACTGCTCATGGGTGTAGTCAACTGGCTCCAGAGACTGCGGACGGATGCGCTTGACATTCCACAGGTGGAAAAACTCATGCGCGGTCAGCGAGGCCAGCATGATGGGATCGGATCTGGCTGCCGCTGCGTTCATCTCGATTACCGCGGCATTGGCATGTTCCATGCCGCCACCGCCGGGAGCGCCAGGAAAGTGGAAGATGAACAAATAGTCAGGAAGGGGGCGGTCGTCCATCCAAGCGGTTTCGGTCCGGACAATGGTGCGCACCATCTCCACCAGCCGGTTCATATCGTAATCAGCCGTTGGTGCGTCCACCACAACACGATAGTTCACGCTGTCTATGGGAACGAACGCCTGCGCAAAGGCGCCGATCTCAACCGGGGAGTCCGCCATCTGGTCATAATTGCGAGCCGTGAATGTCCCCGGCCCAGGCGCGAGTTCCGAGCCTGAAGCTGCCGGCATAGGAGTTGCGATGAGCCAGTAGTTGGGAAGTCCCGTGAAGGAGACGCGCACTGGTGAAGCGCGCGCATCCACCGAATACATCAGGATCTCCGCGAGATTGAAGAACGCGTGCTCCTGAGTGTATTGCGCGCCGAAGGGTCCGGGTAGATCAGCGGTGATGTCATAGTCAAAATCTGCGCCCGACTGCGCGCCGGAAATGCGCCAGGTTGTCTTGTCGAGCTTGCGTAGCGCGAGCTCCTGCCCGGAAAAGGCGCGGCAACTCACATTCATGACGTATTGCGCGAAGTCGCGTACCTGGTAGAGTGCGTTCCAAACCGGCATCTGCAGATCACGTTCCGTGGCGCCTTCCGGCAATCGAATGCGCACGTGCACGAGGTGGCGGCGGGCGTCCGCCAGCTTGACCGTGTATTCGATTGTGGGTGCCGCTAGAGCGGGGAGCGATCCCAGTAGCACCGCAATGAGCAGGAGTTTGCGTCGCATCACGCGCGCGATGAAACCTCGTGCCGGAGGTTCAGGCGCTGGGGAAGCTTATCGTAAATGCCGCCGAATCCGCCGTTGGAAAGTATGGCGATCACGTCCCCGCACCGCAGCTCGGGGGCAATCGAGGCCACAATAGCATCAGCATCGGCGAGTTCGCGAGCGGATTTGCCGGCTCGATTCAGTCCGCTTACAACTGCTTCCACCGAAAGCCGCTGCTCGTCAGGAACGGCCTCCGCTTTGTACACGCTGGCGACGACGACCTCGTCGGCCAATCCGAGGCTGGCGATGAGGTCGTTCTCGAAAATTTTTCGTCGCAACGTATTGGATCGCGGCTCGAACACGGCCCACAGACGCCGGCCGGGATAGATGGTGCGCAAGGCGCGTAGCGTGCCCGCAATTGCCGTGGGGTGGTGAGCAAAATCATCGATGATGGTGATGCCGTTGATCTCCGCCTTCACTTCCAGGCGGCGCTTAACACTTTTGAACGTCATCAGCGCCAGGTAAATGGTTTCGGGAGCAATCCCATAGCCGGCAGCCATGGCCGCAGCCGCCGTTGCGTTGAGCACGTTGTACTCGCCGGCCAGAGAAAACTCGAGGTCGGCCCAGCGCTGGCCATCATGAAAAACTGACCACACGGTGCGTGCGGGTTCGAAGCGTACATCGCGAACTTGCCACTCCGCGCGCTCGCCGAAGCCGTAGCGCTCAACCCGGCAAAAGGCGCGCGCGATGCACTCATCCACGTTACGGCTGCCATCCCACGCAACCAGCAACCCGCGGCGCGGCACCAGGTTAACCAGTCGCTTGAAGGCGGTTTTCACCGCTTCGAGATCGGGATAGATATCAGCATGGTCGAATTCCACCGAGGTCAGAATGGCAGAATCGGGCATGTAATGCAGGAACTTCGGGCCCTTATCGAAGAAGGCAGTATCGTATTCGTCACCCTCGATTATGAAGTGCTTGCCTTGGCGAACGGCAAAGCTGGAATTGAAATTCTCCGCAATCCCTCCCACCAGAAATGAAGGATGCAGCGATGCCGTTTCGAAGATCCACGCTAACATCGACGTTGTAGTGGTCTTGCCGTGCGTGCCGGCAATCACAATGGGCTGGCGTCCACGCAGAAAATACTCCTGCAAAACTTGTGGAAGCGAGCGCATAAGGATGCGTTCATCGAGCACATGCTCGAGCTCAGGGTTACCGCGGGAGATGGCATTTCCTACCACCACCAGGTCCGGGCGCGGCTTAAGATTGGCTTCCGCGTAGGGCTCAGCCACCGGAATGTTGAGCGATGCGAGGAAATCCGACATGGGCGGATATGCGGCGGCATCGGAGCCGGTCACGCGGAAACCGCGCTGCTTCAACATCCCCGCCAGCGATGCCATCGCCGTGCCGCAAATGCCGATCAAATGAACATGCTGTTGCTCGGGCATATTAGTCGTGAGTCGTGAGTCGCGGTTCCTGAGCGGCCGGCAAACTGCCGACCGTGACCGCAGGTTCAAGAATGTTAAGGCGCACGGTTTCAGTCACAGTTAATTTCGCTCGAACACCCAACGGAAGCGTGATATTAGCGCGCGTCACATGACCGGAGCGCAGACCAAAGGCAACCGGAACTCCGAGATCCTCGACTACTCGCCGGATGACTTCCTGCAAGGTGTAGGGCTGGTCCGGCGACTGCCGGCAATCGAGCATCTCGCCGAAGACCAGGCCGCGCACCTTCTCGAGCTTCCTTGCCAATTTCAAGTGCATGAGCATCCGATCCACCTGGTAAGGCTTGGCATTCACATCTTCAATGAAAAGGATGGTGCCGTCCGTCCTGATTTCATAGGGCGTGCCTAGCGATTCCACCAGCAACGACAGGCATCCACCGTACAGAATGCCTTCGGCGGCACCACGCACCAGCGGTTCCATATCACTGGTGACGTGCCAGGGTCCTTCTGAGGCTGTCGCCGCCGACCATGATGCCAGATCGACACCGTCCGGCGAAGCGAATGACTTTTCGACCATTGGCCCATGGAAGGTAATCAGCCCCGCAGCATCGAGAAACCAAGTCAGCAGCGTGGTGACGTCGCTGGCGCCCACGAAAATTTTGGGGCAGCCAGCAATCTTATCGACGTCCACTTCCTCCAGAAGATAGTTGCAACCGTAGCCGCCGCGCGCGCAAAGAATCGCCTTGACTTCCTCGCGCTCGAACATTTCTTCCAGCTCCCGGGCACGTCGCCTGGCGGAGCCGGCAAAGTACAGGTCGCGGTCAAAGATGGAGTCCAGGTAGAACGGGCGATATCCCATCTGACTCAAGCGCTCGCACCCTGCCATAAAGCGCTCCCGATTGAAGCCGCTGGCGGGCGCGACGATCCCGACCACATCGCCGGGTTGCAGCGCGGGTGGAATGATTCGTTTCACCATTTCGCCATCTTAACCGAAAAACTCGCCGCGTCCGATCAACTCCACGGGGCCGCGGAGAAATACAGTGTCATTCCAGCGCACCGTCTGCGCGCCCCCCGGAGCGTGAACTACCACCGGAGATGTCGCCCTCCGCTGGAAGACTGAAGCCACCGCGGCGGCGCAGGAACCTGTGCCCGAGGAAGTGGTCTCACCCACTCCTCGTTCAAAAAAACGCACTTCGATATCATGTTCTGAGCGAGTGCGAACCAGCTCAACATTAATCCCATACTTGAAGTCGTGATGCTTGCCGATCTCAGCCGCCTCCGCTTGCCAGCCAGGAGCAAAGTCCGGGACGAAAACCACAAAATGCGGATTGCCCATCGAAACCGGTACACCGCGGACTTCGCCAAAGGCTAACTTGATAGCGAACTCGTCTCCCACCTGCGGCTCGCCCATTTCGGTCTCGAATTCGAACTCGGCGTGGTTGCGGTTGAGCAAGGTGCAAGTCTTGAGCCCTGCGCCGGTGCGAACAATGACCTTCTCTTTACCCTGCTCGCTCGCCCACCAGGCGGCGACACAGCGAGTGCCGTTACCGGAAATTTCCGCTTCCGAACCGTCGGCATTGAGCAGCCGGGCACGCACGTCGGCGTCGGCTGCGGGGAACAGCCATTCAACGCCGTCGGCGCCGATGCCGCAATGGCGGTTGCAGATGCGGCGGGTGAACTCCGCCAGATCGCCGGGAGCGTGCATGCCGTCGATCAGCAAAAAGTCATTGCCACAGGCTGCTGCCTTTACGAAGGGAACGGCCATCTTTGCTCACGATTGTAACCTGTGGTTCACGGGCGCATTGCCGGTCGTGTCTTGTATATGGTGGTGCGGGGCTGGCCAGAGCTTTCGAGGATGACCAGCGG
>Ga0335078_10009168_pt1 | contig 14676 bp, 15 predicted proteins | sample Lox_Sample_32_FD_206711 | JGI IMG/M metagenome (GOLD analysis project Ga0335078, IMG submission 206711) | Soil microbial communities from Loxahatchee National Wildlife Refuge, Florida, United States - Lox_Sample_3.2 | ecosystem: Environmental > Terrestrial > Soil > Wetlands | place: USA...
GTCGTGGCCCGCTCGTGCGTCCGCCCAGGTGCGCAGCGCCACACTTGGCGCCAGCGCTCATGGTCGTCCGCGAAAGCGGTCACGCCGCAGGCGCTATCGCTCCAGGCGTCAAGGAGCCACGCCGCGTCGTGGCACCTGGGTGCCAGTTGTACGCCGCGGAGGAGCTGCGGCACCCCGGCATGAAGGACCCCTTGGCGCATCGCGGGCTCCATCGGGTGCCATCGGCACGCGAGTCTTCGCGGCACGCCTGGCGACGCGCGCACTTCGTTGCGCGCCCCCGACCGCGTATTGAAACGCGTCGGTCGAAGCCCTCGGCAGGGACCCCCCGATGGTCCACGATGCCCGAAACTTTGACGCCCCTGGCCGGCCAAGCCGCGGCCAATCAGCGACGATCTCGTGATCCCCGGCCGAGCAGCTGCGCGGCTACTTGTAGCGTTGGCCGCGGCAAAGCACCGTGGGTGATCATCCCCACGGGAGCGACTTCCCCAGGGTCACCGCGCGCCCCCGTGCCGCTGTGGTGACACGCGTGGTGGCCATCCGCGTCGCTGTCCGGCGGCGTGGCCAGCACGCTCGACCGAGGCCACAAGCGGAACCGGCAGGCCGCCCATTGGCGGCCGACCTGCAGTAGCCCGGCCGTTCACGGCAGGTCGGGGATCTGGTCACAGATGGCCGAACCTGTGACCAGATAGCCGCAAATCCCCTGGTAATCCGGCGACAACTGGTCACAGAATAGGCCCGCCGGTTCGAACAAAAGCGCTGCAATAAGGCCTGATTCGAGATGAAAGAGCGCCTGGATCGCACCCAGGAGGTCGCCGGTTCGAGTCCGGCTAGTACACCCATCCGGAAGTACGCGCCGGAATGATTGAAGGAATCCGGGTGGTCGGGGCGAAGTTATGTATCGATGGCGCGTCCGCCCCGGCACCGGATCGAGTTGACAGACGAGGAGCGCTCGGAACTGGTTCGGGTGGCGCGAGCGGAGAAGCTCCCCTGGCAGGACGTGCAACGCGCGCGGGTCGTGCTGTACGCGGCCGAGGGGTTGCATGACACCGAGATTGCGACCAGGTTGGACACGACGCCGGGGATCGTCGGGAAGTGGCGAAGACGTTTCGCGGAAGATCGCCTTGAGGGGTTGCGCGATCGACCGCGCTCTGGTCGACCGCGTCGTTTTCCCCCCGGAGCAGGTCGCCGCGGTCAAGGCGGTCGCGTGCGAGCTGCCGATCCGCTACGGGCTGCCGCTGTCGCGGTTCTCCCGCACTGAGCTTCACCGCTTGGTGATCGAGCTGGCGGTCAGCGACGCGTCGACGTCGACGATCTGGCGCTGGCTGCACGACGACGCGCTCAAGCCGTGGCAGACCCGCTCGTGGATCTACCGCCGCGACCCCGACTTCGCCGAGAAGGCCGCTCGCGTGCTGGATCTCTACATGCGCACCTTCGACGGCAAGCGGCTGCGCCCCGACGAATACGTCATCAGCGCCGATGAGAAGAGCCAGCTGCAAGCACTCGGCCGCGAGCACGAGACCGGCGCGCCAGCTGCGGGTCGCCCGATCCGCTACGAGTTCGAGTACGAGCGCCGCGGCACGCTGGCCTATCTCGCCGCGTGGGATGTGCACCACGCCAACCTGTTCGACCGAGTCGAGCAGACAACCGGGATCGAACCGCTCGGCCGACTCGTCGAGCAGGTCATGACCAGCGAGCCGTACGCATCGGCACGGACCGTCTATTGGATCCTCGACAACGGTTCCTCACACGCCGGAAAGACATCGATCAAGCCGATCCAGGCCCGCTGGGAGAACGCGCGGCTGATTCACCTCCCGGTGCACGCGTCGTGGCTGAACCAGATCGAGATCTACTTCTCGATCCTGCAGCGCAAAGCGCTTACCCCGAACGACCTCCCGACCCTCGACGCGCTCGCCGGGCGAATCCTCGGCTTCGGCCAGCACTACCGGCACATCGCCCGGCCGTTCGAGTGGACGTTCACCCGCCAGGACCTCGACGCCCTCCTGCAGAGGATCGACCGCCACGAACCTCAACTCGCACTCGCCTCGTAAGGATCAGAACTTGCGGACACGTGTACTAGCTCGACTCGAAAAGCCCTGCTAATCGACAGCCAGCGATGGCGCGATGGGGAGGATCGTCGATCCCAACGCTCGATCAGATCCCAGACGCTGGGCGGCGAGCGATGACCGCGACGCGGTGGCAGACACTGCTGGAACGCGGTCGCGCGATCGGGCGTCGCGAGACCGTCGTTGCTGATTGGCGCCGGCCGGGCCGCGATCGCGAGACGACCGAAGGGGGCCATCGCAAGACGCGCCTGGACAGCTCAGTCACGGCGTGCGGGTGAAAACGTAGCCGTAGTGCGATGACACGTCGATCTGCAGCGGGTCGCCCACTGCGGGAGCGGGTAGCCGGAGCTGTGCGTCGATGCGTTCCACGTACACGCCGGCCGCCGGCGCCGGCAGCGTGATCTGCTGGCCGTTCTCGGAGAAGTTGAGAATCACGAGCGCCATGTCGTCGCCGGCGCCACGACCGTAGGCGAGCAGTCCGGCGTGTGGCCGCGACTCGTCGCCATACGACCGCGAGCTTCGGCTCCGGAGCGCCGGGGTATCTGCGCGCAGCCTGCCGAGCACGCGGTGCAGACGCACCAGCGGCGCCCCCTCGTCGTCGTAGAAATGCTCCCAGTGCATCTCGCGGCGGATATGAATGCGGAGGTCACCGCGCATTGACTCCGGCAAGCTGTCGTTGTCGGTGGCCAGGATCCAGTTGTCGGAGATCTCCTGCCCCTGCCACAGCATGGGGACACCCTCCGCGGTGTAGAGCGCGACGATGAAGGGCTGAACGGCATACCAGCGGCTGCGGTCAGCCAACGGGGTGTAGGCGGTGCTGGCCGGCGGCGGTGTGGTAAACGCGACCAGGTGGGAATGGTCATGGCTGTTGACATACTGAAACGGCGCGACCGGAATATCGGCGGTCTGTCCGTCCGGATGTGTGACTTCCTTGGTGACGGGATAGTCATTGGCGGTAAGCACGTCTAGAAGATCGCCGCTCACGTCGCCCCCACCACAAGCGCCTCCGCGTCGTTGAGGAGAGCGTCCTGCTACGCCGCCGAGGAGTAGGTTTCCTGCAGCACGGTTTTCGCCAGGCCGAGCGCCTCGGCGACTTGAATGACGCGGCTGTATTCGCCGGCCGTGGCGGTTCCGGACGGCGTGAAGCGGGGCAAGCTCAGCGAGTGCTGGTAGACGTCGTAAGCGACGGTCGCGTAGCGCCCGGTCGAAGTGTCGTAGAGGTCGGTGACCTCGTCGTTCCGAAAGCCGTCGACGCAGAACTCGTCGAGCCAATAGCGATTGACCGCGCGCACGAACTCCTGCGCGAACTCCTGTTGGAAGTCGATCATCGGCCCGAACTGGCCATCCCCGTCGATCAGCGGGCTATTGGCGCTGGCGTCGCGGTACACCTGGCAATACGGAAAGGAAGGATCGACGTGCTGAACGACGACGTCGAGAATCACAGCGACGCCCTGCTGGTGGCACGCATCGATTAGGGATCGGAGGCCCATCGGGCCGCCCCAGCGCTCGGCCGGGGCGAAGTAGTGCAACGGTCCATATCCCCAGTCGAAATCAAGCTTGACGCTGGTAACCGGCATCAGCTCGAGGCAGGTGACGCCGAGGCTCTTGAGATAGGGGAGGCGGTCGATCACGCCGGCGAAATCCCGGTTGAACTCTTCGACGTGCAGCTCGTACACGACCAGACGATCGAGGTCGGGTACCTTCCAATCGGTCTTCTGCCACTCGAACGCGGCTCCGGCTGGCGCCTCGAACGCGGCCAGCTGGCCAACGTCGTCGGTCATGCGCGCGAACGGGTCCATGAACCACCAGGTCAGTACGCCGCGGCGTCCGTCTTCCCCCGGCGGCCCGAGCTGCTGGTAGCGGTACAGGTAGCGGCCGGGACGCCCGAACGCTGTGCCGTCCTCGGGCGCTATCGCTGCATCGACCGCGTACCGGCCATCCGCCCCGGGTTCCAGCGTGAATCGCCGGGGTGGCACGTCCGGGTTGAACCGATCATCAGCGTGGATGACGAGTACGTCGATCTGGTGGTCCGCCGGCAGGTTGGGCAGCAGCAGCTCGAAGTGAGTATCGACGCCGTCGGCGCCGACGTTCCCCCTAGCCCCCAGCGTTGCGATATCCACCGGGGCCGACCTTACCACGCCACCAGACGATCGATCCGGCCTCGGCCGTTAGGTCCGTAACCCTCCTAATTGCTCACAAACCCGTCGCCAACCTCACGTTGACTTGGCCCCCGGCGCGCCCGTAGGGTGATCCCGAGCGCCTTCGGCGCGCCGGTCGGCAAGCATCGGGGGAGAAGTTTGGTGGGCTGGTGGGCACACGGTCGCAGAGCTGCAGCGGTGGCGTCAGGTGCTAACAACACGCGAGGTGCCTCGTGATTGCCGACATGCACTGTCACTACCCCATGCACCTCCTGGAAGACGATGAGCATCCCCACGGCGCGATGGCGGGGTGGCTGCAGGATCTAGCCGATTCTCTCCGCGCCGAGGCGCTCGGGATAGTCGCTCACCTCGTCAACGATCCACGCCTATCCGCGGGATGGCGAGTTGATCTGGACGGCCTGGTGGCAGGGCAGGTCGGATTGGTCTGCTCGGTGCTCTACTGGCCGGCTGGCGAGTTCCGCATCGGGACAAGACCCGCGGGGAATGCGTTTGCGGACCTGCAGGGCCTGCTCGCACGGGTCGAGAGCGACCTCCACGAACTCGACCCGACCAATCAGCGTCACGTCATCGTTGGCGCTCAGTCCGCGCCGGTCGACGATGGCCGCGTGAACTTCGTCCATTGCGTCGAGGGAGGATTCAACCTCGGTCCCGATCGAGACGCGATCGGAGACAATGTCAAGTGGCTGGCCGATCGCGGAATTCTGTACATCACGGTCGCTCATCTCTTCTTCCAAGGGGTCGCGACCAACGCACCCGCCATCCCCCTCTTCACCGACTGGGAGTACAACCGTATATTCCGTGAGCCGCTGGGCGTCGGGTTGACCGACCTCGGCAAGGATCTCGTCCGGGCGATGTATGAGCACAAGATCCTGGTCGACATCAGTCACATGAGCGAGCAGGCGATCGACGACACGTTCGACCTCATCGAGGCGCTGGATCGTGAAACGGGTCGTGCGGCCACGGGCTATCCGGTGCTCGCGACGCATGTTGGGATGCGGTCTGAGAACCGAGACACACAGGTCTACAACTTGACTCCCAAGACGGTCCAGCGCATCAAGGACCGCGGAGGCTTGATCGGCGTGATCATGGCGCAGCATCAGCTTGGCTCCACCGCGGACGCCGCGCAGTCGCAGGCGACGGTCGCGCGGCACCTGAAGGCGATCGCCGCGGCATGCGGCGGCGGATTCGACAGCTGCGCGATCGGAAGCGATCTCGACGGCTTCATCAAACCCACCCTCGCCGGGCTCGAGACCGCCCCCGACTTCCGGACCGTGGCCGGGTGGATCGACGCCGAGTTCTCTGCCGCGGACGCGGAAAAGATCCGGTATCAGAACGCGGCGGCGCTGGTCCGCCGCATCTTCGCGGCGCGATGAGCGCGGACGCTCCCGCTCCCGCCCAGGACGGGTTCTACCACCCGGCGAGCGAGGACGAGCTGGTGCAGCTGGTCAAGCTGGCGAACGCCCAGGGCCGCCAGCTGCGGGTGCGCGGCGCGGTGCACTCGAGCTCACATGTCGTGTACGGCGATCCGCTGGCTGGCCTAGTCAATCAGGTGAGCTGGCAGACACCCCCGCCCGGCGAGAACATCCAGGTCATGCTCGATCGTTACCGCGGGTGGCGCGTCAAGGACGAGGCCCGCAAGTTGGTGGAGGCGGATGCCGGCATCCACCTCGGCGAGGATCCGAGCGACCCGACCGGCACCGCTACGCTCGAGTCCAGCCTCCTGTGGCAACTCTGGAAGGTGAAGGGCTGGACGCTCTCGGATCTCGGCGGGGTGACGCACCAGACCGTCAGTGGGTTCACGTCAACCGGATCCTCGGGAGGCTCGCTGCAGCACTCGGTGAACGACAACCTGTGGAGCTTCCGGGTGATCGACGGGACCGGTGAGGTGTACGAGGTCTCTCGCGATGACGGCGATCTGTTCTACGCGATGTCGCCGAACATGGGACTGCTCGGCGTCATCTCCACGATCACACTCCAGTGCGAGGACGCGTACAACATCACGGGCCAGGAGGCGGTTACGACCGTCGCCGACTGCGCGATCGATCTGTTCGGGCCGGGCAGCGACGAGCGCCCCTCGCTGGAGCAGTTCCTCCGTGACGCCGAGTACGCCCGGGTTGAGTGGTGGCCGCAGCGCGGCGTCGAGCGCGTGCTGGTCTGGCAGGCTCAGCGGATCCGTCCGCAGCTCGGGTTCCGGCCAACGCCCTATGAGGAGTTCACATCACATCCCGACACGGCGGAAGCCTTCATCTCGATCCTCTACACGATCATCGGGAACCTCGACGACCTCCGGCGGGCCCGAGACCAGCTCAACCGGAGCTTCGCCCGGATCGAGCAGTTGCTCGAGCTGCTCCCTGAGCTGGAGAAGGTCGGCCGCGTCGGGAAGTTGATCGCGGAGTTCCTCAGCCGAGCGGCTAATGACGGGGTGGACGTGGCGATCGACGTACTGCGTCCGTTCGCCGGGGTCATCGAGCACGAGATCCCCGCGATCTTTCCCAAGTTGCTAGGGATCTTCATCACGCTCGACTCCGATAAGTCCGGCATCCAGTCGAGCCAGCCGCAGGCGTTCCGCGACTACGGATGGCAGGGCCTGCCGATGGACAACCAGGCTGACGACGAGATGCTGCTGACAGGGTTCACGGAGATATGGGTGCCACTGCCGCGCACGCAGCAGGTGATGCAGCTGCTGCAGTCGTATTTCAGCGAACCCGCGGATGACCACGAGGCCTACCGACGCACCGGCCTCTATGCGTGGGAGTTGTACTCTGCCATGCCCACGCCGCTATGGATGAACGCGTCGCACTCATCGGGCGAGGATGAGTGGAAGGACGGTGCGTTCCGAATCGATCCGTACTGGTTCGAGGCGAATCCGGGCGACCCCTCAGCCACCTTCTGGCCGCAGTTCTGGCAGCTTCTACGCGACAAAGACATCCCGTTCCGCTTGCACTGGGGCAAGTACCAGCCGCTGATCGATCGCGGTGATCGCGACTGGGTGGATTTCTTCAAATCGCAATATCCTCGCTGGGACGACTTCCTGCACCTGCGCGCCGAGCGGGACCCGAAAGACGTGTTCCTGACCAGCTACTGGCGCGACCGCTTCGGGCTCTGGTAACAGCCATCTGCCGCTACGGCGTCGGCATCGGCTCGACAGTCGGTGGCGGGGGCACGCCAGGCTCTGATCGGAGCCGGGTGATCACCTCTCGAGCGGCGCGTTGGCCAGAGCCGACCGCCCCGTTCATCCCTCCGTAGAACTGCAAAGCGGTCTCTGAGCCAGCCCAGTGGAGGCGTCCCACCGGCTCGCGTAGGGTGCGGAGCGGACCGGTGATCGAGCCCGCGGCCGCGAGCCCGAAGTAGCACCCGCGGGTCCACGGATCCGCGGTCCAATCCTTCTCGAGGTATTCGAGCGGGCGTGCGGCCTGGGAGCCGAACAGCCGCACGAACTCCTCGATCACGATCCTCTTGCGCTCGTCCGTCGAGAGCTTGGCGAACTCCCATGATCGCGCTCCGGGCGAGAACGCCAGCAGCACTCCTGGAGACCCTTCCGGCGGCGAGTCGTCAAACGTGGAGGCGAGCGGCCCCTGCATGATGACCGCCTGCCCGTTCAGGTTCCGCTCTCTCCAGAACGGCTTCTCGTAGATCGCGACCACCTTGATCACCGAACCCATGGGGAGCCGCTGAAGCGCTTGATCGCGGATTCCGGGGAGCGCCGGCTCGAAGTGGATGCGCGCCGCGAGCGAGGGCGGCACTGCGATGATCGCGAAACGGGCTTCGACCCGCACCGAACCGGCGGCGTCGACATCGACTCGGCCGGCGCGGTCTGTGATCGCCCCAACGGGGGCACTGAGCACCACCCGGCCCGCGAGCTCGCTTGCGATCCGCTCGGCGATCAGTGCCGACCCGCCGACGAAGCGATCCTGCTGGAGCCCGCCAGTGGTCTCGCTGAGGGCATCGAACCCGCCCGCGGCGCAGGTGTAAGCCAACGCCTGCAGGAGGTTCAGGTCTTGCGGCTCGGCGGCCCAGATCGAACCCACGGCGGTCTCCATCACGGCCTTCGCGTCGCGCGTATGGAGCTTTCCCTGCAACCACGTGCCGAGCGTCTGGCCGTCCCATTCCACGGCGTGAGCGCTGTCCCAAGGGGCGTCGGGAGGCACGTTCCGCGCTGTTGCGTTGAGCCTCCAGCGCATGATGCCGAGCTCGATGAGCGCCAGAATCGAAACCGGCGGTATGAGTCCGCTGTAGCTGCGGACGTTGCCGCTGCGGTCGATCAAGCGCTGACCGGTGTTGTAGGTCGGAAACGTCCCGATTCCCAGCTCCTCGGCAAGCGTTGCGAGGTCCGTCTGGCCCGGACCCATCCACTGTCCGCCCATCTCGACGATCTCGCCCCCGCCGATCGACGCGTTCACGACGCGGCCGCCGACGCGATCGCGGGCCTCCACGACCACGGTGTCGACTCCGGCTTTGACCAGCGTCCGCGCCGCGCTCAATCCGGCCAGGCCGGCCCCGACCACGACTACATCAGCGTCGCGTCTCTCCGCCACTTCGGGCTCCCCTCAAGCGCGCCCATGGAGAAAGCGTAACGGGTTGTGGTCCCACGGTCACTAGAAGTTCAGACGCGTCGCGTGTGCTTCGCGGTATGGTTGGCGCGGGGTCGATCAGATGGAGGGAGGGCACGTGGAGAGGCTGTCGAAGCCGATCCAGGAGCGATCCGACGTCTATGACGTGATCGTGGTCGGGTCGGGATATGGCGGGGCGATCGCTGCGTCTCGGCTGGCGCGGGCGGGCAAGCGGGTGTGCGTGCTCGGGCGGGGCGAGGAGCGCCAGCCCGGCGAGTATCCGAACACGCTGCCGGAGATGCTCGACGATCTGCAGGTTGACACCCCGGAGGGCCATTTCGGGCGCCGCACCGCGATGTTCGACCTGCGCAAGAATGCTGACCAGAACGCGCTGATCGGGTGCGGCCTGGGCGGGAGCTCACTGATCAACGCAAACCTGGCGCTGAAAGCCGAGGATCGCGTGTTCGACGATCCTAGCTGGCCGCAAGCCCTTCGCGATGACCGGGCGGGCCTCGAGCAAGGGTACGACCGGGCTCTGGCGATGCTCGCCCCGATGCCGTACCCGGAGACGTCGCCTCCGCTACCAAAGCTTCAAGCGCTCGAAGACCAGGCGCGGGGCGTGAGCGGTGCGCGCTTTTACCGCCCTCCGATCAACGTCACATTCGAGGACGGTGTCAACGCCGCCGGTGTCGAGCAGAAGGCATGCACCCTCTGCGGTGACTGCGTCTCGGGCTGAAACTACGGCGCGAACAACACGACCCTGATGAACTACCTGCCGGACGCCCAGCGACACGGTGCGGAGATCTTCGCGGGAGCCGAGGTTCGCCGGGTAAGCATTCCGGCGCCGAGACCCGCCGAGGTCTCCGCCGAGGTCGTGGATTGCACCATGAAGCTCGAGGTCCATGACGACAGAGTCGGCGGCGCTCGAGCAGACGGACGCGGTCTTCGCGGGGGTCGCCGACCGCGTCGTCGCCCTCGGAGGTCAGCTCCGGGTCGACAGCCCCGCCGACGGCGGCACCCGCGTCACCGCGACGCTGCCGCTGCCGCACTGACAACCGATCCAAACGCGAACCGTCGTTCAGGCACCTGAGCGCGGCCATCTGGATGGTCCTCGATACCCCGAACCATTAAGCCCTTGGCGCGCGCCACGGGCTTAAACCCAGCGGATTTGTACGCAAATTGGCAGAATTTCGCGCAGCTCCCTCAGCGCCAGTTATCTTTGCGTTTGCAGGGCTTTTCTGCCGTCCCTCAGGCAGTGCGGTATCGCTTCACACGCGAGAGGTCGCTGGTTCAAGCCCAGCCGTGCCCATTCGGATTAGCAGGGGTTTCTTGGTTGTCGCCATCCCACGATCACCTTGAGATGCCTTCCGTGGCCCAGAGCGTGGCCCAGCTTGGCCCCAAACTAGGCGTCCGTGGCCCGAAGAACGTGGCACTGAGCGCGGCCAAAGTGCCACGTTCCCGACGATCAGTGGCAGGTTTCAGGACTCGGCGGCGAACTCGCGATTGACGACGACCGCGAGATCCCGCCACGTCGCCGGCTCCAGATACAGCTCGACGCACCGTTCGATCCCGCGGAGGATCACGTCGAACTCGCGGTGATCAATTCCGTAGACGAGGATCACGCCGGCGTGCGAGCGCCCGGTGGCGGCCCAATCTCGGAGGATCGCTGGGAAGTCGCGGATGTTGTGCGTGACCAGGATCCGTTCATCCGCTACGGCCAGCGAGAGGACCTCGTCGTCGTCCAGGCCCTCGAGCGCCAGCTCGTGATCGAGCGCGCGCACCTCGTGCCCGGCTGCGGTCAGCCGCTGTCCGACGCGCGGGCCGGAGATGTGCGCGTCGAGCAGGAACCGCACTGCGCCGACGAGATCAGCGACCGGGCTGCTGGAGGAACGGATACAGGGCGGCCAGCTCGGACGCGGGCCGGCGGTTCTCGATCAGCAACTCGTCGATCTCGTCGGTGAACTGAGCCGCGTAGGCACGCGCCGTTCGGATGTGCCGCTCGGTGACGAGCGGATGGTCGGCAGCCAGCGCCGCTGCGTCGTCTGTGTAGGAGCCGAGCAACTCGATGATCTCCCATACGTCGAGCCCGCTTCCGATCACCCAGGCGCGGCGTGGACGCCCGCGGAAAGCGACACCCGGGTGCAGCCGCGTCTTGGCCGCTTCCTCCGCGAGCTCCTCCACGACGACGCTGCGGGACCGGCCTGAGCGCCGGACCTCATCTTCGACGAGCAGGTTTGCCTGCTCACCGAGCCGGATCGAAAAGGGCTGTGTCTTCGCGGCCATAACTACATTGTAGTGAACGTAGTGGGTGCTCGTGAGCCGCACACGTCGCCTGGCTCCTTGGGTTAGCCGCTGAGGACTGATCAGCGTCGGCCCGCGGCGATGCCACTGTCCGCGCCGTCTAGCAACCGGTCGCACGCCGCGTGCACGTTCTTGCGCGAGACCCGCTTCTGGACCTGCGCGTAGATCTCGAGCGTCGTCTTTGAGTCGGCGTGGCCGACTTGGTCCATCACGTTCGGCAGAGGCGCGCCGGCTTCGAGCATCAGGCTGATGTACGTGCGCCGCAGAGCGTGCGGGGTGATCTTTGGGAGTGGCGCGACCCACGAGCTTCGCGGATCTCGTTGACTCGATTGACGACCGGCACTAGCCCGCGCTCTCGCACGCTGTCCTTGTCGCGAGGACGGCCGCTGTCGGTCGCGAACACGAACTCGTCGACGCTGGTCGGCTTGCGCTCGGCGCGCCACGTGTTCAGCTCCTCCACGAGATCGAGGCTGAGGTCGACCTCTCGCACACCGGCCGCGGTCTTGGCGTGCTCGATGGCGAGCCGCTGATGAGCGGTCTTGAGGGAGCGCCACCGAAGCGCGCACACCTCCCCCACCCGCAGCCCCGACTTGGCCATGACCGCGATCAACGGACGCCGGCCGATGCGTTGGTCGGATCGCGCGGAGCGGTCGAGCTCGCCGGCGACGGCGAGGAGCTCGGCGAGCTCGTCTGCCTCGAGGAAGCGACGTGTGGGTCGATCCGCCTTGAGGCGACGTCGCTTGCCTCGTGCCGGGTTGCTCGCGAGCAGTCCGTGCTCGACGGCGGTGTCGAGGATATTGGCCAGGAGCACGAGTGTCTTGTTGATCGATTCGTTGCTGAGTGCGACGCGTCGCTGTCCACGCCTATCGCGGATCGGCCGCCCAGCCGCCGCAGCGGCGCTGATCCGTTCGCGCTCGATCACCTTCTCATTGCGGTACTCGTCGACGAGCGCGATCGTGACCGCCGACACCGGGAAGTCGGCGAAGAAGGGCAGCAGGTGCTTGCGCAGCCGCCACTCGTAGTCGGCCTGCGTCGTTGGACGCAGCTCTGAATTGCGAGCGAACCACCACCGCGAGGCAAACTCGTGAAAGGTTGGATCCTCGCCCCCGGCGGACATGCTCGGCGGCCGCCAGACGCCGACCTGGATCTCGGCGAGGATCTGCTCGAGTGCGCGCTCGGCCTTGCGCAGGGTCCAGCCGTCGGCGTCGGTCCCGAGCGTGACGACCTCGCGCCGGCCGTAGGCCCGGACTCGTAGGCTGTAGGTGGTCAGCCCGTCCTTGCGCTCGTGGGTCCGAATCTGCCCGTGCGACCGCTTCTCCATCCCTCAGCGAGTCTACGTCCGAGCGCGGCGCTCGAGGCGAGCCTTGGGTGAGATTGGATTGGATGGGCCAGTCGTAGAATCGCCTCCGTGGCCGACAAGCCGACACCGCAGCCACAGCCGATCCGAGCGAGCCCGATGGTCGGCGAGACCCGAGACAACGGCAGCAGCGGCTCGACGCAGCGCTGATCTTTCGCGCTTGGCGCGCGGCCGGGCGCGTTGATGAGGAAATTCACCCCGCAGTCGGCGGCGCCACACGGCCGCCAACCGCGCGGGCACCGAACTCCAAAGCTGCGAGGATGTCGTCGCGTTCCAGGTCCGGGAAAACGGCCAGCACGTCCTCGACTGTCATGCCCGCGGACAGCAGCTCGAGGACGCTCTCAACGGTGTAGCGCAGCCTCCTGATCGTGGGCTGGCCGTGGCAGATCGTCGGATGTGACGTGATCTGCGCGAGTCGGGACATGTCGTCACGGTACCGCTCTGACCCCCGGCTTGGTCCTGCGCTAGGTCCTGCGCTAAGTCCTGCACGCCGTGCAGGACCGGAGGGCTCACATCGCCCGCCGCCATTGAGATTTCGGGGTGTGCGTGCGCCCGACTACCCGCCCTCCACGTTGGTCGTTCGGGTAGTCGGCCGCACACCAGAAGACTCCGGCTTGGGCGGCGGGGCAATGGCTTGGTTCGAGGGGTTGAATCGATCCAATTAGACGGTTGTGAGGACAGCGATGAGGGCGACAAATGCGGTGAGGGCCGTGAACGGGTGAACGACTCTCGGCAGGCACCAATCGGCTATCCGCAGATGAACTGCGCTTGGTGGTCGACCGGAGGCGCCAGACGTAACCCGTTGCCGTCTTAGAGACTCCCCTGCTGGTGGCGAATGGGAGGTGTGCGGCGACACGCCGGGTGAGATTCGCTTTCACTTCCGCACGGGTATCACGACCGTGGTGCCCGTGGCTGGTTGTGTCGGCGGCCGCCGTCGACGTGCTGACCACTGCTGGCATATGGCCCGTTTGGTCACTGGCTAGCAGCGCGGTCGACGAACTGCCCGCCACACGCGATCACGATCCGGAGCCCGAGGTCGGCTCCTGCTCCGCCAGCTCGAACCGGAAGCGGCGAGCGCATCCAGCAGCCGGTTCGTAGCTGCCCCTGGTCGCCCCGAGCGACAAACGTGAGCCAGACCGCCGGTTTGCCACGTGGAACGGGAACTCTTGTGCCGAAATTGGAGACGGCCGGATTGCCAGCCGAACAGCTTTTCCGCCCGGCAAGATGCCGCGGACTGAGACTACCGCGGCGCCAGCTCGGGATGCCGTCGATCGCCCAGGCGCCGGTCGGGCACCGTCCGGCGATCACCCCGCTGTCTCCCGACCGATACTCGCGGGACGGTTCGGCGCATCTCGCGCCGGCGCGTCGCCCTCCGGCGCTCCAGGCCCGTGTACGCTTGAACCGCGGGCACAAAGGGCGCCGCGCCTTGGCGCTGCGCGTGCGACTGGAACACGTGCGCCCGTTCGCGCCAGGCCATCGCGGTTGCCGCCGCCTTTCGCCGGGTCTCCGGCCGCGCAGCTTCGTCGTCGACCACTTCCTCGTGTGCGCGCGCCTGTTCGAGGCTCAGCTCGGCGAGGAGGCCGAGCTCGATCCCGTTGAGCTTGACCATCGGCGTCGCCGCGTCTTCCCGTCGCGCGCGCCTCCGCGCCTCGACGCGACTTGTCCGCTGCAGCGGCCGTAGGAGCCCACAGAAGACAAGCAAGGCGAACCACGCCATGAAGCCGGCGCCGTCTCGGCTCAGCAGGATCGTCGGAACTAACCCATGACCATGCATTGCGTCGCTTGCTCGACTGGGTCGAGCGCCGTGGGTGAACCGAGGTAGAAGCCCTGACCGAACTCGCAGCCGAGCTCGCGGAGCGACGCAAGCTGTCCGGCGGACTCGATGCCCTCCGCGACCACGCCGAGCTCAAGGTTGGCCGCCAGGTCTAGGACCATCCGGATGAATGCGCGATCGGACCCGCCCTCCTCGAGGCTGTCCATGAACGGCATCCCGATCTTCAACCAATTGATCGGAAGCGAGCGGAGATGGCAGAGCGACGAGTACCCGGTGCCGAAGTCGTCGAGCGCCAGCTGGACGCCGAGCGTGCGCAGCTCGTGCAGGGTCGCGATGCTGTGGTCCGGGTCGCGGAGCGTTACGCCCTCGGTGATTTCGAGCACGAGGCGCCCCGGCTCCAGCCCGCTGCCATCCAGCGCGGCCGCGACTCCGTCCACGAACCGCCGCTGCCGCAGCTCGACCGGTGACACAT
>Ga0335078_10009169_pt1 | contig 14675 bp, 15 predicted proteins | sample Lox_Sample_32_FD_206711 | JGI IMG/M metagenome (GOLD analysis project Ga0335078, IMG submission 206711) | Soil microbial communities from Loxahatchee National Wildlife Refuge, Florida, United States - Lox_Sample_3.2 | ecosystem: Environmental > Terrestrial > Soil > Wetlands | place: USA...
CCCGGCACGCGGCCGCCGCGCTGCTGGACCGGGCCCGGGCCCAGGCGGTGCCGGGTGTCGGCCCGGTCCTGCTGCCCTGCTGCGACCACGACGACGCGCCGAGGCACGAGTGCGGGTGCGGGTGCGGCTGCCAGGCGCGCTGCCACCCGGGGCGCGGCCACTGCTAGCGCCGCGACCAGCGGCGTTGGCCCGCTGGATAGTTCCGGCCGGGCTGGTCAGCGCCAAAGCTGACAAGCACATGCCCGGTTCTCGCGGCCGGACCCCGGCGGCAATGTCAATGGCTCCTTTCACGGACGCTGCGTACACGCGTCGCATGAGATCTTTTACCGCTTCGGCTTGACTGGTAGCCATTTCATGAATACTTACAGTGTGAGCGGCGGCCATGGCTGCTCGCGTCGCCGCCGGTGAGCGTCTGTCGCCAGGCGAACGGATCGGAAATGGGGGGTGCATTGGTTCCCCTGGCCGAACCATTGTTCCGGCAAGCAGGCCCGGCCCGATCTGGGGAAGCGGCCGGGCCGCGCAGAACACGGCTGCTGCGGCCCCACCGCAACCAGGACCTGCTGACCGCGGCCGTCCTGGTAACCTCCGGCTGCGCGTGCGCGCTGGTGCAGGGGTCCACGTGGAGCCGGGCGACGGTGCTTGCCGTCGTCAACCTGGCGACCTCGCTGACGTTCGTCGGCACCGGGATGCTGCTCCGCGAGCAGCCGGGGCAACGGCGCGTCGCGTGGGCGCTGGTGCTGGCCGGGATCTTGCGCTCCATCGACTTCTCCGACGCGCTCGGCTGGGGCCCGTGGCCCCTCTACGCGCTGATCTTCGGCGGCATGGACCGCCTGGTCGGCGCGTACGCGTTACTGCGCTACCCGCGTCCCGCGCTGCTGCGCTACCAGCGCGTCTACCTCATCGTGCTTGGCGGGTGGATGCTGGTGGGACGCACGCTGATCGCCGTCACGTCCACGGCGACCTGGAACGGCAACCCACCGTCAGCCTGGTGGCCCGCGCTGTGGCCGGACCAGGGGCTGAGCCAGACGATCAGCGACGTCGTGAACCTGGTCGAGGGCGCGCTGGGCGCTGCGCTGGTCGTGCTGCTCGTCCTGCGGCTCGTTCGGACCACGGGCCTGGATCGCGTCGTGATCACTCCGATCATCGTGGCCGGCCTGGCCGCTGTGGCCGCCGCCACCGTCAGCGCGGTGGCGCAGATGCTGGCCAGCATCCAGACCTCACCCAACGACGCGTACGTCGTGGAAGGCATCGTGGACCTGGCCGTGCCGCTGGCCTTCCTGGTGGCGGCGATCCAGAGCGGCCTGCTGCTCAGGAACATCGCCGGGCTGACCGCGCAGGTCTCAGCCGGCGCTGACATCGACGGGGTGCGCTTTGCGCTGCGCGCCGCCCTGCGTGACCCCACCCTGGAGGTACTGGACCTGTCCGCCTCGAGCCCGGCCCCCGGCGGTGGCGCTGGCGAGGCGGCCGGTGACCGCCCGGAGCGGGACGGAGAGGAGGCGGTCGCCGCCATCGCCCGAGCGCAGCCGGGTGACCGCCTGGTCGAGCTCATCCGAACGGAGGGCGGCGCGCCGATCGCGGTGGTCATCGCTGACCCCGGACTGGCTCGCTACCGCGGCCTGTTCGACGCCGCGGTACAGACCAGCGGGCTCGCGCTGCAGAATGCCCAGCTTCAGGCACGGGCCGCGCGCGCGGAGCTGGGCCAGGTCCGCGCGTCGCGGGCCCGCCTCGTCGAGGCCGGGCTCGTGGAACGGCGGCGGCTTGAGCGTGATCTGCACGACGGCGCGCAGCAGCACCTCCTCGCGGTGGCCGCTCAGCTCACCGCCGCGATGACCCGCACCCGCGATCAGGCCGCGACCGCCGCCTTCGAGCAGGCCCGGTCCGAACTGGGCGCGGTCTTGGCCGAGTTGCGCAACCTCGCCCACGGCATCCACCCGGCGGTGCTCACGCACGGCGGCCTGGCCGCCGCGCTGGAAGAGGTGGCGGAGCGGATTCCGCTGCCCGTGCACGTGGCCGCCACGGCGACCCGGGTCGCGCCCGCGGTGGAGGCCACCGCGTATTTCGTCGCCTCCGAGGCCCTGGCTAACGTGGTGAAGCACGCCCAGGCAAGCAGCGCGGCCGTGGACGTGCGCGTCGCCGGCTCCTGGCTCGAGATGGAGATCTCTGACAACGGCATCGGCAATGCCGGGACCGGCGGTCAGGGCCTGGCCAACATGCGCGATCGCGTCGGCGCCCTGGACGGCGAGATCGTCGTCGACAGCCCGGCCGGCCAGGGCACTCGGATACTGGTGCGGATTCCGTGCGCGTAGCGATCGCCGAGGACTCCGGCATCTTCCGCAGCAGCCTGGCCATGCTGCTGGAGGCATCGGGCGCGGAGGTCACTGCCAGCGCCCCGGACGGCGCCCGGCTCCTCGCGATGATCAGGGCCGATCCCCCGGACGCGGTCATCCTCGATATCCGCATGCCTCCGTCGTTCACCAACGAAGGCATCCAGACCGCCGCCGAGCTGCGGCAGCGGCATCCCGCGGTCGGCATTCTCGTGCTGTCCACTTACGCGGAGACCGGGTACGCGAGCCAGCTCCTGGATGCGGTCCCCGACGGTGTCGGGTACCTGCTGAAGGACAAGGTCACGGACGCGGACGCCCTGATGGACGGGCTGAACCGGGTGGTGGCTGGCGAGATCGTGATCGATCAGACGCTGGTCAGCCGGCTGCTGCGGCGCAACCGGACGCCGAGCCTGATCAGCCTGCTCAACGAGCGCGAGCGGGCGGTGCTCAAGGAGATGGCCGAAGGCAGGTCCAACATCGGGATCGGCCACGAGCTGTTCCTGAGCCCGCGGACCGTCGAGGCGCACGTCACCAGTATCTTCGCCAAGCTGGGGCTCGCCCAGACCGATACCGACAACAACCGGGTCAGGGCGGTGCTCACGTTTCTGCGCTCGGCCGGGGCGGCGGGCTGACGCTCCCGCGAGCGGGAAAACCCGCGATAGCTCAAGCATTTTCCACGATCACGGCGCCGACGGGCTTTCGCAAAATTTCGCTATGACGCCCGCCGGTCATGGTGACCAGCCGGATCCGGCCGCCGAGCCTGGCGGACCCGGCCTGGTCGGCCCGGCCGCGCATCCGCCTACCGGGGCTGCGGGTGATGCCGCGGAGCTGGCGGGCGCGCAGCACGTGCCCACGCTCAAGCTGGCCGAGATCATCATGGCCGTCATCGAGTGCGGCCGCCGCCTCCCGCTGGCGGCATCGGTGGCGCTGGTCAGAGAGCCGCGCGGAGAAGGCACGCTGCTGCGCGTGGTGTTTCTCGACGGCGAGAACGAGCCGATCCCGGCGGATGCCGACGTGGTCACGGCCACCACCTACGTGGCGGACCGGCTCGACGATGATCTTGCCGTGGCATTCGGGGGCAAGAGCGTGATTGTCCTCAAGTTAGAGGCTCATGAGGGGGCGATTCCGGGTCGACACGCTGGACCTCTGCCTGCTCCCGGCCTTCCCCGGTACCGCCCTGCCGCCTGTGCGCTATACGAGGGGGATAGCGCACAGGCGGCGGGGGCCGCGTCGCCCGGGGCCATGTAGGCGGTCCAGGCGACCTGGTTGAACCGCCGGGCCGCGGCCCGGGGTACCTCGGCCCCGAACCGCCGCAGCACCGGCACCAGCGCGGCCAGGATGAGCTGGCCGCCGACCCAGATCGTCGCGGCCAGCACGTGCAGGAAGAGGCGGACGGTGTCCCAGCTGACCGCGAGCATGTACCGAGGCTCCCAGACCCCGCCGGGCGGTCAGCCGCGGGTGACCGATTCCGCGACGCGACTGCGGCCCGCGGTCAGGCCTTCTTGCCGCCCACGCGCGTGATCGCGCCGGCCGCGGGCGCCACCACCAGCCAGAGCCCGATGGTCACCACCATGGACGTGATGTAGCCGAACGGGCGGATGCCGACGTCGGTGCCCACGATTCCCGCGAAGATCATCAGCAGCCAGGCGCTGACGAAGAAGGCCGGGCCCGCGGCGATGATCCTGAAGAAGTCATTCACCCTCTCCACCTCCTCTTCCTGGATAAGCCGATCGTCCCGGACGCGACAGGGCAGATGGCCCCGCCGGACCGGGCCGATGGGCCCGGTCACCCGGCCGAGGTCCTCGTCGCCCGCCACGGGGCCGGGGGCTAGGCTCGGCGGGTGCGATTCGCGATCTCCATCCCGCAGCTCCTGGACGGCGACTTCGATCCCGCGGCCATGCACGGCTACCTGAGGCGGGCCGAGGAACTCGGCTTCGAAGGAGCCTGGACGATGGAGCAGGTGCTCGGCCACGTCCCGCACCTCGGCCCGGCGGAGACCTTGTCCTACGCCGCCGCGTGCACTGAGCGGATCCGGCTGGGCTGCGCGGTGTTCATCACGCCCCTGCACAGCCCGGTGCACCTGGCCAAGAGCCTGAGCACGCTGGACCAGCTCAGCCGGGGCCGGCTCGAGGTGGGCATCGCCGTCGGCGGGCCGAACCGGATGTTCTCCGCGTTCGGCGTCGACCGCGCGACCTACGTCGCCCGGTTCACCGAGGGACTGGACCTGATGCGGACGCTGTGGACCGAGCCGCAGATCGATTTCCGCGGGCGCTTCTGGCAGCTCGAGGGCGCGGCCATGGAGCCGAAGCCGTTCCAGAAACCCGGCCCTCCGGTGTGGTTCGGCGGCAGCCGGCCGCCCGCGCTGCGCCGCGCGGTCCGGCTCGGCGACGGATTCATCGGCGCCGGCTCGAACACGACCGCGCAGTTCGCCGGGCAGGTGCGGGTGGTGCGCGAGGAGCTGGCCCGGCAGGACCGGGACCCGGCCAGCTTCCCGATCGCCAAGCGGGTGTACATCGCGGTGGACGACGACCCGGAGCGGGCCCGGGCCCGGATGGCCGCCGCGCTGGACCGGCTCTACGGCTTCTTCCGGCTCGGGGACATTACGCCGGTCTCGGTGTCCGGGACGCCGGACGCGTGCGCCCGCGGGCTGCGGGAGGTCGCGGACGCCGGCGCGGAGATGATCCTGCTCAACCCGCTGTTCGACGATGCCGAGCAGATGGAGCGCCTCGCCGCGGAGGTCGTGCCGCAGCTCAGTCGCTGACCAGCGAGGTCTCGGAGAACTCGGCAGTCAGCGGCCGAGCCGGGCCCGGACCAGGCCGGGAAGCGCGGCCGGCCCGCCGACCGGACGGAACCGGTCCGACGCGGCCTGCAGCGCCTGGTACTCGTCCTCGGTGAGCCGGATGTCGGCCGCGGCCGCGTTGCTCTCGAGCTGCTCGGCGCTGGACGCGCCCGGGATCGCCACCACGGCCGGGCGGTGGATGACCCAGGCCAGCGCGATCTGGGCCGGGGTGGCGTCGTGGGCCTTCGCTACCTCGCGCAGCGCCGCGATCAGGCCCTCGGCCCGCTCCAGGTTCTGCGGCAGGAACAGCGGGCTGGCCGCCCGGACCCGGTTCGACGGCCGGCGGTCCCGGTCATAGCGGCCCGACAGCAGGCCCTGCGCCAGCGGGCTGTAGGCGATCACGATGTGCCCGTCGGATTCCGCGAACGGGATCAGGTCACGCTCGGGCCCGCGGGCGACCAGGCTGTAGCGCACCTGGTTGCTCAGCACCCGGCTGCCCAGGGCCGCCTCGGCGGCACGCCACCGGTCCAGGGAGTAGTTGCTGACGCCGACCTCGCCGACCAGCCCGACGCGCTGCAGCGCGCGCATGCCGCGCATGATCGTTCCGTCGCGGAACAGCGGATTCGGCTGGTGCACCTGGTAAAGGTCGAGCCGGCTCACTCCGAGCCGGTTGGCGCTGGCCACGGCGCGCTGCTCGACCACCGGCGGCACCGGCACGATCGGCAGGATCTTCGTGGCCAGGAACACCGACTCCCGGCTGTCGCCGAGAGCCCGGCCGAGGATCCGCTCGCTGCGGCCGAAGCCGTAGATCTCGGCCGTGTCGAACAGGGTGACGCCCAGGTCCAGCGCGCGCTGGACGATGGCGTCCGCCTCCCGGGTGGCGTACGCCTCGCCGTAGCCCCACTCCCGGGACCCGAACTGCCAGGTGCCCAGGCCGATCTTGGAAATCCTCGTCGCGGTGTGATTGGCCAGATATCGCATGATTCCAGTGTCCGCCTCCGGGGTCAGCCCGCCCAGTGCGTGGCGTAAGGGGATCGCCGCCGGAGGTCCTCACGCACGTCGGCGCCCAGGTGCCGGGTCTCGAGCCGGTTCAGCGCCGCGCCGGCGACCGCCCCGGTGAGCAGCGGCCCGAGCGAGACGGCGCTGCGCCCGGCCCGGGCGAGCAGCCTGCGCTGCAGTCGCCGCCGCAGCGGCGAGCCCGCGACCAGGACGATCCCGGCCGGCGCGATGGCCACGCCACGGCGGTGCGCCCACGCCGCCACGTAGGCCATCATGCGCTCGGCGGGTGCCCCCGGCGCGCGCATGCCGTAGACCTCATGCAGCTCGGCGACCAGCTTGATCTCGATGCCGACCAGCGCCACGGTCTCGACCGCGATCTCCGCCGGAGCGGAGGGCAGGGGCAGCACCATGGCCGCGCCGGACGCCGCGCCGACCACGCCGGCGGCGCGGGCGGCGCCGTGGATCAGGGCGTCGGCGAGCTCCTCGGGGCCAAGCCCCGGGAACTGGCCCCGCAGCCGCTGCTGGTCTCGCACCGGCAGCCGGGGAGCCATCGCCAGCACCTCCGCGGTCAGCCAGCGGCCGCCAGACTGCAGCCCGTGCCAGCCGACCCGCCCGCCGCGCCCGGCGGCCCGCCCGCTACGTCCGGCAACGCGCCGGCTACGCCCGGCGATCCGGGCGATCTGCTCGCCGACCCGGCGGCGGCGTGACGGGCTCCGGGTCTCGCTCACCTCGCCGACCAGTTCGGCGACCTCCCCGGGAAGTTCCTGCGGGGTAAGCTCGGCCTGCCTGTCGGGTCCGCGGCCGGTGGGGTCCATGCGCTAGGGCTACCCAGGCACGGCCGTCATACGCGGCCTCGGGGGCGGCGTCCCGGCTTCGGTAGTCTGGCCGGACGCGACAACTGACCGGACGAGCGGAAGAGGTGAGCGCAGGTCATGCCCGGGAACGAGATGTACGACCCGGCGGGGCTGGATGCGTCCGACACGCTCGACGGCGACCCGGGCGACGACCTGCTCGACCAGGGCATCGCGCCGCCCGACCGGTGGTCGGCCGGCGAGGGCTTCGGTACCACGGCGGAAGAGGAGCAGCGGGGCGAGTCGCTCGACCAGCTGCTGGCCGAGGAGGAACCGGAACCCGACCCCTACGCGGACGAGGACGAGCCCGCGCCGGCCGCCGGGCTGGACGACGACGAGCCGGAGCCGCGCGCCGGGCGGCTGGTGGCCGAGGACGAGGGAGCTCATCTCGACGAGGAGCCCGACCTGGTCGCCCGCGATGTCGGGATCGACGCGGGCGCGGCGACCGCGGAGGAGGCCGCCGTCCACGTGGAGAACGAGGACGAAGACCTTTACGAGGACGAAGAGATTTAGACGTCTAGCTTTCCGGAACGCGTAGTGTCGCAGTATGGGCATGACGCTGCCGCTGTTCCCGCTGGGCACCGTGCTCTATCCCGGGCTGCTGCTGCCGCTGCACATCTTCGAAGACCGGTACCGCCGGCTGGTTCGTGACCTGCTGGACGGCGCCGAGCCCCGGCGGTTCGGCGTGATCGCGATCCGTGAGGGCAACGAGACCGGCGCCGACGGCGTCACGGCCCTGCACGAGATCGGCTGCACCGCGACGCTGCGCCGGGTTACCGAACGGGACGACGGCCGCTTCGACCTGGTCACGGTCGGGTCCGACCGGTTCCGGCTGCTGTCGCTCGACCATTCGCGGCCGTACCTGCAGGCCGAGGTGGACCTCCTGTCCGAGGACACCGGGGACCGGGCGGCAGCGGGCCGGGCCGCCGAGGCCGTGCGCCGGGCGTTCCGCGGCTACGTCGACGCGCTGGCGGCGCGGGGAGCGACCCAGGTCAGCGTGCCCGACCTGCCCGGCGAGCCGATCGCCCTCTCCTACCTGGTGGCCGCGTCGATCATCGCCGACCTGCCGGACCGGCAGGCCCTGCTGGCCGAGCCGGATGCCCTGCGCCGGCTGACCGCCGAGCGCGCCCTGCTGTCCCGGGAGACGGCGATGCTGCGCTCGCTGACGTCAACGCCGGCCCCGGACCTCAGGTACGCGCCCTACAACCCGAACTAACCCCGGGCCCGGTTTCTACCCGGGCTCCCCGAGACTCCGGATATAACGGACTTCGGTCAGCGGCGGGCCGCCGTCGTCGTAGCTCCACGGCTGCTCGGTGCCGTCGGCGCGCCAGCCCTGTGCCTCGTAGAAGCCGCGTGCGGAATGGTTACCGGCCAGGACCCACAGGCTCGCCTCGGCGAAGCCGCCCCGGGCCAGCCGGCCAGCCGCGGCCGCGAGCAGCCGCCGTCCGGCTCCCTGACCCTGGCTGGCCGGGTGGACATAGATGGCGTACACCTCGCCACCCGTGTCCCCTTCGCGGCTCGGCCCGCCGGACACGAAGCCCCGCACCTGTCCGTCCGCCTCGAAGACGAGCGCGAAGCTGCCGTCCGCGGGTGCGGCCAGGCGTTCGCGCCAGCGCTCGGCCCGCTGGCCGGCATCCAGCCCGGCCAGGACCTCGTCCGGCATGAGGCCCGCGTAGGCGTCCCGCCACGTGGCGACGTGCACGACCGCGATCGCCTGGGCGTCCTGCCGCGCCGCGGGCCGGACCAGGCCGGCGGATTCCGCGGCGCTCACCGGCTCAGCTGGACCTTGAGAAGATCCGCAGGAAGAACAGGAACACGTTCAGCGCGTCCAGGAAGATCGACGCCGCGATGAGCGGAGCCGAGTTGACATCGTTCGATCGCCGGAGCCGCTGGAAGTCGAACATCGTCAGCCCGGCGAAGATCACCAGGCCCAGGACCGAGTAGATCAGCTCCCCGTGCGGGATGTGCACGAAGATCAGCACGATGCCGAACACGATGAGGGCGATGAGGGCGAAGAAGGACACCCGGGCGATCGCCGTGAGATCCCGCCGGGTCGCGTACCCGGCCGCGCCGAATCCGGCGATGAACAGCGCGGTGGCGCCGCCGGCCTCCCAGACCGCCCGCGGGTCGGCGCTCGCGTAGTAGGCGATCGCCGGGGACATCGCCAGGCCGAGCAGGGCGCCCACCGCGAATAGCAGGCCCACGGTCAGCCCGTTGGATCGCTTCACGGTGAACCGCATGGCGATCAGGCAGGCGAACGCGGCGATGAACCAGACGATGAACCAGCCGGAGGTCATATTGCGGGCCAGATAGGCGCCGAGCGCGAAGAAACCGGTGGTGACGGCGACGTACCCCATCGTCTGCCCGAACAGGGTGCGAGTCTGGTCGCGCGTGGTCGCGGCGTAGCCGCCGCCGTAGCTGAGGTACTCGCTCATCGGTGTTCGCTCATCGGACCGTCCGCCTTTCGTGCGCCAGGGACCATTCAACACGACGCTCATCGCCGAGGGCGAGTGGCTGCCCGCAGGGGTGGCCCGGTCCGGGCGGAATCCAGTTGCCGCCGACGCCCCGGGTCAATACGGTCGGGGTATGTGCTGATGAGCCGCCTGTCCGGCGTCCCGCTGGATACCGCGCGGGACCAGACATCCGCCGCGGCCTGAGACCGGCTGGCTGACCAGCCGGGCGAGACCATCGCGGCACCGCACCAGCTGCCCGCCAGGGGCATCATGCACCGGTACAGCAACCACGCGTGGCGGGTGCGGCGGCTGCCCGGGCGCCGCCGCGCCGTCGCCATCTACGGGCCGACGTCGTCGGGCAAGACCGCGCTGTCGCTCGACGTCTGCGAGGCCGCGTCCGGGCTCGGCCTGCGCCCGGTCGTTCTCAATGCCGACTCCAGGCAGGTCTACGCCGGCCTGGACATCGGCACGAGCAAGATCAAGCCGTCGCAGACGCGAGGGTTCGAGCACCGCCTGCTTGACGTGGCCGAGCCGTCGTCGAAGCTGTCGCTGGAGGCGTTCGCACAGCTGGCGCGAGATGAGCTCGCATCGCTCGCCGCGTCCGAGGATGCCCTGCCGGTCCTTGTCGGCGGCACGGGCGTGTACGTCCAGTCCGTGGTGGATGGCTGGGACCTGACCGGGACGGGAACGCTCCGGCGGTCGCTCGAGGGAGACTTCCCGCGCAGCGACGCCAAGGGCGCCTATCGGGTGCTCGCACGGCTCGCGCCCGAGGTGGCCCGGCGCGTGCACCCCCATAACTACGAGGCGATCCTCAACGCCCTGGTGCGCCGCATGGCCGGCGAGGCGCGCACCGAGGCAGCCACGCCGTTCGCGTTCGCGGTGTACGGCGTCGACCCGGGGGAAGCGGAGACCGAGCGACGGATCGAGGCGACGCTGGACGCCCAGATCCGCGACGGGCTGTTGCGGGAGATCGCGGAGCTCGACCGCCGGTACCGGCTCGTCGAGCAGGCTCGCCGGCCAGGGCGCCGGCCCAACGTGGCGTCGCAGACCCACGGGTATCGCGAGTTCGTCCGGGTGGCCGCGTCGACCGGGAAGACGATCGCGGAACTCGACGGCGCCGACCTTGCCGCCGCCCGGGCCGAAGCGCTCGGCCACATCCGGGCCTACTCGAGGCGGCAGCGGTCGTGGTTCCGCAAACTTGGCGCGTCGCGGGTCGGCCATCGCTCAGCGGTCAAGGTCATACTGTCGTGTCTGCGGTGACCGCGGTGAGGGGAGAACCGTGTGGCTGGGTCGCAGGCGCGGATGCCCGCCGCCGCGGCGGCTCAGTACGCGCTGCGGCGGCCAGCCCCCGGCGTTCCGGGCGTGCCGACGACACCCGCCGCGACGAAACCGAACAAAATAAAGATGAAGAAGCTGCCGTAGTACGTGGCGAAGAAGGCGACGGCCAGTGCGGGCGACACGATGACCACGCTCACGACCCAGGCGGCAACCTTCCAGTTGACCGGTCTGGCGCGCGCTGGGGCGGCGGCGGGGCGTGGCGGCGGAGCGGCCGCTCGCCCGGGCGGGATGCCCGCGGTGGCGCCGGCCAGCTCGGCATAGGTCCTCGACTCGAGTGCGCGCCCGGCTCGCCGGGCCAGCTCGTTCTTGCTCAGCCGGCCGTGCACGAACGCGGTCTTCAGGGTATCGATCACCCGCTCGCGGTCAGCGTCGGAGGCCCGCAGGTGACCGCCATGGGCTACCCATCCCGGGCCGGGATCCTGTGGTTCCATCGCCACGGGCACCTCCCGGCCGGCCCAACGGACAAAGCCCGACGGGCTTGGCCCGGCGATCACGCCCGTCCCGGCTTGCCCTTTCATGATAAGCGTGGCCCAGCCGGGCACCAGGCCCGTCGTCGTCCCGGTCGCTAGCCGCGTCAGCACGGCCTCCTGCTCACCCGGCGGGCAGGCGCGTGGCCCGGCGTCACGGCGGCGGCCACTGTTTGGCGACCAGGGTCAGCACGTCGTAGCTGGCGACCGAGGCCCCGTCCTGGTTGGTCACGTCGGCGTCCCAGCGGACTTCGCCGTAGTCGGCGTCCTCGCGCCGGGTGATCTGCTTGCAGGTCAGCGTCACGGTCAGCGCATCGCCTGGGTAGACCGGCGTGAGGAACCGCAGGTTCTCCAGCCCGTAGTTGGCCAGGACGGGCCCGGGGTCGGGCTGGACGAACAGGCCGGCGGCGAAGGACAGCACCAGGTAACCGTGCGCCACGCGCCCGTCGAAGAACGGGTTGGCCTGGGCGGCCTTCTCATCCATGTGCGCGTAGAACATGTCCCCGGTGAACTCGGCGAAGTGCTCCACGTCCGCCAGCGTCACCGTGCGCGGGCCGGCGACCACCGCGTCGCCTGGCCGCAGCTCGGCGAGCGACTTGCGGAACGGATGCACATCACCAGGGCGCCGGGCCGCGCCGGGCACCCAGCGGCCGGTCACCGCGGCGAGCACCTGCGGGCTGGCCTGGATGGCGGTGCGCTGCATGTGATGCAGCACTCCGCGGATCCCGCCCATCTCCTCGCCACCGCCGGCCCGCCCGGGGCCGCCGTGCACGAGCATCGGCAGCGGCGACCCGTGGCCGGTCGATTCGCTGGCGTCGTCGCGGTCGAGCACAAGGACCCGGCCATGCCAGGGCGCCAGGCCGATCACCACGTCGCGGGCGAAGCCAGGGTCGGCGGTGACCACCGATCCGGCGAGGCTGCCCCGGCCCCGCGCCGCGAGCTGTATCACCTCGGCGGTGTCGCGGTAGCCGATGATCGTGCTCACCGGGCCGAAGGCCTCCACCTGGTGCGGCTCGGCCCGCGTGGCGTCGTGGCAGCGCAGCAGCAGCGGCGACATGAACGCGCCGCGATCGGGGTCGGCTCCGACCACCTCGACCCGGTCCGGGTCGCCGAAGACAAGCTGGCCGGCCGGCAGCAGCTCGCTGACCGAGCGGCGCACCTCGGCCCGCTGGTCGCGGCTGGCCAGCGCGCCCATGCGCACGCTCTGCTCGGCCGGGTTCCCGACCACCACGCCGGCCAGCGCCGCGCGCACCGCGTCGGTGACCTCCCCGGCCATCGCGGCGGGCACCAGCGCCCGCCTGATCGCGGTGCACTTCTGCCCCGCCTTGACGGTCATCTCGGCGATCAGCTGCTCAACGTACAGGTCGAACTCGGGCGTGCCCGGCGCCGCGTCCGGCCCGAGGATCGAGCAGTTCAGCGAGTCAGCCTCGGCATTGAACCGCACCGAGCGGGCCACCACGGCCGGGTGCGCGCGCAGCGTCCGCGCTGTCGCGGCCGAGCCGGTGAACGCGACCAGGTCCTGCTCGCCCAGGTGGTCGAGCACGTCGCGGGCGCTGCCGCAGACCAGTTGCAGTGACCCCTCCGGCAGCAGGCCGGAGCCGGCCATCAGCTCGACCAGGCGCGCGGTGAGATAGGCGGTCTGGCTGGCGGGCTTGACCAGGCTGGGCATGCCCGCGACAAACGCCGGGGCGAACTTCTCCAGCGGCCCCCACACCGGGAAATTGAACGCGTTGATCTGCACCGCCACCCCGCGCAGCGGGGTGAGGATGTGCTGGCCGAGGAACTGCCCGCCCCGGCCGAGCGGCTCCGCCGCCCCCTCCACGTAGACCGTGTCGTTGGGCAGCTCACGCCTGGCCTTGCTGGCGTAGCTGAGCAGCACGCCGATGCCGCCATCGACGTCGAACTTGGCGTCCCGCAGCGTCGACCCCGCCCGCGCCGACAGCGCGTAAAGCTCGTCGCGGTGCTCACGCAGCACCCCGCCCAGGGACTTGAGCAGCGCAGCCCGCTGATGGAAGGTCAGCGCCCGCAGCGCTGGGCCGCCGCTACCCCGCCCGTACTCCAACGCACTGGCCATGTCGATCCCGGCCGACGAAACCCGGGCGATCTCATCTCCCGTCACCGCGTCGAACACCGGCTGCCCGTCCCCGGCCGGGGTAACCCACGCCCCGCCCACGTAGCTGCGCAGCAGCGCCATCGCCAACTCCCCCAAACCCGGGGCCAGCCCGGATCATCGCCACGCCATCGCCAGCCCGCGGCTGGTCCCGGCATATCAACCCCGATCGTTTCGCGGTACCGGCTAGGCAGGCAACACCCCGGCACCCCGTACGTCCGCGCTGACGCGTCCGGCCGGGCTGGCGAAGCGATGCGGGGCCGTGACCGCGGCGCGGCCGGATCGTCACCTCGAAGTTCTTCGAGGTGATCGTGACACCGGCAGGCCCCTGGCCGAGGATCAGAGCCGATGGCTGCTCTCATCGGGGGGCAAGGGCCGCCGGGCTTCACCGATATCGCCTGGTCAGGGACACGCATGCGTCTCGCGGAAGGAGCCTAGATGAATCCAGGGAGACACAAGCTGCGCCTCGCCGCGGCTGGGGTGGCCGTGGCCGCGCTCACCGCCGCCGGGTGCAGTACCAGCAGCCCCAATTCCACCAGCGCCTCATCCGGCGCGAAGGTCACGGGCGGCACAGCGACGCTGGCACTGCCGGCCGGCATCACCTTGAGCTGGATCTTCCCGTTCTACGCGATCACCAACGCCGGCGTCTACAACGACAACCAGTTCCAGTGGCTGATGTACCGGCCGCTGTACATGTTCGGCAACAACACCCCCACCAACGTGACCATCAACTACCCGCTGTCCCCGGCCGACCCGCCGGTCTACTCCAACGGCGGCAAGACCGTAGCGATCAACATGAAGGGCTGGAAGTGGTCCGACGGCGAGACCGTCAACGCCCAGTCCGTGATCTTCTTCCTGAACATGACGAAGGCGGAGAAGGCCAACTGGTACGCCTACTCGGCGGGCCTGCTGCCGGACAACGTGGTGTCCTACAAGGCCACCGGACCCAACCAGGTGACGATCCAGCTCAACAAGGCCTACTCGAGCATCTGGTACACCTACAACCAGCTGGCCGAGCTCAACCCGATGCCGCTGGCCTGGGACGTGACCTCGCTCGGTGCCAAGCCGGGCAGCGGCGGGTGCACCACCGACACCGCCGCCGACGGCTGGGCCAAGTGCAAGGCGGTCTACACGTTCCTGACCGCCCAGTCGAAGATCGCCTCGACGTACGCCACCAGCCCGCTGTGGTCGGTGGTGGACGGGCCGTGGAAGCTGTCCAGCTTCAGCACCGACGGCAACGTGACCATGGTCGCGAACAAGGCGTACTCCGGCAGCCCCAAGCCGACGCTGTCGGCGATCAAGTTCGTGCCGTTCACCAGCGACTCGGCCGAGTACACCGCGCTGAAGACCGGGG
>Ga0335078_10009170_pt1 | contig 14675 bp, 6 predicted proteins | sample Lox_Sample_32_FD_206711 | JGI IMG/M metagenome (GOLD analysis project Ga0335078, IMG submission 206711) | Soil microbial communities from Loxahatchee National Wildlife Refuge, Florida, United States - Lox_Sample_3.2 | ecosystem: Environmental > Terrestrial > Soil > Wetlands | place: USA: Florida...
CGCGCCCACTTGGCCAATCGACGGCAGCAGTTTCAATCGTATAGAATCCCGGTGATAACCGTATCGTCTGCTCGTAGTTGAATGCCGGTATCTGCCGTGGGGTCGAAACCATTGCCGAGAATGTCCGGGTGATCCGCTCGATAACGTTCCCGCCCCCGTCCCGAACGATAGCCACGAACTGCGCTTCCAGGCGGCCCTTTTGGGCGGTAAGACTCGAGTGCGGGATTTCGACGGCAATCGCGTACTGCGATGTTTCATCACCCGATGGAAACCGGAGCGCGCGAGTTCCATATTCGAAGTCGCGCGGCAGCGGCTCGGTCGTGAGCGCGTCGTAGGCAGCTCGTGCGGCTGGGTGCAAGGTTTCAATATAAGATCCGCCAGGCGCCACGGGGTTGTAATCAACCTGCAGGGGACGCTTATAGTCCCTCATGTCGAATAATCGATAGGACTCTCCAGGCGGCGCGATCTGCAGGATGAGGGCCACGGCGTACCGCACGCTTTGAAAGTACTCGACCCGAATGTGGTGTGAGCCAGGTCCGAGTTCGATCTTTCCACGCATTTCCTGCGTGAAGTGCTCGCCATCGTTGTTAACCACCAGACGATCGTCAACGAACAGAAGGGATCCGTCGTCCGAGGTGAGCGAGAAATGATACTCCCCCGGCTTCGATACCCAGAAGTACCCATCGTAGTCTATGCCGAAGAACTCGACGCGGCCATGAACGCCGGGAAAACCCTCTTCGTAATCCTGGGTCGGGACGTTGAGGCTGGTGGCGTAGACGTCCCCAATCGGTTTCATGGTCCTAAATACCGGCATATGCGTAGTCCCTTCGGAAAGGTAGTAGACCTTGCCGTGGAACGCTTCGGAAATTGATACGTCCGAGCCAAATATGGAAAATGGCCGCTGTCTATAACCAGCCACAGGCGCGGTGGTCAAGACGACCAGCACGGCCATTGCAAAACCCCTCATGTAGCCCACGTTGTGCTAACTATATCCGAGGTGCCGAATCGGTACCAGACCCCCTGGTACTCCGGAGAGGCTTGTTCTACGCCGTGCCGGACAGTTTATTGAATGTAATGCCACTCATTGCAGCCCTGTCACTTCTGTTGACACTTTCCAGTCAGACGCCTTCGACTCTTCCCGCAGCTACTCCGCTTCACCCAGTGACCGCGTGCAGTGCGGCCAGCAAGGCAGTGATCGAGGAGGCTCTCGGTCACCCGTTGTCGAATGGGAAGGAACAGAAATCGGACAGCGGTTCACTGTGCCAATATGAGGGTAATGGCGGCCAGGTGACGATTCTACTCCAGCACGCCAGCGACAAGCTGGATATTCCGGAGGAGATTCATAACCTTCAGACCACTTTCCCGAATGCCACCATTCGCGAAGCGCCCGGGCTGGGCAAACGCGCCGTGTTTTTGGATATGCCGGACATCGGAACCCAACTGCATGTCATCCGCGGCGACTTCGATTACCTGATGGTCTCGGTGCTCGGCTTCGGCGATGCCCAGCACGTCGGGCCCGCGGCTGAAAAGATCGCGCGGCAGATCGTTCGCTGATCGGATCTCACTGCCCGCCGGCCAGCTTTCGCTGAACGCCGGCAACTCTGCTCTCGCGAACACCCGGTTCAAGTTTTTCCGCCAGCGCCAGGGCACGTTGCCATGCGGCTCGCGCCTCATTCGGGCGATGAAGTGCTCCCAGTGCATCGCCGAGAGCTTCCTGTGCCTCGATGCAGTTGGGGTCGGTAACGACCGCCGTCCGCGTTTCCTCGAGGGCTTCAGAGAATTTCCCTACCCCCATCAGATTCCACGATTTCTGCGTGTGGCTCAGCGCGGATGCCCGACCCACGTGGAAACGCCCGTCGAACACGAGAATCCCATCCTGAATGACGGCCGCGGGCCGCAGCGATTGGAACTGCCGGTACGGGTTCAGATCGTCGGAGCCGAACTCGAAACCCGAAAGTGTCCCTGCGCTGATGAGCACCGGACCGTCGATTACCGGAGGGATGTCCGTCCGTTCATTCACCCACATAGTGTCCGCGGTAATCAGCGGCTTGCAGGGAATTCCGTAATAGCCGGTGTCAACCACCCCTTCTGCGAAATAGGCGAACCAGCAACTGCTCACGTGGCGTGTATCGAGGTACTTCTTCGTTGCCTGGAGTTGCTGCGCCCAGTCGGTATTCGAATCGCTGAGGTATTTATAAGTTTGGGACGAACCGCCCCACGCCTCATTCGCATAGGCGATGTAATTCGGAAACGCGCGCAGGCAGGTGAACGCCTGGAACACCAGTAACAGCGCCACGATCCAGACCCACCGGATGTTCCTTGCAATACATGCCGATGCTGCTCCCGCTACCAGCACGGCGAGAAACACATATACCGGCAGGATATGGCGAAGGCCTATGTTGATCGTGGAGAGCGTCGCTACGGCGAAGTGAATCGCCGGTGGAATCGCGAGGAGCGGGATCTCCCGCCAGCGCCGAAGCCAACCGGCGGCGATGGCGACCACGGTCAGAAGCAGCAAGGCGAGAAACGGCAGCGTCGTCTTGATCACGAAGGCGGCGGGAAAATAGAACCAGACGCCGTGCGGATAAACCTTGCCGAAGATATAGCTCGGATACCAGTCCACCATTTTGCGGACATCCACTAACCCGTAGAGATACGATTCCGGCAGAAGATGCCAGCGCGCACAGATGGAGATGACCCACGTGTCGAACGGACGCATCCCCTCGGCGAACGCGGCCAGCGGCGGGTTGACGGCCATGCCCGCCGGTCGCGCTGCGTAACGGAAACCATAGAGCGACCACAAGACCGCAATCGCGACGAACGTAATGACCGCCAGCGCGCCAGCGAGCCGAAGCGTGGGCCGCCACCGTCTGCCCCGTACCGCCTCACAGCAGGCCAGCACCAGCAGCATCGGAAACACGAAGATGCCTGTATGTTTCGAGCCGAGCGCGCAACCCGCTGCCAGGCCCGTCAGGACCAGCCGCCACCACGAGGGCTTCTTCACATAGCGATAGAAGGCGTACACCGAGGCGAACAAGAAGCACGAGAGCCCCATATCCGTTGTGACAAACGCGCCGTGCGCCACCAGGTTCGGGTCGAATGCCACCAGAGCCAGCGCGATGAAACCCGCCGTCGCGCCGAACATCTCCCGCCCGGCAAAGAAAACCAGCAGCGCCATCAGGATTGTGATCGCCATCGCCGCCAGCCGCACGCGGAACAGCATAGTGTTCGCATCGTTCTTCGACAGAAACTCCTTGCCGTCAAGAAACGCCTCAATCTTGAAAAACCGCCCTTGCAGCGCAGGCACCTGCAGCGGCGCGTTGAGAATCGGAATGGTGGCCAGCAGTTTCACCAGAGGTGGGTGTTCCGGATTAAGGCCGAAATCGCCGTGCTTCCAGGACATGTAGCCGGCGAAGATGTGGTCGTCTTCGTCCCATGTCAGGGACTCCTGGCGGATGGTGAGCACCATCTGCCCGATCATGATTGCCAGCAGGCACACCACGCCGCCTGCCACCAGCGCGACGTGGCGCCTGTTTCGGGGACTGTCGGTCACGCCACTAAAGTATCAACCCTTGCGGCTGGCTTCGCGGATGGCTGTCACCTCGTCGGCGGGGATATGCAGGAACTCCAGGAACTCCTGATGTTCCCGCGGCGCGGACTTTTCGAACTCGACATGGAAGCGGTGCATGTCGTCCTCGGTCAAGCCGGCCGAACGCATGATGGAAACAAGTTTGTCTTTGGTTAACACTTCGGATCTCCTGAATTTCGCCGATTGGCCCAGCAGGGCGGCAATGGCATGCTGATGACCGCGCAGCCGATCGACCTCCGCGCTCAGTGCTTCGAGGCGGCGTTTCAGGATCGCGGTGGCGTCGCTGTCGGGTTGATTGAGCATCGAACGAATGTCCTCGAGCGTGAGGCCGGTATCGCGCCACAACCGGATGCTACGCAAGCGAGCGGCATCCTTGTCGGTGTACACACGGTAGTTCCCGGCGTTGCGCCGCGCCGGCTTCAGCAGCCCGATGGATTCGTAATACAGCACCGTGCTGCGGCTCAGGCCGCAGAGGCGGGCGAGTCTGGAAACGGTCAGCATCGTCCTTCTCCGAGCTTCAACCCTGAAGCCTTAGACAGGTCAAGAGGAAAAATCGAGCTCTCCAGCTCCCATCGATCTTAAGGCGCGTCGGCAGCCCACCCTTCGTTACCGCGGTGAAGCAATGGGTGCCGCCTCGCCGCCTGGCGAAGATACGGCAATAGGAGCCGCACCAACATCGCCGTTTTCCGGGGCAAATTTAATCACAGATTCGGCCTGGAACTTGCGGTAATCCGCAAACGTCATCTCGCTTCGCTCGGCAAACAGACCGGACCGAATCGTCATCACAGCCCGCGCCAGCAGCAGGTGAGTCGTTGCGCCAATCTTGAAGAGCCGGTAATCCAGCAGGACCCGGGCGTCGTCGAAGGGTGCATTGGGCTGCAAGTCAACATATCGCAGCGACAAGCGATTGATGGCGCCCGTCTCCGCGTCCACGTACACTAGTCCGAGGTAGCTCGGGTAAAAACTCGCGCGGATGCCGGTACTGCAGCAGACCCTCAGAAGGGACCGCTTTCGATCCACTGCGTACGACAAAACCGCAAGCCTCCGGCCTTCGATGGTTTCCCAGTGATCCCAAGCGATCCGGACGCCGCTCGGCTCGGCGAATGTGAGGTAGGGAATGGTCCCCAACTCCCCCCTGCTGACAAAACTCTCGGTTCCGCTTGTCACAGGCCTGCGGTCCGGTTTGTTGTCCACCAGCTTTGTCTCATAGTGCTCGCCGCCACCGTAATAGTCGAGCTGCTCCACAATCGTCTTCTCCAGACGCAGACCTTCGCCAAACCACATCGGGCCGACGGGGGGTTGCTCGGGAACCCCGAGATCGTCGCGCCGAGGGAGCAGCGCGGAGCGGTCTGTGAAAAACCGAGTCGTCTGCCGGCACGAAAACTCGGGCAAGTGATGGATGTAGCCGCGGGCGTACGCAGCCAGCCTCGCGTTGAGAATGGCCAATTCGTTGCCGGTCGGAGGGGACTTCAGTGTCACAACCGGGTTCGCCGGCAGATCCAGGAACGACGAGCGTTGGCATATGCCCACCATGGCCCGCATGGTGAGAGGCCCCGCACCCATCCGTCTGAGTTCGTCAATGGCTTCATCCGACAGGCGCTGCGTCAGCTCAATGCCGCCCAGGCCCCTGGCCGTTACTTCGTCTCCGTACCCGAGCGCCGCTGACGTGGAAACATACTCAAAAAGCTCTTCCGCGCTCCAGCGTGAGCGCGAGGCCGCCAGGAAAACGCCTGCGGTCAATAGAAGCCCAATCAGCGCGCCGGACCTCGTCATACACAGCAATCGACTATGCATTCTTGTCCTGTGGCGAATAGCCGTCCCAATTCTATTCGAAGGCAGCACGCCTGAATTGTTATGGGATCTGCACTGCCCCGTTCTCGGTGGCCATCAGGTGCCCTTCGGAATCGCGCACCACCAGGCGAATAAGATAGCTTCCCGGCGCAACGTCGAAGCTGCTGCTGATCTTCACCGGCGGCGTCTGCTTCAGCTTCTCCATCGTCGTATCGAGCAGGCGCATCTCCAGGATCTTGCGGACCCCGCTTACAAAATTGCCGTTGGTGTCGAACAACGCCGACACGATGGTCAGGTCGTTCTTGTTGCGGTCCTGATCCTTGCGAAACGCGAGTTGCTTCAGGTCCACCGAGGCCAGCACCTTCAGCGTCGCCTGGGTATCGCTCGGCTTAAAGAACTGCGTGTGCAGTTCAACCGGCAGCTCGTGAATCTCGTCCCGTGAAAAGACGGCCTCGTCAATCGCCTCCTTCGAGACAGCTTCTTCGCTCTCCTGCTTCTTCGGGGCATAGTAACCACGGCGGGCCTGCAGGCTGAACTTCTCCCGTGAGCTCAAAGTGACCCTAATGGCGTGAAAGCTGCCGTCGGGCTTGAGGCTGTCCGGTTCGAACCCGAGCATGTAGATGTACTCGGGCGCGGTCGCCAGACGTGTCAGCCCCCCTGCCAGATCATTGGTGTTCTCGATGAATGTGCCGCCGGTTCCCGCGGCCATCTCCGCCATGACATCCGCTGAGGCGGTGGCGTCCTGATGACGGTATTGGTCTTTCAGACGTTCGGCGTTGGCGTCGAAAACGCGCTGCGAGATGTCGCCCGCCGGGTTTATCACATAAAGGCCGCGCGCGTCCAGAGCGCTGATCACTACGTTGGCGCGAACCGCGCGATCCACCACCTCGAGTTCGTCAAAGCGCAGGTCGTCTGTGAGGAAGAAGCCCGGCGACACCAGAATGATGTTACGCTGACCCGGCATCAGGGCAACTCGCCGCGCTATGTCCTTCAGCGAAACCAGTGAAATCCTGCTCTCGTGTTCCCCGGCGTTAAGGGCCTCCCGCGCTGCCGATTGCGCCTGCGAAATGGCGATCTGAATCTGCTGTTGATCGAGGCCCATACAGGCCATTGTTTCCGCCGTGGCGGCCTGCAACGGAGGGTTGTTGTTGTAGTTGAGGAGGTCGTATTTATTGGCCATCATATCGGCCATGTAAAAGCTGACGTCCGGGCACTGCTGCGCGCCGGAACGGCCGATCGGTCTCGGGCGGAGCTTCAACAACGCATCCCGCAGTTTCGCCCGGTCGTCGGTGAAATCGACCACGCCCTGGCCCGAGGTGGTGAAGATGGCCGCTCGCGCGGTCGGCTGCAATGCGTCGATGGTACGTGCCGCCGCACCCTGCACTTGTGCAATGTCTTCCAGCTTCAGATGAACATCGTCAAACACATAAGCAACGTATTTCACCGGCGCGGCCGGACCTGGCGGAGCCTTCTCGGACTCAGCGCCGGCCGTCCCGGCGGCCGCTGCCGGTGGCGTCGGCTCTGCACTCACCTTCTCGACGTTGAACTTTGTGATCTCCTGTTTCTTCCCTTTATCGAAAAGCAGAAAATCCGCCTTCGTCAGGTTACCGATTGCCTGGCCCTTTGAGTCCCGCACGACCACTGGAACCATCACCAGATTCACCTTCGATTTGAACGTCACCGGCTGATCGCTCGGCGTGGACGTCTCAGGGGCATTGGCGGACGGGATATTCGGCGGCTCGGCCTTGGCCATCAGCGGCTGCGGCTGATTCGCGCCAATCTGCCCGGCCAGCTCACTTGTTTCGTCCTTGCTCTCCTGAAGAGGCTCCGGGGCATTCTTACCCGAAGCGACCTGCGGTTTCTCCTTTGCCGGCTTTGCATCCCAGTAGAACTTGCGCGCGGTCACGGTCATCCCGCGTCCCTGCTTCAGGCGAACTTTCAGCTCGTGCGCGGTGCCATCCTGTTTCACGTTGTCCGGCGAGAAAGCGAGGATGTAGCGGAACTGGGGCGCATCGGCGAGCTGATGAATTGCGGAATCGTAGTCGTTGCGGTCGCGCACGTAGGTGCCGCCCGTGCCGTCGGCAAGGCGGAAGAGCACGTCGTCCGGACCGTTGCCCTGCGGCTCAAGACCTCTGACATTTAGCGTGTTGATGACGACTTTGCTGCGGATCGCGCGATCCACCAGATCCATGGTTCTGTCAACGTCCACACCAAAACCGGGCGACAGAAAAACAATTACCCGCTCGCCGGGAACGATGGACATGCGCTTGATGAAATCCTGAAGCTTAATAATAGAGACGTTTGTGTTGTAGGCGGCCTCGTCCAGATGCATGGTTGCGGTGGGGCCGAGAGCGCCGGGAAACGACGGCACCGACGGGTCGATGCTGGTGTGCAGCTTCAGCAAAGCGGCTTCGAGTTTTGTGTGGTCGCTGGTGAAATCGAGGGCGGTCTCGCCGGTGGTGGTGTAGACTCCGAATCGATCCGACGGCTTCAGCGTGGCGACATAGCGCCTGGCGGCGTCGCGCGCCCAGGTAAGATAGCCTTGCTGGAAATTGTCCATGCCGCCCATGTGCAGGTGTTCGTCATCGAAGACGAGCGCCACGAAGCGGTCCGGGATCACCATGGGCGCCGCCGGAACGGCATGCGATTGCGCCACGCCCGCGTCATTCGCGTTCGGCAGGGAACGGTCTTCCGCGATGTTCTGGCCCGGAGTCTCCACCGAGAACTGCCGGATCACCTGCGCTTTGCCACGGTCGAAAAGTTCGAAATCGTCTTTGGTGAGATTGCCGACGGCGTGTCCCTGGGCGTCGCGCACCACTACGGGCACCAGCACCAGGTTCACCTTCGACCGGAAAGTCACCGGCGAATCTTCCGTCTGCGCGGCCAGGGGGCCCGGCAAGAGAACGCATGACGCGAGAATCAGCGTCGTCAGTAGGCCGTTTCGAGAGTTCATATCGCCTCGTGGTACTGCTTTCGACTGCTCTCACCGCGACAGACGCACGGCGCCGCTTTTATAGTACAGCGAAGTGGACGTTTCGACCCGGCTGCGGCTGGCCGGTTGCGATATGATGCCGGGTAGCAGCGGGCGGCGCATATTCGCCAAACTGTAATGCGCAATTCCTGGATGTTCGTTTGTTTCGCTGCGCTGGCGGAAGTTATTCCCGCGCATGCGCAGACACCTCACGCCGCGGGGGAGGCTCTTCTTTCTCGCATTCCGTTCTCGTTTGAGCGAAATGCCGGGCAATTTCCGCAGGGCGACGTGGACTGGGTGGCGCATCGCAACGGCTATCACATCCTCCTCGGTGCCAGCAGCGCGACGATTTTGCCAGCGGGCGTGAAAATGCAGTTCACCGGGGCGCGTGCCGCCGCGAAGAGCGAGGCGCAGGAACCGCTACCCGGCAAGGTGAATTACCTGATCGGCAACGACCCGAAGCGCTGGATCAAAGATGTCGAGACCTGCCGGCGCGTGGTGTATCGCGATGTCTACGATGGCGTGGATGTGGCCTGGTACGGCAGCGAGGGCCAGATCGAATACGACGTCATCGTCCGGCCCGGCGCGGACACCAGCCGCATCGCGCTGCATTTCGAAGGCGCGCGGAAGCTGTCGCTGGCCGCCAACGGCGACCTTCGCATCGACACCGGTAAGGATCCGCTGACCCTGCGCCTGCCGACGGTTTATCAGGAGACTGCGGGTGGACGCGCGCGCGTCGAGTCTCACTACGTCCTCCGCGACGACCATACCGTCGCCTTCGCCTTCGCCCTCGCCCCCTACGACAAATCCCGCCCGCTGGTGATCGACCCGACGCTGATGTATGCCGCGGTGTTTCCGAGTCAAAACGTTACCGTCACCTCCGTGGCGACGGATCCACAGGGCAACATTTATCTGGGCGGGTCATCCGATTGGTTGCCCACCGTCAGCGCCTTCCAGCCGGGCTCCATGGGCTACGAAGATCCGTTCGTGATCAAGTTCGATCCGACAGGGACGACCGTGCTGTATGCGACGTTTGTCGGAGGAACGGGAGGAGACACGCTCAATGGCCTTGCTGTCGATTCGGGTGGGTACGCAGTTGGGGTGGGGCTGGCCTACTCCAAGGACTTCCCGACACTCAATGCAGCCGTGCCCACGTTCCCGTCGCAAACCCTGTCCTGTGGTTTCGCCTTTCGTCTCAACGGCGACGGCGACGGCCTCACCTATTCGACCTACATAACTGATACCACCGCCTATGCGGTTGCGACCGACAGCAGCAGTAGCGCCTATGTCGCGCTGTACAGCGGCGTCCAGAAATACACAACAAATGGAACCATACAATACGATTCGTCGACCGCGGGGGGGAGTGCTATCACTGTCGACGCGCAGGGCTCCGCCTATGTTGCGGGTGCCGTGCATCTGCCTGCCTTTCAGGGAGTGCCGGGCGCAAGAGAAATCACTGGCAGTCAGTGTGAGGCGAACTTCACCGTTTACTCGACGTGCACCTACATCGCGAAATTGAGCGCCGACGGAACCTCCCTCAACTGGGCGGCCATTCTGGGGGGCTCGCTCACCCAGGCTCCTCATGCGATCGCGCGCGACCCGAACTCAGGGGAGATTTACGTTGCCGGCGAGACCACAGCCACCGATCTCCCGGTCACCGGCGGTGTCATTCAACCGACTCTGCACGGGCAAACAGATGGTTTTCTAGCCAGTGTCGCGCCGGATGGGTCGGCTTTTGGATTCGTCACCTATTTGGGCGGGGCAGCGAACGACGAAATCTACGCCTTGTCGCTGACGCCGAGTGGCCAAATCGTGGTGGCCGGCGACACGTTCTCGCCAGACTTTCCAGTCATTGGCGCAGCGCAGCAATCGATCGGGGGGAACGGAACGGCACTTTATGCGACCACCGACTCGGGGAGCGACTGGACCACCGGAGGAATGAATCTCCCCGGTGACATTACCGGCCTCTCGGTCGACCCGACAAATCCATCGGTCGTCGTCGCCGCCAGCTCTGGCGTCATCACCGACTTGGCTGAGCTTGTAAACGCTTCAGGGATCTATCGGAGCACCGACAGTGGGATCATGTGGACGCAGGTTGCCAGCAACGGTGGTTTCGGAAACTGGCAACTGGTCCGAAGCACGGTCAATCCTGAAGTGCTCTACGCCTTCAATGCAACGTGGTCCTCGTCGATCACATCTTCGGACGGAGGCGCTACGTGGACGTCCTTCGGTGGCTTCGGTGCCTCGTACATCGTGCCCAGTCCCACTGATTCGGGCACACTCCTTTATGTCGACGGCGCCGGCACGATTTGGAAGTCGACGTATAACGGCACCGGCATAGTCCAGGTATCGGCGGGACAGAGCGTGGTTCCGCTTGCCCCAACAGTAAGTCCGGACGGTTCGATCTACATGCCGATCAGTCCTTACTACAGCCATCCCGGCGGCATCGTGAAGAGCACCGACGGCGGACAAACCTGGAGCCTACTCGTCGGGAGTCCGATTACCTTCAACTACCCCAACCCGCCGGTCTCCGTCTGTGCCGCGAACCCGTCGGTCCTTTTTTTCGCAAACGGAAACAAACTTTATCGCAGCAGCGATGCCGGAGCTACCTGGACGACATTGAATTTCGCGGCATCGTATGTCGCCGTCGCGCCGTCCAACTGCCAGATCGTCTACGCGGTCGGTCCCCATGGGCTGCAAGTCTCAACGGATGGTGGAAACACGTGGCCACCCACCCCGACGACTGCGACGATTGAGCAATCTTTCAGCGCGGTCGCCGTGGATCCCACAAACGCGGCGCATGCTCTGGCTGTGCCCGGCGTGCTCGGCGGCGGTGCGCAGAACGGCTTCGCGGCAAAGATCAGCACCGACGGCAAGAACCTGCTCTGGTCCACCTTCATCGGCGGAGACTCGTACGAGGATGTCCGCGCCCTTACGGTCAACACGAGCGGGAATGTCTGGCTCGCGGGCAGCACAGGATCCAGTGACCTCCCCGTCACGAGTGGAGTCCCGACTATCCCAGGCAACGGCCCCTACGCGGGCTTCCTCGCGGAGATCTCGGACTCAACTGCCAGTTGCTCGTTTCAGCTTTCTCCGCAGTCGGCGATTCCGCCGGCCGCAGGCGGGACGGTCCAGTTCGGCGTCGTCGCCCCCAGCGGATGCTCGTGGACCGCGACGCCATCGAACAACTGGATTTCCACGGCGCCGAGCGCAGGCAGCACAGGCTCCGGCGGGGTTGATGCTCTCATCGCCCCCAACGGTACAGGCGTAACGCGTACCGGGTCCATCTCCGTTGGTGACCAAACCTTCGCCGTTACGCAGCCTGCGGCGAGTTGTCAGTATGCTCTCGACCGGAGCTCGTTTCTCCTGCCTTCGAGCGGCGGCCAGGCTGTTGTGAATGTCACGGCAACGTCGGGGTGCCCATGGAGCGTGGTTCCCGGCGGGGCCAAAGTCGTCTCGGGAGGCGGCGGCACGGGCAGCGGTTCGGTGACGCTGTCAGCGCCGGCAAACGCCGGACTGAGCCCGGTCGCTTTCACGGCTCAGGTAGCCAATCAAGCCGTCGCGATAAAGGTGGCCGAGAACTGCACCTACTCACTGTCGCCACTGATGATCGACGGGAGCCTGGAATTCGCTTCATCAACTATCACACCGAACGCCCCGAACTGTCAGTGGTCTGCTACCAGCGACGTCACCTGGATGCGTTCTGTCGGGAGAAACGGGAACAATCCGGATTTCTTCGCTATGCAGATGATCCCCAATACCACCGGACAGGCGCGCACCGGTCACATCTTTCTTGGGTCACAGAGTTTCCTGATGACGCAGTCGGCCCCGGCGAATTCAGGGAACAACCGCAGCTTTGTCTCGTCGCTCGGCAACGACGCCAACAACTGCTCCGTTACCGCGCCATGCCAAACACTCACTCGGGCTCTGGCGATGACGAACTGGGGAGGCGAGATCGTCTTGCTGAACTCGGGCGAATATGGACCCGCCACCATTGCGCAGCCGGTGACCATATCGGCTGTGGGCGTTGCGGCTTCCATCACCTCTACCTCCGGCAATGCCCTTACCATCAACACGCCAGGCGACGTCACCATCACCGGGCTGGGCCTGCACGGACACGGGACCGGCAACGACGGAGTTCTGGTACAGGAGGTCGGCATCCTTCGTTTGTATCGCGTGACCGCGGAGAACTTCGCGAACGATGGGGTCGAATTTGCAACGCCCGGCAACATCGCGATCTACGATTCGCGGCTCACCGACAACAAGTACGGTTTGGCTTTACTGAACTCGTCAGCGCAAGCGTTCGTGCACAACACCAGCTTCGATCACAACAGCCTGGCAGGTGTATACGCGCCGGTTGGCGTGGGCGCGATAACGAACTCCACGGCGCACTTCAACGACGCCGGTTTCGAATCGATCGGGGGCACGTTAGTAGTTGGTGGAAGCCACGCCGTGTCCAATAGCATCGGGATGTCGGCAATAGGGGTGAATGCGGTTATGGGGTTCGCCTATTGCTCCGCGGTGCAAAACTCACTTTACGCGTACGGCGCCAGTTCGAGCGCCGCCATGTCGGGCACGAGCTCAGGCACGAGCCCGCTGGGCGGCGCAACGAACGGATCGCTGTCGACGCCGAGTCCGCTCGAATAACCTATTGCAGTATCGGCAAACCCGGCGTGATCGTCTCCGTCCCGAAGTGCGCACGCAGTTTCCGTGCCGCCGCGCGGCCCACCACTTTCACCAGCTCTTCTTCGCCGGCTGCGCGGACGCGCTCCGAGCTCCCAAAGTGCCGCAACAGCTTCGTCAGCGTTTTCTCGCCGATGCCCGGCACGTCCTCCAGCTCCGATGTCATCCGCGCGGCGTTGCGCCTTGTGCGATGAAACGTCACCGCAAAGCGATGCGCCTCGTCGCGCACGGTCTGGATCAGGTGCAGCACCGGCGAATGATGATCCAGCCGCACGGGCTCGTCCTCGCGCCCGAGCACGTACACCAGCTCTTCGCGCTTGGCAATGGCCGCCAGCGGCTGGTTGATCACGCCCAGCGCCTCCAGCGCCTCGGCCGCGGCGTGTAACTGGCCGAGACCGCCGTCAATCAGAATGAGGCCCGGCAGCGCCTTGCCCTCTTCCTTCAGCCGCGAATACCGCCGCGTCACCACTTCGCGCATGGACGCGAAATCGTCGTTGCCCACCACCGTGCGGATGATGAACTTCCGATAGCCCTGCTTCTTCATCCGCCCGTCTTCCCACACCACCATGCTGGCCACTTTGTCGGTGCCCTGTATGTGCGAGATGTCGAAACACTCGATGCGCTTCGGCGGATCGGCCAGGTCGAGCGAATCGGCCAGCGCCTCCTGAATCGCCTTCGACGTGGGCCGTAGCATCCGGAACCGTTGCATGAAACTGTGGTGCGCGTTGGTCTCCACCAGCGCCAGCATGGCTTTCTTCTGCCCGCGCTGGGGAGTATGGATCTCCACTCTGCGGCCGCGCCGCTCCGACAGATACTCCTCCAGCGCCTCGCGATCCTCGAAATCCACGGGCACGTGAATCAGCGCCGGAATGTACTGCTGCCCGATGTACACCTGCTTCAGCAGCGACGCGAACAGCTCCGCGGGGTCGAGCGACGCCTGATCCTCCCAGAAGAACTCGCGCCGGTCGACGATTTTACCGGCGCGCAGGTGAAACAGATTCACCGCCACCAGCGGCGGCTCGGCGTAATAAGCGAAGATGTCAGTGTCGTCTCCGCTGGCCGCGTGGATCTTCTGCTTTTCATCCAGCTCTTCCACCGTGGTGATCAGATCGCGTAGCGCAGCCGCCTGTTCGAACTCGGCGCCGTCCGACGCCGCCTGCATTCTCTTGCGCAACTGGCCGGCGAGATCCCGCAGATGCCCTTCCAGAAACAGCCTCACGTCCTGCACCGCGCGGGCATAATCTTCGTCGGTGGTCAGCCCCGCCACGCACGGCCCCTGACAGCGATGAATGTGATATTCGAGGCACGGATACTTGTGCGCGCGCGAAAAATCCACGCGGCATGACGGAACCTTGAAATGCCCGTGGATGAAGTGCACCAGCCGATGCGCCAGATTGGCGGGAAAGTAGGGGCCGAAGTACGTGGAGCCGTCCTTCCACAGCCGCCGCGTCACATATACGCGCGGGTATTTCTCGTTGGTCAGCTTGATGTAGGGATAGGTCTTGTCGTCGCGCAGCAGAATGTTGAAGCGCGGCTTGTACTGCTTGATGAGATTGTTCTCGAGGGCCAGCGCCTCTTTCTCGTTATCGACGAGAATGTAATCCACCGCGGCCGCCTCGGCGATGAGGCTTCCGGTCTTCG
>Ga0335078_10009171_pt1 | contig 14674 bp, 8 predicted proteins | sample Lox_Sample_32_FD_206711 | JGI IMG/M metagenome (GOLD analysis project Ga0335078, IMG submission 206711) | Soil microbial communities from Loxahatchee National Wildlife Refuge, Florida, United States - Lox_Sample_3.2 | ecosystem: Environmental > Terrestrial > Soil > Wetlands | place: USA: Florida...
CGTCGAGTTGGGTGTGGTCAACGTGTGCGATTTCGAAGGGACGATCGCCGTGACGCGGGGTCTTCCGCTCCAGTTCCCAGTAGGGAGGTTCGTGCTGGTAGGCCGCGCGCCGCCCTTGTCTCTTCAAAACCTGCGTAAACTTGTTGCGCCTCCTCACCGCCGCACAAAAGGTCGCGTAACTTGGTGCCATGATGCCGCTGTCATCGCAGCCGCGCTTCAGCGCCGCCCAGCAAGCCAGCCGGGTCTTCTGCTTCAGTGTCTCATAGTCATTTTCGATGGCTTGGAGCAAAAGTGCCCGGGTCGCCACCGGAAGTCGGTTGCTGCGGTTTCCCCGTTCACGACCGCGCGGCAGGAGTCCGAGATACCCGCTACCAAAACAAGCCTCGGCCTTTCGGTAGCGTGATACCCATAAGCGTAAGGTCCGGGCAGACACTTCACCGTTAGAGAACGGCGGATCTCCGCGCAGTTGGCCGAGGACAGCGTCCAAGCGCCCATTGGCAACGCTCAGATCGCTCTCGCTCGCTGAAGCCAGTACGGCAATCTCCGGTCGGGGTCCAGGCTCTTGTTGTGCAGATGGGCCCTGTATTCGTCCTTGCTTAGTGAGCTCCTCAAAGACAGAAACAGGTAACTCGGTGAGCGCCTCATCCTCTCCCAGCAGGCTGATAGTCTTCTCTCCAGGGTTCACGATCATCCACGTCCGGCCATCCCACGCTATCGTATGTCCCGCGCGTACGCTGAATCCTCGGTAGTTGTCGGTCGCAGCCCCAACAGATTGCACAACGTGGCCGCAGGCCACCGCTGCTTCGCGATTCGTGAAGACGCGCACCCGTTCGGGCTCCGCCAACGGCGCGGTTCCTAAGTCGACGAATAACTCGCGGGTCGCAATCAGGGCGTAGACGTCGTCACGGCTCATAACCTCCGCGGCGCGGCGGACAAGTTCGGACAGCCTGATACCCGGTTCAGCCGACACTATCGCCAGTCCGCTCTCCCAGCCTTTGCGATCGCCTTGGCGGGAATCTGTGCAAAGGTAATCCTCCAAGAATTGAAGGTTGCGCTGCAGCACCCAGTTAATCTCCCGCGAGGAGCGCACTCGGTAATACAGTCCAAGCTCGCTAGCGTGCGCTACTCCAGGCGGGCAGCGCCAGGTTCCACGCTCGTCCTGACAATAACGATTGGGACTCTTTTCTGACAGCTTCTCCAATTCCTCTTCGGTCTTGCACTCCTCCCATCCGGCTTCCGCCGTCCGCAGGACAAAGAAGTCGGGCGTGTGAAGGACTTTCACGTGCCGGCCTTTGGCGGTTTTGTAATCCAGTAGAAAGGAGGGCGGCTGATCGTAGAACTCGAGCACGTCCGAGTCGTGCTCCATCTCCCGCACGAATGCCAGTTCCACCCGGTGGCTCTCGAACTGGATGGCGACGCCCATCTTCCGGCTGGGGTAACGGCCACTGACGTTGCTACCGCCGCCGCCCACCCGGCGGAACGGACCCGATGACCTCACCCGATTGACTTCCAAGCGAGCGTCACTTGAGACGTTCTGCTGCTGGTACCATGCGAGCAGTTCATCCTGGCTCAGCATAGGATCATCACCTGTCGACGCCGGAGCGATTCCTATCCGCTTCCGCGCCGCTCCTTCGCAGTGTCTGACGTACCGGTGAACCCGTTGTTAGCGGCCCGCACGCCCGGCCGATTAAGAACTGCTCTCTTGGGCGACGCGGACGGTTTATCTTTGGTTGGACTTCGTGAAGGTGAGGTTTTTCGGGGCGTGGTCGCGCCACGGCGGTAGATATGCAGATAAGCACGTTTGCCAATGGGGATAATCGCAGCGGGGCCCAGAACCTAGCTTGACGAATTCTCCCGTCAGGTCTCACGCTTGATGGCCTATGTGCGGTCGCTACCGGCTATCAAGCACGGAAGAAGAGATCGCGGAGTTCTTTGAAGCGGAACCGACGGAGGAACTTAACCCGCGTTACAACATCGCGCCATCGCAGCCGGTGCCTGTGATCCGCCAAGGAGGGTCCAGGTGCGCGATCAGCATGGTGCGTTGGCACCTCGTTCTGTTCTGGGCCCAAGATCCTTCTATCGGCTCCCGGTTGATCAACGGTCGCAGCGAGCCGGCGCTCGACAAACCCTCCTTCCGCGAGCCCTTTGTCGAGAGGCGTTGCCTGGTTCCGGCCAAAGGGTTTTACGAATGGAAGAAGGTGGGCCAACGCAAGCAGCCCTTTCACTTCGGCATGAAGGAACTGGCTCTTCCTCAATGTAGTCGAGTTCGTTGCGCTGGTGTTGGTTCACCCAGACGGAGAGTGAAATCAGCAGCAGGCGAAGTGGATCAAAGGGCAGACTCACTTTGACAGGGTCGCATCCCGGAATGGACTGTGACGCGCGGTAGAACTGGCCCGACCAGATTCTGTAAGCCTCATGGGTTTTCAGTCGGATCGAATTCTTGGACACTACGGGGGCGGGTTGATCGGCAATATGCCGTGCCTGCTCTTTTCCTCAAGCCAATCCGGTGGGCGAAGGTCAGCAGAGAGACCGCGATTCTAGTACTATCGCTTCATGAAGAGACGGGACTTACTAAAGGCGTCCATCACGGCTCCATACCTCGCTCGCTTTCCTCGCGCTCGCGGCGCAGGCACGAGCTTCGATCCCGACTTCGCCACAGCAGGTCGGGCTCTCGAGGCCATGAAGGCTGGAGTGATCTCTTCACGCGAGCTCGCCGAACTGATCTTCACACGCATTCGGCGATTCAACCCTCAGATTAATGCTTTTATGACGTTGCGGGAGGACGAGGCTTTGGCGGAGGCGCGGAAAGCCGACGAAGTCCGAGTCCAGAGAAAGCTCATGGGCCGACTGCATGGACTTCCGGTCTCCGTTAAGGATGCGTTCGCTACGGCGGGTATCCGCAGCACTGCCGGGTCCAAGAGCCTCGAGAACTTCATCCCGACAGACGACGCGATGGCAGTGGCCAAACTGCGGCAATCTGGTGCCGTGATCGTCGGCAAGACCAACTTGCCGGAGTTTTCCCAGGACATTCAGTCGTTCAACGAGCTAGCAGGCACCACCAACAACCCCTGGGACATCACGCGCACTTGCGGCGGATCAACGGGTGGAGGCGCAGCCGCCATCGCTTCTGATTTCAGCTATCTCGAACTGGGAAGTGACTCTGCCGGATCGATTCGGATTCCCGCGCACTTCTGCGGCGTCTTCGGACACAAGAGCACGGTTCACCTGGTTTCCCGCGTCGGTTGGATGCCGCCACTGCCGGGCGAATTCCGAGGGCCGAATGACTGGTCGGTTGCCGGACCTCTGGCGAGAAGCGCCGACGATCTTAAACTGATGTTAGAGGTCATTGCCGGCCCCGTGCCCGATGAAGCGATCGCCTATCAGTGGTCGTTGCCTGCTCCACGCGCCAGGACCCTCAAGGAGTATCGACTCGGCTTCGTTCTCGATGACCCTTTCTGTCCGCTTGCTCCGGAAACCGCAAGAGTCCACGCCTCGTTTCTGGACCAGCTTCGCCAAGCGGGGGCAAAACTGACTGAAGGCTGGCCGGCGAGCTTTGATCCAGAACACAATGGGGAGGTCTTTCGATTTCTCACCAGCGCGTTCCAGGCTGCAAATACAGGTGAAGAGCAACGAAAGGACTTGGAGAGCGAGTTGCACGGGCAATTTGCCACCTATGCAAAGGAGACCCTGGCGGCTGTCCGCTCGACTTACGAGGAGTGGGAGAGGCACTGTGTCGAACGCTTAAAGTACCGGCGTGTCTGGCAGGAGTATTTCCGCCGGTTTGATGCGTTCCTTTCACCGACTGCCATCCTTCCGGCCTTCCCGCACGATCGCTCCCAGCCGCGATACCGGCGGATGCTCGACTCCGGAGCAGGGCGGCGGCCTTACAACGACATGTTTCCTTGGATCACAGCTGCTGGCCTCTCCGGGTGCCCCGCCACCGTTGTGCCTATCGGGCGTACGGGTCGAGGTTTGCCCGTCGGGTTACAGGTCATCGGACCATTTCTGGAGGACGGCACTCCGATTCACCTCGCTTCACTGATCTCGGAATTGACCGGGGGCTTTGAGGTGCCGCCGGCGGTCAAGGACAAGAATTAGACTGGGGCCGTCTTTGCCGCTGGGGGCTGACGAGCAAGACCATGCTCTGGGCGAGCCTGAAACGGCAAGAAGGGATAACCTCGCTACGGTTCAGGAGGGGAGTGATTGGGAGTGACGCTTGGTCCAGACAATCCGTTTCGAGATTGCGCAGGCTGTCTTCAACGAAGCGTGTCAGATTGGCCTTGTTGTAGCCGTCCGCGGTGTGGGGTGAAAGCCGCCGCCCGGCTTTGGTAGCCACGTAGATGGTCTCCCGTCGCTCTCTGCGCAGGCGCGCCACCAGTCGCTCGCTGCGGCCGTCTCCGTAAACGTCGGCGGTATCAATAAAGTTGACGCCAAGCTCAACCGCCCGGTGGAGCGCGCCCAGAGATTCCGTGTCATCCACACGGCCCGAAGCTGAGCCGATCGCCCACGCTCCAAAACTGATCTCCGAGACCTTCCACCCGGTACGACCCAGTTCGCGATAGTTCATAGTCAGCCTGCTCGAGAAGATAACTGGCGAATTACCTTGCTTGCCTATTGTCCCCCAGGGGCTGGTTCGAGGCAAGCGTGCGCTGAGCGGGTGCGACGACGCCAATACTCCTGAGCACCAGACTCCCGCGGTGTCGAACCGGAATCCGAATGATGTATTCTGGTCTCATGGATGAGCTCAAGGGAAGAGTCGCCTTGGTTACCGGTTCGAGTCGAGGGATTGGCCGCGCGATCGCGTTGGCGCTTGCGGAGGCCGGAGCCGATGTGGTGCTCAACTTTCTGAGACGCTCGGCAGAAGTGCAGGCCGTGGAGTTGGAGATCCGTCAGTTGGAGCGGCGGTGTGTCAGCATCCAGGCTGACGTGTCCTGCCTGAGCGATGTTGAGCGCCTCATCAAAGCCGGCGAAGACCGGATTGGGTCCATCGATGTCCTCGTGAACAACGCCGGCATTTCCCGTCCCCAGCCTATCGAGGAGATTACCGAGCAGGATTGGGACGAGGTGATCACGGCGAACCTTAAATCGTGCTTCCTCGTGACGCAAGCCGTGCTGCCCGGTATGCGGGCTCGCAGGTGGGGTCGCATCGTCAATCTGTCCTCGGTGGCAGCGCAGGTCGGGGGAGTCGTCGGACCGCACTACGCCGCCTCGAAGGCCGGCATCCTCGGCCTGACGCACTTTTATGCCCAGCGATTGGCTAAGGAAGGCATCACGGTAAACGCCATCGCTCCCGCGCTGGTGGAGACCGAAATGGTGACATCCAATCCCAACGCGAAGCCAGACCGGATCCCGATCGGCCGCTATGGATTGCCAGGCGAGGTCGCGGAAGTGGCGGTGATGCTGGCCAGAAACGGATACATGACCGGACAGACCATCAACGTCAACGGCGGCTGGTACATGAGCTGACAGCCGACGAATTCCCCGATACCCGACCAGATGCGAACCCACTGTGTGAGTCCACCGTGACAAAGGAGAATGGGTATGAAGAGCACGTGGAGCATGTTGATGCGGCGATATTGGTTTAGCTTTTTCGTGACGTCACTGGTCGCCACGGGGTTCATTCGTGGGCAAAGCGAGCCTTCAAAGGCGAAAGGCACCACCATCACTTCCTTTGAGTCTTCGGAAGATACTCAGAAGCTCAAACTGACCAACGCTCGCGTGTCCCTTACCACCGAACACGTGACCGACGGAAAAAGCGCTCTCGAAGTAGAATTCATCCGCTTCGGGACAGTTTCGATTGAGCTTTCTTCCGGAACTCCGCCCTGGGATTGGCGATCTTTTGGAGCCATCGCGTTCGACGTCGCCAACCCGGCAGATCAGGAAATCAGCGTAGGACTTCAATTGAAGGATGCCGGTCCCGGCGCTCATCAGGTGAGCGGCCACGGCAACGTAGCGCCGCACGATACCGTCTCCTACTACTATCCGATTGGCTCCAGTTCGTCGCTTGAGCACGGCATGAGAGGTGGACCTCCTATGGTTCCGGGAGTGACCCCGTTCAGTGGCATCTCGGGTTCTGACTCGCGGCTCGATGAGCGGCAGATCACCGCTTTCGCAATCTCGTTCCACTACCCCGCGGGAGTGACCAAGGCGATCATCGACAATGTCCGTTTGCTGCCGCCTTTCCACTACGACGCGATCGTGGATCCGTTGGGCCAGTACACGCGAGCGGATTGGCCCGGCAAGGTAGCGAACGCTCAAGGTCTGCTGGCGCAGAAACAGCAGGAGGAGGGAGAGATTAAAGCCCACCCCACCGTCGCCGATCGCGACCGGTATGGAGGCTGGGCGTCAGGTCCGAAAGTCGCCGCCACCGGCTTCTTCGGTACGGTGAAACGCGAGGGAAAGTGGTGGTTGGTGGATCCGGACGGTCATGTTTTCTTTTCCTTGGGAATCGATGTGATTGACGCTCGCCCAAACGGCGATTCTTTCACCTTCGTGGAAGGCCGTAAGACGATGTTCACCTGGCTGCCTTCCAGTGATGATCGGCTGAACAAGTACTATGGCCACGAGGACCACGCCGCTTACGGACCCATCAAGAAGGGGCAGACCTACAGCTTCTACTTGGCCAATCTTCACCGGAAATACGGCCCGGACTGGCAGGAGGCTTGGCGGACCTCCGCTCTCGATCGGCTGCGTGCCTGGGGCTTCAACACCATCGGCAACTGGTCGGACCCCGCGCTCTACGCCTACCAAAAGGTGCCCTATACGGCCACTATCGAGATTCAGGGAAACTATGCCCACATTTCCAGTGGTATCGATTACTGGGGCAAGATGCACGATCCCTTCGACCCGGCGTTTGCCCGGGCTGTTGATAGGAGCGTCCAGGAGGGCACTCAAAAGTATCGCGATGACCCCTGGTGTATCGGCTACTTCGTGGACAATGAGATTTCGTGGGGTGGCAACGCCAACGACAAGGAACACTACGGGCTGGTGTACGGGACCCTTTCCGGCGGCCAAGACTCGCCGGCCAAGCAGGCTTTCGTCGCGCAGTTGAAATTGCGCTATTCATCGGTCGAGAGATTGAACCAGGCCTGGGGCACCACTTTTACCTCCTGGCCGGCTTTGCTGGAGCAGCCCTATCACGCACCATCCTCGCTGGCGGCGCCGATGAGGGATGATTTCACCAAGTTTCTGACCGCGTTTGCGGACCAGTACTTCAAGACGATCCGCGAGGCTCTGCGGAAGTACGACGCCCATCATCTTTATCTCGGTTGCCGCTTTGCCTGGCGAACCCCGGAAGCGGTGAATGCGGCGGCGCGCTACGCCGATGTGGTGAGCTTCAACATTTACCGCTCGCACCTCGACCCGGAGGAATGGGGCTTTGCCACTTCGCTGAACAAGCCCTGCATTATCGGGGAGTTTCACTTTGGCGCGGTGGATCGCGGCATGTTTCACACCGGGCTTGTTGCTACACCCAATCAGCAGGCGCGCGCGGCCATGTACAAGCAGTATATCGAGAGCGTTGAGGATAATCGGGCCTTCGTCGGATGCCATTGGTTCCAGTATTACGACGAGCCGCTGACCGGCAGAGCTTACGACGGGGAGAACTACAATATCGGTTTCATTTCTGTCACCGACACGCCCTACCCCGAGATGGTAAAAGGCGCGAAAGCCGTCCAATCCGAACTCTATGCGCGTCGAGGCAGGGAGTAGCGAAGCTTTGGAGTGCTTTGCTGCCAGCCAGCATGCTGGCAGGGAATTGTCCTCTCGGCCGAGATCCCCGCGAATAAGAAGCTGGGACAAGATGAAGAGTTTCTCGCAAAGCCGCCAAGGGGCGCAGAGTCACGAAGGAAGAAGTCCTTTGTGTGCTTTGCCAACTTTGCGCCTTTGCGAGAAACGCTTTTGTTGTTTCAATTCCTTCACACCTTCCAGGCTCGCGGAAAAGAAAGCGGCAGCAAGCTGCGCACTCCAGAACTCCGCCCACACCGGCGCGATCGACTATTTGCCACATTGCACGGTGGCTGATGGGAGTAACACCATGACGAGTCATACAAAGCCTTTGCAATTGTTTTTGGTCCTCGCGTTTTTGCTGGCGGCAACGTCTCTGCTTCAGGCGCAGGAGCCGGTGAGGATTGGGGAGGCGCCCCTGGTGCTTCCGACTTACGAAATAGGTCCGCCCGAACTTGAGCCGATGTTTTATGCAGGCCGCAATTACCAGGGTGCCCAGGGCGCGATCTATCCCTACGGGCTCTACGACAACCTGCTGGATGTCCGAGACAACAAGACCTACCAGGCCGACTTTCTTGAGAACCAGTACGTGAAGATTTGCGTCCTTCCGGAGCTGGGCGGGCGCATTTTGTCGGCCACGGACAAGACCGATGGTTATGACTACGTTTACCGCCAAACGGAAATCAAGCCCGCTCTCATTGGCATGTTAGGAGCATGGATTTCGGGTGGCGTAGAGTGGGACATCCCGCATCATCATCGTGCCAGCAGCTACCTCCCGGTGGACCATCGGCTGGTAAAGAATCCCGACGGGAGCAGTACCATCTGGATCGGAGAAGTGGAACTCCGCCATCGTATGGAATGGGCTGTTGGAATCACGGTCTACCCTGATAAGTCCTACATGAAGGTCACCACCACGCTGGTGAATCGCACGCCCTTTGTCCATTCGTTCCTGGATTTCACCAACACCGCCGTGCATGCCAATGAAAACTACCAGGTGATTTTTCCGCCAGACACGCAATTTGCGGTGTACCACGCCAAAGTGCAGTTCGCTCACTGGCCCATTGCGCATGAGGTGTATCAAGGCGTGGACTACACGAAAGGAGTCGACTTGAGCTGGTGGAAGAACCACCCCACGCCAGTCTCCTTCTTCGCCTGGAACTTCGACGGCGATTTCTTTGGCGGATACGATCACGGCAAAGATGCCGGAATCATCAGCGTGCAGGACCACAACGTTTCGCCGGGCGCCAAATTCTTCGAGTGGGGCAACGGGCCCGAGGGCAAGACGTGGGATAAGATTCTCGATAGCCAGGGCGACTACCTCGAACTGATGTCGGGCAACTTCTCCGACAACCAACCCGATTATAGTTGGATTCAGCCCTCTGAAACCAAGGTGGCCACCGCATACTGGTTCCCGATTCGCGGCATTGGTGGCGCCAAGAACGCGAACTTGAATGGAGCCGTGAACCTTGAGGTTGGGCCATCGGGAAAGGTCAACTTCGGGTTCTCCGCCACCCAGGAATTTCGCGCTGCCAAGGCCATTCTGACCGCCGGAAATCGAACGCTCTTCGAACAGAGCATCGATGTTGCTCCCGATAAACCGTTTGTTCAGCAAGTCCCTTTGCCGGACGGGATCAAGGAGACTGATCTCAAAGTTGCGCTCCTGGATTCCTGGAACAAGGAACTGATCAGCTACCAACCTGTGAAGCGTGAGGCCGAACCCATGCCTCCGGTGGTGAAGCCTCCCCTGCCTCCCAAGGAGATCAAAACGGTCGATGAGCTTTACCATATAGGTCTGAGGCTGGAGCAATTCCACAGTCCGGCTCTGGAGCCTTATCCCTACTACGGGGAAGCTCTGCGCCGGGATCCCGGCAACTACGACGTGAACACCGCCTTGGGCCGTCTTTACGCTGAGCGCGGGCTTTGGCAGGAGGCAATAGAGAGACTGACGGCGGCTCTCGACCGGGCCACGTGCAATTACACCCGTCCCAAGGACGGGGAAGCTTACTACTACCTGGGCGCAGCCCTGCGTGGCGAAGATAAGAACGCGGAAGCGGAGGACGCTTTCCACCGCGCCTCGTGGAGTGAAGCGTGGACCGCCGCCAGCTATTATCAGCTTGCCGAATTGGACGGACAGAAGGGCGAGTGGCAACAGGCGCTTTCCGATCTCGACCATTCCCTTGCTTATGCCGCGTTGAATTGCACGGCGTGGGACTTGAAGGCCGCCGCCCTGAGAAGATTGGGTCGCACTCAGGAAGCCCGCCAGGCTGCTGCCGAGGCCCTCAAGGTGAATGCCCTCGATCTTTGGGCCATTAATGAAACTGGCGAAATCGGCCAAGTCGGCTCAATTAGTCTATCGGGCGCGGGCGAGCCACCCAAGGTCGACCTGGGCAACGCCGTGCAGTCCAACCTGGAGTTGGCGGCGGACTATAATGACGCTGGGTTGATCGGTGAAGCGCAGGAAGTACTCAAGCGCCTTCTTGCCGCAAGTCCTGACCCGAACCAGGTAAACCCACTCATCTACTATGACCTCGGCTTCCTGGCCACACGAAGTCAGCAGCCCGAAGAAGCTTCCAAGTACTTCCGCCTGGCCGCGCAGATGGCTCCGGACTACGTGTTTCCGTTCCGCCTGGAGGAAATCAAGGTTCTTGAAACAGCCATGCAGGCCAATCCGGCGGACGCGCGCGCTCCCTACTATTTGGGAAACCTCTTGTACGATCTTCAGCCCGCTGCGGCCATCAAGATGTGGGAGAAATCGGCAGGCATGGATAGCTCTTTCGCGCTGGTACGGCGAAATCTGGCCCAGGGCTACCAACAAGCGGAAAATGATATGAGCAAGGCCATCGCTACTATGGAACAGGCGGTGGCCCTGGACAAAAGCAATGCTCGTTTTCTCTACGAACTCGACCGTCTGTATGAGGCCGGAAACGTGGCGCCCGAGAAGAGGCTCGCTTCCTTTGCAGCCAACACTTCGGTAGCTGCGAAAAGGTCGGATGCGCTAATGCAGGAAGCCAAGGTCTACCTGCTGGTTGGCCGCTACGATCAGGCTCTACAACTCCTGAAAACCCATCGGTTCCACAACTGGGAAGGCGATGGCGAGATTCATGACGTCTACAAGGATGCGTGCCTTCTGCAAGGCGAAAAGGAGTTTAGGGAAAAAAACTATCAAGAGGCGCTGAGAGACTATGAGGCATCACTCGAGTACCCGGAGAACCTGGAAGTGGGGCGTCCATATCTTGAGCGGAGGCTGGCCCAGGTTGACTATTTGATGGGTCAGGCTTATGCGGGTCTTGGAAACACCGCCAAGGCGCGGGACCTCTATCAGCAGGCGCGCTTTAAAGAAGCAAAGGAGTCTGGAGATCCTGGGATGCCGTACTATCAGGGCCTGGCTGCACTCAAACTCGGCCAAACTATGGAGTCAGCCCGCCTTTTCGACAACCTGATCGCATCGGGACAAAAGACACTGGTTCGAGGCCCCGAGGTCGACTACGTCGCGAAGTTCGGTCAGACGCAGTCCAACAACCGCCGCTTGGCCAATGCCCACTACCTGGTCGGCTTGGGGAATCTGGGAAAGGGCGACACGGCCAAGGCTCGCGTTGAATTTCAGGAGGCTCTAAAGCTCGACGTGAACCATCTGGGAGCCACCGCCCAGCTGTCAACCACCGCGGGATCGGAGTCCGACACGTCGCGTTGAGGGCGTCGAGGACAGGCGAAAACCAGACGGGCCGGTCACTTCAGGGGACGAGTCATCCGGGCTATCGCGCGCGATCGCCGGGGCCTGAAAACGGGAAGCACTTGTTCTACGAATTAGGGAATAATTCTACTATAAGGAAACGAAGAAGTCCTTCGACATCAAGCACGTAGCTTGAAACGAATTCTACTTCTTAAGGAACGACGACATTAACTCAGTCACGGTCCTTCAACGGCCGGACCCAGATATTTCGATAGCGTACCAAGTCGCCATGATCCTGGAGCCGGACAGGGCCTTGCGGGCCGCGATCGGCGTAGCGCGGGAAGATGCGGTGGCCAGTTTCACCCATGATGGCGGTGTGGTTTTGGATTAGCACTCCATTCTGAAAAACTGTGATGTACGCGGGGGTTTCAAGTCTTCCGTCTTCGAACCGCGCGGGGTTAAAGATGATGTCATAAACCTGCCATTGGCCGGGGTCGCGGGAAGGGTTTACGAGCGGCGGGTATTGGCCGTAAATCGCTCCTGCCTGGCCGTCAGCATAGATCAAGTTGCGGCTGCTTTCGAAGACTTGCAGCTCGTAAACGCCAAAAAGGAAGACTCCGCTGTTCCCTTGCCACACATTTCCCGGCTTGAGGGGAGCCGGAGTCCTCCACTCGACGTGAAGTTGAATGTCCCCGAACTGCTCCCGGGTATAGATGTCGCCAGTCTTGGGCGCTACCTCCAGATAGCCGTCACGCACCGTCCAATGGGCGGGCCCGCCTTCAGCACTTTTCCACTTGGAAATATCCTGGCCGTCGAAGAGAACTTCCGCATCGGAAGGCGGAAGTCCCGCGCGCTCTTCTGTGCTGGAAGTTCCCGCCGTGACCTTTACTGGTTGCGGACGCTTGGCATCGTGCACGTGCCACTTGCCGCCAGGCAGCGGCGTGTCCTCGTAGCCCATTCCGGACTCCTGTTGCGCGCTCTCGGCCGGACCCAGCAGGAGAATGCCGCCAATAATGAGTGCCGCGATAAAAAGAATGAGAAGGTTCAAGGTTTTCATCGATTTTCCTCTCTGATGGTTCATCGATTCGCTCTTGGCGAAACCGGGCTCGCCCTATCGTGCCCCGGGACGGCGCTAGTGTACGCCTTGGCCGCCCATATTGGAACTTGGCATTTGGGTCAATCATCCCTGGCCTTCTGCTGCCTCCACCTGTTGGGTCGCGGCAGGGGCAGCGGTTGCCCGCTGCCCCCCCGCACGGATCCCCACCAGCAGCATTCCCGCATGAGGCTCATATCTTGGATGTGTGGCGGCAAAGCGCTGCTCGGGATAAGGAGACCATTCCAAACCGGCGGCCAAGCAGCCTCCTGATGTTGACCGGCTTGTGCTCCGGCCGTCGGTTCCAGCCGCAAGCGCCTTGCAGACTCAACCTGAGAACTGAATGGAATTCCGGATTCTCGGCGGCTAGCCCCGTCGCAAGGAGATTCCACTTCCGCGTTCGTTGCCGCTTCAGTACGATGATAGCTATGTGCGGTCGTTACCGGCTGTCTCTCCCGACCGTTTTGCGGCGTGTTTTCGATGATGCGGATTTTTCCGTGAAATGCGGCAAAACCCCGTGGCCCTTAGATACATCGGGAGACACGAAGGTTGCGTCGGGATGTATCCGCGAAAAGATTTTGCCGAATTTCAGCGCACTTTTTGGTCGTGGTTTCGAGCAGAATGTAGTCGAAAGTAGCGCAGGGGCCCGTTCTTTGCGCGCAGGACTTTGTTGCACCAACAATGGTGCAATCCGAAACCGCATCGGTTCTTGCCGAAAAAACAGGGCAGAATAAGAATCAGCCCTCCTATCCCCTTGCCAGGATGCTGACCAACTGAATTTGAGGCAGGAAACGCAAAGCCCAGGCATTTCGGCGAAGCACCCCGTCGTCGTGCGACAGGCCTGTATTATAGAGGGCATGCAGAAGGCTGTTCTCACCGGGAATTGGCGACAAGGCAGGACCTATTTCGGCCGCATCAACTCTTTGGGATACTGGCCCGGTCTGTGGTGAATAAGGGGATGTGTCCCCAGGAATCAGGCACCAGCCCTGACTGGACCAGCGAGAGCATACTTGCGACCGTCAAGCTTGGGAAATTGACCTTCGATTGAAAATACAAAATTTAGGGTCTGCGGGGTTGATTGCTGACGATCCCAAGCTATGATTCTACAAGAGACAATTCCTGACGCCGTTAATGGACTCTTATTGGACTCTGCGCCTTCTTGACTCTGCGCTCTCCTCACTCCGCGCAGGCAGCATTTTCGTTGATGAGGCTCCGACGAACCGTCGAGCTCATTCATATAACCTGTCGATAAAGACGTCGTTCGGCGCGTTCTTCACGCATTATCAACCCAAGCTCCGAACTCCTAAGCAATCTGCTGAGCAATTCGCGGACAGCCCCCGGTGGGATTGCGCTGCTTCATTTGGACAACGGCTTCAATGACTTCTTGTTGGGTGCTCTTGGGCACGGCCTCCCCTTGCGCTCGGATGAGAAGCGCCGGCGATACTTCACGGCTTGGTGGAAGGCTCAAGACAGTTTCAGAACGATGGCCGAACCGATCAGCCGGGACGGCCGCACAAACAGAGCGCACCAACCGGCGACGATGCCATCCGATAGGCGATAGTTGGAGCGCGCTGGCGCGAGCGATTGAGGATCAGCAGTTGATGTTCGACGAGGACGGACTCGGCAACTACGGAACGGACGCCGCCGGGACCTGCAAGTCGGGCGACTGTCCTTCGCCAAAACCAAGCATCCGACGCCGGCATCGACCGCTCAGCAAATCCTGGCAGCGTTCCCCGACAACACGCGCCACGATATTTGATCCGGGACCGTGACCAGATCTACGCGGAATGTTTCCCGCATCGCCTCAGAGACCTGGGCACCACCGAAGTCCTGACGGCGCCGCGGGGCCCTTGGCAAAATCCTTTTGCGGAAAGGGGCTGGTGGGCTTCATCCGGCGCGAGTGCTTAGATCACGTGATCGTGCTGGGAGAGAAGCATCCGCGACGAATCCTGAAAAGCTATTTCGATTACTATGTGGGTTCGAGAACTCACCTCTCTCTATCTTTAGCTTAGCTAGCGAGCTAAGCTATGCTATGCTAAGGACGCTCCGACCCCGCGCGTCGTGCAGGGGCCTAAGGCGGGAGAGATCGTGGAGATCCCGCAGGTCGGCGGCTGCACCATCGCCACGAACGGCGCGCTGCGTAAGCCATGCCACGTTAGTGCGGCCGTCTCCCTTATCTGGAAAAC
>Ga0335078_10009172_pt1 | contig 14674 bp, 9 predicted proteins | sample Lox_Sample_32_FD_206711 | JGI IMG/M metagenome (GOLD analysis project Ga0335078, IMG submission 206711) | Soil microbial communities from Loxahatchee National Wildlife Refuge, Florida, United States - Lox_Sample_3.2 | ecosystem: Environmental > Terrestrial > Soil > Wetlands | place: USA: Florida...
CGCGCATATCGCCCCGATCTGCGCGGCGTTCAGCCCATGGCTGGGACGCAGCCTCGGTGAGCAGAACGGCGGATCTCGCGCGCCGCGTCCCAGGCTCGCGGCTACTGTCCGTGACGTAAGCCCTGGCTGTACACGTGCCGATTGAAGTCACCATGATGAGCATCCCGGCGTCAAGGCGAGCAGGCGGAGATGATCGACGGACGGGTAATGCGAGCAGCCGAGGCTCGCCGCGACTGTCGTCGGGCGCTCATGGCGAACGCGTAACACCCGGTTCGTGATCGTTGAGGAAGACGGCGGCGAGCTGCGGCACGGATGCCAGGTGATGGCCTACGACCACTTAATGGACGCGTTCGTCGACTTGGAACGTCACGTGGCCGACATCGGCCGGCTGTACCCGCGGCTGGACACGCCCACCGTGCCGCTGCAAGGTGACCTGCTGGCCGTCGATGAGCGGCCGGAGGAGATGGAGGTCTCCACCGCGGGAGACGCCCGCGAGCTGCTCGCCCGCGTGGCCCGAGGACGGGGGCAACCTGCTGGTCATGGGCCTGCCCGGGCGGAAACCCGTCTCGCCTTATCCCGGCTCCGTAGTTCTTCGAACCCGCAGGTGAACGAGGCTTTCACAAGATCGGACAAAATGGGCTGTTGCGCGCATCAGTACTTTTGATATGTCTTTGGGAATCGCTTCAGTGCCGGTGCTGAAGCACTGGCTTGCGGACGGGACACGAATTGTCGATCTTCGAGGAGACCGGCGGGGCGCTGTCGGCTGTGGCGCAGGACCGTTCGCTGGAGTTGTTCTGCGACCGGTACGACCTGATCGCCCGGTTCGTGTCGCTGCTCAACGATGACCCGCCGCCGCGGCGGCTGCTGTACCTGTACGGGCTGGGCGGCAACGGCAAGTCGCTGCTACTGCGGTACCTGGCGGCGCGGTGCTGCATGCGTCTGCCGCCGGGGGAATGGGCCAGGGCACGGCGGCTGCCCGGCGCGGAACTCCCGGCCGCGTTAGCCGTGGCGGGGAAAGCGACGCGAGTGCCGGTGGCCCGGATCGATTTCGGCGCCCGGCCGGTGGGTGAGAACCGGCCGCAGGAATGCTTCTCGGCATTATTCATGCTCAAGCAGCAGCTGGCCGGGTACCAGATCGTCACGCCGCGGTTTGATTTCGCCGCGGTCACCTACATGCACAAGCTGGGGTTTGACCTGGACCGGCGGCTGCCCGAGCTGTTTCCGCGCGGGGAGGTCAGCCTAGCCCTGGAACTGGCGGACGTGCTGCTGCCGCTGCCGATGCTGCACATCGGCCAGGAGCTGTTCGAGGTGCTGGACCGGCGGCTGGACGATGCGTTCACCCGGCGGCGGGTGCAGCGGCGGCTGCCGAAGGCCGACGCGGCGGAGATCTTGTCGCTGGCGCCGGAGCCGGACCTGATCTGCCAGATGCCGCGGCTGTTCGCTGCCGACCTGCGCAGCGCGCTGGAGGCCAAGGCCCGGTACCCGCGGGTGGTGCTGCTGTTCGACACCCATGAGGCGTTCTTCGGGGAGGCGATCGCCGATCCCGGCATGCTGGTGCACGCCGACTATCTGATGCGGGATGAGTGGCTGCGCAGCCTGCTGGGCCACCTGCCGCTGGAGGCGGGAGTGGTGGCGGTGGTGGCCGGGCGGACCCGCCCGGCCTGGGCGGACGCGCCGGTGGCGGCGATCCCTGAGCAGTTCGTCGACGAGCAGCCGGTGGGCTACCTGACCACCGCCGATGCGCTGGCCTACCTGCAGAAGGCCGGCGTCGGTGACGAGCGGCTGCGCCGGGCGCTGGCCGGCTACGCGTCCGTGGGCTCCGACCAGGTGCACCCGTATTTCGCTGGCTTGTGCGCGGACGTGGCACTGGCCGCGCAGCGGCGCGGCGCCCAGCTGGACCCGGCGTCGTTTGCGGAGCTGGGGGAGCTGGCGGGCAAGGAGCTGGACCTGGCGCGGCGGCTGCTGGCCTGGGTGCCGCCCGAGGTGGAGTACGGCATCCTGGCGCTGAGCGCCTGCCGGTCGTTCAGCTACGACACCTTCAACTATCTGGGGGAACAGCTGGGGTTCCCGCACCAGCGCAGCGATTTCGGGCGGCTGGTGGCGTTCTCGTTCATCTCGCCTGTCAGCAGCGGGGCCTCCGGCAAGAAAAGCGACAGCGATATCGCGTACACGATGCAACTGCTGCTGCGCCGTGCGCTGGCCAGCGCGCGTGCGGACAGCATCCGCCAGGCCCACGAAGTGCTTGAACGGCGCTATGCGGAGCTGGCCGCGGCCGGGGACTTCACCGCGCGGCTGGAGCAGATCTACCACGCCGGGCAGCTCGACCCGGCCAGCGCCGCGGACCGGTGGGCGGCGGTGATGGACCAGTGCCTGGCCGCAGGCCGGTTCGACCGGTGCCGGGCGATGATCACCCTGCTGGCGGGCCTGCCCGACGCGAAGGCAGGCCAGGGCCGGTTCATCTTCCGGGTGGCCCGGGCCGACATCGGCCTGGGCCGGTGGGCCGAGGCCGAGGCGCTTCTGGACTCGCTGCCCGCGGGATCACCGCACGCCACGGCGCTGCGGGCGGAGGTCGCGTTCTGCCGCGGCGACTTCGCCCGGGCCGAGGACCTGGCCAGCGCCGCGCTGGGCCAGGCGGGCGGCCCGGCCCGGGAAGGATTCCTGTTCCGGCTGGCGGAGATCGGGCTGTACCGCGGGCGGTTCGGCGACGCACGCGCGCATGCCCGCGACGGGCTGGGCCTGGCCCAGGCCGCCAGGAACGCCGCCGGGGTCTGCCGGTGGACGAACCTGCTCGCCGAGATCGAGTACTTCTCCGGCCACGTGGACTCCGCGACAGCCCTGGTCGGCCAGGCACTGGCCGGCTTGCAACGGATGCCCGAGCAGGAACGAGACCAGGCGCTGCTGGCATCCCTGCTGCAAAACGACGCACTGGTGCACGAGGCGGCCGGTGACTGGCAGGTCGCGCTGCAGCGGCAGGAACAGGCCCTGGAGATCCGCCGCGAGGCCGAGGACGCGCGCGGCGCGGCGCAGTCGTTGCACGGCATCGGCAAGGCATACTGCGGCCTGGGCCGGACCAGCGACGCCGAGCGGACACTGGATGAGGCGGCGCAGGCCGCCGACGGGCTGGGCGAGCGCCTGCTGCGGGCGAAGATCACCCACGCGCTGGCCGATGTCCGGATCGCCCAGCAGCGCATGGATGACGCGGTGAAGCTGACCGCGGAGGCGCTGAAGGGGTTCCGGCGTCATGGAACCCCCTACGACGTGGCCTCGGCGCAGCTCACGCTGGCTGATCTCACGGCCGGGCTGGGCCGCTGTACCGAGAGCGTGGCCTGCGCCGACCAGGCACGCTCCACCATCGAGGCTGGCGGGTACCGGGTGCTGTACCGGCTGTTCCCCCGCCAGGACGTGCCGCCCGCCGCCCAGATCCGGGCCGGGCTGGTGGCGTTCGCGGCCGGGGACGCGGCCGGGGTGCCGTGGGAGGGCCGGCCGCCGCGCGACATCGACCCGGATCAGGTGCCGGCCGTCCCGGCGCGGGAGGGGTGGCCGCGCGGCGCCACCTCCGACGACACGGCGCAACTGCTGCTCGTGGCCCGGAACCTGGTCGCCACCGGCGGCCGCGCCGGGGAGCGCGAGTTCCTCGAACAGCTCGCCCGGGACCTTCCCGGGATGCGCGGCACCGGGCCAACCACCCGCGCCGCGGTCGCGCGCTACCAGCAGGGTGGCCAAACCTGCGCCACCAGCGGCGATACCAACGGGGCGCTGATGCGGATCCTGCCCGCCGGATGGGCGATCCCGGCCACCAGGGCGGGCCGTCGCCGTGACGTCGTCAGCCGGCTGACCCGGGTGACCCACGGCACGCCGGTAGCCATTGCCGCGGCGTGTGCGGTGGCCGCCATGGCGTCCTACGCGCTGGAGGGCTGCCCGGCCCGGGAGCTGATCACGGTGGCGGCCGGCGAGTTTGAGCACATGCTCGGCGACGAGCCCGGGGCAGGGCCGTGGGCGCAAGCCACGCGAGCCGCAGCGCAGGGAGCGTGGACACCACCAGGCGCCGGCGTGGCGCTGGACGCGGCCGGGACCCTCGCCGCCGTCGTGCATGTCCTGGCCGTGTGCGGGGATGACCTCGACAAGGCCATACGGTACGCGGTCGGCCTGGGCGGGGACACCGACACCGTGGCGGCGATCACCGGAGGGATCCTCGGCTGCCGGAGCGCCGGTGCGGCGATCAGCTGGCTTGATCACGTCATCCTCCCGGATGCCGCCGAGCTGGAGCGGCTGTCCGCCGGGCTGCGTGAGGTAAGGCGCGCGGCGTATGGCTGACTTCTGGGTCATCGGACCGATCGCGTGGGACCGCGTGCTGCGCGTGCCCTGCCTGCCGCCCAGCGGCGGCTTCGCCCAGGCCACCGAAGTTGCCCAGCGACCCGGCGGCGCGGGCGCCAACGTCGCCGTAGCGCTGGCCAGCACCGGCGCCTCGGTGCACATGGCCGGCTACGTCGGCGACGACGCGCCAGGAGCCCGGATGCTGGCCGTGCTCGCAGAGGCGCACGTCGGCGTGGGTTTCGTGCACACCCGGCATGGTCATACCTCCGAGGTCGACATCCTGGTCGACGCCTCCGGGGAACGCACCATGATCGGCATCTGGCCGGACCTGCTGCACACAGTGCGGGTCCCGGTCACGCAGATCCGGTCCGGGGACGTGGCCTACTTCGCCGCCTGGCACGAGGAATTCCTGCCAGCGATGCGGCAGCTCAGCGACCGCGGTGCGATCGTCGCCACGGTACCGCCGCCGCGGCTGGCCCCCGGCCTGCCCGCCATGTACCTGATCGGATCCCAGCAACAGTACGCTGGCCAGGACCCGCGATCCGCGTTGTCGGCCGGCTCCGCGATGCCGGTGGCGGCGGTGGTGACCCGGGGCGGCGAGGGTGTGGTTGTGCATGACCGCGGCGGCCCGGCTGCTTACCCGGCGCAGCAGGCGGACGTCGTGGACACCACAGGCGCGGGAGACGCGTTCGCCGCCGGGTTCTTGCACCAGATCTCATCCGGTGAGCCCCTTGGCCGCGCGGTCGCCGCGGGCATCATCTGGGCCGCTGCAACCGTTCAGGAACCAGCCTCGATCCCGCCGCCATGGCCGCAGGTCGCGGGCAGGGTGCTGGCCCTGCCGCCGGACCAGCGATAACACCTTGGGACCGGCCCGCAGCGCGGTGCCTTCCTCAGGAATCGTCCGTGAGTTCACCCCGGCCAGCCTTGTGATATGCCCGGGCTGGCCCGTCCCGGGCTGGTTCAGTAACTGCTCCACGTCGCAGCGGCGGTAGCGGCGCTCGCCCGAAGGCGTGCGGATACACGGCAGCAACCCAGCAGCAGCCCAGCGGGTGATCGTGCTGGGGTGTACTCCGAGCACCTGCGCCACCTCTGCCCGGGTCAGCACCGGCGGCCCCAAGATCCGGCGGATCATGAGGGACCCGGGTGCGTGATCTGGGCGCCGCTACGGCAGGCAGCATCCGGCCGCCGGCCCTGGCCAGTGATCACGGCCCGAAGCAGCCCGGGCAGAGGTGCGCTCACGTTCCTGCCAGGCCGGTCATGGACTGCCGCACGGCGTGTGTGAGCGGATCTCCTGGTGGCAGGGTTTGTTCGCAGCGGGTGAGGGTGTCGCGCAGCAGGGCGGCTGCGTCGGCGAGCCGACCCGCGGCGAGATAGGCGTTCGCCAGGTCCGCGCGGGCGGCGAGTGTGTCTGGGTGATCAGGGCCGAGGATCTGGTCGTAGCTGGCGCAGGCTTGCTCGTGCAGTTGCAGTGCGGTGGCGATCTTGCCTGCGGCGCGGTAAGCGGCGGCGAGGTCGCGCTGGACGGTGATCGTGTCCAGGTGGCCGGTGCCCAGCTCGCGCTGCCGGTCGGCCAGGGCTTTCTTGTAGCAGCCGATGGCTTGTTTCATCTGGCCGGCTGCCAGATAGGCGCCGCCCAGCCTCGCACGGGCGGTGATGGTTTCGGGGTCGCGCGGACCCTGGTCGCGTTCCCGGTCGGCGAGGGCGCGCTGGTAGTGGCCGATGGCCTCGGCGTGCTGGCCGGCTGCCTGGCAGGCGGCGGCCAGTTCGTCCCGCGCGCCGAGGGTGTCACGATGGCCCGGCCCGCGCACGCGCTCCAGATCGGCCACCGTCTCCTGCAGTACCCTGACCGAGTCAGCGGTCCGGCTGGCCGCCATGAGGACGCGGCCGAGCATCACCCGGGCCCGGAGGGTGTCTGGATGGTCCGGCCCGGACATGCGGGCTCGGCCGGCAACTGCCCACTGCCACCACGCGGCGGCAGCGCTGGCCTGACCGTCGGCCGCCAGCGCCTGGGCGAGACACGCCCCGACGGTCAAGGTGGCGGGGCTGTCCGGCCCAAGGATCTTGTCGCTGGCGGCGGCGAGCTGGGCCCAGTGGCTGACAGCTGGGCCGGTCAGCCGGGCGGCGTCCAGGCTGCGCCCGGCCTTGATCAGCAGCGGGTGACAGGAATCTGCCGCCCACAGCCGGTCGCCGGCGGTGTGCTGCAGGCTGGCCGCACACGAGCGCAGGCCCGCGGCCAGCCACGGCTGCGGCTCGCGGGAGGGCCAGATCTCCAGCAGCGCGCCGGCCGCGGCCTGCGCCGCCTGGCCCAGGATCCGGCCGGGCAGGGCCGCCCGCACGGCGGCAGCCACCACCTCGCTGATCCGCACCGCAGGGGATGCGGCTGCCGGGCTGATGGCCAGCAGGCCGGTGCGTTCCAGGGCCCGCACCGCGTCCCATACCTGGTCCGAGGCGGCTTCCGCCACGCCGTGCTGCGCAAGGTAGGTGCACGTGGCCGGCGTGGTGAAGGCCGTGCCGGGAATGGGCCGGCCGGCGAACTGAGCGGCGAGCGCGAGCAGCAGCGATGTGATTCCGCCCGGGCAGATCTGCTCGGCCCGCTCGGCCGACAGCACCCAAGTGATCGCTGCGGGCGGCGGCGGGCTGGCAGGCTGGCGGGAGGCCAGTTCCGCCTGGCGGGCGGTGTAGCGGTGCTGGTAGTCACGGCAGGTCTGGACGGTGGTGGTGATCACCGCGGCGGCATGGGTGAGCGCGCACGGGTCGCCGCCCAGCACGCTCGCCAGGTCGATCGCCCCGTTGCGCTGGTCGGGGTCGCCGGCCAGGCGGCTCATCAGGTAGTTGGTGGCTTCGCGCGTGCTGAGCGGCCCCACCGGCATGACCAGTGCCGAGGGCTGGCCAGTGACTGTGCCGGCGTCGGGTGTGGTGACCAGGACCCTGCCTGCCGGGCCGCCCGGCCACAGGCCGGGCAGGTCCGCCGGGTCGCGCAGGTCATCGAGCACCACCAGCCAGGGCCGGGCGGTATGGGCCATCCAGCTGGTGAACCGGGCAGCCACGTCCCCGGCCGCGCCGGCAAGATCGATGCCGACGGCCGCCGCCGCTTCCACATACCCGGACAGCACCGAGGCGCGGCTGCTGGCATCGACCCACGCCAGCAAGGTCACCTGGCCGCTGCGCCACAGATGCCCGGCCAGGCAGGCCGCAAGCTCAGTCTTGCCGCATGACCCCGCCCGCCCCGGCCCCGCCGGGCTGTCGGCCAGCACCACCATGGCGCCGTCGGCCAGCGCCTCGGCTAGGCCCGGCACGGTCTCGGGCCGGGTGACGAATCCGTCGGCCAGGACAGGTACGGTGCCCGTCCGGGCCGGCCGCGCCGACGGTCGCGGCTGTGCGGAGCTGGCGGTGGCTACCGGGCTGTCCATGCGTGACGGCCCCTCGTGTCCTGGTGTTCTCCGGTTCCGGTCAGCTCAGCCCGGCTGGCGGTACCGCGACCCGGCCGCTGGCGTGCTCGCTGGCGGGGGCGCCGCGCATGGCCACCAGGTAGACCGCGGCGGCGGTGAACCACCCGACCAGCCAGGAGATGTCCGCACCGCCAAGCATCTTGACCAGCGGGCCGGTGTAGTCCGGCTGGGACACAAACGGCCATTCCGCAGCCAGACCCACCGCATAGGCCAGCAGGCCCCGCCAGGCGACGTTGCCGTAAGTAGCAGCGGGGAGGAAGAACGCGCCGACGTCGTAGCGGGCGCGGCGGACGATGAAATAGTCGGCCAGGTTGACCGCCGACCAGGGGATGAACAGCACCAGCAGCACGTCCAGGAAGTTCGACAAGTTGGTGACGAACGACCGGTAGCCCAGCAGCGCGACCGCCACGCCCGCCGCCATCACGCAGCAGAACGGGATGAGGCGGACGGTGACCGACACCGACCTGAACCGGTGCCACATGTTGGTGAATGCCAGCACCTGGAACGCCCCGGTGTAGGCGTTGAACGTGCCGGCGTTGACCAGGCTGAACGCCATCACCACCAGCGCCCACGACCCCGACACCGTGCCGACCGCCGCGACCGGCCCCAGCTTGGGCAGCAGCGCGGCCAGGTAAGCGCCGACCGCGCAGGAGAAGAACGTGGCGGCCACGTTCCCGGTGTAGATCGCCCAGAACAGCCGCCGCCCGTTTGTCTGGGCGGGCAGGTAGCGGGTGTAGTCGGACACGAACGGGCCGAACGACAGCATGTCGATCACCAGTAACGCCACCCCGGCCAGGAACAGCCCCGCCGACGGGCGGGCCAGGCTCATCTCGTGCGCGGGCAGGCTGCCGTAGCGCAGCCCCTGCACCAGCATGACCACCAGCGACACGCCCACGACGACGGCGGTGGCCTGCATGACGCGGTGGATCCACCGGTACCCGAAGATCCCGATCACCACCGCCGGCACCGTGAGGATAAGTATCCACTGCGGGATGGTCACGACGCCGGTCACTCCCCTCATGGCCTGGGCCTGGATGACGAACTGCGCAGCGATGAACCCGACGTTGATCAGCAGCACCGCCGGGAACAGGAACACTGATCCGTAGAACCCGAACTGCGCCCGGGACTGGATGGTCTGCGGCACCCCGAGCTTGGGTCCCTGGGTGGCGTGCAGCGCGATCAGCAGCGCGCCGGTCATCGTCCCGGCGGCGATCGCGATCAGCGCCCACCAGAACGCCAGCCCGATCGAGATGACCACAGCGCCCAGCACGACGTTGAACACGTTGACATTGCCGCCCCACCAGAACGCGAACTGGTGCCACGGTTTCCCGTGCCGCGCCCCGGCCGGGATCCGGTCAATGTGATGGGTCTCGACAAACCGGCGCAGCTGCTCGCTGGCTACCGCGGCTTCTGTCATGACCTGGTTCCTTTCTCGGCTAGAAGACAGCTGTCGCGAGCGGGTGACCGGCCGCTCACGCCGGTGGGGTATCCCGGCCGGCGATCAGCTCGGCTGCCCGTTCAGCGATGGCCAGCACGGTCGCGTTCGGGTGGGCGTTGGGCAGCACGGGCATCACCGACGCGTCGGCCACCCGCAGGCCGCTCACGCCGTGGACCCGCAACTGGGTGTCGACCACGGCACCGGGGCCGGTTCCCATCCGGCAGGTGCCGGCCGGATGGTAGTAACTGCTGACCGTGCGCCGGATGTAGGAGCGCAGCGCGGCGCTGGCCCGCACGTCCGCGCCTGGCCACACCTCCGATTGCCCCAGCATCGAGAGTGGGACGGTCGCCGCGGCCTGGCGGATGCGGCTCAGGCCCTCCTCCAGCACGCCGGTGTCCTGCGGCTCGCGCAAAAACCCGGGGTCGATCAGCGGCGCCGCCTGCGGGTCGGCGGATGCCAGCCGCACACAGCCGCGGCTCGCCGGGGCGACCACCGCCGCGACGAGGGCGTAACCAGCCGCCGGGGGCCGGCACCCGGCCGGGGCCAGCGGCAGCAGGATCGGAAACAGGTGCAGGTCGGGATAGGCTCCGGCGTGGCCGCTGCGCAACGCCGCGTAGACCTCGCCGTGGTTGTACATGCTGGCCGACAGCGGCGAGGGTGCGGCATACGAGACCATCGCGACCGGGTGATCCTGCAGGTTCTCCCCAACCGCCGGGACGTCGGCGACCGGGTCGATGCCCAGGGCGCGCAACTGACCGGCGGGGCCGATGCCCGACAGCAACAGCAGCTGCGGTGACCCGACTGCACCCGCGCACACGATCACCTCAGCGCAAGCCCGCGCCGTCGCCGGTGCGCCATGACGTAGGTAGCTGACGCCCGTGCAGCGGCCGTGCCCCACGTGCAGCCGGGTCGCCAGGCAGCCCGTCGCCACGGCCAGGTTCGGGCGGTCCAGCACCGGCCGTAAGTAGGCGTCGGCCGAGCTGACCCGCTCCCCGGCGGCGATGGCCAGATCGATCCAGGCCACGCCCTCCTGGTTCGCGCCGCTGAGATCATCGGTGACCGGGCAGCCCGCCTGGCGCAGCCCGTCGGCGAACGCGACCGCCACTGGGTGCCGGTCCTTCTCCGGCACCGGTGCCACCGGCACGGGTCCTCCGGTTCCCCGCAGCACCCGATCACGCCGTCCGCCAGCCCGCTCGCTGCGCCGGAAACACGACAGCAGGTCCGAAAACCCCCACCCCGGCGCTCCGGTGGCGGCCCAGCCGTCATACACCGCCCGGTGCCCGCGGACATGCGCCATGGCGTTGATCGCGCCCGAACCACCCAGACCCCGGCCCCGCGGGAAGGCCACCGGCCCCGCATCCGCCTGCGGTGCAGTCACGTTCGCCCAGTCGGCTGCCGAGCCGAGATTGTCCGGCCACGCAGCCGGCACCGTCACGGCGCGAGCACGCTCCGGGCCGCCCGCCTCCAGCAGCAACACCCGTGTGCTGTTGTTCTGCGACAGCCGGGCCGCCACGACGCAGCCAGCCGTGCCAGCACCAGCCACGACGTAGTCGAACTCCTCCACTGCATCCCTCCGGTCCTTGCTAAACAGGCTTGTCTGCGGTCCGGAGCCAGGCGGCGGCGGGGCTGCGGCAACTGCAGTGGGCAGGAGTGCCGGCGGGGACCCGGTGGCTGGTTGCGGTCGCAGGCCCGGGCCCCCGCGCTGCCCTGGGGGCAGAGAGACAGTGACATGTCCGTCGGGTGTCAGTAACCGGCCGACAGCAAATCCTGAAATTGCAGACATTCCTGGATTGCGGACCCCCGCCGTAATGCCTCCGGCCGCCTGCCGGGCCGACGGAGCCAGGTGCTCCCATGGCAGGTGACAGCTGCACGCTCGCGGGGATCTGACTGGCTATTCCTGCTCTTCCGGGAGCCGATCGCTGATGGCGGGCACCGCGCGGACCCCGCCCGGCAGGAGCAGGCTGTCGCCGTGGCGGGTCCCAGCGACCGCCTGAGCCAGCACGTGCAGTAGCGCCATCGGCGAGGCCAACTGCCCGCCCGGCGAGGGAACGTGGGCCCACACCGCCCGCACGCCGTCCGCCAGCGGCGACGGTGGCGCCAGCACCCGGCTGCCATCGGCATGCCAGCGCACCGCCGCCCTATCCGGCGCACCGGAACCGTCGGCGTCCTGGCGAGTCCACGGGGACGCGCCAGACCGAGCCAGGAAGTAACAGCGTGGGCCCGCTGCGATCACGGCCAGCGCGGCGGCCGGGTCGGGCAGGACCGGCAGGCGCCGGATCTCATCGGGCACGCCGCGGGTGTACAGCCACCAGGCCATCGCCACCATCCCTGCGGCCCGCGGCACTTCCAGGACATCGATCGCCGTCCCCGTCACCAGCCAGAGCCGCCCTCCCCGGTCTTCCTCGGCAGGCCAGCCCCGCTCCTGGCACGCCACAAGCGCCTCTCCCGCCGTCTGCGACCGGAGGCCACCGAGCGCCGTCGGCTCGGCAGGCTGAATGTCGCACGTCTGCGGCAGTGTGGCGCTGGCCTGTGCGGCGGTGGATGCCTGCACCTGGATGCGATCAAAGCCGCGGGCGAACAACTCCCCGGTACCGAGCACCCGGTCGGCACGCTCCCACAACGGGCGGCCGATGCGGGCATGACCGGTCTCGGCATTGGCGACTGCGGTCCGCGAGTATCCGACCAGCGCCCCGAATTCGCGCTGCACATAGCCCGCCGCCTTACGCCGCTCCGCCAGTTGACGTCCAAGATCCCGACGCAGCGCCGCCACCTCGTCAGGCTCGCGCACCACGACAGCCTTCGCCTCAAGCGCGAGAGGAGCCAGCGGCCGAGGCGCGTTCAGCCTCGGCAATCTGAGCCGACAGATCATCGGCCGTGGAGGCTCTCAGCATCGTGTCGTGCCGGGCGCCGGGCATCCGCCGGTACCCTCTGAATTCCTGCGCGCTGGTCAGCCAGATCACCACCCATTTGGGATGCTCACGGCGTACCCGCGTTGCTTCGCGCCAGCAATTCGCTTCGTGCTCTGGGGACCAGACCTCAGAGCCCGGTGACGCTCGCTGCTCCTTGTCTGGCTCGGCACTCACGCCAGTCGCCCGCTCAGACTGTTCATGCCCGACCACAAATTCCAGCGATCATAACGAACGCCCAGGATGAGGCCGCGACCGCGCGTCGTCGCTGGCCCATCGTTGTTGCCTTTACACATATGCGAGGCCGAGCAAGCCACCAGCCGGAACCTGTAACGGACGCGGCTTGCGAACGGCCCGGAACCGTCGGACGTTACAACTCGGCCCGGCCAAGAAAGACTGCATTTGCGATCTCGGCAGGCCCGGGCCGTCCTCTGGCCACGGGAGCCCGGCTCCTCCGTCTCGGGAGGCTCAGGCGACGGAGAATTCACCAGACCGCCGAGCAGGCTGGCCAGTTCCTGCGCCGACGGAGCCGCCACCAGTCGGCCGCGAGCCAGCCCCCACCACTGCAACGTGGAGCGGCCAAACCAGGTGGGGATGTCGGCGAACCGGCTTGCTAGGCCAGCGAGCCCACGGCGGATCACCGCGTCGTCCGGGTCCTGCGGAGTTGCGGATGTGGCCACGTCCGCAACTCCCCAGGAGACTTCGGCCCACACCGTGCGTCCCCGGTGATCACCATGAACCCCGAAGCGAGCAGACAAGCCCTGAACTACCAGCAGCCCACGGCCTTGCTCGCCCTCTGGATCATCGATCACCCCTGGAGCGCCCGCAGCCCCGCCGTCCTTGACGGCCACTCGCACAGTTGCCCCTTGCCTGATGACCTCTAACGCGAAATGGCCACCACGCCCGCTGGCCGTGTGGCAAATGGCGTTGGTGCCCAACTCTGTCGCAATGCAGAGCACGTCGTCCCGTGCTGGGCAGTCCGGCAACAGCGACTCAAGCCACCGACGGACCAGGCTGAGCTGGCGCTCCTCGCCAGGAAACACCCGCCGCCACCGCTCCCCGGCCGACGGCGCCGAGAGACTCCGTGATTGGGACTCGCCCTGCTCCGGCATTCCACTGGTGGCAGTCATTTTTCCTCCGTCACGGGCTTAGGTTCACTATGCGGGCCTGCGCCAGGCAAGATCGCCATTGCACTCACTCGACCGATCCGAGCCGGCCCGCCTGAGAGTTCGCCGCTCGTGTTTGTGCCGCCCAAGTTCGTGCACGCCGTCTGCTCGAACAGCGACTGCGCGAACGCGCCAGGATCGGCTGCTGGATCGGCTATCTGCGCCTGCAGCCGATGCCCGCTCACATGGGACGTTCTGATGATCATTGATTCGCACAGTCTTCTGTACAGTTCAGATTTTTAGAACATCCTGATTATCGTGCCGTCTGGTAAGGGTTTCAAGCCGTTCGCTGCGTTCCACGGCGACAGCAGATGGCGGGCGGGCCCAGCGCATGCGCTGGGCCCGCCCTACGAGGACCCAAGACCTACGTTCCCGACAAGCTCCAGCAACCGCCTCGGGCGGGATCGAACGGAGATCCGTGCCGGGAAACGCCGGCAGTAGGTTCTTCTGCCGGCGAGGCCGGACAGCGCCGGTCAAGGCGGTTGCACACCGCTGCTGCTGGGTTTACTGGGTGGGCAGTTGGGTGGCGGCTTTGGTGAGCAGGTCGAGGCTGTCGGCCTGGGGCAGCGCGGCGTCGCGGATCCGGGTGTAGAGCTGGTCGTAGGGCGCGACCTCGGCGGGGCCGGTGAGCACCAGGTCGGAGGTGACGGTGTCGATGGCGACCACGGCCGGGTCGCCGGGGTCGGGGTAGGTGTAGAGCGAGAACGTGCACCGGGGCACGGTGAAGTTGTCCACCCGGGCATCGACCGGCAGCACGCGCACGGTGATGCCCGGGTTGCCGTTGCAGGCCGTGGCGAGGTGGTAGAGCTGCTTCTTGACCACCTCCGGCGGGGCGGCCAGCCGCCGGATGGCCATCTCGTCAATGATCACCTCGTAGCCGGGCGCACCCGGGCGGCGCAGCATCCGCTGCCGGCCGGCGTTCCCCGCAAGCACACCGTTCGCGGTTCCGGTCAGCGGTTCCAAGGTGGCGTCGGCGGTGACCCTGGCCTGGACGAACTCCGGGGTCTGCAGCAGCCCGGGGATGAACGTCTGCTGGTACTCGCGGATCTGGGCGGCACCGGCTTCCAGGTTCGCATACAGCGCCTGCCGCTCGCCCATCCCCCGGGTGGACTCCCACCATCCCCGTTCGCCCGCCTCCCGGGCGATCGTGATGACCTGGGTCCACCGCTCGCCGTCCACCCCCAGCGCGTCCAGGATCTTCATCACGTCGGCCTGGTCGACGACGTGCCCGTTCTCCAGCCGGGAGATCTGCGCCCGCGACTCCCCGATCCGCCGCGCGACCTGTTCATGGGTCAGTCCTGCCCCGGCCCGCAACTCCCGCAGCTCCGCCCCCAGCCGCAGCCGCCGCACGTAAGGGCTAATCATCCACAACCTTCCGATGAACGCCAGGCTGTACAGTGC
>Ga0335078_10009173_pt1 | contig 14674 bp, 11 predicted proteins | sample Lox_Sample_32_FD_206711 | JGI IMG/M metagenome (GOLD analysis project Ga0335078, IMG submission 206711) | Soil microbial communities from Loxahatchee National Wildlife Refuge, Florida, United States - Lox_Sample_3.2 | ecosystem: Environmental > Terrestrial > Soil > Wetlands | place: USA...
ATACTCCAAACGCAAAGCCTTCGCCGTAGGGAAAACTCCGTGCTGTCGAGCCAATTCCGCCGCGGCGCCCCACAAGCCCTTCCGAATTGGTACGCGGCGCCCGGTGTGCGCGCTCCGCCAGCGCTCGAAACGCCGGTAAACCCTCCGCATGCTGTTGGGAATATCGGGTGACTCCCTGGCCATCGTCGGTCCTCCTCGCCTCCGCTCAAATCCTCAAGCGGCGGAAGACATGACGTAAGCAACTATGGCCAGGTCGCGTCACGCAGGCTTACCGAAGGGACACGGAACTCGAGCATTTCCAGCATGATGCGCGTCCGCGTAAGCAAGCCCTGGCTGATGTGAAGTTGGCGTGCGGACGCCTCCGCACAATGAGTCTACCCATACTTGCGGTGAAGCATCAATTCCATCGTGGACACCGAGCACGCGCTAATGAACGATCCGATTGCTATTGTATGAGATGAACAAGACGTTGAGGGTGAGCCCCGGGTTCGTGTACTACGGCGAGACTAACACCGGCCGCTTGCTCGCTGTGGTCGTGACGGAGCGCGCCGGCAAGATTCGTGTGGTGACGGCCTACGACCTCGACGCCGGGCAAAGGCGGGATTACGTCAGGAGACGCGTGGAGGGAAGCCCAGGGAGAAGCCCGTGGAAGAGAGAGAACGGAAGATGCCTAGCTTCAAAAGCGAAAGCGCTGAGGCGGATTGGTGGGCCAGCCCAGACGGACGTGCCTACGTGAAGGGGAATCCGCTGAAGGCCGATCGAAAGGGGCCAAGGCTGGTGGATCGAGTCTGGTTGCCCAATTGAATGAGAAGCGTAGCATCCAGATTGCTATCCGCCTGCCTAGGGCCGATCTTGCCCAGGCTCGCGAGATCGCGCACCGCAAAGGCGAGGGGCTGGAGCGCGAGTCCCGGCGCCGGTGACGGCTGGAAGAAGTGGTGACTGACGAGTGGCCAGCAAGAACGTCGGCCTTTCTTCCTAGCTCGACGCTGCGGCAGTCCTCGCTAACGTCGTGGGGGGATGGATAGTACCCACCATTTCTCGAGCCGTCCGGTCAGGGTGACGAATCCTCGTGAATCAGTAATAGAGCTTCAGGGCGAACTGGATCTGTCGAGGGTCGTTAAACGGGAAGCGCGTCGACCCGATTTCGCCGAAAGTCGAGTTGAGAAAATCCGTTGACCCTGGGATTGCAATGACGCCGTTGCCGCCGAATCCGGGAGCGTTGAACGTCGGGTGGTTCAGGATGTTGAAAAACTCGCTGCGGAATTGAATGCGGAAACGGTCCGAAAGCCGGAATTCCTTGAACAGGGAGAAATCCAGCCGGACGATGGCCGGTCCAGAAACCTGAGAAGCTGTTCCCCCCAACAACCCGAGGCCGGTAATGCCGGGGACACAAGTCGAGGGCTGTATAAAGCTCGGCGGGGGGCAGGGCTGGGTAAAGGCGGCGGGATTCAGGAAATGGTCAGGCGCGCCTGAACCGTGCCGGTCCACTCCCGGAATGATGTAGTCGTCGCAGCCGACACCGGCCGCGGGGCCGTCGTCACAAGGAAGGGTTAGCGGTTGACCGCCCTCAATCGTGGCAATCCATTGCGTGCTCCAGCCACCCACAAAGAGATCCATTTTCCGGCTGGCCGCGCCCAGGAATTGCTTGCCGCGACCAAAGGGGAGTTCGTATCCGCCACTGAAGTGGACGACGTGCCGGATGTCGAAGTCGCAGTCGCCGTAATCAGCCTTAATCCCTGCGCCCGGAACATCCACCGCGCGATAGCCGTTGAAGCCGATGGACGTACCGTTGAGAAGGTCGGCCGCGTCGCCTCGGCAGCGTGACCAGGTGTACGTGGCCAGCAAGCTCAAGCCGGCCGAATAACGCTTCTCGAGTGTGGTCTGCAGGCCGTTGTAGTAACTGTCGCCGTCGGTGGTTTGGTAGGTTGTGCCGGTTGAAAAGTCCGGGAAGGGGACATAACTGATATTGTTTGGATTTTGGCCGGGGCAACTCGGCGCTTGCAGACAGGTGTTGGGGGGCAGGATTTGCGACACATTGTTCGACCCCTTAAAAAGCTCCAAGTGGCGAGTGGTATTTCCCACGTAACCGATGGTCAGGCTGAGGGTAGGAGTAAAAGCGTACTCGAACGAGAGGTTCCAGCCCTGAGTGTAAGGTGTCTGGAAGTTGGTTTGCAGGCCGGTTAGTGAGACGCCGAACCCGGGAACCAGGCTGGGATCGAGCGGTGTGCAAGCGAATCCGAGCTCGAAAGTATAAGCGGTGGTACACCCCGCCGGCGCATTGGCAAGCCCGGGCACCGTGATGGGTGTATACGAGTTGGGGCTGGAGAGCGAAAAGAGGAATTCGTAGGGGAAACTATTCCCTTGGTTGTTTCCGTTTTGGACCTCAAAACCGCCGTAAAAGACGCCATAGCCTCCCCGCGTCACCAGCTTGGGCGTGATTTGGTAGGCGAAGCCAAAGCGCGGCGCAAAGTTAGAGTTCTGGGCCGTGCCGAGTTCCAGGGTCTTGTCAAACTGGAGCGCAATGCCATCGGTAGCCAGCGCGCCGTTAAAGCTTGGAGTTGTGGCGAAGAGGTTCCGGTTCTTGGTCGAGTCGGGAACCAGGTAAGCTGCCGTGGTGAAGGGAACGCCGGGCACGAAATTAGCCTGCCGCCCGTGGACCTCTTCCGGTAGGCCGAAGTGCTCCCAGCGGAGGCCGAGGTTCAGCGTCAGTTTTGGCGTCACTTTCCAATCGTCCTGAAAGTACGTGCCATAGTAGTTGTGCATGTCATCAATCAGCGAGATGTTCGAATTTTGAATGAAATCGGAGCCACCGACAAAATCAACCCCATTGGGTACGGTTGACGGTACGGGGCTCAAGAGGAGCTGAGCCATTCCAGTATTATCACTGCCTGTATAGGTCCCATTGAAGTCGAACAGGCCGTGGGACGAGACAGGTTGGAGCGCCGAGAACTTGATGTGCTGAAACTCGACACCCATCTTGAGGGAGTGGTTCCCGTGCGTCTTGCTGAAGTTATCGGTCACCTGGAACGTGTTGTTGACCTCATCCGAAGGCAGGAATTGATTGGTCCCGAGCGTGTTCAGGCCGCCGATGGTAAACGCCGGCAAGCCGCCATTCTCCGAGACTTGCGGCACGTCTTGAATTCCGAACATTGCGGGAATCCCGAGTGTCGCGCCCTCAGGGTCGTATCGCGTGGTATGGATGTAAGTGATTCCGACCCGCGCCTCATTCACCGTGGTGGGCGAAAGGGTGCGCGTCCAGCCTATGGTACCTTGGTCGGACAGGGCAGTTTGCAGCCCCTGCTGGAAAGCGCCGCCATCCGCAATCCCTCCGAACGGACCAGGGATGAGCTGGGGATCGTCCACAAAACTGAAGCGGCCAAAGATCTGGTCTCTGTCGCTCTTGTTAAAGTCCACCCGGGTGTCGAAGGCGTTGCGGCTCTCGGTGAGGTTTGGATTGGACGTCTGGTTGTTGACGATGCCTGCTCTCTGCGCATCAGGGTAGAGGTTAAGAAGCTTGATGGCGTTCGGGTCGAGACGGCCGGCAGGAATCTGGTTGAGCAAGCACGCGGTGGGGCTCGGGCAGGAGCCGGTGAAATCCATCGTATTCCCTACGGGGCTTGTCCCGCCAGATCCATAGAAGGGATCGCTGACATAGGTTAGGGTGCTTCCGGCCGGTTGGCCTGCTGAGGCGCACGTCGGGGCCGGCAGTCCGGTCACCGCGTCAGTAGTTCCGCAAACCACCGGGCGGGTTGTGGCAGGATCAAAAACCGTTCCAAAAGGGAACGTCCGCCCCAGCAGATCCATGGAAGTGCTGTTGCCCGTTTGCTCGGTGACCAGTTCGGCCAAATTCGTGTAACCGCTGTTCCGCTCGAGATTGGTGGGCACCGAATTGGTGAACACGCTCCCTTGCACCCTTCGTAAGCCCTCGTAATCGCCGAAGAAGAAGAGCTTGTTCCGGCCATTGAACACGTGGGGAATCACCACCGGCCCGCCAATGGTGAACCCAAATTGATTCTGGCGGAACTCGCCCTTTTGGATCCCTCCCGAGTCCTCAAAGAAGTCGGCGGCGTCCATTTTATCGTTGCGCAGGAACTCCCACACGTCGCCATGAAGCTGATTGGTTCCGGACTTTATCGTAGCGTTGAGGATGGCCCCGCCCGCCCGGCCCTGCTGGGCGCTGTAATTGCTCGTCTCGACCTTGAACTCCTGAACGGCGTCCACGGGAGGTAGCACCACAAAATTCGTGCCATTCAAAAAGTCGATCGTATTCGAGTTATTGTCAATGCCATCGAGAAGGTAGTTGTTTTGAGCCGGCCGCTCACCATTCGCCGAGAAGGCGCCGGACGCAGCGTTGCCGCGCGTATCCGCCTGGGGCGTGTTGACTCCCGCCACGATTTGGGCCAGGAAGGTGAAGTTCCGTCCGTTCAGCGGGAGGTTATTCACCTCGCGCGAGCCGACCACCTGGCCGACCGAAGCATCCTGCGTTTGGAGTTGCGCGGCGGCACCCGTGACCTCCACGGTTTGGGTGACGCGACCAGGCTGCAGCGTGACGTTCACCACCACCTGCTGCTGCACCTCCACGCTCACGTTCTTGTAGACAGCCGTCTGAAAGCCCTCGAATTCCGCCTTCACCGTGTACGACCCGATTTTCACCGGGTTAAAAACGAAGTTCCCCTCCGGCCCGGCAACGGTGCTAACGGTGAGCCCGGTTCCGTCATTGGTCAGGCTGACCTTGGCGCCAGGCACGACCGCGCCGGACGAATCCTTCACGACGCCGAGAACCGCGCCCGTGTCAACCTGAGCGGAGAGAAAGGGGCATGCCAGAATCATGGCCATCAAAACCAGCAGGCACTTTACCGTCGTCTTCATGAGAACCTCCCGAAGTAGCCCCCTCGGTCGGAAAACGAAGCAATAAGCCAAGCACTCGCCCAAGCAAGCCGCCGACGCTCGCTAGTTTATAAGTCACCTCCGCCCGCCTTGTCAAGCCTGCGGTCGAACACACCGAACACAGCGCCAAGTGATGGAGTCCCAGTGTCACCCGATTCTGCCAAGCTCAGTGGTTGGCGCCGGGCTCCACGTAGCGGCGGTTCTCACGGAGATCGAAAGCCGTTTTTACCTTGCCCTGAACGGCAACCTTAAAGTGTTTTTCAGCGGGAACCCCGTCTACGCCATCAACCGTCAATTTGCCATCGAAAACGGCAGCCCTGGTATAGGCATGGCTCACTTCCGACCCGCTGGCGGTCGTCCCGTCGCCAAAATCCCAAGAGTACGAAAGAGCCGACCCGCCGTCCGTGGCAGGCGTTGCCCGAAGAGGGATGGCCTCACCGGTTTCCGCCGAGTTGGGAACGTCCAAGGACACCGCTGGGGCCGAGGCCGGCAACGAAGTATCAATAATCTTGATCAGCCTTACCGAGTGCGGAGGTTGGGGACCAACGGCGACGCTTCCCCTTTCGATTGCGACCGGCGCATTCGCGTTGAGCGCGTCATAAGCTTCATACGGATGCCCCTGGGGAAGGCCGAAGCTGCCGAGTTCGAGAGTGTGCGAGCGCGGCGCCTCGGTCCAGTTGAAAACCGCCACCATGGATTGCCGCGCGTCTTCTTCGAGAAAGTACATGCTGGGCAATTCATCCTGCGTGGAGAAGGTCATTAAATCCACCGGCGTGGCGGCTCGTCCCAGCTCGACCATTCGCAGCAGGTCGCGGTTTTCGACCAGGGCCAGCCGGTCCGGGGTTGCGGCAAGCGTCGGCAGATCGTCGCCGATCTCATACATGCCTCCGGCCACCGCCGCGAGCACAATCTGCACCTCAGCCTCATCCAGCGTCAGGCCCGTTTTGGACTCATGCCAGTTTTGCTCAGGTTCCAGTTCGGTCGAGACGCTGAAAGCGTCCGGGTCGCTGATGTAGAAGTTTCGGTTCATGTAAAAGCGCGCCGCGATGTTCGTGGCCGCATCTCTGCTGGCTTCAAACGAATGCCCCGTATCCGGCGCGATGCGGCCTTCATCCACCAAACCGACGGGATTGAGCATCGGGCTGCCGTCCTTATCCAGCAGCACGTCCTCGCCGACGGCTTCGCGAATGATCTTGAGCCCGATGCGCTCGGCCTCCAGCGCGGTCGTATGCGGACGATAGTAAGTGCCTTCGATCGCCGAAGAATCCATGAAGTCGAGCTTGATGTAGCGGACGCCCCACTCGCGGGTCAGAACTCGATAGGTCTCACGAAGGTATTGCTGCGCTCCGGGGTTGGTGGTGTCCAGCGCGTAGAGCGGATCGGCGTGCCGGTTCACATAATCCATCCGGATCGGCCGCCCTTGCGCATCCTTCACCAGCCAGTCCTGGTGGTGCTCGTAAACCCAGGCGCGCTGGGACACTTCGAACGGCGCCGTCCACACCGCGAACGTCAGCCCCATATTCGTGATTTTGTAACCGAGGCTGCGCATCCCGTTGGGGAAATGCGTGGCGTTGGCGGTGACGTATTCGCCGCGAGCGTAATCGTAGCCCTCGTCGATGTGACAATAGTCATAGCCGAGCGACTTCAGGTGCTGTGCCAGCCATTGGGCGTTGGTCAGCACCTCGCCTTCGTTAACGCCTCCATAAAAGGCCGTCCAGCTCCACCAGCCCATGGGCGCGGCGCTCGCAACGCGGGCGTGATACAAGCGTCGCACGGCCGACCCATAGGCCAGCAGTTGCGCGTGGTAATCCGGCCCGGCGGCAAACATCACGCGTTCCGAACTTAATTCTTTGCCGGGCTCGACGGGAAGGCTAAGCTCAACCCGCTGGTCGGGAGCGATCTGGTCTCTTTGAAGCACGGCCTCCGTCGTACCCGTAGAATCCACCGTGAAAGACCCGATTGCCGACCCGCCTGCTGGAGACTGCTGGACCTGCAAGTGCAAGGCGGTCATAAATCTGTTGGATGTGAGCGCGGCGAGCAGCAGACTCTGTTTGCTCGTCAGGCTGTAAATCAACCCGTCGCGCACTCCGGCGTAAGTGCCCTTCGGCGCCTGGTCGAGGCCGCCGATGCGGATGGTGGGATCTTCCGTAAAGACCTCAAACATCACCCGATCCGCGCTTTCTGGCGCTCCCAGATTCACCCTCGGGCTGCCGACGGCGTCCACATCGCGAATGGCTTCGACGGATACGGCTTTTGAGGTACGATTCACAACCTTCGCCTCGACCGTCCCGTACGGAAGCTGGCGATATAAGCGCAGGATGCAAACCAGGTCGGGCTCGGAGTTGAGCCCGCTGAAGGTAATCGTCTCCTGCTCGCCCGCGCCCAGGTTGTCTTGAAAACTGCTCTGAGAATCCTCGTGACGCGGATAATCGCTCGACTGCAGCCATCGGTGATTGATCTCAGCGCCGACGCGCGATTTGAGCACCGGAGCCTCCAGGCTCCCGGCGCGGATCTCGTATGATCCATTCTGAGGATCAAAAGCTACCGACAACTGAGAGTTATGAAGCGAACCGTCCGCCTGGGAAGCCGCGGGAAGCCCCACCGCGGGCGGAAGTCCTGGGCCCCGCAGCGGGGCCGTTGTAACGCCTGCCGACCCCAAGACCCACAGGGCGGCAACAGACGCCAGGCACCACGGGGATGATCGGGAAAATTGGCGGACCAGGTTGAACCTGCTCATGAGATGTTGCCTCCTGCGGCGTACTATATCAGCAGAGGGAGCAAGTTGGATAGATAACGTGCGCTTTCCCCATCAAAGTGGGCCTCTATCGTTAAGGGTTCCAGGTTAACTATGCCAACTTTGTCATCGTAATTCGCCGGGAGAGCCGGAGTCGGAGCAGTCGCCCGCTCCCTGAGGGCTGATTGCGAGGTACAAGTCGAGCGATGGAGGCGACACCCGGGTGGGATGCCTTCGACGTCTTCCCGTCGTCAAGCGTTGGTTTCGTTACCAAACCTTTCACCGGGCACAAGCCGGACACCGTTGAGAAAATCGCGGGCGGGCATCCGTTTCCGTCCCTCGAGCTGGACTTCACCAACTTCGAGCAGCGTTTGTTGGCCGCAAACAACAAATAGCTTGCCGCCGCCCACCATCAAACCGCCTGGCTGCGGCTTGGCATCTGACGTCGGCGGCGTGGCGCTGGGCCGGATTGCGGCGGTCCAAAGGTGAAAGTTCTTGCCGCGAAAGGTGGTGTATGCGCCCGGCCAGGGCGCGAAGCCACGCACGCGCCGCGCGATGTCTTCTGCGGCGAGCGACCAATCGATACGGCCATCCTCCTTCTTCAGCATCGGGGCGAGTGTAGCGAGCTTGTGGTCCTGCGGGACCGGAACGATCTCCCCTCGCTCCCACCTGCGCAGCGTCTCCACCATCAACTCGGCGCCCATCACGCTCAAGCGCTCGGAGAGCGTCTCCGTGCTGTCGTCGTCGCGAATCTCGACCTCGCGCTTCAAGAGAATATCGCCCGTATCCAGTCCGGCGTCGATCCGCATCGTGGTGATGCCGGTCACGCGTTCGCCGCGAACAATCGCCCAGGGGATGGGAGCCGCCCCGCGATATTTGGGCAGCAGCGAGGCGTGCAGGTTGAGGCAGCCAAGCCGCGGCAGCGCGATCATCCAGGGCGGCAGGATGTGGCCATAGGCGACCACGACGATCACGTCAGGTTGAAGGTCAGCCAGACACTTCTCGGTGGACGGTTCCTTCAACCTCGCCGGTTGGAACAAGGGCAGACCCGCATGCGAAGCCGCCTGCTTCACCGGCGACGGCTTCGACTCGTATCCGCGCCCGCTCGGCTCATCGGGATTGGTCATCACCAAGCCAATCTCGAACCCCTCCGCGCTGAGCTTCTCCAGAGTGGGAACGGCGAATTGAGGAGTGCCGCAGAAGATCAATCGCATAACAGAGAACAGATGAACAGGGAATAGGGAACAGCTTCTTCCTGTCCCCTGTTCCCTGTTCCCTCAGACCTACCACTCCCCCGCCTTCATCAGCTTGCGGACGCGGCGCTTTATGGAATCGCGCTTCAGGCCGCTCAGATGCTGAATGAAGAGAACTCCATTGAGGTGGTCGATCTCGTGGCAAAAGGCCCGAGCCAGCAGGCCCTCGCCAGTCATCTCGAATTCGTGGCCGTGCAGGTCCTGGGCGCGGACGGTGACGCGCTGAGGCCGGCCGGTGTTGGCGCGAAAGTCCGGCAGACTAAGGCATCCCTCTTCTTGCACCTGCTTGCCTTCCAGGGAGAGGATCACCGGGTTGGCCAGCGTCAGTCTGACAGGCGGATCCTCCCTGGTATCGATGACGCAAAGTCTCTTGGGGATTCCGATCTGCGGCGCGGCCAAGCCCACGCCGTTCGCGGCGTACATGGTCTCAAACATGTCCGCTACCAGCTTCTCCAGCGCGCCGTCGAAGTCGGTCACCGGCCCCGCGAATTTTTCCAGAACTTCCTGGCCGTACTTCACAATGGGATAAATCATAGGACTCGAAAATCGAAGATCGAAATTCGCAACTCGGTCACGAGTGTTGTGTAGCGCCCATTTCTTGATAATAGTTCTCAGTTTTCAGTTCTCAGTCCCCGGTTCCAATCCGCGGGACTGGAGCATGGGTTTGGCCTGTTCCGGCGGAACACAGGGGACTGAAAACTGACGACCACGGTTAAGAATGGTTGTTACAAAGCTTCCCGTTTTCAAAAGTGCCGAACCTGTTCCACGTACCCCGCAAAATTGCGGCGCGTCTCCTCGATCGAGTCTCCGCCGAACTTGTCCAGAAAGGCACGCCCCAGGACCAGCGCCACCATGGACTCCCCGATCACGCCGGCGGCTGGCACCACGCAAACGTCCGAGCGTTCGTAAGCCGCTTTCACAGTCTCCTTAGTCTCGAAGTCCACCGACTCCAGCGGTTGCCGCAGCGTGGAGATGGGCTTCAGATAGCCGCGGACCACCACGTCCTCCCCGTTAGTGATGCCGCCCTCGACGCCGCCGGCGCGATTCGAACGGCGCGTAAAACGCGACTGCTCGCGGCTGTACCCGATCGCGTCGTGAGTTTTCGATCCAGGCGTGGCCGCGCTGCCGACGCCGCTCCCGATCTCCACTGCCTTGACCGCTTGGATCGACATCAGCGCTTGCGCCAGCCACCCGTCGAGGCGCTCGTCCCACTGGGCACAGGTGCCCAGGCCGGGAGGCACGCCGTGTGCGATCACCTCAAAAACCCCGCCCACCGTGTCGCGCGCCTCGGTCGCCCGGTCGACTTCCTGCTTCATGCGCGCTTCCACCTCAGCATCGACACAATTCAGCAGAATCTCTTCGCTGCCCCGCAGCGCCAGAACTTGCTCGAACAGAATGCCGCCGCCGGACGGGTCGTCATCAAGCGAGACGGAACCCACCGAAACCACGTGGCTCGCGACCTCGATCCCGAACTCCTTGAGAAAGAGCTTGGCGAGCGCGCCCACGGCCACGCGGGCCGTGGTCTCGCGAGCGCTGGCCCGCTCCAGCACGTAGCGGGCGTCGCGAAAGTTGAACTTCAGGCAACCCGCCAGATCGGCGTGGCCCGGCCGCGGGGCTGAGAGGCGCCGGTACTGGGCGCGGCTCTCCGGCCGATCGTCCACCGCCATCGCCTCCTGCCAGTTGCGCCAGTCACGGTTCTCAATCAGGATGGTAATTGGCGAACCGATGGTCGCGCCGTGACGAACGCCGGAAAGAAACTGGGCGGTGTCCGACTCGATCTTCATGCGCCCGCCGCGCCCGTATCCTCCCTGGCGGCGCTTCAACTCAGCGTCGACATAGGCGAAGTCCACGCGCAGTCCGGCGGGCAATCCGGAAAGGATCGCCACCAAGCCTTGCCCATGCGATTCGCCTGCTGTTTGAAATCGAAGCATCACTTGCTAAAGGGCCGACCGGAAGGCACCAGAACAATCATATTAGCCAAATCTGGGGAATGCGTCAAAAAAAAGCAGTGGAGAGTGGATAGTGACTAGAAAGAACCCACGCGTTCTTGGCTAGCCACTAGCCCCTAACCACTCTAGAAGTCACTTCCTCACCAAACCGCACGCCTCTTGAGCGCCTTCCGTGCCGATCGCCTCGCCGCCGCGATCCACGTGGCGGATGATCCCTTTCGAGTCGATCACGAACGTGGTCCGCTTAGCGAGGTGGATCAGCGGCATCAGCACGCCGTAATCGCGCGAAACGCTCTTGTCGTCGCTCAGGATGGGGAAGGTAATCCCCAGGCTCCGGGCGAACGCCGTGTTGGTCGCGCGACTATCGACGCTGATGCCGAGCACCTGGGCACCCGCTTTTTCGAACTTGGCGATATCAGCCTGATACGCCAGCAACTCCTTCTTTCAACCTGGGGTGAACGCCTTGATGTAAAACGCCAACACCACGGTCTTCTTGCCCCGGAAGTCGCTCAGACGGATGGTGCGTCCGTTCTGGTCGGGCAACGCGAAGTCAGGCGCCTTGTCGCCCACTTTGGGAGGCTCGCCCTCTGACTTGGCCCGCCACAGGCCCGGCACCAACGGCATCACCACCGCCGCCGCACCGACCAGAAGAGCCATCCTCGCCGGCGAAGCTTTAGCACCTGCTACCCAGGTGTCCAATGGTATCTCCAGCATAATTATGCCCCCAAAAGCCAGTCGCGAGTGGTCAGTGGCTAGTGTCGCCTAACCGCCCATTATTGACAATGGGCCAGCGGCGACGACAGCCTTTCCCACTCTGGAGAATTGACGATTGCAGATTGACGATTGACGATTGGAAGGGAGCATCGGCGACGCTGGACGGGCTACCAAAAATCCGCGCGGCCTGCATCTTCATTTTCTTTCGAATAGCCAATCCTCCGTTTGCAATCGTCAGCTCTTCTACCCGTTGCCCCTCAGTATCACAACGGCCTTGACTTGTCCATAGCTGCAAAATGCGCGAGTTGGCCAGCGGTCGGGACAAAATATAACGGACCACTGGTCAATGACAACCGACATCTTACCGTGTAAACTGACCGCGTAAACTGGCCCTGTAAACTGGCCTTATCCATGGACGCGAAACCACACGTTTCGGCCCGCAGCGGCATCTTTCATCAACTGTGTCCGCGGTGTCGCACCGGGAGAATATACCCCAGCTCGATCTTCCGCGGCTTTCCGACGATGAACGAACGCTGCGCGGCTTGCGGGCTCAAGTTCGAGCGGGAGCAAGGCTATTTCCTCGGTGCGATGGCCATCAGCTACGCCTTGGCGGTGGCTCTGGTCGCGGCGCTGGCAGCTTTACTGTGGGCCGCCACGAGCTGGTCCTTGGAACGAGCCGTCCTGGTGGCGTTTGTGCCGTTGGCGCTGCTGGCGCCTTCCCTGACGAAATTCTCCCGCGTGCTCTGGATCTACTTCGACCGGTCGGTCGACCCCACCGACTGATAAGCAAGGACGCCGTTCGGACCATTATCCGGACGCGTGGCAGGGCTATGTCGGCCTCGATTCCGCAGCGAGCAATTCCGTATTAACCCGCGCCTCCTTCCACAAAGCCAAGTGGGGCTTCAGCAAGTTCATCATGGCGCCGAACTGGACCAGGTCGAGCGATTGTGCGCCGTCGCTGAGCGCCCTTTCGGGACACGGATGTACCTCCACCAGGAGGCCGTCCGCGCCGATAGCCACCGCGGCCTGCGACAAGGCCGGCACCAGGCTGCGCTTGCCGGTGGCGTGGCTGGGATCGAGCACCACCGGCAGATGCGTGAGCTCGCGAAGCACCGGGATGGCGGCGATGTCGCAGGTGTTGCGGGTGGCCGTCTCGAAAGTGCGGATGCCGCGCTCACAGAGCACGATGTTGGGATTGCCGTACGCGGTGACGTACTCGGCGGACATCAGCAGTTCTTTGATGGTCGAGCTCATGCCCCGCTTTAGGAGAACGGGCCGCTTGGACTTACCGAGAGCTTTGAGCAGCGCGAAGTTCTGCATGTTGCGGGCGCCCACCTGCATAAGGTCGGCGTACTCCGCCACCAAGTCCACATCTCCCTCGCTCAAGACCTCGGTCACCACGGCAAGACCGGTGGCGGATCGAGCCTTCGCCAGCAGCTTCAAGCCCTCCAGCTCAAGGCCCTGAAAATCGTAGGGAGAGGTGCGAGGCTTGAAGGCTCCTCCCCGCAGGACCCGTGCGCCCGCGGCAGCTACGCTTTCAGCCGTTTCGATAATCTGCTTCTCGCTCTCCACCGAGCAGGGTCCCGCCATGATCACAAACTCGCCGCCGCCGATTTCTGCGCCATCCAGCCGGATGCGAGTGGACTGCTTCTTGAACTCGCGGCTCACGAACTTGTAAGGCGCGGAGATGCGGACCGCCCGCTCCACGCCGGGCATCGCCCGGATCGATTCGAGGCACGCAGTGACGTCGCCCACGCCGACGGCGCCGATCACGACGCGCTCTTCACCGACAATTGAACTCACCTTATAGCCGAACTCCCGGATGCGCTCGCAAACGTGGTCGATCTCTTGCTGCGGGGCATGAGGTCGCATAGAAATGATCACTGCTCCTCCTGTGGGACCGTTTTCGGGATTTCGGAGACAACCGCCAGGTCGTCTCTCTTGCGTCTGCTGTGCAGCGCCGGCGACTGGATGTACTGGATGTTGCCGGCGCCAAGCCCGATCCTGGCCCGAATCCCAAAAACAAAAAAACCCACTCTCAACGAGTGGGTTGGTCTTGCAAGACTTTCTCTTCCGCCGTTTAGACCAACGCCTCTCTATGGAATGGGACTAAAGCCCCAAATCCAGTAAAAGCGAAACGCGTTGGCGCCGGTGCTGATCACAACCTCACACTCTACATCACGATACTCAGCAGGTCAAGCGTTTTTTCAAAAGCAGAACGGACGATCCCACATTTCCTTCCCTCGCCAAGCAAGCTCTCCGCCATCACCTTTGCGCTCTTCCGCCGGCACGCGCGATCCATCTTTCGGCTGACCCCTGGAGGCTGACGATCAACAGCTCGGCTCGGAACTAAGAAGAAAACGACGCGAGTTCAGGGCATCTTCACCGGATACTGACCGCAGGCTTCAAACAAGGAGAGCACGCGCGTGAACCGCAGCAGTTCCCGGAGTTGCTTGTTCATGTTGATCAGGCCCAACTCGCAGCCAGCGGCCTTGGCCGAGACGTAAAGGCTGACGATCGCGCCGAGCCCGGAGCTATCCATAAAGGTGAGGTCCGTCAGGTCCAGGACGATTCGCTTCGTCTCTGTAAATCGGCGCTTGACCTCAACTTTGAAAGCCGCAGTCTCAGCGAAGATCAACCTGCCGCTCAATCTCACGGTGGTCCCGCCATCTTGGTCGTAGACCTCCAGCTTCAAGCGCGAAGCGGAAACACCTGCCGTATCGGTCGACACCGAGACTCCTTTCAGCAATCTGGGCCATTAGCTCTCAGCAAAACCCGCCTTCCTTGCTGAGTGCTGCTGGCTGGTAGCTCAATTGAGAGATTGGTTCGTCTGCCCGGACTCGAACCTGCAACCCTCCGGTCAACAGTCTAGCATAGGATGGCTATCGCATTGATTTTGCGATACCGGTCGCGAACTGCCTCGCTTACTGCTGCGGCGTTCACTCTCTCCCAGTCGAAGGTTCGGGTAAATTTCACCTGAGCCCCACCGGGCAGCCCGCTCCGCCGGTTTGGTTAGCGCCGCGGGAACCACTCGGGATGTTTTATCTTCGAAAACCCGGTTGTTGTCAATTGTTTTCCGTGGGGCCTCCTCAGATGTCGAATGTTTTATAGACCTGTGGCATTCTCTATTGGTAATA